>Ga0114972_10000925_pt1 | contig 22129 bp, 17 predicted proteins | sample M_140807_EF_Meta_FD_87354 | JGI IMG/M metagenome (GOLD analysis project Ga0114972, IMG submission 87354) | Freshwater microbial communities from Lake Montjoie, Canada to study carbon cycling - M_140807_EF_MetaG | ecosystem: Environmental > Aquatic > Freshwater > Lake | place: Lake Montjoie...
GCGCCGCGCATACGCGGAAATGTATGGCCCCACTGTCGGCGATCGGCTGAGGCTGGCCGATACCGACCTGGTCATCGAGGTCGAGGCCGATCACACCGTCTATGGTGAAGAGGTCAAGTTCGGTGGCGGCAAGGTGATCCGCGACGGCATGGGCCAGAGCCAGCGGATGTCGGCCGACGTGGTCGACACGGTCATCACCAATGCGCTCATCCTCGATGCGGTCGCCGGCATCATCAAGGCTGACGTCGGTCTCAAGGACGGTGTGATCGCGGCAATCGGCAAGGCCGGCAACCCCGACATCCAGCCTGGCCTCACCATCGCGATCGGTGCGGCCACCGAGGTCATCGCCGGCGAAGGCCTGATCCTGACCGCCGGCGGCATCGATACCCACATCCATTTCATCTGCCCGCAGCAGATCGAAGAGTCGCTCGCCTCCGGCATCACCACCATGATTGGCGGCGGCACCGGGCCGGCTGCCGGCACCAGCGCCACCACCGTCACGCCCGGCCCCTGGCATCTGGCGCAGATGCTCAAGGCTGCCGAAGGCTTTTCGATGAATCTCGGCTTCACAGGCAAGGGCAATGTGTCGCTGCCGGGGACGGCCATCGAGCAGATCGAGGCCGGTGCGATCGGATTGAAACTGCACGAGGACTGGGGCACGACGCCTGCGACCATTGACAACGCGCTGACGGTGGCCGACCAGTACGATGTACAGATCGCGATTCATACCGACACGCTCAATGAGTCGGGCTTTGTTGAAGCATCGATCGCGGCCATGAAAGGCCGGGTGATCCACTCTTATCACACCGAGGGTGCCGGCGGCGGCCATGCACCCGACATCATCAAGGTGGTGGGCGAGCCGAATGTGCTGCCCTCGTCGACCAACCCCACCCGGCCCTATACCGTCAACACGCTCGACGAGCACCTCGACATGCTGATGGTCTGCCATCACCTCGATGCCTCGATCGCCGAAGACCTGGCCTTTGCCGAGAGCCGCATCCGGCGCGAGACCATCGCTGCCGAAGACATCCTGCACGACCTGGGCGCGATCTCGATGATGTCGTCCGACAGCCAGGCGATGGGTCGCCCGGGCGAGGTCATCATGCGGACCTGGCAGACCGCCCACAAGATGAAGCAGCAGCGCGGTGCGCTGGTCATCGACAAAAAGCGGGCCGACACCGAGCGCAACGACAACTGGCGTGCCCGCCGCTATATCGCCAAATACACCATCAACCCGGCAATTGCCCACGGCATCGCGCATTCGGTCGGCTCGGTCGAGGTCGGCAAGTGGGCCGATCTGGTCTTGTGGCGGCCGGCCTTTTTCGGCGTCAAGCCCTCGATGATCATCAAGGGCGGCACGATCGCGATGGCGCTCATGGGCGACCCGAACGCCTCGATTCCGACGCCGCAACCGGTGCATTACCGGCCGATGTTCGGCGGCTTTGGTGCTGCGGTGGCTGCGGGCTCGATCACCTTCGTGTCGCAGGCGGCGCTCGCCGCCGGCATCGGCGAGCGCCTCGGTCTGACCAAGCATCTGGTGGCGGTCAAGGGCATTCGCACGCTGTCGAAAAAGGACATGGTTCTCAACGATTACGCGCCAAAAATGGCGGTCGATGCCGAGACCTATGAGGTGCGCGCCGATGGCGTGCTGCTGACCTGCGAGCCGGCGACCAGCCTGCCGATGGCCCAACGCTATTTCCTTTTCTGAGCAGGCAGCCAAAGCCATGACGCTGAGTGTTGCGACATCGATGGCGCCTGCCGGCCGGCCGGCAGGCGAGGTGATCGAGCTGGCCTTCGAGCAGCGCGAGCGATCCCGGTTTCGGGCCACGCTGCTGTCGGGCGAGGAGATTGGTGTGGATCTGCCGCCGGGCACGCTGCTGCGCCATGGTGACCGGCTGCTGTTGTCCGACGGGCGCATCGTCGCGATCGAGGCCGCCCCCGAGCGTCTGCTCGAGGTCCATGCCCATGATGCGATCGAGCTGGCCCGCATCGCTTATCACATCGGCAACCGGCATGTGCCGATCCAGATCGGTGACGGCTTCGTGCGACTGCTGCCCGACCATGTGCTGCAGGCGATGATCGAGCGGCTCGGTGGTCATGTGCATGAAGTCAGCGTCGGCTTTCAGCCCGAGTCGGGTGCCTACGGCCACAGCCATGTGCATCATCAGCACGATGATCAGGGCCATGGCGGGCGCATCCATGTCTTCGATCCGCGCCACGGTGAATCGGCCTGAGGCGAGTGCCGCCATGACCCGCCGCAGCGCTGCCCTGCTACAACTGGCGAGTCCGGCCCTGCCGATCGGCGGTTACAGCTATTCCAGTGGCCTTGAATGGGGCATCGAGAGCGGCCAGGTCAAGGACGAGGCGGGTGCGCGCGAATGGGTAGCCGATGCGCTCGCACTCACGATCGCCCGCTTCGATGGCCCGCTGATGCTGGCAGCGCTGCGGCATGCGCGGGGGCTGCATCCCGACGATGCGCAGATCGAGGTCAACATCAGCCATCAGGACGAGCGCATCGAGCAACTTGCCGTCCTTAATGCCAAGGCGATTGCCGCGCGCGAAACTGCCGAGCTGCGGCTCGAGTCGCAACAGATGGGCTATTCGATGGCCCGCTGGTTTGAGGCGGTCTGCCCCGATCCGCTCACCGATGCACGACTGATGGCCAGGCTTGTGCCGCTGTCCCTGCCGGTGGCCTGGGCGGTGGCGGCAGCGCGACTGTCCCTGTCCGATGACGATGCCCTGCTTGGTTTTGTGTGGGCTTTCGTCGAGAATCAGGTGATGGTGCTGATGAAGGCCATGCCGATGGGCCAGATCGCCGCGCAGCGTCTGTTACGCTCACTTGGCCCCGAGATTGATCAGGCCATCGATGCCGCACTGTCCCTGACCGAGCACGACTGGTCGAGCGCCGCGCCCTTGCTGGCGATCGCGTCGGCCCGCCACGAAACCCAGTATTCGAGACTTTTCAGATCCTGACACCATGAGCGCACACGGACCCCTTCGGGTTGGCATTGGCGGGCCGGTCGGCTCGGGCAAAACCGCGCTCACGCTGGCGCTGTGCCGACGGCTTCGCAGCCGCTATGACATCGCGGCAGTCACCAACGATATCTACACCCGCGAAGACGCCGAATTTCTCGTGAAAAACGATGCGCTGCCCAAGGAGCGCATTCTGGGCGTCGAGACCGGTGGCTGCCCGCACACCGCGATCCGCGAAGATGCCTCGATCAACCTTGAGGCGGTCGATCGCCTGTCGCGTGCGTTTCCCGGTTTGCAGATCGTGTTCGTCGAATCGGGCGGCGACAACCTGGCGGCCACGTTTTCGCCCGAGCTCTCCGACCTCACCATCTATGTGATCGATGTGGCCGCCGGCGAAAAAATTCCGCGCAAGGGCGGCCCCGGCATCATGAAGTCCGATCTGCTGGTGATCAACAAGATCGATCTCGCGCCTTATGTGGGCGCCTCGCTCGAGGTCATGGACCGCGATGCCCGCGCAATGCGCGGCGATCGCCCCTTTATTTTTTCAAACATGAAAGAGGGCCTGGGCCTGGACGACATTGTCTCCTTCATCGAGCGTCGCGGCCTGTTTTCCTGACCCTGCACCGTCCCGCTTTCACCTTCCTCCACGCTCTCAACTCTTCCTTCGATCGCTGATACCGCCATGAGCCACTCTCGCCTTCTGACTGCCGCTGCTGCCGTGCTGTTTGCAACCCCCCTGTCGGTGCTGGCCCACGATGGTCATGGCTCAAGCGTTCTGGCGGCGTTTTTCATGCATCCCCTCAGCGGCCTCGATCACCTGGCGGTGATCGTTGCGATCGGCGCGCTGACCGGCCTGGCCCTGGCGAGCATTGCGCTCTTTGTGGTCGGCCGCGCGGTCGGGCAGCTTGTTGCGCAACTGCCGCGGGCTCGGGCTCGCAGCGTCCGCCTGCTGATGGCCGTTTCGCTTGCGGCCTGCTCGGGCTGGTTCATGGCCTTCGGCGCGAGCTGAATTGCCGCCGTCATGCGCTGACTCATGACCGATCCGACCCTGCCCGAGCCTGCAGCCGGATCCGATCACCCGACCGGGCAAGCCTGGCAGGGGTCCATGATTGATGAGATCAACCTGGCGGTCTGGCGCCTCGATCTGAATCATCAGGTCATTGAACTGAATCGCGCGGGGCGACAGTTTTTCGGGTTGAGCGATGCCGACCCGATCGACGCCGAGCCGATTGCCGGGATCGACTGGCGATCGGCGATTCATCCGGAAGATCGTGAGCAGGCGCAGGCTGCGCTGCTTGCCAGCACCGAGTCGCTTGACGAAGTGGCCTGTGACGTCCGGGCCCGGGCGACTGCGCAGGGTGCCTATCGCTGGTTCCGGTTCGGTGCGCGTGCCCGTCGGCGCGATCTGGCCCATCTTGGGTGGACCTGCTTTGCGCGCAATATTCACGACGTCTTTCTGGAGCGAGCCTCGCTGCAGCAATCCGACCGCTTGCTGCGAGTGACCCTTGGCGTCAGCAATATGGGCAGCTGGCGGCTCGACAAGGGCGCCGCTCGGGTCGATATCGATGAATTCCTTCGTGACTTCTGGCAGTTGCCGGCGACAGAAAGTTCGCCGCTGCTGAGCGCGGTCATCGAACGCGTCCACCCGTCCGATCGCGAGCGCTTCAAGCGGGCGAGTGAACGGGCCTGGAAGTCGGGCATTCTGGACGGGCTGTTTCGATTGTTGTATGCGGACGGAAGCGTGCGGTGGCAGCGGACCGTCGGCGTTCTGACGAACGATTCCGCCAGCAGGCACCCGGTCATGATCGGCGTCACCGCCGATGTGACCGATCGTCAGGAGGTGCGGCAGGAATTGCGTCTGTCGTCGCAGCGTCTCAAGGTCGCACTCGGTATCAGCAAGGTGGTGCTCTACACCATGGATCGCGAGCTGCGCTTTACCTGGCTGCATTCGGCTGAGGGCAATCTCGACCACATGATCGGCAAGCGCGATGACGAGATCCGCGAGAATCCCGCGCAAGCGCAAGCGCTGATGGCCTTCAAGCGAGAGGTGCTCGAGACCGGCGTCGGTGGGCAGCGTTCCTTTGTGCTCGACGTCGACGGGGAAGCGCTCCATCTCGATTCCTCGATCGAGCCGCTTTACGACGAGGACGGTCAGCTTCAGGGCCTCGCCGGCGCGGTCTTCAATGTCACCAAGCGGCGTCGTGCCGAGATTGCGCTGCGCGAAGCCAATCAGCGCAAGGACGATTTTCTGGCGGTCCTGTCGCATGAGTTGCGCAACCCGCTTGCGCCGATCCGCACTGCGCTCGCACTGATGCGTGAGTTCGATACACCGGAAACCCGCCAGCGCGCCCTGCCGATCGTCGAGCGTCAGGTCCGGCAGATGAGCCGGCTGATTGATGACCTGCTCGATATCTCACGCCTGACCAATGGCCGGCTGAGCTTGCACCGCGAGCCGGTCGATATGACCGAGCTGCTTCGATATATCGGCAGCGCGCGCGCGATGGTGTTGCAGTCGCAGGAGCAGCATGTCGAGGTGAGCTTGCCCGAGCGAGCGCTGGTGATCGAAGGCGATCGCGGACGCATCGGCCAGGTGTTGGCCAATCTGTTCAATAACGCCTCGAAGTTCACGCCGCGGGGCGGGCGGGTCTGGCTCGATGCGCAAGCCGATGGCTCAGATCTTGTCATTCGCGTTCGTGACAACGGCATTGGCATCGCGGCCGATCAGCTCGAGCGGATCTTCGAGAAGTTCGCGCAATTGCCGCGCGATGAAGGCATGACCGATGCTGGCCTTGGCATCGGCCTGCATCTGGCGCGCGAACTGGTCACGATGCATGGCGGATCGATCGTGGCGCGCAGCGAAGGTCTTGGCAAAGGCAGCGAATTCATCGTGCGGCTGCCGCTCATCGAGCGCGATGCCGTGCCGGCAGTGACCGAGTCGCGGCAGGCGCCGCCGCCGAGCGCACTGAGCGTTCTGGTGGTCGACGACAACCCCGACATCACCGAGACCATGACGCTGCTGCTGCAGGCCTGGGGCTATCGCACGCTCAGCGCGTCGGATGGCGCTGCCGGTCTGGCCCTGGTCAAGGCGCAGCAGCCCGATGTGGTGCTGTTGGATATCGGCATGCCCCGCATGGACGGTTACGAACTGGCACGGCAGATTCGCGCGTTGCCCGGTGGCAAGGCGGTGTCGCTGATCGCGGTGTCGGGCTGGGGGCAGCCGGCCGACCTTGCCCGCAGCCGCGAGGCGGGCATCAACGAGCACCTGCTCAAGCCGGTCGATCCGACGCGTCTGCGTGAAGCGCTCGAGCGCTGCGCGCTGGCCTGAGCCGGTGCCCTGATGCCGACATCGACGCCTGACGCATTGAGCAAGGCCGTTCAGGTCTGGTCCGGCTCGCTCCTCAATGCGATCGACGTGCCGGCCTGGCGTATCGACGAGCGCCGTCGCATCGTCGAACTGAACCGCGCGGCGAGGCAGCTGTTTCAGCTTGCGGGTGATCAGCCGGCGGTCGATCTCGACTGGCAGGCGATGATCAATGCCGCGCAAAGCGGCGACGTCGAGGCGGCGCTCGCAGCAGCGCTATCGTCGGATGACGAGGTGGCCTGCGAAATCCAGTTCGCGGTGCCGGTCCTGTTTGAGGCCAGATGGTTTCGCCTGGCCTTCCGGTCATTGCACGCCGAGGGCGCCGGTCACATCGGCTGGGCCTGTCATGCCAGCGACATCCACGAGCAGGTGCGCAAGCACGATCTGCTCGAGCAGCGGGATCAGGAGCTCAAGTTGGCCATGGGCTCCGGCGAGCTGGGTTTCTGGCGGATCACGCAGGGCGAGCCTTATCTTGTTGAAGTCGATGAGCCTGTGCGGCTGATGTGGGGCTTCGATGTGCCCCCGGCGCGCCCGCGCATGGCCGATCTGGTGGCGCGGGTGCATCCCGACGATCGCGATGACTTCCTGAGGCTCGCCCACATGACGTGGCAGTCGGGCGCCTCCGACGGCGTCTTTCGCCTCCTGCTGCCCGACGGCCGCATCCGCTGGCAACGAACGCTCGCCTTGCGAATGACCGATCCGCGCACGAAGCGGCTGCAGGTGATTGGTGTGGCGTCGGACGTCACCGACCGGCAGATGGCCCGCGATGCGCTGCGCGTGTCAGGGCAGCGCCTGCAGATCGCGCTGACTGCCAGCGGACTGACCCTCTTCACCATGGACCGCGATCTTCGATTCACCTGGGTCCATTCGGCCGAGCCCAACGCGCAAGGCCTGATCGGCAAACGCGATGACGAGCGCGCCATTCGCCCCGAGGAAGCGCGTGCCCTGATGGCGTTCAAGCAGGCGGTGCTCGACACCGGCATTGGCGGCCGAAGTCTGAACACCATCACCGTGGCCGACAAGCCGCTGTATATCGAGACCACGCTCGAACCCCTGCGGGATGCCGAGGGGCGCATCGAGGGGCTGGTCGGCGCGGCCTTCAATGTCACCCGGCAGCGGCTGTCTGAAATCGCGCTCTTTGACTCCGATCGTCGCCGAGACGACTTTCTGTCGGTGCTGGCTCACGAGCTGCGCAACCCGCTGGCACCGATCCGCAATGCACTCGAAATCCTGCGCGATCTCGAGATGCCGCCCGCTGCGGCCGCAGTCATGCCGGTGCTTGAGCGTCAGGTGGCCCAGATGGCCCGGCTGGTCGATGATCTGCTCGACGTTGCGCGGGTCACCACAGGACGCCTGCATGTGCAGATCGAGCGGGCTGACCTGGTCGAGATTGCACGGCGGTCCACCGAATCGTATCGGCAGGTGATCGAGGGGGCCGGCCGAGGTCTGGCCGTGGTTTTGCCCGACAGCAGACTGATGGTCAATGCCGATCCGATCCGGATCAGTCAGGTGATCGGCAACCTGCTGAACAACGCGGCGAAGTTCTCGCCGGAGGGAGGGCGGGTGCGAGTCGCGCTGGCCGCTGAGGGTGATGCGGCGGTGCTTCGCGTGACTGACGATGGCATCGGCTTTCTGGATGCCCAGATTCCAAGAATGTTCGAGAAGTTCGTGCAGCTGCCCGGCGCCAAGGGTGTCGCCAGAGAAGGGCTTGGCGTCGGCCTGCACCTGTCGCGCGAACTGATGGAACTGCATGGCGGCACGCTTGATGCCCGCAGTCCCGGGCCGGGTCTGGGCAGCGAATTCACGCTGAGACTGCCGATGGCGCATGGTGAAGCGCATCCGGATGATGTTCCGAAGGGTGAGCCGTTGAAGGTGCGCAGTGCCGAAGGCTCGACTGACCGGCCTGCCGGCCTCGAGATTCTGGTGGTCGATGACAATGTCGATGTGCTTGAAACCACCTCCTTGCTGCTGCAGGCCTGGGGGCATCGGCCGCTGCGTGCCCCGGACGGCGCTGCCGCGCTTGCGATGCTCGCCTCCCATACCCCGCAAGCTGTGCTGATGGACATCGGCATGCCGCGGATGGACGGCTTCGAGATGGCGCGCCGGATCCGCGAGCTGCCCGGTGGCAAGGCGATCAGGCTCATCGCGATGTCGGGGTGGGGTCAACCGGCCGACCGCGAGCGGGCCCGCGCGGCCGGTATCGATGAGCATCTGGTCAAGCCTGTCGACCCGATCCGCCTGCGCGCACTGCTCGATCAGCTCCCGATCACCTGACAGGCTTGAGACTTCGCTGCCGCCCCGCCGCTCGCAGCGGTCCGGCTTCGTGCGATGGCCGGATTCAGCGCTTGTATCGCTTCGGCACGAAGGGCAGCGGCACGATCTGCACCGCGGGCTTGCGATCGCGCACAGCCGCCTGCACAGGCTGCCCGCCGGTGCTCACATAGGCCAGCATGATCGGTTTGCCGAGCGTGGGCGACACCGTGCCGCTGGTGACTTCGCCCACGACAGCGCCCTCGGCATCCAGCAGCGATGCATGCGATCTGATCGGAATCGCATCGGATGAGATCAGCCCGACCAGCTTGCGCGACGGGCCTTGGGCGAGCTGCGCCAGCACCGTGGCCGCACCCGGAAAGCCGCCAGCGAGCGCGCCGCCGCTGCGTCGCGACTTGGGGATCGCAAAGCTCAGGCCGGCTTCGACGGGCGATGTGCTGGGGCTGATGTCGTTGCCATGCAGCGGCAGACCGGCTTCCAGGCGCAGGGTGTCGCGTGCGCCCAGACCTGCCGGTGCGACCCGCGGGTCGGCGAGCAGCCGGCGCACGATGCGATCGGCCGCCTGCGAGGGCAGGGAGATTTCGTATCCGTCTTCGCCGGTGTAGCCGGAACGGGTCGTGAAACAACTCGCGCCTTCGAGCATGAGTTCGCGAGCCTGCATGAAACTCATCGCGGCGGCGCTCGGATCGAGTTGCGCCAGCACCGCCTCGGCCTGCGGGCCCTGCAGTGCAATCAGTGCGGCGTCGACCCAGTCGAATGAGAGCTCAGGGCACAGCGCCATCAGCCGCGCCCGGTCAGCGTCGCGGTTGCCGGCGTTGACCACCATGCGCACCGTGTCGCCGAGATTGACCAGCATCAGGTCGTCTTCGATGCCGCCCGCGTCGTTGAGCAGAAAAGAATATTTCTGCAGACCGATCGGCCAGCCGGTGAAGTCAATCGGCAGCGCGGCCTGCAGCCCGGTTTGCAGCGATTGCGCCGTGCCGTCACGCGCCCGGATGTGCAACTGGCCCATGTGCGAGACATCGAAGAGGCCCGCCTGCGACCGGGTGTGCAAGTGCTCGGCTTTGAGGCCCGCCGGATATTGGATCGGCATGTCGTAGCCGGCAAAGGGCCCGAACTTCGCGCCGAGCTCGCGGTGCAACCCGGCCAGCCCGATCTGTCTGACCACCGGGCTCATGGCTGATCGCCCATGTAATCGGCCATCGGCGGGCAGGTGCAGACCAGATTGCGATCGCCTGCGGCGTTGTCGATGCGTTTGACATGCGGCCAGAACTTGGCCTCGCGCAGCCAGGCCAGGGGATAGACCGCCTGCTCGCGCGAGTAGGGATGGGTCCAGTCGGCAGCCAGCTCGAAGGCGGTATGCGGCGCGTTCTTCAAAGGGTTGTCGAGCGCATCGAGCGCACCCGACTTGACCTGCGCGATTTCGCCGGCGATGGCGATCATGGCCTCGCAAAAGCGATCGAGTTCGGCCTTCGATTCGCTTTCGGTCGGCTCGACCATGAGGGTGTCTGCCACCGGAAACGACAGGGTCGGCGCATGAAAGCCATAGTCCATCAGGCGCTTGGCGATGTCCTCGGCGGTGATGCCGCACTCGCCCTTGAGATGGCGCACATCGAGGATGCACTCGTGCGCCACGCGGCCATTGGCGCCGGTATAGAGCACCGGATAGTGGCCCTGCAGGCGGGTTGCGATGTAGTTGGCATTCAGGATCGCCACCTCGGTCGCCTTGCGGATGCCGGTCGCACCCATCATGCGGATGTACATCCACGAGATGGTGGTGATCAGCGCGCTGCCGCTGGGGGCCGCCGAGACGCTGTTGCCCTGGTCGGCGCCCTGGTAAGGATCGCTCGCCAGGAAGGGCGCCAGGTGCGCGGCAACTGCGATCGGGCCCATGCCCGGGCCGCCGCCGCCGTGCGGAATGCAGAAGGTCTTGTGCAGGTTCATGTGGCAGACATCGGCACCGATGTCGCCGGGGCGGGTCAGGCCGGCCTGGGCATTGAGGTTGGCGCCATCCATGTAGACCTGCCCGCCGGCTTGGTGAACCATCGCGCAGACATCGCTGATCGCGGCCTCAAACACACCGTGGGTCGAAGGGTAGGTCACCATCAGGGCCGCCAGTGCATCGCGGTGCGCCGCAATCTTGGCCTGCAGGTCGGCCACATCGATGTTGCCGTCGGCATCGCAGGCCACCACCACGATCTTCAGGCCCATCATCTGCGCGGTAGCCGGATTGGTGCCATGCGCCGACGACGGAATCAGGCAGATATCACGATGGCCCTGGCCGCGCGCGGCCTGCCACTGCCTGATCGCAAGCAGGCCGGCGTATTCGCCCTGCGCGCCCGAATTCGGCTGGAACGACACCGCATCGAAGCCGGTGATTTCGGCAAGCCACTGGCCGAGTTGTCGCAGCATTTCGGTGTAGCCCTGGCGCTGCTCGGCGGGTGCAAAAGGGTGGATGGCCGCGAACTGCGGCCAGGTGACCGGTGCCATCTCGGCCGCCGCATTGAGCTTCATCGTGCACGAGCCCAGCGGAATCATCGAATGCACCAGCGAGATGTCGCGGTTTTCGAGGCGCTTGAGATAGCGCATGAACTCGGTTTCGCTGTGGAAGCGGTTGAAGACCGGATGGGTCAGCACCGCGCTTTCGCGGCGCAGGTCAGACGGGATGGAGGCGGGTTCGATGCCGAGCGTGGCGCCCGCCGTCGTCAGGGCGCTCGATCCATCGAGTGCCGGGCGGCTGCCGGTCAGCACCTGGACCAGGTCGGCCACATCGGCGAGGCCGACAGTCTCATCGAGCGCGATGGCGATGCGCCCGTCGGCGAAGCTGCGCAGGTTGATGCGCTGCTCGGCCGCGCGTTTTGCAATCAGCGCGGCGTCGAGCTTGTTGGCGATCGGGTCGATCAGGACGGTATCGAAGAAGGCGGCATGAACCGGCGCAATGCCGGCGGCCGCGAGCATCAGGCGGGCCATGGCATTGACCCGCAGCGCGATGCGCAGCAGTCCCTGCGGGCCGTGATAGACCGCGTAGAAGGCGGCCATATTGGCCAGCAGCGCCTGCGCGGTGCAGATGTTGCTCGTGGCCTTGTCGCGGCGGATGTGCTGCTCGCGGGTCTGCAAGGCCATGCGATACGCAAGGTTGCCGGCGGCGTCTTTCGAGACGCCGATGATGCGCCCGGGCATCATCCGCACCAGGTCCTGACGCACCGCCATGAAGGCGGCGTGCGGCCCACCATTGCCAAGCGGCACGCCAAAGCGCTGCGCCGAGCCGATCGCGATATCGGCACCCATCGCGCCAGCCGATCGCACCAGCAGGGCGGCCAGCGGATCGACGCCGATCGAGAGCTTGCCGCCTGCGGCATGCAGCGCGTCGGCCAGCGGTGCGACATCGCGCACGCGCCCGAAGGTATCCGGGCACTGCACATGCGCACCGAAGACGGTGGCGGCATCGAAGGTGTCGGCGTCGGCCACGACCACCTCGATGTCCATCCAGCGGGCGCGGGTACGGATCACCGCGATCACCTGCGGATGCACCGCAGCGTCGACCAGAAAGCGGTTGGAGGCATGGCGCGAGGCGCGCCGCAGCACGCCCATCGCTTCGGCCGCCGCACTCGCCTCATCGAGCAGCGAGGCATTGGCCACCGGCAGCCCGGTCAGGTCGATGATCATCTGCTGGAAATTCATCAGCGATTCGAGGCGACCCTGCGCGACCTCGGCCTGATAGGGCGTATAGGCGGTGTACCAGCCCGGGTTCTCGAGCAGATTGCGGCGGATCGGTTCGGGCGTGATCGTACCGTGGTAGCCGGCGCCGATGTAGCTGCGCCAGACCTGGTTGCGCTCGGCGATGCCGGCAAGTTCGGCCAGCGCCGTGGCTTCGGTCGTCGGCGCAATGATCGACAGCGGCAGATCGCGCAGGATGTTGCCCGGAATCGTGTCGCGGATCAGGTCGTGGCGGGAGGCATAGCCGATCGCCGCGAGCATCTGGCGCTGCTGCTCGTCCTGCGGGCCGATGTGGCGGCCATGGAATTCATCGGCGCCGGTCAGGGCGCTCAGGTTCTGGTCGGGGGTATCGCTCTGGATCATTGCAGGTTCCTCAGGCGCCGGGGCCGCTGTCGTAGTCGGCGGCGGCCATCAGTGCGGCAAGCGCGGCCGGGTCTGCCGGTCGGATGCGCATCAGCCAGCCCGCCTGGTAGGGGGCGCTGTTGACCGATTGCGGCTCGGTGGCCAGCGTGTCGTTGACCTCGAGCACCTCGCCTTCGAGCGGGGCATAGACATCGGAGGCGGCCTTGGTCGATTCGACCACCGCGAAGGCCTCGCCGGCGGCCAGATGTCGGCCGATCTCGGGCAACTCGACGTAGACCAGTTCGCCGAGGGCTTCCTGGGCGTGGTCGCTGATGCCGACGGTGAAGCTGCCGTCGCCGTTGTCACGCACCCATTCATGGGTGCCGGTGAATTTCAGATCTGCAGGGCTGGTCAAGGCGGACTCCGAGGCGGATGGATTGGAAGCGTTGCAGACGGGCCGCAGGCGTATTACGCCCGAACCGTCCGCTGCGCCCCCTCTGTCCATTTGCCTGAGAGATTGACCTTCGGCGAGACCTTCGCCGACAGGCGAGGGCCTACTCTCCAGAGAGCCTGTTCCGATGCGGTCCTTTTGCCTGAGAGTTTCTGGGGCGATACACCTTCGGCGTCAGCACCCGTCGCAATGCAAGACTAGGCGCCGATCTCTCCCGCATCGGCGGTGAGACTGGCGGCGACCTTAGTCTTCGAGGCAGGCAGTGTCAAGTCGCTCAGGTCGCGGCCGACAGCGCTCCAGTGCGCCTCGCGGTGCTTGTGCCAGTCCTGGCGGGTGATGCTGAGCAGCCGCCGGGTGACATGGACGCCGAGTGTGGGTGCGGGGGTCGGACGGCTGACGACAATGTTTGTGTCCATAGTGTCTCTAGAATGTTTCTAAACTCCTAACAGTCTAGCGGGCAAGCTTTGCAGGGGTGAGACAGTCGGCACGCCGACCGATGCGCGGCTGAATCGATGCCGCGCACGGTGTCGCCCTTTTTCGTGAAATCAGCGGGTCAGGGCAGCGTCTTCTGCCGCGCACGACGCTTGCGGACTGGCGGTTCTGGCAAGCCCGCGGGTGACTTCCTCGCCTGCCGCAGCGAGCTGCGCGCGAAAGACCGGATCGGCATGGAGTCGTGCCACGGTCGCCGCGGCGACCACGCGGCCGGCATCGACGTCGCTTTGCCAGTGCACGCCGCAGATCACCCGGCTCTGGCCGTAGGCATAACCGCGGGCCAGCAGGGGATTGGCGCGCTGCGGCGCGATTTCGGTCAGCACCAGCGCGAAGGCCCAGCCGATCGCCGAGTGGCCCGACGGGTAGGAGCCGTCCTTGGACAGCATGGCCTCTTCGGCCGGGGTGCAGGTGGGTTCGGAAAAGGCGACGAAGGGTCGGGTGCGCTTGTAGTGATCCTTGGCGCGATAGGTCGCCAGGCCGGCATCGGTCAGGGTGCGTCGCAGCAGCATGGTCAGCTGCGGCGTGTCCTGCGCCGAGATCGGCATGCCCAGGGCACACGAGAACGTGTCGGCAGCTTGCGGGAATGTCAGATTGGCGTCGCGGGCGGCCAGATTCCAGCGCGGCGAATTACGCAGTGTGGTCGCGCCTTTAAATGCGCTTTCGTCGGCCAGTGCCTGCGGCGAGCCGGCGGCCGGCGGCGGTGCGACCAGCGCCAGGCTGTCGGGCAGATCAGCGCGCGGCAGATAGCCGTTGAGGATGCCGGTGCCGGGGCGAAGTTCGCCGACGGTGGCCGGCGATGTGGTGGGTGGGGTGGTGCAGGCTGCACCGGCCAGACTGAAGACCAGAAGGGTGGCGGTGACCGGACGGAATCGCATCGGAGCTCCTTTGGGTGTTTTGGCAATGCTGCTCAAGGCAGAGCGCCACCGTAGCCGCGCCGGGTGGCAAGTACAATTGATGATCCCCCAATTTTGAGAATGCCTGTGTCGACAACCACCATGCCGAACAATCAGGCCCCCTCCGTGGCGGGCGGTGTGTCGAGCCCGGCCCCCGATCTGCGGTGGGCCGATGTCGCGCAGGCACCCGACGCTGCCCGCTCGGCCGCGCTGGTGGCAGCGCTGCGCGCGGCCTTGCCCGAGCAGTGTGTGCTCGCCGGCGTCGAACAGACCCGGCCCTACGAGTGCGACGGCCTGTCGGCATTTCGCCAGTTGCCGGTGGCGGTCTGTCTGCCCGAAACCGAGCAGCAGGTGCAGCAAGCGCTTCGCGTCTGCCGCGAGCACGATGCGCCGGTGGTGGCGCGTGGCGCAGGCACCAGCCTGTCGGGTGGCGCGATGCCCCATGCCAGCGGCGTGGTGCTGTCGCTCGCCCGCCTCAATCGCATCCTGTCGGTCGATCCGCTTTCGCGCACCGCGCGTGTGCAGCCTGGCGTGCGGAATCTGGCGATCTCGGAAGCCGCGGCGCCGCATGGCCTCTATTACGCGCCCGATCCTTCGTCGCAGATTGCCTGCTCGATCGGCGGCAATATCGCCGAGAACTCTGGCGGCGTGCACTGCCTCAAATATGGACTGACGGTGCACAACGTGCTGCGGGTGCGGGGTCTGACCATCGATGGCGAGATCATCGAACTCGGCAGTGCCGCCCTCGATGGCCCGGGCCTTGACCTGCTGGCGCTCTCGATCGGCTCCGAAGGCATGCTGATGGTGGTGACCGAAGCGCTGGTGAAGCTGGTCCCCAAGCCGCAGCTCGCCCGGGTGGTGATGGCTTCTTTCGACAATGTCGCCAAGGCGGGCGATGCGGTCGCGGCCATCATCGGCGCCGGCATCATCCCGGCCGGTCTCGAGATGATGGACCGCAAGGCGAGTGCTGCGGTCGAGCCCTTCGTGAAAGCCGGCTACGACCTGTCGGCCGAGGCGATCCTGCTGGCTGAGTCCGACGGCTCGCCCGAGGAGGTCGAAGAAGAAATCGATCGCATGATGGCGGTGCTGCGCAATGCCGGCGCGACCGCGCTGGTGGTCTCCAATTCCGAAGCCGAGCGACTGCGATTCTGGTCGGGCAGAAAAAATGCTTTTCCGGCGGCCGGCCGCATCTCACCCGACTACTACTGCATGGACGGCACCATTCCCCGCAAGAACCTCGGGCGCATGCTGGTGGCCATCAGCGAGATGGAAAACACCTATCAGCTGCGCTGCATGAATGTCTTTCATGCCGGCGACGGCAATCTGCATCCGCTGATCCTCTTCGATGCCAACCAGCCTGGCGAATGGGAGCGCGCCGATCGTTTCGGTGCCGATATTCTCGAGCTGTGCGTCGAGCTCGGCGGCACGGTCACCGGTGAACACGGCGTGGGCATCGAAAAGATCAACTCGATGTGCGTGCAGTTTTCGCCCGCCGAGCGCGAGGCCTTTTTTGCGCTCAAGCGCGCCTTCGATCCGCCGGGTCTGCTCAATCCCGGCAAAGGCATTCCGACGCTGGCCCGGTGTGCCGAGTACGGCAAGATGCATGTGCACGGCGGCAGAGTGGCCTTTCCCGACATCGAACGCTTCTGACCGCGCGATCATGCCTGCCGCATCCCGACTTTTATTCGAGCGAGACTGAGCTTGACCACCGAGGTGTCAGCCGATTCCGCCCTGCTGGCGCTGCGCGACTGCGTGCGCGCCGCGCACGCCGATCGCACGCGTCTGCGTCTGCAGGGCGGCAACACGAAATCCTTCTATGGCGAGCCGGCGACTGGTGAGCCGCTCGATTTGCGCTCGATCGCCGGCATCGTCGACTACGAGCCGACCGAGCTTGTCGTGACGGTTCGCTGCGGCACACCGCTTGCCGAACTCGAGCAGGCACTCGCGGCCCGCCAGCAATACCTCGCCTTCGAGCCGCCGCACTTCGGGGCCGGTGCCACCGTGGGCGGCATGGTGGCGGCAGGACTCTCGGGCCCGCGACGAGCCACCGCCGGTGCAGTCCGCGACTTCATGCTCGGCGCGGTGCTGATGAACGCCAGCGGCGAGCTGCTCCATTTCGGCGGACAGGTCATGAAGAATGTCGCCGGCTACGATGTGTCGCGTCTGCTGGCCGGCTCGATGGGCATTCTGGGGCCGATCGTTCAGGTGTCCCTGAAGGTGCTGCCCCTGCCGGCGGCCGAGGCCACGGTCTGTCTGAGCATCGGCTTGCGAGAGGCGCTGGCGCAGATGAATCGCTGGGGTGGCCAGCCGCTGCCTCTGTCGGCCACCTCGTGGGCCGGTGGCGAACTGATGGTTCGGCTGTCGGGGGCAGGTGCCGCGGTCGATGCGGCGGTTGCACGCCTTGCTGCGGATCACGGCAGCCGCCTTGTCGACCCGATGGCGGCGCGCGCCCACTGGGCGGGGCTGCGCGAGCAGTCCGACGCCTTCTTCGATGACCCGCTGCCGCTGTGGCGACTGTCGGTGCCCTCGACCGCGCCGATCTTCGAGCTGCCGGGCCGTCAGCTGGTCGAGTGGGGCGGCGCGCTGCGCTGGTTCAAGACCGAGGCTGATGCGGCATTCGTGCGGCAGGCGGCGGCAACCGTCGGCGGCACCGCAAGCTGCTTTCGGGCGGCCGAGTTCGGCAGCGGCGCGTTCGCAACGCTGCCGTCGCCCATCCTCGAGCTGCATCGCCGCATCAAGCATGAGTTCGACCCGCGCGGCATCTTCAACCCGGGCCGGCTGGTGGCCGGCCTCTGAGCCGCGCCCGACCCACCTCCAAGGTCTCGACCCATGCAAACCAATCTTGCCGACTGGCTGCGCGATACGCCTGACGGCATCGAAGCCGATTCGATCCTGCGATCGTGCGTGCACTGCGGCTTTTGCACCGCCACCTGCCCGACCTACCAGTTGCTGGGCGACGAGCTCGACGGCCCGCGTGGGCGCATCTACCTGATCAAGCAGGTGGTCGAAGGTGTCACGCCGACTCGAGAGACCCAGCAGCATCTCGACCGTTGCCTGACTTGCCGAAATTGCGAGAGCACCTGTCCGTCGGGTGTGCAGTACGGGCATCTGGTCGACATCGGTCGCAAGCTGGTCGACCGGCAGGTGGCGCGCCCGGCAGCCGACCGGCTGCTGCGTGGCGCCCTGCGCGAAGGCATGACCCGGCGCGGTCTTTTCGAGCCCGCGATGCGCCTGGGTCAGGCGGTGCGACCCTTGTTGCCCGAGGCCCTCAAGGCGAAGGTGCCGCAGCGTCGCGATCCGGGCGCCTGGCCCGCGCGTTCGCATGCCCGCAAGGTGATCCTTCTCAAGGGCTGTGTGCAGCCGGCGATGGTGCCGGCGATCGATGCGGCGACCGCGCGGGTGCTTGATGCGCTCGGCATCGAGGCGGTCGTGGTGCCGCGCTCGGGCTGCTGCGGCGCGATCCGGCATCACCTCGATGATCAGGAGGGCGCCCTTGACGATGCCCGTCGCAATATCGACGCCTGGTGGCCGCTGCTGGCATCGCCAACCAAGCCCGCGTCAGCAGCGGGCACAGCAAGCGGCGCCGAGGCGATCGTCATCAATGCCTCAGGCTGCGGCGCGATGATCAAGGACTACGCGCACCTGCTGCGCCACGATCCGCTGTATGCCGAGAAGGCCGCACAGGTGAGCGCCATGACCCGCGACCTGGCCGAGTTCCTGCCCGCCGAACGCGAGCGGCTGCAGGCGCTGTGCGGCCAGCCTGTCGGCGTTGATGGCGCACACGCTGCTGGCACAAAGCGGCCCGCGTCCCCGAGGCTGGCGTTTCATCCGCCCTGCACCCTTCAGCATGGCCAGCAGATCAAGGGCGAGGTCGAGTCGCTGCTGAGGGCCTGCGGCGCCGAGATCCTGCCTTTTGCCGAGTCGCATCTGTGTTGCGGGTCGGCCGGTACCTATTCGGTTCTGCAACCGGCGCTCGCCACCCAGCTTCGCGACCGCAAGCTCTCGAGCCTGCAGGCCGGGTCGCCCGACCAGATCCTGTCGGCCAACATCGGGTGTCTGACCCATCTGCAATCGGGTACCGACACGCCGGTCCGTCACTGGATCGAGTGGCTCGATCGGGCGATCGCGAAGGCATGACCGTGAGTGTCGGCCCGGTCGTGCGATGAACCTGATCGTTCGTCTGCCCAACTGGATCGGCGATGTCTGTATGGCCTTGCCGGCCTTGCGGGCACTCGATGCAGGCGGCGCGAGATTGCATCTGATCGGCAAAGCGTGGGCCGCCGATCTGCTGGCCGCGCATCACTGGCCGATCACGCCGATGCCCAAGGCGCTGCTGGCCGGTGCGGCGCTGCTGCGCTCGCTGCCCATCGATTCGGTGCCCATCGAGTCGCTGCCCATCGATTCGGTGCCCAAAAGTGCGCCGCCCATGAATGCCCCGCGCCGTGGTCTGCTGCTCACCAATTCGCTCTCGAGCGCGGCGGCCTTTCGCTTGGCAGGCGTTGCTGCGCTGGGTCATCGCGGCGATGGACGCTCGCTGCTGCTGGGTCGCTCACTGCCGCGGCCCAGCGGGCTGCACGAGGTCGAGGTGTTCTGGCGCTTGGCCTGCGAGGCGGCCGACTGGATCGGCTTGCCGGCGCTGCCCAAGGGTGCGCCTGCGTCGCTCGGTCTGCAACTGACCCCGGAACACCAGGCGAGCGCGCTGGCCGCCCTGCGCCAGGCCGGCATCGAAGGTCCGCCGAATCGCTTGATCGTGCTCGGCCCCTTGTCAGTCGGGACCACCGGCGGGCAGAGCAAGCGCTGGTCAGGTTTCGCCGAACTCGCCAGGCAGCTTGCCGATCAGGGCATCGTCACCGTGACCTGCCCCGGTCCGGGCGAAGAGGCGGCGGTCATGACGGCGGCGCCCTGCGCCATCCCGCTGCCGGGACTCGGGCTGGGCGCCTATGCGGCCTTGTGCCGGCTCGCGAGTCTGACCGTTGCCAACGACTCCGGGCCGATGCATCTGGCCGCGGCGGTCGATGCGCCGGTGATCGGCATTTTCGGTCCGAGCCGTCCGGCGCGCACGCGCCCCTGGGGGGCTCAGTCGACCTGGTTGGGTGGTGACGGTGTCTGGCCTGATCTGGACACGGTCATGGCGCAGGTCGATCGACGGATGGTGCGCCCGGGTTCTGGCGAGCCTTAGTGCGCGGAAAGCCCTGCCCGGCTCGGTGCGGCTCAGTGCAGCCTATCGCGGCGCCGGCTCATAAGCCGTCAGTAGCCAGTCGATCCAGTCTTCGCGGGCACGCCCGCCGCGCGGCATCAGATCCGGCGAGATGTAACTGCCGGTCCAGTCGCGTTTCACCCAACGGCCGACCTGCGGCGCATACCAGCTGGTGTCGATGCGGGTGGAATAGCTGCGAAAGAAGTCGGGATGCACGAAGTCGATTTGCCGAACGATGCGCAAGGCATCGAAGCTGCCTGCCGGCACGGTGACCTTCTCCCAGCCCTGCACCGACAATCGCTGACTCCAGGTGAATTCGGTGCCCGACGAGGGCGTCATGTAGCGGGTGTCGCTCTTGAGGTTCATGCCGGAGCTTGAGCCCTGCGGCACCACCGGCATCGGTGTGCTGAAGCGGATCGGTTCGCCGCTGTAAATGGTCTCGAGCAGCACTGACCAGGGGTCGGTGTAGATTTCTTCGAGCGGGGGTTTGCCGGCGCCCCCCTCGATGCTCAGACGGATCAGCGGCGTGACCGCAGTCACCTGCACCACGACCTCGCCCATGGCGATATTGTTGTAGCGGTTGATGAGGACATATCGCCACCGGTCGCCAATGCGCAGCGTCGGGACCGGCAGGGGGTCGAGACCTGCAGGTGCCGGCATCGCGCTGGGGCTGGCGCAGCCCGAACCGAGCACCGTCATGGCAGACAGGGCGACGGGAAGTCCCAGGCCTGCCCCGATGGCACGGCGTCGTGTTCGATCGATCGGTGAGTTGTTCATCTGAACCCTTTAGTGAGAATCGGGTCCGGGCGACTCAAGCCGGCATGGGCAGACCGTCGTTGAGCCGCAGGATGCCCTTGATCATGCGATAAAGAAACCACACCCCAGGCAGCACAAAGAGAAAACTGAGCAGACCGAAGGTGACCATTGTCAGCAGTGCTGCAGGGATCGCAATCACGATCATCCAGAACAGCGTCCACCAGAAAGTGCGGATCATCCAGTTCATGTGGCTTTCGTAGATCGTGCCGCGCGCACTGTCGCGCTTGATGTAGTTCACGATCAGGGCAACCACCGAGAACAGCCCGGCCGACAGCAACAGCCCGGCAATATGCAGCAGATAGTCGAAGAGGCAGACCTTGCGAAGGGACTCAAGGCGGTCGGCCTCGCCGGGCGGCAGCGCATCAGTGGGGCCAATCATGCTCGGCGTGCTGTCGGATGCCATGCTTCCTCCGTGTTGTTGTGCCGGCCTGCCGCGCTTACTCGACCGCCTTGACCATGTCCTCGACGACCTTCTTGGCATCGCCGAAGACCATCATGGTCTTGTCCATGTAGAAAAGCTCATTGTCCAGACCAGCATAACCCGAGGCCATGCTTCGCTTGTTGACAATGACGGTCTTCGCTTTGTAGGCCTCCAGGATGGGCATGCCGGCAATCGACGACTTCGGGTCCTTGGCGGCCGGGTTGACCACGTCATTGGCGCCCAGGATCAGTGCCACGTCGGCCTGGCCGAACTCGGCGTTGATGTCTTCCATCTCGAAGACCTGGTCGTAAGGCACTTCGGCTTCAGCCAGCAGCACGTTCATGTGGCCCGGCATGCGGCCTGCCACTGGATGGATCGCATATTTCACCGTCACGCCATGGTCGGTGAGTTTCTGGGCGAGTTCCTTGAGAGCGTGCTGTGCGCGAGCCACCGCCAGGCCATAGCCCGGGACGATGATGACGGTGTCGGCATTGCTCATCAGGAAGGCCGCATCTTCAGCCGAACCGCTCTTGACCGGGCGCTGCTGCTGCGCGCCACCGCCAGCGGCGGCCGCCGCGGCATCGCCGCCAAAGCCGCCCAGGATCACGTTGAAGAAGGACCGGTTCATGGCCTTGCACATGATGTAGCTCAGGATCGCGCCCGACGCACCGACCAGCGAACCGGCAATGATCAGCATGCTGTTGTTGAGCGAAAAGCCGATGCCGGCCGCCGCCCAGCCCGAATAGCTGTTGAGCATCGAGACCACCACCGGCATGTCCGCGCCGCCGATCGGGATGATGATCAGCACGCCCAGCAGGAAGGCCAGTGCGAGCATCGCGAGGAATGCCGGCCAGCTTTCGTTGTAGGTGAACACCAGGCCGAGTGCGACCGTGGCCAGACCGAGCACCAGGTTGAGCATGTGCTGGCCGGAAAAGACCACCGGTGCGCCCTGGAAGAGGCGGAACTTGTACTTGCCCGAGAGCTTGCCGAAGGCGATCACCGAGCCGCTGAAGGTGATCGCGCCGATGGCGGCGCCCAGGAAAAGTTCGAGCCGGTTGCCGGTCGGAATCGGCGGGCGCGCGATGATGTCGGCAACGATGGCACCGGCCTGTGTCTGGGCGCCGATCAGCAATTCCTTGGGATAGTCGGTGATGCCGAAGGCCCAGGGCTCGACCACTGCGGCAATCGCGATACA
>Ga0114972_10000928_pt1 | contig 22104 bp, 23 predicted proteins | sample M_140807_EF_Meta_FD_87354 | JGI IMG/M metagenome (GOLD analysis project Ga0114972, IMG submission 87354) | Freshwater microbial communities from Lake Montjoie, Canada to study carbon cycling - M_140807_EF_MetaG | ecosystem: Environmental > Aquatic > Freshwater > Lake | place: Lake Montjoie...
ACAATTTGTTTTATTGTCTACCATATCCTATAGGACAATTTGTTTTATTGTCTACCATATCCTATAGGACAATTTGTTTTATTGTCTACCATATCCTATAGGACAATTTGTTTTATTGTCTACGGGGTATCACTTCGTATCTGACAATTTGTTTTATTGTCTAAGTGGGTATCTGACAGTTTGTTTTATTGTCTAAGTGGGTATGTCACAGATTATTTCTTAGATTTTTTAGACTTTTTCGATTTTGGCTTTGTAGTCGCCGCTTCTTCCGCGATTTGTCCTATAGAAGATTTCTCTTGGACTTCGTCCGTAGGTAATTTAAAACTAAAGGTATTGGGCGCATCTTTTGATTCTAAAATATACTCCGGGGTCGTTTTGGATACTAGGGGTGCAGCAGCCTTTTTCTGTTCTAATTTCGCCTTCATACGTTCTCGCATGGATTGTTGAGAACTCATACGTGTAAGCGCATTCATATCCATTTTGCCTTTCCCACCTCCCATACCCGCCATATTTTTCGTCAAATTCTTGATAATATCATTGAACTCCGATCCGCCCCCCATACCCTTCATTTTTCCTATAAGATCTCCCGCCTCTTTCATGAGTTCTTCCTGCGAGATATTCCCCGATTTCATCTTTTGGTTCAATTTTGAACTCACGGATTTCAAAAGGTCGATGATTTTCTTCGGGTTTTTCATCAACTTTTTGAAAATATCGCCGGTATCCTTGATACCCGATGCGGCGTCTTCGCCGCCTAACATACCCATGATATCGCCGGATAACTCGTCGGCTAATTCTTTCGCTAAAGACCCGATTTTCCCATTGAAAATCCCTTTCAAATGGTCGTTAATATCGTCGGCGGATGGGATATTACTTTTATTTGACCCATCGGCGGGTAACCCATCGGCGGGTAAACCATCGGTAGGTAAACCATCGGCAGGACCTCCAGTAAATTGATCAGCCATTTTTGAGAACATATTTTGGAAGGCATCTAAATTAGGTTCTCCATCTTGTCCTATAGGATTATTACCTTCGGTGCCTTCGGTACCTTCGGTATCCATGGCCTTGAAAAATTCACCTAAAGATTGTATCGTATCGTTCAATTTCCCCTGTAGTTCGCTTTCGTCAATGCCGTCGAAAATATTGGCTGCATCCCCGAAATCCGTCTTCTCTTTAACCGACGACATGATAGTCATGAGAACCAGTTGTAGGTATTTCCATAGGGTCTGTTTGATAGTGGGTGTAATATTATCGCAACTAAAGAGCATCTTGAATTCGACCATAGGTAGGAACTGGGTATTCGTGGTATTCTGGGGTTCGAATATTTCGTCATTTTGGTATAGGATATCGAAAAATCTCTCGGGATATGTTTTCATACAATAGAGAAAAAGGTCCTCATATTCTTTTATAGTGGTCTCCTTCGATGTCCATTTATCCCATAGGTAATTATATTCGGGAAAAGTGGTAGAAAGGTCATTGGCGAAATCCATAATGACGGAAATGAAATTCGTCGGCATTTCTACACCAATAGGTTCTGATGTGGGGGGTATGAAATCCATATTATAGGACATGTATATTATTTTTTATGTTATTTTACTAGGAGTTTCGATTTTATAAATCAGAAAATCAAAATTCTAATATACAAAAACCCTTTAGCGTTTTTTCGGTGGAATTATTATATTGGTATATGTCCAATTCTAAACAGATATCAAAGGATAAAGAAAAAATGGATAAAAAAGACGACGACGCCATTTCATATACAACAACGGTCGCTACTAAGAATATCGAATGGTCGATAGAGAACGAGTTGATGTTAGTGGAATGGTGTGATATTGCCCAATGTTACCGATGGCTAAATCAAAGGTCACATAGGGCATATTCTATATATCATGCGTGGTTCACTATTCCCACGATTACTCTATCTACCATTACAGGTACTGCGTCATTTGCCCAGGCTAGTCTAACTCCGGAACAACAATCTTATGCACAAATGACGATTGGTTCTATTAATATATTGGTAGGGGTTCTCAATACTATCCAACAATATCTGAAAATATCGGAGTTGAAAGAGTCACATAGAATTGCTTCCATTGCCTGGGATAAATATTCGCGTAATATCCGGATCGAATTATCGAAGGCGCCCACGGAGCGGATGGATGCCGCGCATTTCTTGAAATTGAGTCGGCAGGAGTATGATCGGCTGATGGAATCGTCGCCGTCGATCCCCTTGAGTATTACGAAGGAATTCACGCGGACATTCAGCGGAAAACCGGGGTCCCATAAACAGAAAATATTTGATGAATTGAAGAAACCGGATATATGTGATTCTTTGATGTCGTCGAATCAATACCGGCATCACTGGTATTTGAATCCGGATGAGCCCAATTCGGATTGTAAATTGACAGATAGTCAACATCAGAACAAGGAAGTGCCGCCTACATATGTAGGACAGGGTTCGGGGAAAAGCCAGAGGGGTAGTGACCTAACGAGTCATATAGAAAATATTCTACAACAACTTGTTCCGAAGTTTATAAAGAATATGATACATCCTTCGTCTCCATCGAATGTTCCCCATTTCCCCGACCCCGCAGATAGTCATATAATAAATATTCGTCAACCGATAGCCAATATACCAATAAGAGATATTTCGATGAATATCACGGAAGCATTAATACATAATACGATGAATCCATTTGATCTTTCATTTTCGTTCATATAAGTCGCCTCCACCCCCCACCCCAACCCCTTTTACCACCTATCCAAAATAATTATTCGAGAACCCCCCTTAATAAACTCTTACAGAATCCTTACTAAAATGGTCACATAAATTGTCATATAGATATTCTATATGACAAACAATGCCAAATGGTCGAGAACCTATGGTCAGAAATCGTTTTTTATGGACGTATTTATATTACCATATATCATCATATTTTAATCGCCAAATAAAAACCATGAGACCATACCTAAAAAATAAATCTCTCAAATAGTGAAAATAGATTCTCCAAGAGTATGAAAAATCGATCGTGAATTTTTTCCTAAAGTTTTCAAAAGTCAATTCCAGAAATTTTGGCGCGCACTGACCTTCGATTTTTTGACATCCGATTTTTAAAAAGGGTTATCATATATGCAGTAGTTTTCCGATGTATATAAATGACTCCATTTATGGGTTTGCGATATTTACGCAACATAGATAACCGCACCTGATAAAAAGACAATTAATCGATAAAAGGTCATATACAATTTATATGACCATTCGCGAGTAGTTTTTTATAAATATAAATATACATCAATGCAATAGAAGACCCCTATAGTTCTATAATATCGGATAATCGCTTGATTATCCAAAATTGGGTATCGCCATCATGCATATAAATTGCACTATATGACTCTGCGTCCTCGCTATATAGGTTCTCGAGAACCTGTTCTTCCTCCCCCTTCTTTATAAAAAGCGTCGATTCTTCATCGATAAAAACGGCGAACCGGCGTAAATTCGAGGCCGCCTTATCTAGAGGGGTAGAAGTGAAAAAATAGAATTCTCCCGCTTTTTCATGATCTATCTTGGGTAGAATGAGGGAATCAATAGGGTCGGATAATTTATTCTTATAGGACGAACTACCGAAGAACCCCGCCTCTTTGTCACATAGAAATAATACATAGGGGTATTCCACGGGTTTTTGAGAACCAAGTTCTCGAAGTTCTAATAAATTCTTGACCCTGTTATCATAGAATAATTTTTCTATTTGACTATTAACGGGGGTATTACCGATGGCCCTTAGATTATAGAATTCGTGGATGGGGGATAGTATAAAGTTCTCGGGTATGAGACTTTTCCCGAAGGGATTATCCTTGAGTAATTCTACTGGAATGGGACTAATATCGAAGAAGATGAATATTTCAACGGAGGATTCGAAATCTTGTTCTATGACGCCTTTATAATAATGTTTCATATCTGGCATGAAATATTTGGCGATTCTATCGGGGAAAATCTGGAAGAATTGGGTTTTGAATTCATCGAACCATATGGCCTCTGTCTCGTCTCCGTCCTCGGCCTCTGCCTCTTCTCCGTCTTCGGACTTGTCCCCACCCCCGACTATGTTCTCGATAACCTCATTAATTACAACATTAGAATTATCTATATGACTATACGAACTATACGAAGGGAAATCATATAGGTTATTTGATAAACAAAGAAGATATTGGATGAATGGTTTTCTATGATCGATAGAATATAAACATAAATGTATGGTCGTTTTTTCTCCTTTCACCTCGCTGGGGTATGGCATCAAATTTTCTTTTATAGGATAATCGTATTTTTCGCTTGTTTCGGTCGATTCTTGTAGACCTTCTATGGTTTCGTCAGATATTTCATCGGATATTTTATCCGATACATTTTTGGGTAGGTTCTCGACTTTCTCGATGTTATCCGAAATATTTCTATTTGACAAATCGGCCTTTTCGTTTAAAATAGGATTCATAGGATCCTCTTCCTCCTCCTCCTCTTCCTCATCTTCCTCCTCTTCCTCTTCTTCGTCCTCCTCGCCCTCCTCTCCCTCCCCTTCATGTTCTCGATCATTAGAATTATCTTCTATAGGACTTTTTCTTTCTTCTTTTTCCTCCTCCTTTTCCTCCCGACTCTTTATAATATCTTCTATAGGACGTTCTTTATGTTCTCGAACATTTATATCCTCATCCCCACCGGTCCTATAGGAAGAATTTGGAGAAAAAAAACGTTTATAAGTATTCTTATCCATGATAATATTCATATAGAGAATATTTCTATATGACAAGCGTAATAGATGTGGAATAAGGTCATATAGAGAATAATTCAATATGACAACCGCAAAACTTAAAACAACACTCTTATAAATTAAAAGGGAGGGGTTCGGGGAACCGTAGGTTCCCTGAATTGATCACGAAAAAATACTTAAAGATTACACGATAGACATAATAGTAAAGCGATATGTACCAAGAAGAATACTACCAAGATAAAATCGACTATCAATCTATCGATAACGAAACCATAAGTGTATCTAATTCGTCTCTTGATAGTAATGAAAAAGCCTACGTAAAAGAGGAATATACCCTAAAGATGAATGACCCAGGGTATTACACCTATAAGAAAAACGTCGGATACGATAAAGTCAAAATCGAGTGTTACGCCACAGATATGTTCAAAAATATCCGTCATGCAATGACAGGTGTTGTAACCCCCCATCGCGCCGGTACAAATTACCAGGATCTCTATTTCTCCGTTACTGACGTATCCGGATTAGGTCGTAAACTCAAATTCGCAAAACACCTCTATTACGATTCGCCGGAAGAATACGAGAGACATCAATGTATCAAGTTATCCCAAGATACGAAAGAGAGGTGGTATGTAAAGAACCTGAAAGCACGCCGTGCACTAGTCAAATAGAAATATTATTGTATAAATCATATAGAAATAATTATTATATCTATATAAAATGTATTTACTATCGTATTTTTTATCGCCATTGGCATATATAAGCCGTAATCGTAGTAAGGGAACATGCGATATAGAAAATAATACGAATGATATGATTACGATGGAAAGAATCCGTCATATACATAATGTTTCCAAACTCGTACATTTCTACGAATCCCCCAATATTTCGGAATTAGATAAATTACAAAAATTCAACGAATATAATTTCGATGAATATCCCGGATTCTTTATTTCGAAAGGGGGTCTATACAAAACATTTGATGAGTTTGATTTCTCTATGTTTTTTCTATAGGAAAAAATGTATACTCCTGTTTTATTGCGTATAACACTTTATCATATAGAAGAATTAATTCTATCTTTTCTTTATATGATAAATTATATAGATTCCTTTTTTCGCTATCGGTTAAATTATAAAAGTGTTTGATATTATTTCGCATTAAACCTAATTCACTTATTGTTTCGAAAGAATCCTGGCGATTGAAGAATTTGGATAATGTGGAAGATAGGTTTGAATCTATAGATTCAGGCGAAGGCGACGGGTAAGGAACAGGCACATGTACAAGAACGGGAACAATGACAGGTATATCATTTTCTACATTTATAGATTTTATAGATTTATCTTCATAACAGCAATATAGGACTCTTTTCACTATAAAATTATATATTGAACATAAAGCCATTACTAAATAGATATATTTTTTATATCTATGTATTTTCTATTTGAACTGAATATCATTATTTACTAAGTCATTGAAATATTGTAAACATGTATTAAACCCTTGAAGAAATAAAATGGTACATTTTATTTCAGCAAGGGTCGGATTCCAGTAATGAATTGAAATACGCCCCCGAAGGGGCGTCCCATTTCAAATCTTCACTGGTATAAATAAGTCAAATAGTTCATCTTTATCTTCATGATCTAACTCTTTTATATATTTCATTTGATATGGGTTCAATATTCTAAAATTTCGAATATCATCTTTTATTATTTTGAGGTAATCAATATCCAGTATCTTGGAAGGATGTCTAGCCAAATGGTAATATTCAGGTATAATCATATTACAATTCGATATTTTTTCGGTATTTCATAATCCCCCATTTTTTCATATGGGACTACAGGTAAGTCTAATTCTCTAGATAATATAGTACATATATTTGATTTAATCATATAATTATCATCATTAGGCGAGCAAGAAAAACAAGATTCGCTATCGATTGAAGAAGCGGATCTTGTTTTTCTTATAACATCATGGTCATCATATTCATCATCGGATTCTATTGGTAAGTTTATAGAGTTTCTCATATAAGATTAATTATTCTTATTCTTATATTATTTTTGGAAATAATTATGGGTAAAGTGTAAAGTGTAAAGTGTAAAGTGTAAAGTGTAAACGGATGGTATAAACGGATGGTATAAACGGATGGTATAAACGGATGGTACAAAAGGCAAACGAATGGATAAATTGTAAAAATGGTATAAAGATGTCATATAGAATAGATTCTATATGACAAGCGCGATAGCCGTATTCACAGGAAAAATAAAAGGAACTGTTAGATTCGACGAAGAGGGGGATCATATCAAAATTCAAATCGACCTCAAAGGTCTGAAAAAGGGGAAGAAACAGGGCTTTCATATCCATCGATATGGCGATTTGAGCGATGGATGCGAGTCTATGTGCGAACATTTCAACCCCTATGGAAAGGACCATGGTGGTCCCCAATCCAAAACACGTCATATAGGCGATTTAGGGAATATCGTATCTGACCAAAACGGTCAGGCGAATTATAGTTTCATAGATAGTCATATAAAACTCCGTGGTACAAAGGCCAATATAATTGGCCGGGGGCTTATTATACATGAAGACGAAGACGATTTAGGTCTAGGACAAAACGAGACCAGTTTGAAAACGGGGAATGCAGGGAAACGCATGGCGTGTGCTGTCATCGGTTACGCAAAACCATGAAAAAAATCTGTCTAATATATAATATGGATAGTATACTATACGCGGATTTCTATGGAGTACCAATCATGACTTATGGGATGATTGGCGTTACCACTCTTGTATTGGCGTATTTTACGATTACAGATATAGATACGAATACGACGACGGAAGCCGCCGCACCTATATTACCTTCATTTACGACACCCACAGAAGCCCCTCCGCCAACTACGGGGGGAGGCATAAAAAGGAGGAAGAAATCAATGAAAAAAAGAAAATAAATGTTACAATATGTTATTATATATGATTTATAATAACATAAAAGAATTATCTAGTCATATAGAAAAATTCGAGAACCCGCCGTATATTTACATATCCATAGGGTCCAAATACAACGAAGAATTCATCTATATGACAGATAAAGAACGAAAATGGACGAATGCCATGGAACAGATTCTCCCCCAGTTTTATCGGGAAAAAGACATTATAGGAGAACCCCTGATCATTTGCGTCGACCGTTTTTCCCCGGATGAATTAGCGAAAAATAAAGCGAAGATAGCCGAACTCGATGCCAATATTATCATATATAATAGCGATGCGACGATTCAATCCCTCGAAGAATTTATATCCTATATGACCACTTATTTATCCAATAGGAATTATCCGATTGAAAATATCATTATCGCGAACTATGTACGATACGTATCGCCGAATCATACCGAGAACTTCTTCGAAGAGAATATTCCGAAAGTCATATATAAGGGTTTGAATGAATCCTATAGGACACGATTCTACCAGTGGTATGGATATCAACCGAATACATATAATTTATTATATAATTACGACCAATATCAATATATGATTGGATATGGTAAAATCCTATCGATTTTAGATGGAATATACGGTCATGAGTCGTTATCATATAGTAATCTTTATATGATAAAAGAGTCGGGAAAAAATGCAATATATTTAGAAATGTTTTTGAAGAATAGTATGGATATAGGGAGTCCGTATGAAATTTCTCTATATGACTACTTCACAAATGGTCAAATATGATTCGGTCATCGACTCTAACACTCAAATATGATTCGGTCATCGACTCTAACACTCAAATATGATTCGGTCATCGACTCTAACACTCAGATATGATTCGGTCATCGACTCTAACTCTCAGATATGATTCATACATCGATTAAAAAATGTATGGACCTGGTTTTTATCTGCACCTACGAGAACTTCATTCGGAACATGTGTTAGATTACCCTTTTTATAACATAACATCACTGGAATACCATTGACCACCCTCTTGGATTTTAGCGCAGCATAGATTTCGAAATTATCGTCGATATCTATGATAGCACATTTGGCCGTATTTGGTAAGGCGCGCATTTTCTCTTCTACAAGAGATTCGATAATCTTACATGGTCCGCACCATTCTGCGCCGAATTTGACAATAAATATACCGGGGTTATTTATCAAAATCTCGGTGAAAGATTCTTTGGTCAGTTCGGTAATAATCTCTTTTTCCACCGCTTCTGTCATATAGAATATATTACCCCTATTTTTTATTAGGTTTTACGAAGGGAATATCTTATATCTTCATATCCATCATATATCGGACAACTAATGTGAAAACCAAGGCGTGGATCAAGAATCCAGTCATGGTGGGGCATCCCGCGACATTTGATATAGGACCAGTGAAGCCAGATAGCAATGAATTCATGAACATATATGTCCAAGGGTTGAAGAGAACGAGGAGAACCGCGGTGGTATAAAGCGTATAACGCCATTTATCGGAAGATTCGACTGACATTTTTATATAAGATACATATATTTTATCTGGTTATTCGAGAACCTAGATATAATTGTCCTATAGGATTCTTGTGTTTAGGTTCTCGAAAGGGGTTAAAAAAGGGGGGTCGGAGGGTAACCAAACGGGAGGGTAACCAAAGGGGGGATCGCGAAAGGGGTGGCCAAATATGATACATCAATATTCTATATGACATCTTCGCAATACCGAACACATAATTTAGATATAAAAATGTATTCTTTCCGAGAACTTTTGGGCCTATTTGACCTAAATGACAGATTCACAGAGGCCGAATTAAAAAAGGCAAAACATAAGGTTCTCATGACTCACCCCGATAAATCCGGCCTCCCAGCCGAATATTTCCATTTTTATACGGCTGCATTCCGTATGGTAGTCGATTATTATGCGACAAATAGTAAGACCATGACCGAAGTACCCCGTAATAATCCTATATATGACCCCGTAGCATCCGGTAAAGATGATACGATCGCCGCGCCCTTGAAATCCGCCATTAAAAAAATAAAACCGGAGGATTTCAATAAAAAATTCAATCGCCTATTTGACGAAAATATGTCAAAGAAGCCGGATCCCACCAGGAATGCATGGTTCCAAAGTGAACAACCCGTATTTGACCCCGCCGCGATAGCGCCTACTGAAGGCGTAACGAAACAGAATATGTCCCAGGTTCTCGATAAATATAAAGAGAGAACCGCCGCACTTGTCCAATATGCCGGTATTCGAGAACTCGCTAGTGGGTCCAATGGATCGAACCTATATGACGATGACGACGATACTAACGCAGATTATGTGACGAGCGACCCTTTCAGTAAACTCAAATACGACGATTTGAGGAAAGTCCATAAAGACCAAACGGTCCTGGCTATTTCGGAGCGGGACCTAACCAATATACCGCGATACGAATCGACGGACCACTTGGTAAGAGCACGTGCAGCACAATCAATCGTCCCATTGGAACAACGAGAGGCCGAGAGGATGATGGCCGAGCGCGAGGAGTCATATAGGAAAAAAATGTTGGAACGCCAACACCAGGCTAGGTTGGATAGCCTCGGCTACGAAGAGAAATCGAAGGCGGTGGTGGCGTCGTTCTTGAAGATCAAATTCTAGGGAAAAGTCATATAGAAATAATATGAATACTTCTATATGACACTTTTTACCGGGGTTTTATTCATTCTATTTTCTATCCGAATTGTGGAGGCATCCGACGATTTCGATCTATGGGATAAGTTCTCACAGTTTCGCGCGAGATTCCATCGGTCATATAATACAACCGAATTATATAACCGATTCGAAATATTCCGCGAGAACTATTATAATATTATCCGGCATAATATGAATCCATATAAAAATTTCTCTATGGGACTCAACCAATTCGCCGATTTGACGGCTTCCGAATTCCATGCCAAATATATCATGTCCAAATACGTCGCAGGGCAGAGCACATGTATGTCATATAGTGATATTCCAGACGTGAATACCCCGACCTTGGTCGATTGGACCGAAAGGGGGGTCGTAAATCCTGTGAGAGACCAGGGACAATGTGGATCGTGTTGGGCTTTCGCCACTACTGCGAATGCAGAGAGTGTATGGGCGATTTCTATGGGACAACTATATGACTTCTCGGAACAGTTCTTGGTGGATTGTGCGACGGGATTTGGCTATTGGAACCAGGGGTGTAATGGCGGTCAGCCCGATAGCGCGTTCAAATATATGATAAATAAGGGGCAATGTCTGGAATCCGCCTATCCCTATACGGGTAAGGATGGTACGTGCGATAAATGTGCCCTATATGCGAAATTTGGCGGGTGTTATGATGTCGCGCCCAAAAACCAACGCGTTTTACGCGCCGCCGTGGCGCAAAACCCGGTGACAATCGCGATCGAGGCCGATACTAGATATTTTCAGTTCTATTCGAGTGGGGTTCTCACGGATTCCCTCAAATGCGGTACTGATCTGGACCATGCCGTTTTGATTGTAGGCTATGGGAGAGAGAACGGGATCGATTATTGGAAAGTAAGAAATTCGTGGGGAGAATCATGGGGGGAGAATGGGTATGTGAAAATCGAGAGGACGGATATGACGGATGATGCGGGGGTTTGTGGCATAGCGATGGAACCCAGTTTTATTGTTCTATAGGTATATGATAGTCGGTCATATAGAAAATATTATATCAATCTTATTTGATATAATAACATATTCTACCATTTTATACCAGTGAAGATTTGAAATGGGACGCCCCTTCGGGGCGTATTTCAATTCATTACTGGAATCCGACCCTTGCTGAAATAAAATGTACCATTTTATTTCTTCAAGGGTTTAAAAATAATTGATTAAAAATATATCTATAATAAAAAACAAAAATTAATAAATGAATGTTTTATATGACAATGATATTGTATTTGACTTTTATTCTAGATCTGATAATATACCATATCCAGGTGAGGGTATAAATGAAAAAATAAAAGAAGTATATAGGAAAAGATATTTGGAGTTAAGTCAAATACCAGAATGGAGAAAAAAGTTATCAAATTTTTGGATTCAACCTTTTATTATTGATGGCTTTAAATGGGCAAGCGTGGAACATTATTTTCAAGCATGTCATTTCAAAATAAATAATCCTGATTTTTATTATTTGTTTTCTTTGAATAGTGGTAGTGAATTATCAAAAGATCCTGCATTTGCCAAGAAAGCAGGATATAAAAAACCACAAAAATATAGAGGTATTTTATCGAGAGATAAAAATATAAAAATAGATGAAGAATTTTATAAAAATGGTAATGATAAAATTGTTATGTTTAAAGCCCAATATGAAAAATTTACACAAAATCCTGAATTAGGGTATTTGTTAAAAATGACATATGAAGCAAAATTACAACATACTGTTATGTTTTATGAGAAAAGTGATAATGGTAATATTAAAAATAAATTGACGGATACTGAAATATTTGATTCGTTAATGATTATTAGGTCTATGATTTGAAATTCATCGAGAATATGGGGTTTTTATAAGACGGAGTCGACTGGTAAGACGGAGTCGACTGGTAAGACGGAGTCGACTGGTAAGACGGAGTCGACTGATAAGACGGAGTCGACTGATAAGACGGAGTCGACTGATAAGACGGAGTCGACTGATAAGACGGAGGTTGCAAACCCTGCATACGCATCATATATTCGATAAATGCCCTCTTATCCAAATCCAACATATGTCCCTCAAAATTCGTCACTTTCCCTTCGATATCGCTATAATCGCTATATTGGACAACACTCGGTGGAATCAGGAAAAACCAATTCCCCGTTTTCTGTAAGGTCTTCCAATAAATATCCACGGCGAATTCCTTTTTTCGTTCTGGTTCTCGAATCAAATTTGCTAGACCCTCCTTGAAATTCGCGATCAATGTATCGTAATAGTGCGCCCCTACGATATATCCCGTCGTCGTCTGGATATCGAATACGCGGACGGCGAAATCGGAGACCTGTTGAAAAGGCGGTACATTATTTCCCCCCACGATGAGAACATCCCACGACCATCCCGCCGATTGGAACTGCGCAAGTTTATCTAAAAATAATTCGGGATTCGTGAATTTGATATCATCCTCGCATATAAATACATGCGGCCACCCCCTGGATTTGGCTAATTCCAAACATTTTATATGACTCATTGTGCAACCTACGCAGCCCATGGCCATTTGTACCCCATTAAACCTTTCTGGGTTCTCGATCCCGATCCCTTTGAGTTCCGCGAGAACATGGGCTAAACGGTCGGTCCGGTGCGCTAGATTTATGAAAAGAGTATTTTCCAATAGTCCTATAGGACCATTCGTTGGGGCTTCGCCCCCTTTTTCAATCGGATCTTCCATCAAACTCTTTTTACTATTTTTCGAATTCCCTTTATATTTTTGTATGACTAAATCGATATTCGCCTTCCAAATAGCCGCCTCGTTCCATTCGCCATTACGCTCCGTAAAACATGAGACATATTTTTGTCCTATAGATTCTATTTCACACGAATTCACGATATAAATATCCTTGCGCCTATAATTCCTATAGAAGATATCGAATATGATATTGACTTGTTCGGAGGGGAACCGGCTTAAAATGATAATCGGCTTTTCGGATTGTTGGACGATTTCTAGGAATCGTTTGATCCGTCTTTCGTATTTTTCTTTCACTTGGGGGTAATATTTCTCCCATTCGCGCGTGATTTGTTTTCCCTTTTCTTCGCCGTATAAGCCTTCGCCTATATCGCCTTCGACTACTTCTTGGTCTTCTAGTGGATAGTCGTGGGGGAAAACGAATCCGTATTCGTCTATCATCCTGGTTCTCGACGGATTGAATCGTATATTTGTATGATATTTCGAGAACTTGGTCTGGAAACATTGGTCCAATATATTTAGGTTGGTAATGACCCAATCAAATGGTAGCGCGGCTTTTCTTATACCGAGGGCCCTTAGAACAGCGGCGGGGCTACAATCATATCCTATAGTGATAAATTCGAACGCATCGTATTCGATCGGTCTCATATAAAGGTCATATAGAAATATTTCTATATGACTCTTTCATTATCTAAATGAAATGACCGAAATGGAATGACCGGAATGAAATGACCGAAATTATATGACCGCTATTAACCTGCATGAACAAATTGTCAATAAAATGAAAAATATAAATTGCATAGATAATACGATGTCATATAGAAATATTTCTATATGACTTATGTAGTGAATTATTATATAATCATTATATAGATGGGTAAAAATACCATACCAGAAATAGATGAGAAGGTAGATTTTGGTTCTTATTTTGAAGACTGGTATGATTTATTTCCAAAAACTCGACCAAAAAAAGGAGATAATATTCTTAACCAATTTGATTCGGATAAAATAGAACTATTAAAAAAGGCGAGAGATGAGGCGAGAGATAATTCAAATAAAATAATATTAAAAAAAAATATTGTATTGAAAAATTTAAATAATACAAATACATATGGGTCAGATAGTAATAATATTAAAATACTAAATAAAAGTAGAAGTAGTAGAAGTAAAAGTAGAAGTAGTAGAAGTAGAAGTAGAAATAGTAGAAGTAGAAGTAGTAGAAAATCACCTTACCAATTATCACGTAATTCAATTCTAATAGAAGGTGGATATAATATAAAATCAAATAGGAAGATAACGAAAAGAAAAACGAAAATAATAAAAGGAGGTGGTAAGACAACTAGCACATGGGAAAATATTATATGGAGACTATTACCAAATCCTCGTCCTACTGCAATATTTATTCATCCTGGATCAGATATATTCAATAAAGATAATCCGAATGCTTTATATGCCGGTATAATACATTGGATTACTTGTACAAATAATAATGGTAATATAAATTGTGAAAAAAAACTAAAACATAGACCCGAATTACCTTCTATAAGAATTCTTATACAAAATACAGCAAATTGGCGTGAATCCGATTTTGGAACTACAGGACAAGGCCTCGTACATTCATATCTTTATAAACAATTAACAGGTATAAATGTTAACCATTTAGATGCAATCGATTGTTGTAGTGGGTTCTCAATACTATATGACGAACAAGTAGGTTGGTATGTGAAATATTCGAGTATATTATTGAATGCTAGCAATAGAACAACGTCGCCATATTTAACAAACTGTTATTCAAATGGTAATAAAAGTATGAATATAGGCGAAATATTTCTAACAAATCAAGCAGTAAAGCTTTGGTTAGAAAAATATAACGGTTCTTCAGATGTGAAAATGCCGAATGCTATAGGAATAACGGATTTTTTCAAATTAAGACAATCCATAGAAATGAAGAACGATTCGTGGTGCGATTTAGATTATGTACGCACATTTGGTTATGATAGTTTTATCAATAATATAGGAAATTATGGAAATATAGGTGGTCCTATAGTATAATTTACAAAAAATTACAAAAAATATAATTGTAAATTATATGAATATAAAACATATATTCGGTTATATCGTAGCATTCATACATTTTTCATACGCCGTTTTTATTACAATAGGGCCATATATAACAAATGATATAGATGTTCTATTATTCCTTATTTTGAATAATACGGGTATATTATTATTATGGTATTTATTTAACGATTGCTTCTTGACAGATATTGAGAACTATCTATTTGACATAAAAAAACAGACAAATAAACCCATATTGAGTTTCATGTCGAAGAATTTCATTTCTATTTTTGGCGTAAAATCGGCACCTATATTAAACGCAATATATGCCGTTCCTTTCATAAATACGTGTGTATGCGCCTATAAAATACGTTACGCAAAATCCGTTACGCGAAATGCGAGGTAATCCCGAATATGCTATCGTAATAATCCCCCTTCTTTATATACTCCGATTTTAATATCGGATTCGACTCGCACCACCCCACAATAGTAGTGGCGATTTGGGGGGCGATATCGTCGTTTTGTGCGTTAGCTAAATACCATATTTCCAAAATATTCATATATGTCCCATAGTCCATATCTACATGATAGTTCTGGAATGACCGAATAAGGGCCCTGGCGCAAACGTCTGCCTCTCGGTAATAGCCCATCGCGTAATATTTCTTCAAAATGAAGTCATATACATAATGAAGATTCCGCATAGGTTTTATCCAATTATTCACTATTTGACCATAATCACCATAGGACCGCTCGATATCATCGTAGAATTCGTCGAGAACTTCGAGGAAAAACATCTCCTCTGCGTGGCCGTATCCTGCCATCGTCGTCTCTTCGAATATCTCTTGAAGTCGGGTGAGTATCTTTTCTCCGACCTCTTTCCCGAAGGTGAAGAAACAGCCGGCCATGATCCATCGATATTGTTGATACATTTCCCTTTTATTTTCCGCGTTTTTGAAACGTTTATCGAGAACATTGATGACCTGGATTTTGAATTTATTATAGGGAGTATATTCTATTGCGCCTAATAGTAAATTGGGCGAATAGTTCTCGCATATTTTGATATTGGACGGATTCGCCATTTTCAAATTCCCGTCTATCCAGCCGAAGCGCCCGTGTCCGAAAGGATTGAGTCCCATTACCTCCCTTAGAAAATAGAATTTCGCACAACAAATGAGGTGGGATTCCACACAGGTTCTCGAATCCCTGGTCGGCCAATAGGCCTCCCGATTGGCCCTCACTTTCGTGGTATACATAGCCACCTCTAATTCTTCGTATTCTTTCTGTATGAAAACCGTCATTTCGCCGAGACCGAATTTTATCCGGCGTTCTTTTAATATAGGGATAGTTGTAGAATCGCCGTATATGACTAGGTAGCAAGGGAGGCTCAATAGTACATCGAAAGATTCTATATTATCGAGGAGGGATCTACCCCCCGTATTAAATCGCGTTAGATTAAAACAAGAAGTCACCATAGTAACAGAAGGAGGTATCATAGTAAAATCGGTTAATAATATGTCATATAGAATTATTTCTATATGACTTTATGCGGAATTTTTTTCTTCGGTCGTTTTCTCTTCGGCGCCGGAGGCGCCTTCGGCCGTTTTTTCTTCGGTCGTTTTCTCTTCGGCTTCGGCGCCGGAGGCGCCTTCGATCCTTCGAGAACCTATAATCGCCTCGAGTTCTCGGATCCTAGCCTCCATTTCTTGGAAACGGGTAAAAATAATATCAAGTTCTCGAATACCTATATTCGAAGGGTTTTCCACATTTCCTTCGAATGTGACTTTTTTAGGGGGTACCGAAGGAGGCGCCGTAGGCGCCACTAGAATAGATTCTATATGACCATTTTGCAATTCCTCTCCGATAGAGATTTTTCGAGAACCTGTCCCTACCCCCAATTGGGCAAGGGTCGGAGGGCCGACCCCCACCGGTGGTAACGGCGAATAGTTCGCAATATCAAGTTCTCGCTGTTTCAATTGCCTCTGGATCAATTCATCCATATTCTGTATGACCCCATCGTCCAGTTCTTCGGAGAACTTGACCTCCGGTATCGCCGGTTTTTGTAACATCGTCTCGTATTCCTTCTGTCTATTTGTGAATTTCTCGGCGAATTCGTCCCTCGTATTCGTAGTAGACCCCCTCGAAAAAATCGTGGTAGGTTCTCGAACAATAGGATTCTGAATCACAGGAGAAGTGGGCTGCTGGGTCGTCTTCAGTTGCGCCACCATATATGCAATGGTATCGCGGTTGATTCTTGCGAGGGAATCCTGATTCGTAATGGCGGGATTCTTCGTATGAAACGATTTCACGGTTTCTTGGAACCAGCGTTCTCTAGAACCCGGGGCATATGAGCGGAAATAGTTATCGACCAGGGGCGTTTTATGTATCGTCCGCCATAGTAATTCTTGGTTCTCGGGTTTTAAATAAAGAGACATATAGAAGAATATAAAAATAATCTTTATATTCTATCATCTATAAGACACGTCGAGATGGACGAAAGCCTTTCAACGAAAATCCGGTTTGAAGAAGCTTACGAGGGTTACTTGGAATGCCTGAAAATCCCGTCAAATAAGAAACTAGATTGTAAAGAGATTATCCGACAATATCACTATCTAGCTGAAGAAAAGAAAAAACAATTACAACTTTGTACATTCTCATTGTACAATGGACCTGATATAAAGCCTTCTGAGTCAAATAAATAGGTATTATACGATTTCTCTATCTAATTTTTGTATGGTCTCGTCATATTGATATAGACTATTTGAGTTATTTTCCAATACCATATCATAATTATTCTGTTTTAGATTATTTTCTATATCGGTACGAAATTTATATAGTTTTCTTAAATTGTCATAATTAGAATCAGTGATTTTATTGTATTTTTCTTTTATTTTTTCTTTATCTGCTATTGATGCAAAATCGTCATATATTTCTTTTAGAAATTCTTTCGATTCTTTCGACCCTCCCTTATGTTTACGTGTTTTTTTATGTTTCTTCGTATATTTTTTCGTATATTTCTTTTTACCACCAGTTTTTTTAGGTTCTGGTTTGTATAATTTTTGAAATATATTATCAATATCTTTTCGTTTTTCGTTCATATGTCTTTTTGCGATTTCAATAATTTGAGAACGATCTTGTATTTCTATTTTCTTTTTGAAAATAGGTTTACGTCGTGGATCGCCAGTACGACCTTGTAGTAATTGCGCGATAAAATCTTCCGATTTTCGTATATTCTTTTTTAATGAAGTACCGAATGACGTATTTGGATTTGTTCTTATAATCCCATAATCTCCGTATTCATTATTCTTTATGACTTTACCGGGTTCTCCGAAATGTTTACTTTCGGAGGGAAAATAGTAGATTTGGAATACGTTATTATCAATCGCACTATCCAATTCTTTTTTTAATTTACTATTAGAATCAGAAGAATCGCTATTAAATGATTTATAAAAAGCATCGAGGAATCCGTTTGTAGTAGAAGATGATTTTAGACTTGCTAATGCTGCGTCTATTGCGATTTTGACCTTTTCTTGATCTATATCTGAATATTTACTGTTTAACAAATTTATTATATCGTTATACTTTTTGTTTATATCTTCTGGGTTAACAACGCTTTCTTGTAATAATTGTAGGATCTTTTTCATTATTTCTTTTGGATCTCCACCACGAATAATTCCACCGCCAGAGTTTTCCATTTGTATTATAATATCATTTAATTCTTTTAATTGTTCTTTGGTTGGCGATTTACCTCCCAAATTTTCTACAATAGATAAAAACTTTTCAATATTTTTTTTATTTGATTCATTAATATCACTTTTTAATTTATCACTTTTTAATTTATTTATTTCTTCATTTAACTTTTTTTTATTTGTTGTTGTTAATGTTTTACTTTTTTTTGTATCATTTACACCTTGTGATAATTTTGATTCTACGGATATTTCTTCTGGTACTGATATTGTTGGGTTTTGTTTTAATTGTTCTTTTAAATTTGTTATTTCTTTTTTTGTATCTTCTAATTCTTTTTTTGTATCTTCTAAAATTTTATTTAAATTATCAATTGTTTCACTCTTGAAATCTGGATTTGTATTTTGAATCAAAACTATATTATTTATATTTTTTTCAATTTCTTTTAACGCTGTTTGAGGATTATCACTATATCTAGCATTTAATATATCAAGATTTGTTCGTTCTATTTTAGATAAATTTTGTAATTTTATTTGAATATCTTTAATTAACTCATTATTTTTTTCTTCAAGATGTTCAAAGACTTTATCTGTTTTATATTTTTTTTCTTCATTATTCAAAATACTTTGTATATTATTAATAAAATTATCATTTAAATAACTTATTAAATGACTTATTTTTTCAGAATAATTATCAGCCATATTACTACGTCTATAAAATTCTTGTTTCGTATCTTCTGTTATATCATCTTCTAGACTATCTTGTTTTCCCCCTTTATTTCCATCTCCATCTCCATCTCCATCTCCATCTCCCTCTCTATTTCCATTTATATTTCCATCTCCCTCTCCATTAATTGGACTATTGACTGCCGGGTTCGAGTTTGTTGGGTTCGAGTTTTTTGGGTTCGTTTCTTCTACTACTTCATTAAACAAATTAAAATTAGTTTCTTTTTTAATTTTTAATGTTCCTACTAATTTCTTTAATTTAACATGTGTATTTTCATTTTCTATTAAAAATATTAATTTTTCGAATATATCATTAAGATCTTTTCCATTTAATTGTTTCCTTAATCCCTCAATCTCTTTTATTAAATCGTTTCTTTTAACTTCTAATTCTTTGTTACGTCTTCTAATACTTATATATTTTTTAAGTTGTGTTTCTTTTTTTTTATTATTATTATTATCCGCTTCTGTTTTTATTTTTTTTAGTTCTTCGAAAGAAGTAAACTCTATTTTTTTTAGTTGATTTATTTTTTCATTTAATTTTTTATGATAATTTTTAAATTCTTCTATTATTTTTTTAAATTCTTTAACAACAGCATCTAAATTTACTGCTTTTTTAAACTCTTCTGAAGCGTTTTTAAACTCTTTTGAATCTTTATCAAAATTGTCTAACTTAATACAGAATTTTTCATTCTTATCAATTGCATCTATTATATTTTGTTTATAAAGTCCGGATAACTCTTCCAAAATGGATAAACTATTTATAAATCTTGTTTGAATAAGTTCTTTTGTTTTTGCATCTAGATCTATATTTTGTTTTTGTTCTCCTTCTATATTTTGTCCTTGTTCTCCTTCTATAATTTGTTTTTGTTCTCCTTCTATATTTTGTTTTTGTTCTCCTTCTATATTTTGTCCTTGTTCTCCTTCTATATTTTGAGTGGCTACTGGTACTATTTTTATTAATTCATCTAACTTAGTTTTAATTTTACCTTGTGTATTATTAAATTTTGTTTGCATTTCTTTTAATTTTTTACCATAAAAATCATTTCTTTCTACTAATGCATCTTTATATGAACGACCAGTCCTAACTCGATATGCCTTACTTTGTAATGTATTTCTCCATTTTTCAGATGTCCATATTTCTACCCAATCTTCACTCTTTAATAGTTTATCTATCTCTTTCATTAAATCATCCGCTTTTGACATTTTAATTGGATCTAATGAATTTGTACCAGTCATTTTTCGAATTATTTTTTTCATATAATCTTTACTTCTTTCTATAAATGAACCCCCCTTCAATTTTCTAGATTTCTTTTTCTTTTCTTTTCTTTTTTTATATGTAGTCATCTATAATATCTACATATAAAATACAAACCTATATGACACTACATTACATCTAAGCATTAAAATATAAATCGCGATAGTCCCATACCATCTTATCCGGAATACGTTTCCGCTTAAATAGTTCAATCCGCTTCTTCATACTCATATTCTTCTTAAATTCCGTATTCCCCGTCAACATCGTTATCACAAAAAACAAAGAATACATTCCGCATTCGTTATTCCCATATTGGTGCTGGAACGAGCCATTATCATATACATCAAAATTAATACCTATTTGACTCCCCTGCGCAACTACGCGGTCGATTAGGGCCTGGACCTCTTTTGGGACACCACCCGCCGCACTATCAAAAAAGAATATGACCTTGGCACCTATATCGATAAATAGCGATACCCAATGCGACCCCCCCTGATCATGTCTATCTAAATTGAATACGACGGCGATTTTCGTTTTTCCCTTCCTCTTCTGTTCTGCTAAAGAAAACGTACAAAGTTCGACTTCTACGCATTTACCACCCAGGTCTTTCGCTTTTACATCGAAATCGATGGTCGTTGGTCCTATAAATTCGAATTCGGGATATGTCGCCTCGTATTGCCGGGCGACATTGAATATATCGTAGTTCGATAACCATTCGTTCGGGTTTTTGGCCCATTCCTTCGGCTGTTCGGGGGCGAAAATATGTTCCTTAATATTCTTCCTTAACCCCGCGTCTTTCAACTGACTGAGCCAACAATCCTCTTTTTCGCACATAGTTAGCCTCTCGTGTAATTTCTGCCATATTTCGCGGGGGTCAGTATCCAAAATGGCCTCTTGAGGATGGTCTTTATTATATGCCTGTTTGATTTGAACGAGGATTTCTGGTGTGAAACAAGTGACCTCCGCTATAGTTTTACCCTTTACTGCGGGACTACAGTTCATGGGTTTGAACTTGGGGTTCCGGCAGGTCTTTTTATGCCTGATTCGTTTCCCTTTTTGCCCTTGTTTCCGGTATTTATTGGTATATGCGTTTATAGGCATTACTACTATATGATAGGAGATTTTAGGTTCTCAATATTATAACTAGACACAATATTATAACTAGATCTTATAATGCATATTTTATTTATGCATACTAGATCTTATAATGCATATTTTATTTATGCATACTAGATCTTATAATGCATATTTTATTTATGCATACTAGATCTTATAATG
>Ga0114972_10000929_pt1 | contig 22077 bp, 19 predicted proteins | sample M_140807_EF_Meta_FD_87354 | JGI IMG/M metagenome (GOLD analysis project Ga0114972, IMG submission 87354) | Freshwater microbial communities from Lake Montjoie, Canada to study carbon cycling - M_140807_EF_MetaG | ecosystem: Environmental > Aquatic > Freshwater > Lake | place: Lake Montjoie...
CTCGCCCTTTTTCCCCGATGTGGCGCGGCATTTGTCGGTGGCGCATCTGGTGGTGGCGCGCGCCGGTGCCTCGACCATCGCCGAATTGGCCTGCGCCGCCCGCCCGGCGCTCTTGGTGCCGCTGCCCAATGCGATTGATGACCACCAAAGCGCCAATGCCCATGTGCTGAGCGATGTGGGTGCGGCGCGACTGTTGCCGCAGCATGGCCTGACGCCTGAGATGCTGGCAGCGGAAATGGTAGGATTCCTGAATTTCCCGGCGCGGATGGAGGCGGCCTCGCTGGCCGGTGCCGCCATCGCCCGGCCCGGCGCGGTGCGTGAATTGGCCGATCTCATTCTCTCTCTCATCAAGGAGCGCCAGTAATGCGCGCGCTACCGCTCTCCATCGGTACCATCCATTTTATTGGCATTGGCGGCATCGGCATGTCGGGCATTGCCGAGGTGCTGAACAATCTGGGCTACTCGGTCCAGGGCAGCGATATGGCGGAGGGTGCCAATATCGCCCGGCTGCGCGCCGCCGGCATTGCGGTGACCATCGGCCATGCGGCGGAGAATCTGGGCACCGCCCAGGTCGTTGTAGTCTCGACCGCGGTGAAGAAGGACAATCCCGAGGTTCAGGCCGCACGCATTCGCATGCTGCCCGTGGTGCGCCGCGCCGAGATGCTGGCCGAGTTGATGCGGCTGAAATGGGCCATCTCCATCGGCGGCACCCATGGCAAGACCACCACCACCAGCCTCGTCGCCGCCGTGCTGGAGGCCGCGCGCCTCGACCCCACGGTGATCAATGGCGGCATCATCAACGCCTATGGCACCAATACCCGCCAGGGTGCCGGCGAATGGATGGTGGTGGAGGCCGATGAGAGCGACGGCTCCTTCCTGCGCCTGCCCAGCACGGTTGCCATCGTCACCAATATGGACCCTGAGCATCTCGACCATTGGGGCACGGGCGAGGCGATGCGCGAGGGTTTTCGGCAATTCGCCTCGAATATTCCGTTCTATGGCTTCGCGGTGCTCTGCGTGGATCATCCCGATGTGCAGGCGATGATCCCGCATCTCGACCGGCGCATCGTGACCTACGGCTTCTCGCCCCAGGCCGATGTGCGGGCGGAAAAAATGCTGACGGACCGGCTGGGCGCCACCTTCGAAGTGGTGGTGCAGGACCGCGCGACCGGCCGGGCGCGCACCCTCAAACCCTTCCGCCTGCCCATGCTGGGCGCGCATAATGTGCAAAATGCCCTGGCCGCCATTGCCGTGGGGGTCGAGATGGATGTGCCGGAGGATACGATCCGCGCCGCCCTCGCCGGCTTCAAGGGCGTGAAGCGCCGCTTCACCCGGGTGGGCGAGGTGGGCGGCATCACCATCATCGATGATTACGGCCACCATCCGGTGGAAATCGCCGCCGTGCTGAAGGCAGCGCGCCAGGCGGGCGCGCGTGATGTCATCGCGGTCGTGCAGCCGCATCGCTACAGCCGGCTTGAGGCGCTGTTCGAGGATTTCTGCAAGTGCATGAACGATGCCGGCACGGTGATCGTGGCCGATGTCTATGCCGCGGGCGAGGCGCCGATCGAGGGCTTTGACAAGGATGCGCTGGTGGATGGGCTGCGCGCGCGCGGCCATCGCTCGGTGGTGCCGCTGCCGGGGGCGGAGACGCTGCCCGATATGATCCATGCCATCGCCAAGCCGGGCGATTATGTGGTCTTCCTCGGCGCGGGCACCATCACCAATTGGGCGCATGCGCTGCCGGAAAAACTGGCAGCATTGCAGGGCCCGAATTACACGAGCCGGCGGGCATGAGGATGCAGCCCATCACCCAGGCCATTCCCGCCATTCGCGGCCGGGTGCAGGCGGGGGCGCCGCTGGCACCCTTCACCTGGTTTCGCGTCGGCGGCCCGGCGGAATGGCTGGTGCGGCCGGCCGATGCGCAGGATGTGTGTGACCTGCTGGCGGGGCTGCCCGCGGCCACGGCGCTGACGGTGATCGGCGCTGCCTCGAACCTTATTATCCGCGATGGCGGCATCCCGGGCGTGGTGCTGCGCCTGGCGCGCGGCTTTGCCGATATTGTGGTGGAGGAGGATGGCATCATTGCCGGCGCAGCGGCGCTGGATGCGACGGTGGCCGAGCACGCCGCCGCCGCTGGGCGCATCGGGCTGGAATTCCTCTCCGGCATTCCGGGCAGCATTGGCGGTGCGGTGGCGATGAATGCCGGCGCCTATGGCCGTGAGATCAAGGACGCGCTGGATTGGGTGGAATTGGCCAGCGCCGAGGGCGTGCAGCGCCTGCCCGCTGCGGCGCTGCATCTGGCCTATCGCCATGCCACCTTGCCGCCGCGCGCCGTGGTGATTCGCGCCCGGCTGCGCACGCAACCCGGCGATGCCGGCCCGCGCATGGCGGAAATCCGCGCCGCGCGGGAGGCAACACAGCCCATTCGCGCCCGCACCGGCGGCAGCACCTTTCGCAACCCGGAAGGCCAAAAAGCCTGGGCCCTGATCGATGCCGCCGGCTGCCGCGGCATGCGCCTGGGTGCCGCCCAAGTGAGCGAGAAACACTGCAATTTCCTGCTCAATCTGGGCGGCGCCACGGCGGCTGATATCGAAGGCCTGGGCGAGGCGGTGCGCGAGCGGGTGCGTGCCCATTGCGGGGTTGATCTGCATTGGGAAATCGCCCGGCTGGGGGTGGCGGCATGAAGGATATCGCAGTCCTGCTGGGTGGCATTTCCGCCGAGCGCGAGGTCAGCCTCAACACCGGCGCGCAGGTAATGGCCGCCCTGGCCGAGGCCGGTTTTGCGCCGCGCGCGATTGATGTGACCGCCGATCTCGGCGCGCTGGTATCAGCGCTGACCAACCCGCGCCCCGATGCGGTGTTCAATGCCCTGCATGGCCGCTTCGGCGAGGATGGCTGCATCCAGGGCGTGCTGGATTGGCTGGGCCTGCCCTATACCCATTCGGGCGTGCGCGCCTCGGCCTTGGCCATGGACAAGGCGGCGGCAAAGGCGCTGTTTTCCGCCCATGGCCTGCCGGTGGCGCGGCACAGTGAGGTCACCGCGCAAGCGCTGGAAATCGCGGACCCCCTGCCCCGCCCCTATGTGCTCAAGCCGGTCAATGAGGGCTCCTCCGTGGGCGTCTCCATCCTGCGCGATGGCGATAATCGGCGCGCCGATATCGCGCGGGCCTGGACGCATGGCAGCCGCATCATGGCGGAAGAATTCATCCCCGGCCGCGAATTGACCGTGGCCATCATGGGTGACCGGGCGCTGACCGTCACCGAGATCGAAACCAGCCTGGCCTTCTATGATTACGAGGCAAAATACGCCGAGGGCGGCAGCCGCCATAGCCTGCCTGCTTCGGTGCATCCGGCCATCGCGCAACAGGCGATGGAGGTGGCGCTCGCCGCCCATCAGGCTTTGGGTTGCCGCGGCGTGTCACGCTCGGATTTCCGTTATGACGACACGGCCGGCGAGCCGGGGCGGCTGGTCCTGCTGGAGGTGAACACCCAGCCTGGCATGACCCGCACCTCGCTGCTGCCCGAACAGGCGGCGCATTGCGGCATCGCCTTCCCCGCACTCTGCCGCTGGCTGGTGGAGGAGGCGCGGCATGGCAGCTAAGCCCGCCCCCCGCCCCGCCAGGCGTGAGCCCATGGCGGCCCGCCCGCGGGCGACAAAACCCAGCCCCAGCACCCAGCGGCCCAGCGGCACCAAGCTGTGGCTGCGGCGGCAGCGGCACCTGCTCCGCCCGCTTCTGCTCGGGCTGACCGGCCTTGCCGCCTGCGCGCTCATCATCGGCGCCGTGCTGGCGGCCGACCCGGCGGCGCGGCTGCGCGGCCTGGCCTCGGCCATCAGCGGCACCGGCATCGGCTTCAGCGTGCAAGAGGTGCGCGTGGAGGGCCGCGAATACACCCCGCGCGACATTTTCGAGGCGGCCCTGGGCGTCAGGCGCGGCGATGCGACGCTGGGCTTCTCGCCCTCTGCGGCCCGCGCCCGGCTGGAAGCCTCGGCCTGGATCGAGACTGCGCATGTGGAGCGTCGCCTGCCCGGCACCATCATCGTGCGCATCAAGGAACGCCGGGCCTTCGCCATCTGGCAGCGTGAGGGTCATTTCTCCATCATCGACCGCGAGGGCCGGGTGATGCAGTCCGACAATCTCGGCGCCTTCGGGCCGCTGCCGCTGGTGGTGGGGCTGGGCGCCAATGCCGCGGCGGCAGGCATCATCGATCTATTGCGCGCACAACCAAGCCTTGCCGGACGGATCGAGGCGGCGGTGCGTGTCTCCGAACGGCGCTGGAACCTGCGCCTGATCGGTGGCGCCGATATTATGCTGCCCGAGGGGCATGAGGCGGCAGCCATCACCCGGCTGGTTGAACTCCATGCGCGCGAGCGCCTGCTCGACCGCCCGCTCGCTGCTGTCGATATGCGCCTGCCTGACCGTTTGGTGGTGCGCATGAACCCATCGCCCAGCGCCGCAACCCCGCCCATCAACCCGACCCAAGTCCGGAGCACCCGCGGATGAACCAGCTGGTCCGCTTCAACCCGCCCGCCACCGACCTGCCCATGCGCGGCCAGCGCCGGCGCGGGGCGCGGTCAGGCAATTTTGGCGTGCTTGATATCGGCACGACTAAGATCGTCTGCGTCATCGGCCGGATCGAGGGCGATGGCACGCCGCGCGCCCTGGGCTTTGGCTGGCAGAAGGCGCTGGGCGTCAAGGCTGGCTCGATCATCGACCTCGAAGCGGCCGAACGGGCCATCCGCGCCGCCGTCGCCCAGGCCGAGGAGATGGCCGATGTCCAACTCCGCGGCGTCATCGTCAACCTCTCCTGTGGCCAGCCGGCCAGCCGCAGCCAGAATGTGCAATGGCCCATCGGCGGCCGCGCGGCGACGGAGGCCGATCTGCGCGCCATGCTGCATGAGGGCCGCAGGCGGGCCGAGGCCGAGGGCCGCTCGGTGCTCCATGCCCTGCCGCTGGGCTTCATGGTGGATGCCACGCCGGGCGTGCCGGACCCGCGCGGCATGGTGTGCGACACGCTCTTTGCCCAGTTGCATGTCGTCGATGCGGCGGAGAATGCCCTCTCCAACCTCGCCCTCTGCCTCAGCCGCTGCGACCTCGATGTCGAGGAGGTGGTCAGCGCGCCCTTCGCCGCCGGCCTCGCCTGCCTCGATGCCGATGAGGCGGAGCTGGGCACCGTGATCATCGAGATGGGCGGCGGCACCACCTCGCTCGCCGTCTTTGCCGATGGCAACCTTGCCCATACCGCGCAGCTGCCCATCGGCGGCTGGCAGGTGACCAATGACCTCGCCCGCGTGCTCTCCACCCCCATCGCCCATGCCGAGCGGCTGAAGACCATGCATGGCAGCGCGCTGGAGGGCGATGACCGGGGCGAAATGCTGCCCGTGCCGCAAGTGGGCGAGGCAGAGGAGCATCTGGCCCGGGTGCCGCGGCGGATGATCACCTCCATCATCCGCCCACGCGTCGAAGAGACCTTTGAAATTCTACGCGACCGGCTGGAGAATGCCGCCCTGCCGCGTGACATGACGCGCCGCATCGTGCTGACCGGCGGCGCCAGCCAATTGATCGGCGTGACCGAACTCGCATCGCGGGTGCTGGACCGCCCGATTGGCCAGATCCGCATTGCGCGCCCGCGCCAGCTGCGGGGGCTGCCGGAAACTGTTTCAGGCGCGTCTTTTTCCACCGCCATTGGCCTGATGCATTGGGCTGCCGGGCATGGCCGCCCTGTTATTGATCTCGGGCAGGCCCCGGCCGAGCAAGGCGCGCTTCGCCGTCTCGGAGACTTCCTCCGGCGGTGGTGGTGATGAACACGCCGGCAAGATCGGCCACCCAAATCCTGTGGATAAGGTGGAACACGGTGAAATCTCCCTGCGAGGGGCAGACTCGAATCGCCATCAACCGTTACATACAACATGCCGGAGGACCGCAATGACCCTGAACCTGACCCTACCCGTGGCCCAGCACACGGATTTTTCTCCCCGCATCGCCGTGATCGGCGTGGGCGGCGGCGGAACCAATGCCGTCAACAACATGATCGCGTTGGGTTTGGAGGGCGTGGAATTCATCGTCGCCAATACCGATGCGCAATCCTTGGTGCATAGCCGGGCCGAGCGCCGGGTGCAGCTTGGGCCGCATCTGACCCAGGGCCTCGGCGCCGGCGCCAAGCCCGAGATCGGCCGTGCCGCTGCCGAGGAAGCGACCGACGAGCTCGCCCGCCATATCGAGGGCTGCCATATGGTGTTCATCACCGCTGGCATGGGCGGTGGCACCGGCACGGGTGCCGCGCCGGTCATCGCCCGCATGGCGCGTGAGCGCAATGTGCTGACCGTGGGCGTGGTGACCAAGCCCTTCGATTTTGAGGGTGCCAAGCGCAAGCGCGCCGCCGATCAGGGCATCGAGGAGTTGCAGCAATTCGTCGACACGCTGATCGTGATCCCGAACCAGAACCTCTTCCGCCTGGCCAATGAGCGCACGACTTTCGCCGAAGCCTTCAAGATGGCCGACAACGTCCTCCATATGGGCGTCAAGGGCGTGACCGACCTCATGGTCAATCCCGGCCAGGTCAATCTCGATTTCGCCGATATCCGCACCGTCATGGCGGAAATGGGCAAGGCGATGATGGGCACCGGCGAGGCCGAGGGCGATGAGCGCGCGGTCAAGGCCGCGGAAGCGGCAATCTCCAACCCATTGCTGGAAGACACTTCCATGCGCGGGGCTCGGGGGGTCCTGATCTCCCTGACCGGTGGGTATGACCTGACCCTGTTCGAGGTGGATGAGGCGGTGAACCGCATCCGCAAGGAAGTCGATGACGAGGCGAATATCATCTTCGGCTCCTCGATCGATGAGACGCTCAATGGCCGCGTGCGGGTTTCGGTCGTTGCCACCGGCATCGATCTTGCGGTAGCAAACCCAGCTGCCCCGGCGGAGCCCGCACAGAGGCTGTCCCTGGTGACGCCCGCGCCCGTGCCGCGCGCGGCGCCTATGCTCAGCCCCGCCGCCTCTATGCCACGCCGGACCGCCTCAGTGCTGGGCAATGGCCCGGGCGTCCTGCGCGCCGCCTCCAATATGAGCGGCGTTCAGCATCAGGCGCCGCCGCAGGTGCAGGGCGCGCTGGCCATGCAGGCCACACCGGTCGAGCAGGAATTGCCACAGCCCATGCCCGCGCCGCAGCCGGTCCATCAGCGCGAGGCACCGCCGCAGCGGGAGCAGCCAGCCTTCGAACCACAGCCGCCGGCTGGTTTCCGCGGCATGTTCCGCAATGTGACCGGCCTGATGAAGCGTCAGGCGCCGGAGGCCTCGCCACCGCGGATCGAGCCGGTGGGCCAGCCCCGCCTTCTCGCCCGCCAGCCCGCGCAGGATGAAATGGATATTCCCGCCTTTCTGCGCCGCCAATCTAACTGATTGACGGCGCATGATGCGTTCGGCTATCGCCAGCCAATGCGTCTGCTTTATATATCGGTTCATGAATCGGCTGAGTTCGATGACATCACGATGCTGCATGGCCTGGGGCATGAGGTTTTCGCCCTGGGCTATTACTTCGGTCCGGCATTGGATGTTGGCCGGCTGAGGCCAGACATTGATCTCGGCCAGGGTTTCCCCGCGCTGCGCGCAGCTTTCGATGCCACCGGCTGCCGCTTCGATGTTCAGGACATCGGGCAGAGCCTGCATCTCACCCCTGAATTCGTAGCGCTCTTCGATGCGACCATTGTGATGTTTCTCTGGCCCGCCATCGACCGGAACTGGGCGGCTTTGAACACGCGTCCCATCATCCTGCGCACCATTGGCCAGGGCCTCGACGTTTTCGAGGAGCACCATGCTCGCCTGCGCGGCCAGGGCGTACAGCTGGTCCGCTACGCTGCGGCCGAGGCGGCACAGCAAGGCTATGCCGGGGCTGATGCGATGATCCATCTGGCCAAAAACCCGGCCGAGTTCGAGCCCTGGCGCGGTGAGTTGCCGCAAATTCTCAGCTTCGCCGCCGCCTTCGAGCAGCGCTACCCGGTGGAATTCCGCCTGTGGCAGCACGCCGTGCAGGGCCTGCCCGCCTTGCTTGGCGGCCGCTCTAACCCGCATTTTGACGGTGTAATCGGCGGCGTGGACTGGCAGACGCAGCGCGACCTGCTGCGCGACTGCCGCGCCTATTTCTACTGCTCGGGCCTGGCCCTGCCCTATACCTTGAACTTCATCGAGGCCTGGATGGCCGGAATTCCGGTGGTGGTGATGGACCCCGCCGCCGCCGGCCACAGCCACACCTATTGGGAAATCGGCCCAATGATCACCCCGGGCGAGGATTGCCTGCTGGTGCGCGACGCGAGCGAGGCCCAGGGCGCATTGCGCGCATTGCTCGCCGATCATGGCCTGGCAGCGCGAATCGGTGCCGCGGGAAGAGAATCGGCCATCCGGCGATTCGGCATGCCGGCCATTGGTGAAAAATGGCAGGCATTCCTGAAGCGCATACCCTTGCCGCGGGGCGCCGCGTAAATCCGCGAAAATACGGCGAATTCAAGGCGCAAATCTCACTATTAAATGTAATAAAAACAATTAGTTGAACAGTAATATTGCGTAACAAGGCTTGACTGGCGATGCGCCACTTCACCTGTCATGAAACAGATATTAACGGAAGCGCCGCCCCCGTGGTTCGCTGCTTGTTATAAACGGGCGCTCCCCCCACGCCCACCGGGACAGGGTATCTGATGGACGGTTATGTGGCTTCTGGTGCTGGTCGGCGCAGAACATTGAAATCCCGGATTGGCTTTTCCGGAATCGGTCTGCATTCCGGTGTCCAGATCAGGGGGAGCCTGACGCCGGCAGATTCAGGCGCCGGAATTGTTTTTCACAGAATTGATTTGGATGTCAAGATACCGGCATTGCATGATCATGTGATTGACACACGGCTTTGCACCGTTCTCGGCCTGGGCGAGGCACGGGTGGGCACCGTCGAGCATGTCATGGCGGCGCTGGCCGCCCAGGGCGTGGATGATGCGGTGGTGGAGGTCGATGGCCCTGAAGTGCCGATCTTTGATGGCTCGGCCGAACCTTTTCAATTCCTGATCGACTGCGCTGGCATCACCACCCAGATCGGTATGGCCCGCAGCATCGAGGTGCTGCGCCCCATCCGGGTGAGCGATGGTGACGGCCCCGATGCGGCCTGGGCCGAGCTTCACCCCATCAGCGGCACGGTCTTCGAGGCCGAATTGGCCATTGATTTCGCCGCCAGCGCCATTGGCCGGCAGCACATGTCGCTGCGCCTTTCGGCCGAGACCTTCCGCGAGGAATTGGCCCCCGCCCGCACCTTCACCCTGGCCGAGGATGTGACGCGGCTGCGCGCCGCCGGCCTGGCGCTGGGCGGCAGCCTGGACAATGCCGTGGTGGTGGATGGCCCGCTGGTGCTCAATCCGGGCGGGCTGCGCAGCAGCGATGAGTTTGTTCGCCACAAGCTGCTCGATGTGGTGGGCGACCTGGCTTTGGCCGGCGCGCCGCTGGCGGCCCGCTTCGTGGGCAGCCGCACCGGCCATGCGCTCAACAACCGCCTGCTGCTGGCGCTGTTTGCCGATAGCACGGCATGGCGCTTCACCAATGGCCACGCCATGGCCAATGGCGCGCGCGCTTCGCTCACTGTCGCCGCCTGAACCCCAGCCACCGGGCTGGGCCTGATGGAACAGCTTCTCGTCCTTGATCTTGAAACCCTGCCGGACCTTGATGCCGGCCGCGCCCTATTGGGCGAGGCTGCGTCGGGGCTGGATGCCGGCGCGCTGCGCGCCGCGCTCGGCGCCCGCTATGCGCGGGAGGGGCAGGACCCGGCCACCGTCTTCCTCAAGCCCGTGCTGCATCGCATTTGCGTCGTCGGCGTGCTGCGGGCCGAGCGGGAGGGGCCGCAATCGCCCTGGCAGGTCACCCGCACCCGCGCCCGCAGCACCGATGAGCTGAGCGAGGCCGAGATGCTGGCCGGGCTTGAGACCAGTTTTCGCCAGCAGCCGGTATTGGTCGGCTTCAACACCATGGGCTTTGACCTGCCGGTGCTGCGCTACCGTGCCCTGGCCCTGGGGGTTGCCATGCCGGCGCTGCTGGGGCCCGGGGGCAAGGATTATGCCTATCGCTTCGGCACCGCGCATATCGACATGTGCGAGCGGCTGTCAGGCTTTCGCGCCACCACCCCGCCCTCGCTGGCCGAGGCCTGTTCGCTCTTGGGCATTCCGGCCAAGGGCGAGATGAGCGGCTATGATGTGGAGCCGGCCATGGCGGCGGGGCGTGGCGCCGAGGTGGCGCGCTATTGCGAGACCGATGTGGCGGCAACCTATCTGCTGTGGCTGCGCTGGATGCAGGCGATGGGGGCGGAGGAGATTCCGGCGAGTTTTCTGGCTTTTGCCGATTTCGCCGAAGCCTCGCCGCATTTGGCGGAGCATGCGCAGGCGGCGCGGCGGCTGTCGGGGCTATAGGCCGGGGATTTGCCCCACCAGCGCGTCGAGCCGCGCCATCAGCCCGGCGGCCTCCAGCGCATCGCGGATTTTCTTGCGATTGGTGGTGAAATAGGCGGCTTCGTCGAGAGGGGTGGCGGCGGCCACGGCCTCGCATTTTTCGGCGAGGGCGGCAAGTTGGAGGTGAAGGGGGTCTCGGGGGGAGAATTCGGGGATAGGGAGTTCCCAGATCAGGTTGTCAAAATCGCGTGCACCGCCTTGGCCCTTGGATTGTTTCTGCGCGATTTGTAACCGGAGGTATTCGCAATTCAGCAAGGCGGATAGGTAACGTGCTTCTGGCAGCGAACGCGCCGCCCCCCAATAGGCCTTGTGTTCCACCAGGGCTCGCGCCTCCTGAATAATACAGGCAGCGAACAAGGTTCCTGACGCTGCGTAAAGGACACGGAATTCCGGGGCGGGAAGTTGTCGCGACAGATTTTTTTGGAAGTCGATGCGTGCCGTAAGGTTCATTTTTGAACGGCCATTAAGGTCATTCGAGCCATGCTCCGCCCACTTCCCCTCCACATCACCCAGCCAATCCGCCAGCCGCGAAAACCCCGCCCGCAGCGCGCCCTTCGCATCCAGCAGCCGCCCATCCTCCAGCACCGGCACCACCGCCAGCGCCGGCGGCAGCAGTCGAAAGGGCGCCAAATTCTCCCCCAGCACCACCGGGCGCAGAAACGCTGCCTCCACCGGCCCGCGCGGCGGGGTCACGTGTTTCCAGGGCGCCTTGTCCTGCCCGCCCACCCGGCCCTGCACCAAGGGCGCCGCAAGGTTTGCCCCCAGCCGCCCCACCGCCACCTTCTCCACGAAGAAGAAGCGGCGCGGCACAATGGTCGCGCCCTGCTTGAACCGCGCCCGATAGGGGCTGGCCCCGGCCAAGGTCGGCACGGGTGGCCAGGCCGCGGGGCCAATGGCCAGGGCCTTCGCCGCCTCCGCGCTATCCGAATCACGCCTTGGCAATTGGCCGGAAAAGCGCAGCACCTCGGCCGGCAGCCGCCCGGCATGCGCGCGGCGGCCCAGCATCACGCAAGCCGGCACAGGGAAGAGCGGGCGCACCGTCTCATCGAGGCTCCAGGCCTCATCCCAGCGGATGGAGACATCGCGGCAATCACCCCGCCGCAGCCCTACAAAAGCCGGGCGGTTGAGCACCGCATAGGGCAGCACCAGGGCCACAACCCCGCCCTGCCTGAGGTAAAGCTGCGTCGCCCGCGCCGCAAACAGCCCGCATAAATCCTGCTGGGTGGCCAGCACACCGCCCACCCAGAGGTTCATCCGCTGGCTCGCCTCGCGCAGCCTTTGCTGCATGGGGGCGGAGAGGTGGCGAAACGCCACCCAGGGCGGGTTGCCCAACAGCACATCCGCCTGCTGCCCGGGGCGCGAGAGCCAGAGCGGTCGCACCAGATTGCGCAGCACAAAGGGCCAAATGCCATCCCGCCCTGCCTTATGCAGCGCCAGAATGCGGCCATAGGTCTCGGTCAGCGACGCCACATCGGCCACGGCCACGCCCTTCAGCAGGCCCAGGCGCCGGCCGACCATCTCGGCGGGCGTGCCGCGCTCGATACCCTCCTTGATGGTCTGCACGCCATATTCCAGCCGCTCCTGATCCTCGGCGAAGCCGCCGGGCACGCGCAGCGGTGGCTCATCGGGCACATCCAGCCGCGCCTCCAGCCCGCTGGCCACGGTGGAAATATTCCACTGCATGGCATCGCCCAGATAGACCGGCACGGTGATGTCGCCCTCGCGGCCCGAGACATCCTCGCCCAGCGCCAGCAGCCAGGTGACGCGGGCGATGATGACAGCCACGGGGTGCACATCAAGCCCGCGCACCTGGGCCATACAGGCGGCAACCCTTTTCCCTGCACTCCAGCCCGCCACATCGCCGGCCGCGCGCAGCCGGCGAATGGCCGCGAAGAGAAAAGTGCCGGAACCGCAGGCGGGGTCGAGCACACGCTGTTCCAATGGGCGTTCGATGGCGCGCTGCGCCAGCTTCGTGGCCAGCCAATCCGGGGTGTAGTATTCGCCCAAGTCGCGGCGCTGCTCTGGGTCCATCAGGCTTTCGTAAAGCGCCTTCATCACATCCTGGCGCACATCCTTAAGGCGGAAACGCCCGGCCTGACGGGCCAGGCGCAGCACCAGCGCCGCACCGCCCTGGGCATGCAATACCCAGTCGAAGAAATCCGCCTCCACCGCGCCGCGGATGCCCTGCTGCTCCAGCGCCGCGCCGGAGAGAATGGCCGCCGCGTCATCCGCCTCCAACTCGAACACCCGGGCGGCGATAGTTTTGGCCACGATGGTCAAATAGGTGTGCTGCAGGAACAAGCGGTCGGAGCCGACATCCTCGCCATAGACCTCGCGCAGCAGGTTGTTCCACAGGTCGCGCTTGAGCTTCGCCTCGGCATTGCTGGCGAGGCCGGCCCAAAGACTTGCCAGCATGCCGCTTGCCACGCGGAAGGTCAGGCTGTCGCGGCCCAGTTCGGCGGCGATGGTCAGGGGGTCGGGGTTCAGGTCCTCTCGTTCGGAAACTGCGGGTTCAAGCCAGGCCAGCAGGGCGTCGGGCCGTTCGGGATTGACGGTGTGGCTGCCGATCTCGGCGAGGGCACCATCCTGTAGGCGATAGGCGACGAAGCTGGCGCCGTCGGTGGCGATGCCCAGTGCGGGGCTGCGGCCGGTGTCACGCTCATGCTGCGCCAAGTAGTCGGGCAGTTTTTTGAGTACATCGGATTTTTCGCTCCGCAGGTCGCTCTTCAGTTCGAAGACGGTGGCGCCGAACAGCGCATCCGCCCGGCCGCCGACGAGTGGCATGCGCTTCTCATGGGTGATGGCGCCTGCGGCACGGCCGAGGCCATCGGTGAGGATGCGGGTGAGGCCAACGCGCAATGCCTCATGGCCCGGGCGCGTGGCCAACTGCGCCACAATGCCTGGAAGTTGCTCGCGCCGCCAATGATATTCCATGGAATATTACTTCTACGCAAATTAATAAAATGCGCAAGGCCTCGTGCGACTCGGTGGAGGCCGGGCAAGATGTCGTCATGGCGATGACCCAAGCGCAGCCCGATCTCTTCGCCGCGGCCCCCCAGGCCGAGGAAGCCTATCGCGTCACCGAGGCCGACCGTGCTCCGGTGCGACGGGACCTCTATGCGCTGCTCGAGAAGGCGAAAATGGCCGAGCGGCTGCCATGGGACTACACCCAGGCCGCGCTGGCCGAGATGCGGATCGACAGCATGAGCAAATGGTTGCCAGATGATGAGGCGGCGAGCCTACGGCAGCGCTTCGCCGACGAACTGGACCGGCTCTACGCACTGGAGCCACAGCAGGAAGCCTGATCAACGCTCGCAGCGAATAAACATCGTCGAGCGATGCGCGATATCGCCCACATCGGCCGCGCTGCGCTCTGCCCCCTGGCTTGGCAGGCTGCGGGGCGTCACCTGGGCGCGGGTCAGAAATTGCAGCGCCGCCTCGCTGCGCACGGCGAAATTCACATTTTGCGCGATGTCGCCGGTGCGCTGGGCCACGCGCTGGGCGTTCAGCTTGCTCACCACCACGCCGACGATATGGCCCTGCATGTCCAGCAGCGGCCCGCCGGAATTGCCTGGCTGCACCTCGGCCGAGATCTGGATCTGATCGCGGTTATCGGCGATGCCGGCCAGACCATTCACCTCGCCACGGGTCAGCTTGGGGTCGGAGCTGAGCAGCCCGGCGAGGGGGAAGCCATAGGCCACCACCCCCTCCCCCCGGCGCACCGGCGGGCCGGCGCGGAAGGGCAGGATGGGGCCGGGCAGGCCGGGCACGGCGAGCACGGCCAGGTCGAGCGCCGCATCCACCCGCGCTGGCGGCGTGGCGGCCAGCCAGCGCCCCTCCGGCGTGCGCAGAATGATCCGGTTGCAGCCATTGACCACATGCTCATTGGTCATCACCCGGTCGGCGGCGATGATGAAGCCCGAACCGGTGGAGACATTGCGGGCCGCTTGGTTGGGCGGCGCCTGCGGCACGCTGCTGGCCGGCGGCGCAGGCGGGCGTGGGGCGGCGGCGGTGGTCACCTCGATGGTGCGATTGGCGCAGATATCCTGCTCCGGCAGCACCGCTTCCCGGCCATCGCCCAGCACCAGCCGCAGGTCGAAGCGGCAGGCCGCGGGGTCGGTCGGCACCACCCGGAAGCCGGCATTGACCGGCAGCGGGCGGCCCACGGTCAGCAGCGAATTGCCCCAGTCATTGCCGGCGCCGCGCGGGCTGCGCACGGCGTGCAGCGCGGTGGCCTCGGCCCCCGTGCGGTTGACGACGCGAAACCCTGCCGGCGGTTCGGGCGCCTGGGCGGCGGCGGCGAGGGGGAACAGCAGGGCAAGGATCAGGGAGCGGCGCATGGGGGCCATGTGTCCCCGCGCGCGCGGCAGGACAAGCCCCCAGGCGTTCAGCCCAACACGCGGACCGCCTCGCGCACCCGGGTGGTTTGGCTGGCCACCAGGGCGGCCAGCGCCTCGGGGCCACCGCCACCGGCCAGCATGCCGGCGCTGGTGAGGCGCTCGGCCGCCTCGGCCATGATGCTGGCGGTCATGGCGGCCAGCGCCGCACGCTCGTCGGCCGCCATGCCGCGCCAGCCGAAGAGGCCGGTGGCGGGGTCATAGCCCAGTTCGGGCAGGCCTGCCTCGGCCATGCCGGGCACCGCGGGAAGGTTGGGTGCGCGCTCGCTGGAGGTCACGGCCAGCGGGCGCACCCGCCCCTCGGCAATGGCGCCGAGCAGCGGGGTCAGCGGCAGGATCGCGATTTGGATGCGCCCGGCCACCAAATCCAGCACCGCGGGCGGCGAGCCGCGATAGGCCACATAGGTCAGATCCAGCCCGCGCTGGCGTTGGAAGAGCCGGAAGGCCAGTTCCATGAAGCCGGGGACCGAGTACCAATTGATCGCCTCGGCCCGCGCCGCCAGCAGGGCGGGCAGGCCGGCAATGTCGCCCGGCAGCCCGGGATGGGCGGCGAGGCAGAGAAATTCGCGGGCGGCGACGGCGACGGGCACAAGGTCGGCCACAGCGTCGAACGGCAGCCGGCCGGGCTGGGTGAATGGCACGACCGAGGCGATGGTGCTGGCCGCCAGCAGCAGCGTCTCGCCAGGGCGGGCCTGGGCATGGGCCTCACCGGCCAGGAGCATATTGGCGCCGGCCCGATTTTCCACGGTGAAGGCCTGGCCGAGGCGGCGGGAGAGCCCCTCAGCCAGAATCCGGGCGACCAAATCAAGCCCTGATCCGGCAGCGCCGGTGGTGATCAGCCGCACCGGGCGCTCCGGCCAGGCGGCGAGGGCGGGCAGCGCTGGGAGGCTGAGGGCCAGGGCACGGCGGGTTATGCGGGACATGGTGAGGCTCCTTTGCGGCGGTGGGGGCGGCGGGCGGCGCCGGGGCGGGCATGTTCCTCATGCGCCTCCACCAGGCGGGCGAGCAGTTTGAGCAGGGTATCGGCCTCGGCCGGGGCCAGGGGCGCCAGCAGACGGGCGGCCACGGCACGGGTCTGGGCCGAGAGTTCGGCGAAAAGCGCCTCGCCCGCTGGGGTCAGGCTGAAGGCGCCGGCCCGGCGGTCGGCGTGTTGGATGCCGCGCTCCACCAAGCCGCGGCGGGCGAATTCCAGCAGTGCCTGGCCGGTGGAGGTGGCGTCAAAGCCGGTGGCGCGGGCCAGCCAATTGCGGTCCATGCCCGGGGTGGCGTGGATTTGCGACAGCAGGGCGAAGCTGCCGGGCATGGGCTCATGCGGGCCGAAGGCCTCGGCGCGGAGGGCGTTGCAAATCTGGGCAAAGCGCCGGGCGAGGTGCTGCGGCACCGGGCGATGCAGGTCCGGCAGGATGGTGGATGACATACGCGAAGAATAATTCGTAATTCCAAACGCATCAATATAATTTTTGTTCTTTAATATATTATTCTTTGAGTGAGCCAGGCGATGGGCCAAACTTGACCTGGCCGCCGGCAGGGGCTGAATGCGGGCCATGCGCATCATCGGCTTGGCGGGCTGGAGCGGGGCGGGCAAGACCACCCTGCTCACCCGCCTCATCCCGCATCTGATCGGCCAGGGGCTGCGGGTCTCGACCGTCAAGCACGCGCATCACAGCTTTGATCTGGACATGCCGGGCAAGGATTCCTGGGCGCATCGGCAGGCTGGCGCGAAGCAGGTGCTGGTCAGCGCGGCGCAGCGCTGGGCGCTGATGACCGAGAACCGGGACAATCCGGAGCCTGATCTGGACTTCCTGCTGGGCCAGCTCAGCCCGGTTGATCTGGTGATCATCGAGGGCTTCAAGCGGGCACCCTACCCCAAGATCGAGGTGCACCGCGCCGCCAATGCCAAGCCTTGGCTGCATCCTGAAGACCCGGATATCCGCGCCATCGCCGCCGATACGCCCCAAGCTGCCCTGCCGCAGGCGGCGCTCGACGATATTCCCGCGATTGCGGCGCTGGTGCTGCGCTTCGCCACGGGCGCGCGGTGATGGGCCGGCTGACCGATGACTGCTTCGCCTTTGGCGGCCAGATGATAGGCGTGGAGGCGGCGGCGGCGCTGATTCAGGCCCGGGTGGCGCCGCTGGCCGAGACCGAGGCCGTGGCCCTGCAGGCGGCCCGTGGCCGGGTGCTGGCGGAGCGGCTGATCGCGCCCGGGGCCTTGCCGCCGTTTTTCAATGCTGCCGTGGATGGCTATGCCTTTGCCCATCAGGGCGAGGCGGCGCTGCACCTGCCCGTGGCGGGGCGGGTGGCCGCCGGTGCCGCGCCCGCCCCGCTGACCCCGGGCACCGCCATGCGCATCTTCACCGGCGCCGCCATGCCGGCGGGTGCCGATACGGTGCTGATGCAGGAGGATGCGACGCTGGAGGGCGAGACCCTGCTGCTGCCGGCCGGGCTGAGGGCAGGCGCCAATTGCCGACCGGCCGGGGAGGATGTGGCCATGGGCGCCACAGCGCTGGCCGCCGGCACGAGGCTGGGGCCGGCTGAAATAGGGTTGGCGGCCGCCCTTGGCCTGGCGTTTTTGCGTTGCACCCGGCCGCTGCGGGTGGGGGTTTTCTCCACCGGTGATGAGCTGGCGGCACCGGGCACGGTGCTCGGCCCGGCGCAGACTTTTGACAGCAACCGCTTCACCCTGCTGGCCCTGCTGGGCGGGCTGCCGGTGGAAGCCTGTGACCTGGGTATTTTGCCTGATCAGCCCGCCGCCACCGCCGCCGCCCTGGCCAGGGCGGCGGCCACGCATGACCTGCTGCTGACCTCGGGGGGCGTTTCCGCTGGCGAGGAGGATCATGTCCGCGCCGCGATTGAGGGTGCGGGGCGGCTGGTGTTTTGGCGCCTGGCGGTGAAGCCGGGGCGGCCGGCGGCGATGGGCATGGTGGCCGGCACGCCGGTGCTGGGCCTGCCGGGCAACCCGGTGGCGGCGGTGGTGTGCTTTCTGCATTTGGCCCGGCCGCTGATTTTGCGGCTGGTGGGGGCGCAGGAAGAGGCCCTGCCCCGCTTTCCGGCCATTGCCGATTTCCACCACCGCAAGAAACCCGGGCGGCGGGAGTATCTGCGGGTGCGGCTGCGGCAGAACGCATTGATGTTGTTTGCGGACAAATTCGACCGGGAGGGGGCGGGGATGCTCTCCAGCCTCACCCAGAGCCATGCGCTGTGCGAATTGCCCGAGGCGATGGAGTGGGTGAGCCCGGGTGATACCGTTCTTGTGCTGCCCTTTTCGGCGCTTTTCTGAAGCCTGAGATTGCGTGGCCAGCGTTTTTGGTGCCCCCTTGCGGAAAGAAGGGAGCCCGCCATGAACGAACACCTGCATAAGAGCTTCGAGGGCGGGGTGCTGACGCTGCGCCTCACCCGGCCGGAGAAGAAGAACGCGTTGACCCGGGCGATGTATGATGGCCTCGCCCAGGGGCTGCGCGTGGCGGCGACGCATGATGAGACGCGGGTGGTGATCATTGCCGGTGGGGCGGATTTTACCGCCGGCAATGATCTGTCGGATTTTGCCGCGGTGGAGGCGGACAAACCCCGCCCCGGCGCGGCTTTTGAGTTTTTGGAGGAGATTCGCGCCTTCCCCAAGCCGGTTGTGGCCGCAGTGCGGGGCGTGGCGGTGGGCATTGGCACGACCATGCTGCTGCATTGTGATGCGGTGGTGGTGGCGAAGCAGGCGAGGCTGCAAATGCCCTTCGCCCGCTTGGCCCTGGTGCCGGAGGGCGGCTCAAGCCTGTTGTTGGCGCAGCGGGTGGGCACGGCCTTGGCCAATTGGTGGCTGATGAGTGGCGAGGCGTTTTCCGGCGAGGAGGCTATGCGCGCGGGCCTGGCATTGCGCGCGGTGGAGGATGCGCAGGTTGAGGCCGAGGCGGTGACGATTGCCGCGCAATTGGCCGGTTTGCCGCCGGGGGCGCTGGCTGAAACCAAGCGGTTGCTGCGGGCGCCAATGCGTGAGGCGCTGGAGGCGGTGATGGCGGAGGAGCGGGTGGCATTCAGCCAGCAATTGCGTTCGCCCGAGGCGCAGGCGGTGTTTGCGGCGTTTCTGGCAAGGAAGAAATAGCTGGCAGCAAGGCCAAAGTCAAGGATTAATGTCCCAATTCCTTGACGGACTAAGCAGAGCTAGGAGGATGATATGTCTAACCGTGTCAGCATGGCCGCTGCTTGTTTTTGGTGAGGCCGGGGTGATTTTGCTCGCCTACCCGCACGGCAAGCTTCGTTCCATAAGCTCGTGATCAGGTCTTCCTGCTGCCGCCCGACCTGAAGGACTGGCTGCTGGCCGGCGATCTGGCGCATTTCGGAACGTGTCAACGACAATGAGGCAGCCTGTGGATATTTTGGAGCAGGGGCGGCAAGCGGCTTGACGCCGATCATCACCCCCATTTCGGTGCTCATGCTATTTTGCGTGTTGCGGACGGCAATTCAGCAAATGCCGCGCGATATCCCCGCGCAAAAAGCCCGAAATGGCTAGAGCCGATATCTAGAGCATCATCCGTTCAAACGGAAACGTTTGAACGGATGATGCTCTAATATTATCCAACCTGGTCAATTTCTGGGCCTGGCGAGCGCCACACCGCATCACGCCTGCATTGTGGTGCTGCAGGGCCTCGCCATCCACCAGGAAGGTAATGGCCGCGCTGCGCATGACATGCCCGGCCGCCAGTGTCCCGCGGCGCATGCAGCGAGACAGTGAGCGCTGTCGCAGCGCGTTTCAATTTTGCGCAGCGACACGGCGCCACCGGCTGACGAAAGCCTGGCGCCGTCGAAGCGGAAGATGATGTGCTTGCCGCAGACCGGTTACAGGGCGGGGTTTGCCGAGGTAGCTTCAACTTTGGCGGGCATGGCGTCGTAGTCTATTGGATTGCGACCTCGCAACCGAATTTTACGGCCAATCAAGGCGCTGCGCCAAGCCCGCTAATTTTCTGGAATGCTTATAATTTTTATGATGTGTGGATTGCACGTTGTATGCAAGACCAATAGAACTGAGTTGTTTCGCCAGCGGAGCGCGTTCCCCCACGCCCCGCCGGCGGATCATTAGCCTCCACGGCTAGCCGGCGGATCGTACCCCCCTACGATTCGCCGGTCTCCGAGGAGGTTATTGTTTTGCGTCGGTGAGCGCTGTCACATTTACGCACATCTCGAAATATAACGCGGTTGAGCCTAGCGCGCAAAAAGGCTGTTGCAGTCCAACTCGCCTTCTACCGGCTTCCAAAGACCCATTCGACGGTCTGTTTGCGCTTGGCGGAGCGGGTTTTGGCATCCTCGGTCTCCAGCTTGGCCTGCATGGCGAGGCGCCAGGGCTCTTCGATCTTCTGCGCAGCTTTGGGTGGTGGCGGGGGCCGGACATCATCCGGCCGGTGCGGCTGGGTGCGGCCAATTGCGACCAGTGGATCGATGCCGCGCGCTTGTAGCGCTGCCACCGCCAGGGCCATCGCTCGAATTTTTCCGCGCTGCCTTTGTTGTCAGCACATGAGCAATTATGCCGGTTTGTGACATAGTAAGACGAGATCACGACGGGCCGCGCAATGCCGGAAAATGGGACTCAACGCGGCGATCTTATCGGCCTAGGCTCTGTCGTAGAAGTTTCATCGGAGCCCAGAGCATGACCCCTCCCCGCAACAGCAACGCCATGCGCGACGTGGCCAATGTGCTGCATCCCTATACCGATGCCCGCGCCCATCAGGCCAATGGCCCCATGGTGATCACCCGTGGTGAGGGTGTGCGGGTCTGGGATGACCAGGGCCGCTCTTATATCGACACCGTGGCCGGGCTGTGGTGCGCCGCACTCGGCTTCTCCAATGAGCGCCTGGTCGAGGCCGCGGCCGCCCAGATGCGCAAGCTGCCCTTCTACCACGCCTTCACCTCCAAATCGCATGAGCCGGTGATCGATCTCTCCGAGATGCTGATCGAGCGCGCGCCGGTGCCAATGTCCAAGGTCTTCTTCGCCAATAGCGGCTCCGAGGCCAATGACAGCGCGATGAAGATGATCTGGTATTTCAACAACGCCATCGGCCGGCCGCAGAAGAAGAAGCTCATCGCCCGCATCAAGGGCTATCACGGCGTAACCGTGGCCGCGGCCTCGCTCACCGGCCTGCCCTATAATCACAAGCTGTTCGACCTGCCGATCGCCGGCGTGTTGCATACCTCTAACCCGCATTTCTACCACGAGGGCCGCGAGGGCGAGTCGGAGCAGGATTTTTCGACCCGCATGGCCGCCGAGTTGGAGGAAATGATCCTGCGCGAAGGCCCCGACACCGTGGCGGCGATGTTCGCCGAGCCGGTGATGGGGGCTGGCGGCGTCATTGTGCCGCCCGCCGGTTATTGGGAAAAAATCCAGGCCGTCCTGCGCAAATACGACGTGCTGCTGGTCGCCGATGAAGTGATCTGCGGCTTTGGCCGCACCGGCAATTACTGGGGCAGCGAAACTTTTGGCATGCAGCCAGACATCCTGGTCTGCGCCAAGGCGCTGTCGTCGAGCTACCTGCCGATCTCGGCGGTGATGGTGAATGACCGTGTCTTCCAGGGCCTGGCCGATGGCTCGTCGAGCCTGGGCACCTGGGGCCATGGCTTCACCTATTCCGGCCACCCCGTCGCCGCCGCGGTCGCGGTTGAGACGCTCAAGATCTATGACGAGATGGATCTGGTCGGCATGGTGAAGCGGACCGGGCCGGTGCTGCAGGCCGGAATTCAGGCGCTGGCCGACCACCCGCTGGTCGGTGAGGCGCGCGGCGTGGGCATGATCGGCGCACTGGAGCTGGTCGAGGACAAGGCCACAAAGCGCAACTTCGATGCCTCGAAGAAGATCGCCGTGCGCGCCCAGAAGCTGTGCGAGGCGCAGGGTCTGATCATGCGCGTGCTGCCGGGCGATGGCATCGCCTTCTCGCCGCCGCTGGTGATCTCGGCCGATGAACTGGCCGAGGTCTTCACCGGCGTCACCCGCGCCCTCGATACCCTGGCGGTGGAATTGCGCCGTGAAGGCTTTGCCATCGTGTGACACTTGAACGGCCATTGAATTCTGGCTATCGTTCACGCTGTTGCGAGTGATTCTCAATTCACTCGCATGTCAATCGGGAGGCCGCCCATGGGTCGCGATCACAGCCATATTGCCCGCCGCTGCGAACGCGCCGTGGTGACCGCCTATCGTGAGCTGCGCGACACCGGGGCCGAGGATTTCGCCGCCTTCCAGGC
>Ga0114972_10000931_pt1 | contig 22058 bp, 15 predicted proteins | sample M_140807_EF_Meta_FD_87354 | JGI IMG/M metagenome (GOLD analysis project Ga0114972, IMG submission 87354) | Freshwater microbial communities from Lake Montjoie, Canada to study carbon cycling - M_140807_EF_MetaG | ecosystem: Environmental > Aquatic > Freshwater > Lake | place: Lake Montjoie...
CACCCAAAAGCATCCGTTCGGCCTCGCGTCCCCCCATAAGCACACATATCCGGTCGAGCATTTCTCCGAGGGTGGTCACATGGCGGTTTGGCCGGGAAAAACATTCGACATATCCGGAGGTTCCGACCACATCATCCTGAAGGGAAATTCTTCTAAGAGGAGGACTATTGGGCGTCATCAGGGTCGCCAAGGCGTGTCCGGATTCATGGATCGCGACAACCCGCTGCTCGGCTGGTGTCATCCTGGGCAAGCGGTGCATCGCGGTAAGCGCCGATTCAATATCCGAAGGGGTTGTATCGGAAGTTCGGTCGGCGCGGAGCCTTTCTCGGGCCAGGGACCGGCAAAGTGCCTGGAGGTGGTCACCGGAAAAATGGGTCCCGGGCGCCGCCCCGGGAACATTATGTCTGGTGCGGTCAACTGCTTTTTCCAGCGCTTCCCTAGAAAATGCCAAACCCCAGGTCTTGTCATAAATTTGAAGGATGCTCCTTCTGGCTTCCTCATCCGGATAGGGAATCTCCAGTTGGTACTCAAATCGCCCGGGACGAAGAAGCGCTGGGTCGAGGCTCTCGGCAAAGTTGGTCGTGCCGATGACAAAAACGAGCTCTTCACGGCGGAATCCATCCATTTCCGTGAGTAGCTGATTAACCAAACTGTGCTCGGCGCCAGATCCCGAATAGGTTCCCCGTTTGACCGCAAAAGAATCAATTTCGTCAAACACAATAACAGACGGTGCCGACATGCGCGCCTGATGAAAAATCCGCCTCAGGTTGGATTCACTCTGTCCCACCCATTTGCTTTTGAGCTCCGGGCCGGAGACAACGATGACCGCGGCGCCCAGCGATGTGGCAAATGCCTTGGCAAACAGAGTTTTACCAGTTCCGGGAGGCCCCCAAAAGATAATTCCCCTTGGGATTAACCGCTCCAGCCGTTGTCGGGACTCCTCATTGGGAGCATGATCGCGGCGGGCAAGTATGTCAAGTATCTCCTCATTAAGGTGTTTTTTGACATCAGAATAGCCTCCTATGTCCTTGTCCAGGTCGACATGAGGAATTTCGAGTTGGCCGGCGACGGTAGCCTGACGGATCTGGGATAAAGCGCCCCTGGGCGTGTCCGGAAAATCGGGTCCCTCGATCCGCGAAAGAATCTTTCGCAAACGGACAGGATTGAGACCCGAGACATGTTTGTAAAGGTCGATCGGGGAAAAATCGACGCCGAATTTCGCCATTTCACGCCGCGTAACCAGCTTTACTATCCGGTCCCTTGGAATTCCCACCAGGCTTGCTTTCCATGGGAAAAGATGTGCCACCACCGGGGGAAGAGTATAGGACGGGTCGTTGAATCCCAACCAAACCAGTTCCGGATTTTCGTGAAGGAGTGGGACAACTTCGCGCCCCTGTGTGGTGAGATCCTGTTGGCTGACGGTAAGCAGGTCGAGGTGGGGCAAAACCACAACCTTACCATCCACGAGGCCCCGTACCGCCTCGCGCAATTGACCAACAATCGAATCCATAAGCGAACGCGATTGTCCCGCCGGATCTCCCGCCACGCCGGATTTTCGTTCCTGGCCATCAAGATAAATGCAACCAATTCCATCCTTTTTCAGGCGGTCGCGCAGGATCTTGTAGACAAAAACCGTCATATCCTTGTCGCATTCCACCAATACAGGCATTCCCGACCGAAGCCGACGGGCCGCCTCTGCGAGCAATTCGCCAAAGGAAGCCTCGACCGCGTCGAGGGGTGTCACATCATCGGGCATTTTTTGCGGTTGTGACATGGAAAGCTGAATCAAACCTCTAGTACGATGGTCATGCATTTACCGGCGGGATCCTCGTCAATAGACCGAATTTGCCCTATCTGCGATGCTTTTTCACGCAAAGCACGCACGCTTGTACGGTGAACCGCCCGGTCAATCACCTCGCGCAGCGCGGGCAAACTTTCCTCCAGCAGATTGGTCGCCGCCTTTTGAGCCTTGTCACGCTCGCGCCCCTCTTCGGTTTTGCAATCCTCAAGCACGAGATTTTGCAGCCGTTTTTGCTCCTCCCGGGCAAGGTTCTCATCATCCATTACAATACCCGAGCGCAAACCCCGAAATGTTTTTTCACGCTGGGCGGCAGTTTCGACAACAACCCGGCCTGATTGAGGCTCGACAGAAACCACCAGCGCGGTCCCATCCGCCGCCTGGGTCTTTTTCTCGAGGTGGCATTCGTGCGGTTCAAACCCTTCCGCTATGAGTTCTTCCGTCAAGAGGCTTGCCATCCGCTCCTGGGGAAGAAGACCAAGCATTGAGATGGTCGATTCGACCCGATCCTGGGCGGCGACCTTGATCTCCAGGGCCTCTTTCACCTCAATGCGGTATGCCCTGCTCATTATTGTTCCCCGCTGATGGGTTCGTTGTTGGAAATCGCAGCGGGCGCCTCCGTTGGAGAAAGCTCACGCAAAAGAGAGGCAACCAGGCCTCTCCAAGGGGCGCCTCCGGAGTTCCGGAATCGGCGCAAATACCCCTGAGCATCATCGTAGGCCTCATCAAGGTACCCGACCCGAAGAGATTCCTCATATTTTTCAGTTAGCCGTGCCCCTATTCGAAGGGCCATAAAAGCGTCCCGCCTCAACGCTTGTCTTTCGACAAGGGATGCCCCTTTCCAATCAATTTCCTCCGCAAAAGCATCGGAAAGGCTTTCCATCGGCTCCAAAACCTCCCCTACCCACCTTAATAGCCTTTGCAGCCAAAACGAAGCCCGCCCATCTTCAAGTAATGCTTCCCAAACTGCCCAGGTTTGCTGCGCCCATCGGGCCCGCTCCTGAATTCTGGGTAAACTGGTCGCCTCTTTTAAAGCCTTGTGATTGATCTTCCATGCCCGGTGCAACCTTGTTGCCAATGCACCCTCCAACAGGGGAATCAGTCTCAACCCCATTACCCCTGGACTTCCGATCGGTTGCAAAGAATGTGCCTCATAAAGGGCTCTTTCTTGGGCCATGGGCGCCCCATAACCGTATTGCGGATCGGATGGAAGTAACCCAAGCACCCGAGGATTGCATGCGGCCCAAAGCAATTGAGTTTCCAAGGAAACATTCCGGATCAGGGTTTCCATAATAACCGGAGCATGAAAAATGGCCCAATCCCCGATGATCCATGCAAAAAGCTGATTACCCGGAGTGTCCAGCGGCAGAGAACCGTGTTCCGCTTTTTTGAAAAGCCTGGGGAACTTGCCTTGGACCAATCCACTTAAAAGCTCCAAAGCTTCAGGCCCCAGCTTCAACCCAACTCCAAATTCCGGATCAGTTCCATGTTCCGGGGTAATCCCAAAACCCGGGTCGGCCACTAACCAGGGGCGTGGACCGCACCCCGCATCCTGTTTGGCAATCCAAAAAGCGATCCCCTCCGCAATTGCTTTTTTGAGCGATTCAAGACCCCTGGCGCGAAAACCCTGGCGAACAGCGGGCCGAGTTGCCCCACCGATACCCCCCATCCATCGGGATGTCATCCATGGAGCAGATTGTCCCGAAACGATTGAAAGCCAAAGCCTGTGGATTTCCACTTCGTGAAGGGTGCAGGCGACAGGAGACCGTGATTCGGACAAAACGCACTACCCCCCAACCCAAGTTGATTGGGTAACTTTAAGGCCAAAAGTCATTCTGGGCCCCAAGAGGATTTTTAGGTTCAAAAGACACCAGCGAACCCTTCAAAACCGTTGATTTTCCCGTGGAGAGGCCTGGATTGCAAAAAAGGAATGCATGAATGGACGGTTTTTTGATCGACGCAAACCATTGATAAAAAGCAACTTACAGGAATTCTCTTGGAAAAACGCAAAGTCAGCTGTTTACTATGCACATCGCCAGCAAGGACAGCTGACTTTGATCCAAAGGGCAAAACGCCCAATATTCCAGGGGAAAGGAATCCCATGTCGACCATTCTTCCGTTTCAGCCTTCGACTTCAACCATCAAGATTGGCATTTACGGACCAGACCGATTCAACAACGACCCCAAGCACGGATGCGGACTTTGGGGCGCTGGACTTAACGCCTCAATCATTCACGCCGAAGCCGAACCTGTCCGCCTGGAAACCGGCCCATCCACCTGGAGCAAGTTTTTCAAGGAAGTTTCGGGAATCGTAATCACAGGTCACGACAACCAAGGCAAATCCAACCCCGCCGAAATGGAAGAACTTTGCCAATACGTTCGCAAGAACAAGATTCCTGTTCTTGCTATCGACCATGGCATGCATCTTTTGAACACCTCAGGCGGCGGAAACCTGATCAATGATTTCGTTCGGGAAACGCCCGATGCTCTGCAACATCGCCACCCCCCCGAAAAGGGACAACGCCACTCACTGACCATCGTCCCGGGCAGCATGGTCCAAATTCTTTACGGTGAAGGCGAAGTCATCGTCAACAGCGAACACCGCCGCGCGGTCAATCGGCTAGCCAAAGGCTTCCGTCCAACCGCAAGGGCCCTGGATGGAACCATCGAAGCCTACGAATCGGAAATCGCGAACTGGTTTGTTATGGGTGTCCAATGGCAACCCGCTTGCAGCATGTCCTCCGGTCTCGACATCCAACTTTTCCGCGCGCTGATTGACGCGGCCAAAAAAGCGACAGGCGCACCAGTCGCAACCAAGCGCGCCTCCAAAGCAGCTTAAACCACCTTTAAAAAAGAAAATCAAAGGCTTCGCAATAAATACTTTTGCGAAGCTTTTTTTGGTTTTGTACCCTTTAACGGGCAAAACTGGTTGTATAAGAATCAGTTAAATCGCCTTATCCCGGGATCATGACCGGTCCAATACATTCACCAGTGTTATTGAACCGAACTTGCCGACGGTTTTCCACTTAAGGATCATGCTGATACCGTTACTAGGGCGATGCGGTCGCCAAAAAACCAGCCTCCCCATCCCCAAGGAATCCCTCGATGCTTCAACGACTGAAACAGATCCTTCTGCTTCGGGGATCAGTGGGGCGATTGGGCTATTTGGGGACGGGTCTTGCCTTTTTTTGTGTCAAATTCCTTTTGGACACCACTATTGCCCGTCTTTTCAACCAGGATTGGCAATTGGTCAATTACCTGATTTGGCCAAATTCAGGATCTTTCTTCATCAATCAGTTGCCCCAGGACAAGCGTGATTTCGCTCTGGTTCTTTTGGCAGCGGCGGTTCCGTTCATCTGGACCGGAGTTGCTTTCACCGTAGCAAGGCTCAAAAATGCTGGTCTACCCCTTTGGCTTGTGCTTCTTTTTTTTGTACCAATAGTCAATCTGCTTTTGATACTGGCCCTTTGCGCCATTCCCGAAAAGAAGGAACTGCCCCCGCTTCCGTTTGAAACCGCAATTGAGGCGAGAACGCGAAGGATGCACAAAAAAGTCGCAGGAGAATCTGAAACGGCAGCATTCATCCTCGCTGTATTGGGAAGCGCCGGGATTACTGGATTGCTGGTTTGGACCTCGGCTGGACTGCTCAAAAGCTACGGGTTTGGTCTTTTTGTTGGGGCGCCCTTTGGACTGGGTTGGACGGCGGCGGCCCTCTACGGGATTCCGAAAAAACGGTCCATGGCGGAATGTCAATTGGTGGCTTTTGCCTCCATGATGTTTTGCGGAGCGGCGTTTTTGGTGTTTGCTTTTGAGGGGATCATTTGCCTGGTCATGGCCCTTCCTATTGCCAGCACACTCGTAAGCCTTGGGGCGATAGTAGGCTTCGTTTTCCAATCGCGCCCTTGGCCTAAAACCTCGACTTCGGTTTTGACGCTTGGTCTTTGCGCGGTCCTTCCGGCTTTGATGGCGGCGGAATCATTCCTTGGCCCGGATCCCCTCATGCGGGAGGTGAAAACCTCGTTGATTGTGGATGCGGCGCCGGAGATGGTGTGGAAATATGTGATCGCCTTCCCGCCTCTTCCTGAGCCTACCGAGCTGTTTTTCCGCACCGGAATTGCCTATCCCAAACATGCGACGATTGAGGGAACCGGGGTCGGCGCGATTCGCCACTGCGTCTTTTCGACGGGGCCTTTTGTCGAACCGATCACGGTTTGGGACGCTCCCAACAAACTGGCTTTTTCCGTGGAAAGCCAACCCGAGCCGATGCACGAACTTAGCCCCTACCACATCCATCCCCCCCACCTGGACAACTTTTTGGTGAGTAAAAAGGGACAATTTGTCCTGGAAAGACTGCCGGATGGTAGAACCAGGCTTGAGGGAACAACATGGTACACAAACAGGATGTGGCCTGAAGCCTATTGGGGCTTTTTGGCGGACCGGATCATCAGCTCGATTCACCTCCGGGTGCTTAAACATGTGCAATCTTTGGCCGAACAACCCACCCCGTAAACTTTTTTAAAATAAAGTACATTAGATTGGGTAAATTGCTTCAATCCCCGGTTATTTGCGCCACGATCCGCTCGGCTGCGCGACGCCCCGACAACAAAGCGCCTTCAAGCGATGGGTGCGTCGTGTAATCCCCCGCCAGAAATATCCGGCGGTCGGTCGTGGCCAAGCTATCGGATTCGTTTGGCCCTGGAAAATTCAAAGGCAAAGCGTTCCGGATTCGGTCCTCCCCCAACAATCGCCAATCCTTAACACCCGGTCCAAACCAATCCACAGCGTGAGAAAGGATTGATTCGGTGGTCGCGGTCATGGAAAGGGTGTTGAGAGCAATCAGCGACATCCCCGGGGGCGCATAATCGGGACTCACCTCGCTCATCACCGCGGCATGGTTAATTTGTCCACGGCGCTCTCCGTCAAGGAAAAGCACGGGGCCCGTAGACTCAATTTTTGGGCTTGCAAACCAAAGGGCGCGTGCCTCGTGGTAGTAAGATTCCAAATTTGCCTGAGATTTACCCGTACCCGAAATATACCTCCCAACGACCTTTTGCGCGGGGCCCGCTTCGGTCGCCCATAGGATGTTGCCTGTCTCGATACTTTCGCCGGAAGCAAGCCCCAAGGCAAATCCACCCGAAATTTCCTGGAAGGATTGAACCTCGGAGCCCAGACGGATCGAGGAAACAGGCAAACGCTGGACCAACTCCCGGGTAAGGGCCCCAATTCCAAAGCGTGGGACCGCCACCGGACTTTTCGCAAAGTTCTGGAAAACAAAACGGAAAAACGAGGCGGGTGTACCCAGGGCATCCTCAAGAAATACTCCGCCCAAAAAGGGGCGAAAAAAGCGCTCAATCAGGTTGGGGGAAAAGCCCCAATCCTGCAGATATTCAATAGTTGTCTGTTTTGGCCCCGACCAAACCGCATCCCCCAGAGAAAGAATGTGCTGCTGCAAAAGTCCTACACGAACCTTGTCGGAAAGGGTTCCGATCGGGCCAAAAACCGAAGCCAAAGCCGAAATGGGGTGCCTCCACGGATCGGCTAACGCGTGGAATTTTCCATCAAAAAACACCCGCGCCCCGGGGTAAAAATATTTGAGTTCCAAGGGAGAATTGGTTCGGCCAAGGTCCAGGTCTGGATGGCGCAATTCGTTATAAGACGGCTGTAGGACCTGAAATCCACGATCAAGACAAAAAACGCCTGACCCATTTGAATGCGCCCGGGTAAAAGTGGATTGGACCCTTCCGCCGGGACTTTGAGTCGCTTCAAGGAGCAGAAATGGGATTTGACGCCGGGAAAATGTAATGGCCGCCCGCAACCCCGCAACCCCGCCTCCGACAATCACCACCGGCCATCGCATAAATTCCTCCCTGTGATGAAGCGGAATCCCCCGTATCCTTTGCTAAACTTAGTGTAGATGGATTGGTACGCCCCGTTTTGGGAAATACCTTGCGAAGCTTCGGAGTTTTCATGCAAAAGCAGGCCCAAACTAGTGTGCCCATCCATTGGCCCATTGCAAACCGTTGGAGTCCCAGGGCATTTGGCACCGCACCCGTCTCCGCCGTGGACCTGACCAAGATCCTTGAGGCGGCCCGATGGGCTCCATCCTGTCTAAATGAACAGCCATGGGCTTTTTTGGTGGCGACTCGGGGCCAACCCGAAGAATTTCAAAAGGCCCTTTCCTGCCTGGTGGAATTTAATCAGGGATGGGCCAAAAATGCGTCTGTTATTCTATTTGGTCTCGCCCACAAAGTTTTTAACAGCAGTGGCAAGCCCAACACCTATGCCTTGCACGACCTGGGTTTAGCGACGGCTAGCCTGATGATCGAAGGGGAATCGCTGGGTCTCCGGACCCACGCCATGGCCGGGATTCTTCCGGACCGAATCTGCGAAGTTTTTGGCGTTCCCGAAGATTTCGAACCGGTGACCGCTTTGGCCATTGGGCGCCCCGGGGACCCGGAAACGCTTCCTGAACCCCTTTTGGTCAGGGAAAAAGCCCCGCGTGAGCGCAAAAGTCTGGACCAGATCGCATTTGGCGGCCAATTTGGCAAACCCTTTGCCGATAAAGGACTCTAGACAACCGGGATCCATCGGGGATCCAAGGAAGGAAGCCACGACCATGAAACTTCTCCACATTTGCGGTTCCCTTCCCGCTTTTACGATTGCCTTTGCGATTATGTGGGTTGGCGGGGGCGCAGGGGTCTCCCTTTCCCCAGTTTCGGCCCAACAAAATCCCGGGCAAGAGCCCCTGGTTCAAAAAGTCAAAGTCTCGATCGATCGCGCCATCAAGTTTTTGCGCGAGCAGGAAAATGGACGGGGAAACTGGGAGGTGGATGGAGAATCCGCCACAAGGAAAGGTGGATGGACATCACTGGCCATGCTTGCCTTGCTTAATGCCGGAATTCGCCCCGAGGATCCGATGATTCAGCGTGGACTTGTGTTCCTGAGGAGCGTCAAGCCGGAACAGACTTATAGCGTGGGCCTGCAAACCATGGTTTTCGTCCAGGCGGCCCAACCCCAGGACAAACCACTCATTGACCGCAATGTGAAATGGCTTATCGATACCCGAATTGCAGCGAAAAATGGGCGCGCAGGAGGCTGGGGCTACGGATCTGGCGAAGGTACCCCGGACAATTCCAACACCCAATACGCACTTTTGGGCATTCATGAAGGGATCAAGGCGGGTGCCCAGGTCGGTGAGCGTATGTTGCGCGACCTTCAAACGGATATTTTAGGCAATCAGCAAGGCGATGGCGGTTGGAGCTATCGCAACGAGCCTTTCACCACCCTGACCATGACCACGGCGGGGCTTTGCAACCTGATCATCACCGGAATGGACCTGCAAAAAGGTAAGCAGAAACTTCGACCGGATGGATCGGCTGATGATTGCGGAATTTACGAAGAGAATATGGCTTTGAGGCGAGCAGTTCGTTGGCTGGGGGATAACTTTCCCGCCCGGATCCGAAGTCCTGAAGATGCCATGCGAACCCTGCGACACCCCTTTTACGCCCTTTATGGGATTGAGCGGGCCGGACGCCTTACAGGACAGCGCTATTTTGCCGGTCATGATTGGTACCGCGTAGGCTGCGATTACCTCGTAACGGTTCAGGATGCGGATGGAAGCTTTGGCAGTGGCCGTGGTGGCGCCGGTGCCCTGGACAGTTGGCCCGTGGTGGCCACGAGCTTTGCCCTTTTGTTTCTTGCAAAGGGACGCACCCCGGTTTTGATTAGCAAATTTGCCCACAACGGTGAGCAGAGCTGGAATCGCAAACGCTCCGACATGAGAAATCTGGTCGAATTCACATCAAGGCAGGTCTTTGAAGGACTTCCCCTCGCCTGGCAGGTATTTGATACCAGCCGTGTGGATCTTGAAACGCAGGACAGGATTCGCGCCGTGGCCGGGGAACTCCTTCAGAGTCCGATCGTCTGGTTCAACGGGCACGATCGCGTTCCCGGAGGCAGCCAGGTCAATTTGCTAAAGGAATATGTGGCCAATGGCGGCTTCATTGTGGCGGAGGCCTGTTGTGGCAGCCCCCAATTTGATGTGGAATTTCGCCGCCTGGTGAAGGAATTATTTCCTGATAATGAGCTTGTACGATTGCCTGATGGGCATCCTATCTGGACCGCATCGGGGAAATTTTTGGTCGATCCGGCGGAATTTCCGCTTTATGGGATTTCTCAAGGATGCAAGACCGTATTGGTCTATTGCCCAAAACCGATCGCGGGTTATTGGGAAGAGAACCGTTTCACCGAAGGGCGGGGGCGCGAGGCGTTTCGCCTGGGCGCAAACATCATTGCATATGCCACCGGGATGGAAGCCCCAAAACCCCGTCTCACTGAGGTCGAGGTCTTCAAGGCTGAGGAACGAACCCAGGTACGCAGGGGCTTTTTGCGCGTTGGGCAAATCAAGCACTCAGGCGATTGGCAACCCGCTCCCCGAGCCATGAACAAACTCATGGAGGTCGCCCGCAAGGAAGGCCTGGATGTGGTGCTTCAACCGAAACCGGTCAACCTTGCCGACCCGAATCTTTTTGATTTCAAATTTCTTTACCTTCATGGCAGGACATCCTTTCAGTTCTCCAAGGAAAACCTGAACCAGCTCAAATTTGTGCTGGAAAATGGTGGAACACTTCTTTCGGATGCCTGCTGTGGCGCGAAACCATTTGACCAGTCTTTCCGGGCCATGGTCAACGATCTTTTCGCGGATGCGCCCGCCGGGTCCAAGCCCAAACTGGAACCGATTCCGCCCGGAGATGAGCTTTTTTCGGCGGATCTTAACGGAAAAGCCGTGGAGAAGATCCGACTCAGGCGTGAATCCCAGGCAGGCCAACCCACCGATGCGGAATATAAACTGGGTCAAGCCCGCCTTGAGGGTGTGAAGATCAATGGCCGATGGGCCATAATTTATAGTCCCTACGATTTGGGTTGCGCCTTGGAGAAGAACAAGGGGTCCGATTGCGTGGGTTATGATCACGACAGCGCGGTATCACTTGCCAAGGCGGCACTCTTTTACGCATTGAGGCGATAATTGTTCCACTCCTGGTTCCTTTGAGTCATACAATACTCTTTTGAAAATCTCTTGATGCCACATCGGATCCCATAACACCCATGTCCACGGTTTCACAGACGCTTGTTGAGGGATATCCTGTAATCCGTGGCAAAGTGCGCGATGTATATGACCTTGGCGACAAGGTCTTGCTCGTGGCGACCGACCGAATTAGCGCCTTTGACTATATTCTTCCCAACCCGGTGCCCGACAAGGGGCGCGTCCTGACGGGATTGACCGCGTTTTGGATGAATTATCTCCAGCGGGAAACTGGCCTCGAACATGGCCTGATTTCGACAAACCTTGAGGATTGCCCCGACGCTTTCCGTGACCCAGAACACGATTTGAGTGGCCGTGTTTGCTTGATGAAAAAGCTTCCAGTCGTCCAGGTGGAATGCGTCGCAAGGGGGTATTTGGCTGGATCTGGTCACAAGGAATACCTCAGCACAGGGGAGGTATGTGGTAATGCTCTACCTTCCGGGTTGAAATTGGCGGATCGTCTTCCCGAGGTGATTTTTACGCCTGCCACCAAGGCAGCATCCGGGCACGATGAAAACATTCCGATGTCGCAAGTAATCCATCTGATAGGCGAGGAAATCGCCGAAGCATTGAAACAGGCCACTCTAGAAATCTTTGCCCAAGGCTCCAAACTGGCCGAATCCAGAGGTTTGATCCTTGCGGACACCAAGTTTGAGTTTGGACTCGAAGGGAAACAAGTGATACTCGTGGACGAAGTGCTTACGCCGGATAGTTCACGCTATTGGGAAGGAAGCACATGGAAACCTGGGATTAGTCCACCCTCATTTGACAAACAATTTGTACGAGATTGGCTTGAGGCGTCTGGCTGGGACAAAAATTCCCCGCCTCCGCAACTTCCCCCTGATATTATCCAGAAAACGCGGGATCGATATGTCGAGGCGTTTGAGCGGATTACGGGACAACAGTTTGCGGGAAAAATAAGCGCCTGGAATTTTTGAGCAACATTTTATCGCGGGCAGTATGGTTCATTATGGGGATTCTGGAAGTGCGAATATTTTAGTTCTTTTAACGGGAAAATCATGCATTCCGATTACGAAGAATCCGGCGGAATCCATAAGTCCGAAAATGCTCCTAATAGCCCAGAAACTGGATCCGTAAATCCGGAGGATTCTTCTAAAGAAGTTCACGCAAAATTCATGAAAGATAATCTAGGTTCCTTTGAAGGCGAAGTGACGATTAATGAGGCCAAAGCCCAGGAAAGGGAAAGATCTATCCTTGAGGCTGGTTTCACCGGGATACCCTCGGAGTTTGACGATGGAATTCACCCCTATTTTTCATTAAATAAGGCAGAAGAAACTTTTTCCCAAACCTCGCATCTTTCCAATTCAACCAGGGCTCAAGCGGGTTCCGTTCAGATCTTGTTGATTTTTTTCCTTGGTTCTTTTTCGATTTGCTCCGCTTCCCTCAATTTGTATCTGTTTTGGCAGGCTAGAAACCTTGGGGCCGAGATTGAGCGGCTTAAACCGCCAACCAAAAGCGGGCTTGCTCCCAGACAATAGGCTCCTCACCATAGGGTGATTTACCCCGTTCGCAGCGTCATTGGAATTTCAAGATAGATCTTTAATACGAAAATGGGTCTATTGGGGTTGTCTGGCTCGGAGCAATACCCTAATCTACTGATTATGGGAATAAAACCGCGAGGGGTTAATATTTCCAAGTGGTGCAACCAAGGGGTTAGCCGCCGAAAAAAGTACCTTCGCAAGGTTTTTTGAATAGAAATTGGGTTCAATAGTTGCCGAGGTGTTCTCTTCAACTGTTGATCGCTTGACTAAAGATAGGAGAAGAGGGGATTCGACTAATTGAGTTTCCCTCCTACAAGAACCGATGAAACTGACCCGCGCTTCCAGCTACGCACTTCACGCCCTTGCCCACATGGCAAACCAAAAGACCGACAAAGATGGCAAGCACTCCATCATTGCTTCCCACAAAGTCGCCGAAGCCCGTGGCGTGCCTGAGCGGTTCCTTCTCAAGGTCCTCAAGCCCCTCGTGACCGCTGGCGTTCTCGACTCCGTCAAGGGTCCAAGCGGCGGCTACCGTCTTCGCAAGAACCCCACCGCCATCACCGTTCTCGAAGTGATCGAAGCCGTTGACGGCCCTATCCGCGCTCAAGGCTCGGTAACCGACTCCGGCAACTCCAACGCGATCAACACCCGCCTCGAAAAGATCGCCAAGGACGCTGCCGAAGTTGTCAAGGCCAGCTACCGTAAGGTATCCCTCGCCGATGTGGCAGGCAAGAAGTAGTCTTCGCTAACACTTTTGAAGCCGTGGGCTCCATCTTTTGGATCCACGGCTTCATTTCGTTTTATAATGCTCTTTCAAAGGGCCCCCCGCGGCACACAACTATCCGCCTGACCCATGTCCATTCGCGTATCCAACCTCAGGCTCCGATTTGACGAGCCGGAAACCAATCTTCCCTTGCGACTTGCGCGAGCGGTGGGCATCGAACCCATTGATCTCGGCGAATGGCGCATTCTCCGAAAAAGCCTTGACGCAAGAGATAAATCGCGTCTTGGATATGTGTATTCTGCGGAGATTCGCCTTCCTGAGGAGGACGAAAAGCGGCTCATCAAAAAATCCGCCTCGCCTGCAAGCGTTGTCGTCGAGCATTATGAGGCCCCACCGTTTGAAGAACCCGTTCCGGGCCCAGCAGCAATGTCCCATCCACCAGTAGTGATCGGCTCTGGTCCCGGGGGACTTTTGGCGGGATTCCTCCTGGCGCAGTGGGGATATAAACCAATCATTCTTGAACGGGGCCAATCGGTCCGCGACCGCATCCACGCCACAAGGGATTTTGACGGCGGCGGCAACCACGACCAGGAAAACAACTATCTATTTGGCGAAGGTGGAGCCGGCACCTTTTCCGATGGCAAGCTCACTTGTCGGGCCTCGGGCCCCGATGTGCAGCGCGTTCTTGAGATCCTTGCGAGTCACAATGGCAAACCCTCCATCCTTTACGACCAGCGCCCCCACCTTGGCAGCAACCGCCTGCCCGCCGTGGTCAAAGCCCTCAGGCGCGCGATTATCGATAAAGGTGGCGAGATCCGGTTTGGCGCCAAGGTCACGGACATCGAAATCAATAATGGATGCGTCGAGGCGGTAATGGTCGGCGCGGAACGCATCCCAACCCGCGCCGCGATCCTCGCCATTGGGCACTCGGCCCGGGATACCTACCGCATGCTGCTTGAGCGGGGGGTTCCTATCGAGCAAAAGCCATTTCAACTGGGCGTGCGTATCGAAGGCCCCCAGCTTGCGGCCAATCGTTTCAAATACGGATCCAATTTGTTGGAAAACATCCTGGGCCCGGCCGATTATGGTATGGCCGTTAGGGGACGATCGACTGGACGGGACCTGTTTACTTTTTGCATGTGCGCTGGTGGGTACATCATGCCCTCTGTTAGCGCGCCGGAATATTTTTGCACGAACGGCATGAGCCTTTCTTCCCACGACTCCCCATACGCCAACAGCGGACTTGTGGTCACTCTGGAAACCTCGGAATTTCCGGGAACAGATCCTCTTGCGGGAATGCGCATGCAGGAGATGATAGAAAAGCGCGCTTTTGAACTTGGGGGGGGGGACTACGCCTGCCCGGGACAAAGGGCTCTCGATTTTGTCGCTGGCAAGACATCGACCTCACTTCCCTCTTGCAGCTATCCCCGCCGCATGTTTTCCGCCGACCTTCGTGAAGTTCTTCCGCCTGTGATTGCCGAAGTGATTCGGGATGGCTTGCCCCTTATGGACAAGCGTTGGGGTGGAAAATTTTTGGAAGAGGCGATTCTTGTTGGGCCTGAGGCGCGTGGCAGCTCGCCAGTCCGGATTCCCCGTGACAATGTAACCCGCCAATCCACCCACATTGAAGGCCTTTATCCGGTTGGTGAAGGCGCTGGTTTCGCTGGGGGGATTGTTTCGGCGGCGGTGGATGGACTCAAAAGCGCCCGTGAAATCATCCGGATCTGGTCCGCAAAGGAACTTTCGTCGGGCTCATAATTTTTCTTGTTAGAAGATCGCTTTCAAATGAATTTGCCAAATCAAAAAAACAAAGCGGCCCGGGAAGTTGTCCCTGGCCGCTTTGGCTGGTTATGCGGATAGACAGTCGCCTGATCAATCCTTGCGGATAACCACCAGATTCACATCCCCTTCGGGGTTGAGGACCTGAAGCAGGATCCCTTTGGCCTGCAAGGAGGCACCCAGGCGCTCGGTGGCCGTGGCGGCATCGGTCACAGGTTTGCCGTCCACTTTTTGGAGAACCACCCCGCTACGAAGGCCAGCCTTGTAGGCGGCGCTGCCTGATTCTACCCGGGTTACCAGCGCACCCTTGGTGCCTTTTCGGAAGCCCGCTTTTTCGGCCAGATCACCACTCAGATCGGAGAGTTCCAAACCAAGCGATTCCACCTTGGCTCCCTCGGATTTTTCAGGAGCAGGAGATTCCTCGCCCCCACGGGTCAGACCATATTGCTTGGGCTGTTCGACGACCTTGAGGCTGAGATCCACAGGCGATCCATCGCGAACCACCTGAATTCCCAGATTGGTTCCCAACTTGGCATCAGCCACAAGTGTTTGAAGCTCACGACCATCGCGAATGGACTTTCCCCCTATCGCAACAACAACATCGCCTGGTTGAACACCCGCCTGGGCAGCCGGTCCCTGATCGAAGACCTGGGTGATAAGTACACCCTTGGGCTCTTTCAGGTTGAGCTTTGAGGCAAGGGCAGGATCATCGATGTCCCGAATTTGAACACCAAGGTATCCCCGTTTCACCACGCCATCCTTGACCAATTTGTCCTTGATCTTGGTGGCAAGGTTGGATGCGATTGCCAGGCCTATACCCTGAAAACCACCGGTGCGGCTCTTGATGGCCGAGTTGACCCCGATCACCTCACCCCGCATGTTGACTAGCGGGCCACCGGAGTTGCCTGGATTGATCGCCGCGTCCGTCTGGAGGAAATCTTCATACATATTCAGGCGCATATTACGCCCCTTATGGCTGATGATTCCATGAGTAACCGTCCCGGCGAGGCCGAGAGGCGCACCCACCGCAAGCACACGGTCACCCACCTCGGCGGTATCCGAATTGCCCATCGGCAACGCGGGCAGGTTGTCCGCCCCGCTCAAGCGAATCACCGCGATATCCGTTTTGGGATCGGATTTGAAATCACGGCTGACAAACTTGCGACCATCCTGAAAGCGGACGGTAACCTCTTCGGCGCCATCCACTACATGGGCGTTGGTCAGAATCGTTCCCCGTGAATCGATCACAAAGCCAGAACCAACCCCTTGGGGTCCCTCTTCATCTGGCATTGGGGAAGGCCCACCCTGTCCACCACCCTCGGGTAGTTGTTCGAAAAAGCGCTTCAACTCATCAGGAACACCCGGGGGAATCACCCGGTTTCCGTTACCGCCCCGAGGCATCATTCCCCGCATGCGCGGCTGGGCCTTCGACTTGGTTTCAATGCTCACAACGGATGGAACAACCTTTTTTACCACATCACGGTAGCTGATTGGATCGTGGGAATCGGATTCCCCCACGAAAACAGGGGTGGCCCGAACCCCACCTACCCAACCCGGCAAACCCATACCCAAAAGGCCGGTTGCCAGTGCACCAGCTCCAAAAGCCAACGACATCTTTACTTTCATTGCTCGGTTCATGTGAAAAAACCTCCTTGCACAACCGACCTATCAACCTTCCCGAATTCTCGCCTTTATTTTACGACTAATTGGCGAGGGGAGGCGCCACCCAAAGGAGGGATCGGTTGGTTGCGCAGAGTTTTATACGGGGGTCCTTTTGGGATGGTTCGCCCCGGAAAGGAATTTTTTTTGAAAAGAGATAATCCAGGTGCTGAGGATTACATAAACCGCAGGTTATCCCGGCCGAAAAGAATCCGCAAGGGAATGTTTGGCAATGACTTGCAACAAGGATTCGCTGATCCCCATCCTGGATTGGCAAAACCCATAATTTTCTCCCACATAAGCCCCGAGATAGGCGGGATCATCGGAATTGATGGAAACCCTAAGGCCGGCGTCCAAAAGCCTGGGCAGGGGGTGATCCTCCAGAGTTTTGCATCCTCCCAGCTTCCAATTGGATACTGGACAAATGGTAAGCGGAATCTGTTCCTTTACCAGACGGCGAACCAGTTCCGGATCCTCCAGGCACCTTACTCCATGGTCGATCCGCTCGGCCCCCAAAAAATCCAGAGCCTGGCGAATGTAATCCGCCGGCCCCTCCTCTCCCGCATGAGCCACAACATGAAGTCCGGCGTCCCGAACCCGCTGGAATACGCGGGCGAACTTTGAAGGGGGATTTCCCAGCTCACTGGAATCGAGACCAAATCCAGCGATCAGGTTGGGGTGAAGCGCCATCGCTTCCAGGGCTTCATCCAAGGTCCTATGGGCCGAATCCTCATCCAGATTTCGCAAAAAGCTGGGAATCAAAAGTGATGTAATTCCCCAGCGAACCTTGGCTTCCTCACAAGCCTCTTTGAGCGCCACCGCCACCGAGGCAAAATCAAGGCCCCGTGGAGCGTGCGCCTGGGGATCGAAAAAAATTTCGGCATGGACCACTCCCTGCGCATGGACTCTTGCAAAATAGGCCAGAGCCAATTCGCGAAAATCCCCCGGAGAAACAAGTACCTTCATTCCCTCATAATAAAGATCAAGAAACGATTGAAGCGAACCAAACTGATAAGCCTTGCGAATGGCTTCCACAGAATCAAACCGGAGACGGACCCCGTTTCGCCTTGCCAAATCGAGCATCATTTCCGGCTCAAGGGTTCCCTCGATGTGGATGTGGAGTTCCGCCTTGGGTACCTTCATCAAAAGGGAGGAGGACATGGTCTGCCTTGATCGATTTTTTCTGGTAGACGGGAACCTGAAACCCTAATCTGGATTCTATACTTCAATGCCAGGCCAGTATGCGCGGCGAGGATAAAACCCAAAATGGCACGCTACAAATTTGGACTTGGAAACCCTACCTCCAATATGCTTTGGATTTTTTTGTTGGTGGGCTGGTTGTTTCTTTCCGGCGGGACAGGATTCGGCATCTATTCCACCACTCATGTGCTTGGCGGAAATTCATGTGAGGGAGTTGTGATTGGGATAGGCCCCAAAAACCAGTTTGATTCCCCATCCCGTTCCGCCGAGCCAGGATCAACCGAGTCAGAAAAGGATTCCAACTATGTTGGACAAGAATCGACAAACCAATCCAATTCCTCCAAAAAGCCCAGCTCATTTCCACGGGTAGGACAGAATCGACACGAATGGAACGGAAGGGGTGGCTCGGTTCCGGAGGTGCGATATTTCGTCGATGGGAATCCTTATGTGATTCACGGGGTGATTAGCACCTCTCCCCCCGCCTATTCGATAGGCGAAAAGATTCCGGTTTATTACCCGCCGGAAAATCCCGAACAAGGAGTTATCGGCTCTTTTGTGGAATTATGGCTTTTTCCTGTGATTTTTGGCGGGATAGGCCTGGTTTTTACCCTTGGGAGCGGTTTCTTTATCCTCAAAAATTGGTTGAACCCGTGGCCTGGATCCTAAGACCCATCAACAATCCCCCCAAGTTGTATCAACCCAATTTCACATTACCCGAGCCAAGCAGGTCCGCCAACTTTTGCTCGGAGATTTTCTCCGGGGCTACCTGCCACTCCTTGGCCAAGCGGACAACAACCTTTTTCTCCCGGCGGTCCTGGATATCCAGGAATACTGGCAGCGGACCGGGCGCCTCGCGAAGAATCAGGCTGATCCGGTCGATGTCCGCGGCATTGTTGTGGGAAAGATCGAGCCTGAGAAATAGCCCCTTGGCCAATTCGCGCCTGGCGTGGGCGGCATCAACAATCTTACGGACAATAAAAGTAGGCTGATCCCGACTCCGTTCAATATCCCCCGTAGCGAACCAGAGTTCATCCTCTTTGGGATCTTTTTTCACCCGGGCCAGGTCATCGGGCCAGATCACACAATCGATCGCGCCGGTGAGGTCTTCCAATCGAAAACGAAGGAACCTGCTGTTGCCGTTGCGGGCTTTTTTGGTGTTGCTCTCCTTGAGCATGGAAACCAGCCCACCAATGGTAACCGTTTCCTGGGGTGGCCGTTGCAACATCATGGCGATCGTGGCGCTGGTGAAGTTTTTGAGATCCTTTTCGTAGTGGGAAAGCGGGTTGCTTGTTATGTAGAAGTCCAAAACCTCCTTCTCCCGTTTGAGTTTTTCCGTGTCGTTCCACGGCTCAACCATGGGGAGAGGTTCCGCCTCCACCACCGTTTCGGATTCATCCGTGTCAAAAAGTCCTTTTTGCCCGGTTTTCTGATCCTTGTTGCGAAGATGCGCCGCCTGGACGGCCCGTGGTAGCGCGGCCAAAAACTGGGCCCGGTGACCAGGGAAACAGTCCATGGAACCCGCGCAGATCAGCTTTTCCAAAGCGGATTTTGGGACCAAACGCCCGTCGATCCGCTCGCAAAGATCAAACAGGTCCCTGAAATTTCCACCCTCATGCCTGGCCCGGGCAATTTCACAAGCCGCCTGGCGCCCCACACCCTTTATAGCCAACAGTCCAAATATGATCTTCCCCTTGCGAACAGTGAAATCCGCCTCGCTCAGGTTGATGGAGGGAGGGATTACTTCAACGCCCAGTCGCTTGGAATCTTCGATGTGTTCGACAAGGATGTCACGCTTGTTGGCATCGTCGATTTCACTCGTAAGAAGCGCCGCCATGAATTCGGGCAGATAGTGCGTCTTCAGCCAGGCGGTCTGGTAACCGATGTGCGCGTATGCGGCGGAGTGACTTTTGTTGAAACCGTAACCGCCGAAGACCACGATAAACTGGAAAATCTCCTCGGCTATTTCCTTGGCAAGGCCCCGCTCGATGGCGCCCTTGATGAATTCACCCTTTCGTTGATCGATAATGTCGTGCTTTTTCTTGCTGATCGCTTTGATACAGGCGTAAGCACTGGAAAGCTCGATCCCCCCCAATCGGTTGAGGATCCGCATGATCTGTTCCTGATAGACCATGACCCCGTGGGTTTCATGAAGAATTTCTTCCATCACGGGGTGGGCGTAGGAAGCAAGTTCGGTCCCGTGCTTGCGGTTGACGAACGAATCGACCATGCCGCCTTCTAGCGGGCCCGGGCGATATAGGGCCATCATCGCGATGATGTCACGAATATTGTCCGGCTTGAGCCGCTTGAGGAGTTCCCGGATTCCGTCACTTTCAAGCTGGAATACGCCCTTGGCGTCGCCGCGTTGCAGTAGGCCGTAAGTCGCTTTGTCATCCAGGGGAATCGACATCAGGTCGATGTCCAGGCCACGGTTTTCCTTGATAAGCTTCACCGCATTATCAAGCACCGTCAGCGTGCGCAATCCAAGGAAGTCCATCTTGAGCAGGCCGACCTTTTCAAGGTCTTCCATGGTCCACTGCGTGGTGGTGACGGGAACATCGCTTTGCCCGGCATCCGCGCCTTTGCGGACCACTCTTTGAAGCGGGGCATAATCAACGAGCGGACCGTTGGAGATCACCACACCCGCCGCGTGGGTTCCTGTGTTGCGGTTTGTCCCTTCCAGCTTGATGGCGATTTCCAAAAGGCGCCGGACATCCGGATCGTTTTCCTGAGCCATCTTCAGGTCGCGACTCTCCTCAAGGGCCTCGGGCAGTGTAATCCCCAGGGTCTTGGGGATGAAACTGACAAGCTGGTTGACTTTTTCCAGCGGGACATCGAGGGCCCTGCCTACATCCTTGATCGCGGCACGGGCAGCCATGGTGCCGAATGTGCCGATCTGGGCGACCGATTCTTCGCCGTATTTTTGTCGCACATAAGCCAATACCAGTTCGCGCCTGTCCTGGCAAAAATCGATATCGATATCAGGCGCCTCGGACCGGTTCGGATCGAGGAAGCGTTCGAAAAGAAGATCATAATCAAGCGGGTCGACATGGCTTAGTTCAAGCACATAGCTCACCAGCGCGCCACAGGCCGAACCTCTGGCGCTGGCGGGTATGCCGTTTTCCACCGCAAAACGGACGAAGTCCCCGACAATGAGAAAGTAACTTGCAAAACCCATTCGACAGATAATGCCCAGCTCGTGTTCCAACCGGTCAAGAACCGTCTGGGAGGCGCCTTTGGGGTAGCGTTTTTTGAGGCCCTCGGCACACATCGCCCGGAGGTAATCCTCGGCGGTTTTCCCCTCGGGCGGTGTATACACCGGAAAGTGACGCTTTTTGAAATCAAGCTGGATATCGACGCTGTCGGCGATTTCCTGGCTTCGCTGGACCGCGGCTTCCTGTCCCGGAAAGAGTTTGTACATCTCGCTGGGAGGACGGACATAAAAAAGATCCGAACCATAGCGCATACGGTTGGGATCATCAATTTTTCTTCCCGTGTTGATGCAAAGAAGCACATCATGGGCCGGAGCATCATCCTTGGTCAGGTAGTGAGCGTCCGAAGTTGCCACCAGGGGTAGGCCCATGGCATCGGCGATCCTGATCGCGCCCTGGGCGCATTCGCGCTGGATGTCCAAACCGTTGTTCTGGATTTCGACAAAGAACCGCTTTTTGAATACCTTGGCAAACCAGCCAGCCAATTTTTCCGCCGACTTGAGGTCGTCCTTGAGGATGTGGTCGGAGAATTCGCTGGACGCGCACCCGGAAAGGACAATAAGGCCTTCGCTATGGGCCTCCAGGACTTCCTTGTCAATACGCGGAATGTAATAAAACCCTTCCAGATACGCAATGGACGAAAGCTTGATCAGGTTTTTGAACCCTGTCGCGTTTTGCGCCAAAAGGGTCAGGTGGAACCCCGCCTCGCCCCGCTTCTTGGCTTCGCGGTCGGTCCGCTTGTTGGGCGCGACATAAGCCTCATACCCAATGACAGGATTGAGTCCCGCAGATCGGCATTCCGAATAGAAATCGATCGCACCGTAAAGATTGCCATGGTCTGTAAGGGCCACAGCGTTCATGCCATGACTTTTCACGGTCTTGCAAAGTTCGGGAAGCCGACTGGCACCGTCCAAAAGGCTGTAGTGGCTGTGACAATGGAGATGGACGAATGAGCGTTTGGGATCCTGGGTAATGACTTCCATGACGGACGATGCTCTCCTGGAGACGGTTGTTTGGGTTTGTGTTTTGCTGACAAAAAGACCAGTTCAACAAACAGGCTATCGATAGCCTGTTTGTTGAACTGGTCTTTTTGTCAGCAAAACAC
>Ga0114972_10000935_pt1 | contig 22013 bp, 11 predicted proteins | sample M_140807_EF_Meta_FD_87354 | JGI IMG/M metagenome (GOLD analysis project Ga0114972, IMG submission 87354) | Freshwater microbial communities from Lake Montjoie, Canada to study carbon cycling - M_140807_EF_MetaG | ecosystem: Environmental > Aquatic > Freshwater > Lake | place: Lake Montjoie...
GACCGTGAGGGAGACCGGATCGGCACCTACGCCCAGCTGCGGGCCAGCGAAGACCTCGCCTCGGCCGATGCTCAGCGGATGGTCGGCCGCTTCCAGCACGTGGCGACTCGGGCCGGTGAGGCGGCAAGTTTCCTCCGGCCCGAGATCATGGCGATCCCCACCGCGACCCTCACGGCCTGGATGGAACTGCCGGTACTCGCTCCGTACCGTCTCCTGCTCGAAAGGCTCGTTCGTACCCGGGCCCACACGCTCTCCGAACCCGAGGAGAAGCTGCTGGCGATGCAGGGAACATTTGCTGGCACAGCTGGCAAAGTGTTCCGGCAGCTCACCGACGCCGACCTGAAGTTCGGCAGTGTGGCGACCCACACCGGCGAGCGGATCGAACTCTCGAACGCGACGTTCACGACGCTCCTCCACGACCCGGCACCCGAGGTCCGCCGCACCGCGTTCCACCAGTACTACGCTCAGTATGAGGCCCACGCCAACACGCTCGCCGCCACGCTCTCAGGCTCCAACGAGCGCGACGTCTACGCGGCCCGCGTCCGGAGGTATCCGAGTGCCGTCGAGGCCGCGCTCTATGCCGACAACGTGCCGCTGGCCGTCTACGACCAACTGATCGCGGCGGTGCGGGCGAACCTGCCGGCGGTCCACCGCTACTACGACCTGCGGAAGCGGGTGCTCGGCCTCGACGAGATCCACCACTACGATTGCTACGTGCCGCTGGTGCCGGAACTTGAGCAGCGGCACACCTGGGATCAGGCCGTCGCCGTGATCCTCGAGTCGCTCGCGCCGCTCGGCACCGACTACGGCACGAGGCTCGAGCGGGGGCTTCGCGGCCGCTGGTGCGACCGCTACCCCAACGCCGGCAAGCGGTCCGGCGCCTTCAGCTCCGGCACCTACGATTCCGACCCCTATATCCTCATGAACTTCCAGGAGGATGTGATCGAGCACGTCTTCACGCTCACGCACGAGGCCGGCCACTCGATGCACACGCGGTTTTCCGCGGAGGCTCAGCCCTACCAGTATTCCGGGTACACGATCTTCGTGGCCGAGGTGGCGAGCACGTTCAACGAGCAGCTGCTCACGAGGCTTCTCCTGAAGCGGGCGACGTCGGCGAAGGAGCGGGCTGCGATCATCGCCCGCGAAATAGACTCGATCCGAGCCACGATCGTCCGCCAGACGATGTTCGCGGAGTTCGAACGAAAGAGCCACGCATCGGCCGAGGCGGGTGAGCCCCTCACGCTGGAGCGGATCCGCGGCCTCTACCGCGAACTTCTCGACGCCTACTTCGGGCCGGGCTTCGCGATCGATCCGTCGCTCGAGCTCGAGTGCCTCCGCATCCCGCACTTCTACAACGCTTTTTACGTCTACAAATACGCCACGGGCCTCGCCGCTGCGATTACGCTGGCCAAGAAGGTGGCCGAGGGGGAGCCCGGCGCGCTCGACCGCTACCTCGGGTTTCTCCGGGGAGGCTCCTCGAAGTGGCCGCTCGACCTGCTCCGCGACGCGGGCGTGGACCTCGAGAAGCCTGAGCCGGTCGCCATCGCCCTGGCCCGCTTCTCGGAACTCGTGGACGAGCTCGCCACGCTGGTGTGACGTCGATCATCGCGATCCAGCCCGCGGCCTTACGGCCGGTCGGCTTTCTTGGATGAGGTCCAAGCCCAACGCCGTGAGGCGTGGGGCGAACGACTACCAGGCACTGCGTTCAGCGTGATTCGTCCGCGGAGTTGCGGCACAGGTTGAGAACCTGTGCTACGTCACAGATCAGCCCCGAGCGGTCGTGCGTCAAAGATTCCTACCCGCCGGCGCGGGCGAGTTCGACGAGCGGCCTCACCATTGAGCCCGTCGCACCGCCGTCGGTCCACGGCCGGGTCTTTTCCGAGAACGCCGGGCCGGCGATGTCGACATGAGTCCAGGGGATGCCACCCACGAAGCGCTCGAGGAACTTGGCGGCCGTGATGGCGCCCCCCCAGCGGCCGTCGCCCACGTTCTTGATGTCGGCGACCTCGCTCTTGATCTGCTCGTCGTAGTCGGGATACATCGGCAGTTGCCAGACCTGCTCGCCCACCTCGCGAGCGGCGGCGGCCACGGCGTCGCAGCAGGCCTGGTCGTTCGCGAACAGGCCGGCGACGTCCTGGCCGAGCGCCACCACGCAGGCGCCAGTGAGCGTTGCCAGATCGACGATCCGCTTTGGCTTCTCACCACGGATCACGTCGAGCACGTCGGCCAGCACCACTCGCCCCTCGGCGTCGGTGTTGTGGATCTCGATCGTCGTCCCGTTTCGGGCCGTGATCACGTCGCCGAGTTTGTAGGCGGCGGGGCCCGTCATGTTCTCGACGAGGCCGATGCCCACCACCACATCGATCGGCAGCTTGAGGGCGGCGATCGTTGCGGCAGCCGAGAGCACCGCGGCGGCTCCTGACATATCGCACTTCATCGTCAGCATGCCCTCCGACGGCTTGAGCGACAGCCCGCCGGAGTCAAAGGTCACGCCCTTGCCGACAAGCGCAAGCTGGGGTAAGGCTTCGGCCGCCGCGCGGCCCTGACCAGTGCGGCCGGCGCCGCGGTAACGGAGAATCACGAGCCGCGGCGGCCGTGAGCTGCCGCGACCCACGGCGAGGATCGCGTTGCACCGTTCACGGACGAGACGGTCTTCGTCCCAGATCTCGATGTCGAGCCCCGTGCGGCCGGCGATCGTGGCGCACTCGTCGGCGAACGACTGCGGATAGATGTCGTCCGGGGCCATGTTGACGAGCCGTCGGGCGAGGTTCACGCCGTCAGCGATCACCGTGCCCCGCTCGACTGCCTCCACGGGCGCCGAGATCCAGATCGTGGTGCCAAACCGGTTCCGTTTCGGCTCCGCGCGGTAGAGATCCTGGCCCACCATGCCCACGGCCGCGCCGGCGACTGCCTGCTCCACCTGCTTGGTGGTCCATGCGCCGTCGGCCACGAAGGCAACGCGGCTGCGGGGCTTGGCGGCCAGGTGTCGCGACGCCGTGGCTGCCGCACGGTACAGCACGCCCGCGGTCACGTCTTCCCGCTTGCCGATGCCGACGACGACGAGCTGGCCGGCCCGTAGCCCGGGGGCCGCAAGGAGGGGCACGCACTCGTAGCGACGGCCGGTGATTTCGCCGGTGGCGGCGAGCCTGCCGAGCAGTCCGCCGGTGGCGGCGTCGAGTTCGGCGGCCGAGCCGTTGCCCACGCCCCCCTCGGCCATGAACACGACGACAGCTTCGGCGTCGACGGAGTCTGGACGGGTAGAGGGCTCACAGGTGATGGGGCCGGCGCCGGTGGTCGGCAGGAACTCTCGGGACATGAACTCTTCTCCGGAAAACGTCGCGGCGATTCCAGGGGCCGCGATGACGACGTGTTGTACACGTTTTCAGGCGGTGGGCGAACCGCCGCGGAGCCACGGGGATGCCAGGGCGAGCAGCACCGGCAGGACCACGAGATTGCCCACGAGCCCGCCGACAAGTGTGAGCGCCGACAGCCAGCCGAATGACACCGTGGGCATGAATCCGCTCGTCGTGAGGGCGAGGAAGCCGATGACCAGGGCAAGCGTGGAGAAGATCATCGCCCGGCCCGCCGTTTGGTGGGCTACTTCGAGGGCGGTGGCGTGCGTCCCCGCGGCAAGCTGGTGACGGAAGGCGGTGATGTAATGGATCGAACTGTCGACGGAGAGGCCCATCGAGACGGCGGCGATCATCGCCGTGCCCATATTGATCGGCTCGCCGACCCAGCCGAGTAGCCCCAGCACGACGAAGATCGGCAGGCTGTTCGGCACGAGGGCGATCGCAGCCAGGAGCAGGCTGCGAAAGGCGACGGCCAGGAGCAGGAAGATGCCCGCCGCCGCGATCAGGAAGGTGAGCCACTGGTCGGCGAGCAGTCGGTCAACGAGTTGGGAGAGGAGGACGAAAAAGCCGGTCACTTCGGCGCCGGCGCGGCCGCCCGTGTCGGGATACTCTTCCGCTGCGATGCTGCGCACCTGGTCGATGATCGCCCGCTTCGCCGCCGCGGGCTGCCGTTCATGAGCCCGCAGCATGACCCGCAGCCAGACGCCGCCGTCCCGGGGGTCGCGGCCGACGAGCGACCGTACGAAGGCCGGTTGCCCGTCGTCCTTCTGCCGGAGCATCGCATTGACCAGGAGCGCCTGCCCTTTTCGTGGCAGCAGCGGAGCCGCCGAGACCACATCCACGACACTCATCACCTTGGTGAGTGCCGGCGTCATCACGCCATCCGAGTCCGGGGCGGTGACCTCGCGCCGGAGCCGTCCGGCGAGATGATCGAGCGAGTCGAGCTGGTGATCGTTGATCGGCTCGGTTGCCGGAACGAGTATGTCCCACACCCCGGCGCCACCGAGCCGCGACTCCACCATGTCGTAGGCCTTCACCGTGGAGCTCGAGTCGCGAAAGTTCTTCGTGAAATCGGTTTCGACCGTCAGCCAACGCATGCCTGTCATTGCGGCGATCGTGGCCACCGTCACCGCAGCGAGGATCGGCAGCGGATGCCGAATGATCCGCCGCACCAGGGCGTCGAGCCCGCGGTCGAGAGCCCCTTCGCCCCACGCCATGCGCGGATCGGGATCGAACCGGCCTGCCAGTGCGAGAAACGGGACGACAAGGCCCATCGCCATGAGCACCGTCATGGCGCCGACCGACGTCATGATGCCAAAGTCGTGCACCGGCCCCACGTTGCTCGCGGTCAGAGAACCAAACCCGATCACGTCGGTGGCAATGGCACCGGCCACCGGCCAGAAGAGCGTGGTGAAGGCCATTTGCAGGGCAGCGGTTGCCGGCATGCCCAGGGAGCGAAGCCGCCGGAACTCCACGATCACGTGGGTGACGGTGCCGATCCCGACGACCGTGATCATCGCTGAGAGCATCGTCGAGACCATCGTCAACTTGAGGCCGGCGAGGGCGAGCAGGCCCCGGGTCGTCCAGAGCGAGAACAGCACGACCGCCAGCGGCACCACCAGCCAGCGGATGCTTCGAAAGCAGGCAAGCAGCACGGCGCCGGCGAGCAGGCCGCTGCCCGTGCCGAGGAGGTTGCCATCGCGCTGGAGCATCTCAAAGCCGTCCAGCAGCATCACCGGCTCGCCGGCGATCGTGCCCGCCGGCATCTCCCGCATCCGCTCTCGAAGTTGGGTGATCGTCTGCTTGCGAGTTGGTCCAGTCCCCGGCTGCGCGGCAGTGCCATCGCGTGGCTCGAGCGTGCAGGCGATGCCCGCCGTACGGTGATCGGCGCCGACGAGATAGCCCTCCAGGAGCGACACGAGCCGCCGTGCCCAACCGGCGGCGAGCCCGCGGTCGAGGTCGATGATGGCGTTCCCCAGCGGCGTGCTGGCCAGGCTCGTGGTCGAGGCCACGCCCGGCACCGATCCGAGTTCGGTGGCGAGTTGACGGAGGCGGGCGATGCCTGCGGATGTGAAGAGGTGCGGATCATCGTAGGCGGCAAGCACGGTCTCGTTGGGGCCGAACGTCCTCGTCATCCGCGCGTAGGGCACGAGGGCCGGGTCGGAACGATCGAACATCGCATCGATCGACCGCGAGAACTCGAGTCGTTTCGAGAGGAGCACCGCACCCACCGTGATCGCAACGGCGAGGATCGCGAGGCCAAGCCGCTGATCGATCAGAAAAGCTGAGATCCGTGCCGCGAAGGAGGTCCCCGGGGCAGTCTGGGGAAGAGCGTCGGGGTGCGACGGGGCGGACAAGGGCGGCGACTCACGCGGGCGGCGGGGGCTGCGCCAAGGCATGGCGCGGCAGCACACCATCTTACCGAGCCTGCCAGAGCACCTCGGTAGATTGCCCCAGCTACCGCCCCGTGGATTCGCAAGCCGTCGCTGTTCGCCCCAGTTCGCGAGGCCGCGGGGCGGAAGAGCGACCCTTGCCGGCCGGGCAGAGGCGAACACGTGGCCGGCGATAACCCCCCGCGCCGCCGCGACTTGCGGATGGTTGGTGGCGGCCGCAATGCCTTGACCCACGCGCGCCGCCACTCCTATAAACCCGCGATTTTCCCGGCCTCTAGGCCGGTTTTCGAACCCCAGCGAACGTCCCGAGTGCAGCACCGCCACCTGCCGCCGGCGCCCTACGACCGCGCCCTTCGCCCGCGCGCGGAGTTGGGCCTGCGGTCTGCGCTCGCGGTGCTCGTGGCGGTTGCCGCGGCGTGGTTCGCCGGCGACCGCGTCGCTGCCCAGACGATCATGACGCCTGAAGCCAGTGCCGGCGCACTGTCCGCGTTGCCAGCCAAGGGACTCGCCGCCGCGATCGCCGAAGCGGGCCGGATCGAGGTGCCGTCGGCTGATCCCGCCGAGCCGCTCGCCGTCAAGGCGACGCAGGCCGCGCGGTGGACCGAGGGTGCCTACGACGTTTGGCACCTGACGGGCGGCGTGCAGATCACACAGGGAGCGACCGAGGCGGCGGCGCACGAGGCCGTGATCTGGATCGAACAGGATGCTGGGGATGCCGCCGATGACGACGGGCAAGCGGCTGGACCGCGTGTGCGGAGCGTCCTCGTCCGCATGGCGGGTGAGGTGAAGGTGACATCGACGGCCGGCGGCGACGATGGACCTGCGACGGTTCGCGGGCCACGTTGGGCCGGCCGCTTCTGGACGCTCCGCGAACCGCGACTCGACTTCGCCAGCGTGGTCGGCAGTACCGCCCCGCCGCCGCTCTATGAGCAACCGGCCGAGCCTACGGTGATCACGGCGGCAGGTGGCAAAGACGATGGTTCGGCGATCCGGCTCGCCTCGGCAGAGGAATCGCCGATCGAGCAGACGCAGTTCAGCGAGTTCGGGGCGCCCGCTGTGCCGCAGGTGGCCGCCGCGGCACCGGCCCGTCGGCTGCGGGCCTTCCCGAGGTCGAGTGTGCCGCTGGCGATCAAGTGGCTGCCGAGCCCATCGGGCAATGAGTGGATCGCCGTGATCACGTCGGGGGTGAACCTCGTGATCGACGGCGTCGATCCGGCGGGCCCGCTCGACATCTCCGCTGACCGGCTCGTGATCTGGACGCGTGGCTCGGCGCAGCCCAACCTCGATGGTGCAGATGCCCAGGCCGCCGACGCGCCGCTGGAGCTCTACATGGAGGGCAACGTCGTCTTCCGCCAGGGCCAGCGGGTGGTCGAGGCGGAGAACATGTTCTATGACGTGCCGCGGTCGAGTGGCGTGATCACCGGGGCGACGGTGCTGACGCCGGTCGACAACTACTCCGGTGCCGTGCGGCTGCGAGCCGACGTCATGCGGCAGGTGGACCGTAGCCGGTTCGTCGCCCAGCAGACGGGCCTCACCTCGAGCCGGCTGGGCGTGCCCACCTGGGAGTTCCGCTCACGGGAACTGGAGTTCACCGACGAGCAGGTGCCGCTGGCCGGCCCGTATGGTCAGGCTGCGATCGACCCGGCCACCGGCGAGCCCGCGGTCGAGCACCAGCAGTTCATCACGAGTCGTGGCAACACGGTGACCGTCGGCGGCGTGCCCGTGCTCTGGTGGCCGGTCCTGGCGACCAACGCGAAGAAGCCGACCTTCTACATCAACGACCTGCAGTTCAAGAACGACCGGATCTTCGGCACGCAGATCCTCACTGGCTGGGATGCCTTCCAGGTATTCGGCTGGCGGCGGCCGCCCGACGGCGTCGACTGGGACTTCGACGTCGACTACCTGAGCTACCGCGGCCCCGGCGGCGGTACGTCGCTGCTCTACAACCGGCCCTCGTTCCTCGGCCTGCAGACGCCCGCGAGCGGCGACCTCGACGCCTGGTTCGTTGGCGACGTGGGCAAAGACAACGTCGGTCTCTACCGCCGCGACCTCACGTACCCGGGATACCCGAATCGCACGTTCCGCGGCCGGACGTTCTGGAGGCACCGCCAGGATCTCGGTGGTACGACCGACAGCTTCCTCGGCGGCTGGCAGGCGCGTGGTACGGCCGGCTGGATCAGCGACATGAACTTCCTCGAGGAGTACTACGAGGCCGAGTGGGAAGAGGGCTACGAGCAACGGACGTGGCTCGACCTGCGGCGGCCCGTAGAAAATCGCGAACTCCGCCTGCTGACGAGCGTCCGCCTCGATCCGTTCTTCACGCAGACGGAGTGGTGGCCGCGGCTCGACCATTACTACATGGGCCAGCCGCTGCTCTATGACGCTGTGAGCTGGTACGAGCACTCAGGCATCACCTACGCGAAGCAGAGCACGCCCCAGACGCCGACAGTCGGCCAGGGCCGAGACATCTGGACGCTGCTTCCCTACGAGAGCAACGTGCTTGGCGAGCGGGTGTCGACGCGGCAGGAACTTGATCTCCCGTTCCAGGCGGGGGCGGTGAAGCTCGTGCCGTATGCCCTTGGCGAACTCGCCCACTGGGGCGAGGCGCTCGACGGATCGCCGCTCGACCGCGCCTACGGCCAGGTCGGTATCCGCTCGAGCCTGCCGATGTGGACGGCCGACAACACCGTCGAGAGCCAGCTCTGGAACCTCCACGGCATCGCCCACAAGGTGGTGTTTGAGGGTGAGTTTTCCTACGCGAATGCCACGCAGAACATCGACCAGCTCCCGCTCTACGACCAGATCGACGACGATACAATCAACCAGTATCGCCGCAACATTCCCTATTGGGATTTCAACGCTCCGCAGGGATCGGGCTACCCGACGCCGCTTGGGGCGCCCTACATCTTCGGGCCCGACAACAAATACGACCCGCGGAGCTACGCTGTCCGTCGCGGCATGGGCAGTTGGGTCACCGGCCCCACTGAGATCGTCAACGACCTCACCGCGTTCCGCGTGGCGGCCCGGCAGCGGTGGCAGACGAAGCGGGGCCCGATCGGCAATCGGCGGATCATCGACTGGATCACATTTGACGTGGACGGCGAGTTCTTCCCAACGACGAGCCAGAACTTCGGCCAGGTGATGGGTCTCTGGCAGTACGACTTCCGCTGGCACGTGGGCGACCGCACGGCGGTGCTCTCGACGGCCGACGTCGACTTCTTCAGCGGCGGGCAGCAACTCTACACCGTGGGCTTGCTGTTGAACCGCACTCCCCGGGGGAGCTTCTACATCGGCTTCAACCAGTTTGGCGGACCGATCAGCGCTTCGGTGCTTGCTGGCTCGTACACCTACCGGATGAGCCCCAAGTGGGCGAGTTCGTTCGGATCGGCGATCGATCTCACCGGCAACAACATCGGCCAGAACTTCCAACTCGTACGAATCGGTGAGTCGTTCCTGATGACGTTTGGCTTCAACGTCGACTACAGCCGCAACAACGTGGGCGTGACGTTCAACCTCGAACCGCGGTTCCTCTCGCGGACGCAGTTCGCGAGTCGTTCGGGCATCGACATCCCGACGGCCGGGGCCTACGGGCTGGAGTAGCGGGAGTCGCGCCGGCCGTCATCGGCACGGCATTCCTGCGATCGGAGGGCCGGGTCACAAGGCCACAGGGCCATGGGGCGAATGGCACGGCCAAGGTGATACCATGCTTCCCAGGGAGTCGAAGTCATGGATTCGGAACCATCGCCCGCCGGTCGTCCCGAACGGACTGCTGCCGCCGCTTCGGGTGTGCTCGTTATTGTGGGCGCGTCGGGCGACCTGACGAAGCGGTTGCTGATGCCGGCGGTCTACAACCTCGCCTGCGACGGGCTCTTACCCGAGGCATTCGCAATCGTCGGTATGGGTCGCGAGCCGATGACGACCACCGAGTTTCGCAACCAGCAGCGAGCCGAGATCGACCGTTTCAAGACGCGGGTGACGCTCGACGAGCGCCGCTGGCAGTGGCTGGAATCGCGGCTGCACTACACCGGTGGCGAGTTCAACGATCCCGCAGCCTTCGCGCGACTCAAGGCGCTCGTCGACGACGTGGCGGCGGCGAGCGGTGCCGCCGGCAACACGCTGCTCTACCTGGCGATCTCCCCCGATTTTTTCGGGCTCGTGAACCAGCAACTCGATGCCGCCGGGTTCACCGGGCTCGCGGGGCAGAAGCGGATCATCGTCGAGAAGCCGTTCGGGAAGGATCTGGCCTCGGCCCAATCGCTCAACCAGACGCTACTCGATCACTGGCGTGAGGAGGAGATCTACCGGATCGATCATTATCTCGGCAAGGAAACGGTGCAGAATCTGCTGGCATTCCGGCTCGCCAACGGGATGTTCGCGCCCCTCTGGGACGCCCGGCACATCGACCATATTCAGATCTCCGCCACGGAGACCGTGGGCGTCGAGACCCGCGGGGGCTACTACGACAAGACGGGCGTCGTGCGCGACATGCTGCAGAACCATCTCCTGCAGATGCTGGCCTACGTCTGCATGGAGCCGCCGTCGTCGCTTGATCCGGGCGTCATTCGTGACGCCAAGTCGAACCTGCTACGGTCGGTGAGGCTGTTGAATCGCACCGACGTCGAACGCGACTGTGTGCGCGGCCAATACGGTGCCGGTCTTCGGTTGGACGGTGAGGCCGTCGTCGGCTACCGAGAGGAGCCAGCTGTTGATCCCGACTCGAACACCGAGACCTACGCCGCCATCAAACTCCACATCGACAACGACCGCTGGGCCGGTATGCCGGTCTATCTGAGGTCGGGCAAGTCGCTTTGGAAACGGGGCACTGAGATCCTCGTGCAGTTTAAGCCGACCGCCCCGGCCGGCGGCCCGGGCAACCAGCTCATTTTTCACATTCAGCCGTTCCAGGCCGTGGAAATTCGCATGCAGGCCAAGAGGCCGGGGCCGACGTTCATGCTCCAGTCGGCCGGCATGCGGTTCGACTACGCCGAGACATTCGAGGCCGCCCGCGGCACCGGCTACGAGGTGCTGCTCTTCAGCGCACTCAACGGGGATCCGACGCTCTTTTCCCGAACCGATTTCGTGGAGACCTCCTGGCAGATCGTGCAGCCGGTGCTCGACGCATGGCGGGAGTCACGAGCCGGCGACTATCCCAACTACGCCGCTGGAACGTGGGGGCCGCTGGCCGCCGGTATGCTCCTCTCGCGCGACGGCCGCCGTTGGCACGAGAGCCTCAATCGCGCGGTGCTGGCCCGGTCTCCATTCTTCACCGCGGCCCCGGTCGTGCTGCTCAACAACCTCCTGCTGGCCTTTCAGCCGCTGGCCGTCGAGGCGGGCACCGCGGTGGTGGAGCGGGGCGATCTGAAATCGGAGATGTACTTCGTCTGCCGTGGCGAACTCGAAGCGGTCGGTGAGGCGGGAGAGGTGCTCGGCCGCATCCGGGAGGGCGAGTTCTTCGGTGAGATGGCGGTTCTCTTCGACCGGCCGCGGAGCGCGACGGTGCGGGCGACGCGTCCCTGCGACCTGCTGGTACTCGATGGCGGCGATTTTCGGCGGATCATCCACGATTTTCCGGAGGCCGACGCCGAGTTCCGTCGCCTCGCGGCCGAGCGACAGGCGGCCCGTCGCGAAGCCTGAGACGGCGTGTACGGGTCACCCTAGAGCCCCGGGCGGCTGCTTGCACAAGCCCAACGCCGTGAGGCGTGGGGTGAGTCACCGACAGAACTCGCGACTAGCTCGGTTCGCCCGCGGCCTTACGGCCGGTCGGCTTGAACACGGGCCTTAGCGTGAGAGGACACCCGCGGCCTTACGGCCGGTCGGCTTTCTCAGGCATGAATACTGCGAGGGGTTGCCCGTGTCCGGGAGCCGGCGTTGCTGACGAGCGCAGCCATGGATGGCGAAGCGAAGTCGGCATCGAGCGAGCGAAGGGCAGGATGCCCGTAGTGAGCGTCCGGCGACGGGCACGGGCAGCCCCGAGCCTCACCAACGCCTGAGAATCGAAACGCCAGTTAGCGATGTTCGTCGGCAGCTTCCGGCAGTGGCGTGGCTGGCTGGATGACCGACCAAGCGATGTAGATCGCCGCCAGCAGCGCGTAGGCCCCGGCGAGTTCCAGCGGGCCGCGGCCGGCCGCTTCGGCTGGCAGTTCGCCGATGGCCCATGGCAGGAAGAGGCGGCCATCCTTGAACGGCGAATGCATCACGCCGCAGAGCGTGAATGCGGCTGCCGCGAGGCACCAGCCGGCGGCACGTGGGAGCCGGCGATCAAGCAGGGCCGTCAGCATCCCGGCCCAGAGCACGCTGGTGACGATGAAGCCCGCGGAGATGATCTGCAGAGAGAAGAGTTCCCGGGCCAGCACCGCGTCGGGGTGGGCGCCCGCGGCCACGACCTTGTCGGTCTCGATCTTGGCGAGCGCCGCCAGCGCCGGCACGCAGGCGAGGGCGACCGCTGGATAGTGCCTCTGAGGCGTGGCATGGAAACTCTGGGAGGTGATCTCGAGGCCCACAAACACCAGGATCGGTACGAGGGCCGGGCCGGGCAGGATCTGGTAGAGGTAGGCGAACGTGCCGGTGAGGCCAGCGATGCCGATGAAAGCGGCCGTCATGAGCGTGTAGGCGGCGCGGCCCCCCATCGCCTTGTACGCCGGGTGGCCAATGTAGGGCGTGGTCTGGATCACGCCACCGCAGGCCCCGGCGATGATCGTGGCGATGGCCTCGACGCCGATGACCTGGCCCGTGTCGTACTCGTCGCCGGCCGCCGCGGCGCTCTCCGTGCAGTCGATGCCCCCCACCACCGTGGCCAGCGCGAAAGGGATTACGATCGGCAGATACTTCACGGTGTATGGCCATGCCTCCAGCCATTCGCACCGGAAGGCGGCCAGCCACTCCGTGGGCCAGAGCGCGGCGGCGGGGTCGATGGCCATGTGGCTGCCGTCGGGAATCCAGCCGGCCCGCTGGCCGAGGAACTGGATGAGTCCCCCCACAACAAGTGCCGCCAGCGCACCCGGGATCTTGAACGGGAAGGGCACATGGGCCGTAAGACTCGCGAGGATGATGCCGAGGGCCACGAGTCCGGCCAGCGGCGAGGCGAAGATCTCGAGGAGTGGCAGGAACGTGATCAGTGCCAGGGCGATCGCCGTCAGGCTGCCGAGCAGCGCCGCCCGTGGCACGAGCCGGCGGACCGGACCGGCGACGAACGCACAGGCCATCTTGAACACGCCGCTGGCGACGATCGAGCACATCCCGATATGCCAGGCCCGGCGGGCGGCTGCCTCCTGATCCAGTCCGCCCGCGATGGCCTCGGCGAAGGCGGGGCCGATCACGAAGAACACCATCCCGAACGTGCTCGGCGTGTCGAGGCCGAGCGGCATTGCTGTGATGTCGCTACGGCCGGTCCGGCTGGCAAGGCGGAAGGCCATCCAGGTGAAGATCAGGTCGCCTACGACCACGCCCACGGCCGTGCCCGGCACGAGGTGCGAGAGGGCAAACTGGGCTGGATAGCCGAAGACGGTCGCCAGCAGGGAGACGGTGAGCACCAGGACGGCCAGGTTGTCGATCGACAGGCCGAAAAAGGCGTTGAGGTCGCCTGGGGATGCCCAGCGGTAGGGTGACGTACGAGCCATAGGTGACCGGGAATGTCAGCGTTTCACGGTGAAATGTCAAACCTCCACCGGCCTGGCCGGGTGCCCCGTCCGGGCAGGTCTCGGGCTATACTCGGCGGGCGGGGTGATCGACCGCCGCCTCCCCCGCGAACCGCTCATGGTCCGCGGCCTATGGCGGAACCCCGGAAAAAGAAACTCTTTCAGGCCTGCGAACCCTCCCCCTGCCGGCACCGTAGCAGTGATGGATTTGCACGATTCACGTTCTGGTGGTGGCCACGACGGGCCCGTTCCGGCTTCCGGAGCAGGCGGCGTGGCCGGTGGGCTTTCCGATGAGGAACTGCTCCGCCGCTGCCGCCGAAACGAGGATGCGGCGGCCTTCGAGTCGCTCGTGCAAAGGTATGAGCAGGAGTTGTTCAGTTACCTCCGTCGCTACCTCGGCAACGCCGAGATGGCGGAGGACGTGTTTCAGGCGACGTTTCTCCAGGTTCACCTCAAGAGGGAGCAGTTCGAGGAAGGCCGTAGGTTCCGGCCCTGGCTCTACACGATCGCGACCAATCAGGCCATCGACGCCCAGCGGCGCAACCGCCGGCATCGAATGGTCAGCCTCGACAACCGCACCGGCGGCGAGGACGACGTTGGCACGCTCGTGGAAATGCTGGCTGGTAACGGGCAGACGGCCGACAAGCAGATGGAGGTCGAGGAAGCCCGTGACTGGGTTCGCTCGGCTGTCGACGATCTTCCCGAATCGCTCAAGAGTGCGCTGATGCTGGTCTACCACCAAGGCATGAAATACCGCGAGGCTGCCGACGTGCTCGGCATCCCCGTGGGCACGGTGAAGAGCCGGTTGCATTCAGCGCTCCTCAAACTCAACGAGTCGTGGCTGAGGAGCGGACGCGCCGTGCCGGAAGCCATGGAGGATGGAGCATGATGCCCGCACTGTCATCGACCAAGCATGCCGACGTGAGGCCGAGCCATGCGTGAAGACGAACTCGTCGGCTATTGCCTTGGCGCCCTCGAGGAGAGCGAGTCGCGACAGGTGGAACTCGCGCTGGCCGATCCGGTGCGGGGCCCCGACCTGCGTCGGAATCTAGAGTTGATTCGCAAGGCGCTGCGGCCGTTGGACCGGGATCGAGGGCCGGTGGCACCGCCGGCCGGCCTCGCGAAGCGGACGGTCGACTTCGTGGCTTCGCACGCTACCCCGGCAACCGTGCCGATGAGGCCCGCGACAACGCGTCCGGCTCCGCCATCGCGTGACGACACGGAGTGGCAGGGAACGTCGGGCCGCCAGTGGCTCGACCGGATGATCATCGCCGCCTCGGCGCTTGCAGCGTGCGTGTTGGTGGCTCCGCTCCTCCTCGAATCGATCGCTGATGCGCGTGCCCGTCGCGCCCAACGCAACCTGCAATCGCTCGCCGGTTCGCTGCAGGGCTACGCAGGTGCCCACCGCCAGTATCCCTCGCCCCCGGGGGAGGGTCCGCTGTCCCGCGCCGGTCTCTACGCCCCCACGCTCGTTTCGGAGCACCGCCTTGTGGCCGACGATGGCACGGTCCTTGTTCCCGATTCGGAGTCATCGCGGCGGGGCAACTTCCGGGTTCCGTCGATGGACGAACTTCGAGCCGCCAGCGGCGCGCCAGAGTTCGATGAACTCGTGCGGTCGATGGGGGGAGACTATGGCTACACCATGGGGCATCGTGACGCCTCTGGTGAGCTGCTGCCAATCGTCGACCAACACCGCCGGCATCACCCGCTGATGGCCGACGCGCCGAACGAGGGTGGCGAGCGAAGTGATAACCATCCGGAGGGAGTGCACTTCATCCTCTTCGAGGACGGCCACGTCGAAAGGGCGCAGTCCGACGCCTTGCACCGCGACGACCATCTCTACCGGAACCACGACGGCGAGCACCGCGCCGGCAAGGATGCCGAGGACGCCTCCATCGGCGACTCGCACCACCAGCCCTGACGCAGGCCGCGGCCCGCGGGCGAGTTACCCTGCCGCGAGCGATCGCTTGGCGGCCGCCGCCACGCCGTCGGGCGTGATTCCGAAGTGCTTGTAGAGCACCGGGGCGGGCGCCGAGGCACCGAAGCTCTTCATGCCCACGAACTCGCCCCGCGTGCCGAGCCAACGCTCCCAGCCAAAGCCGCAGGCGGCCTCGCAGGCCACGCGGGCCGTGACCGCCTTCGGCAGAACGCTCTCGCGGTAGGCCGAGTCTTGCTGCTCGAAGAGATCCCAGCTCGGCATGCTGACCACGCGGGCCTTGACGCCCTCGGCGGCGAGCTTGTCGGCGGCTTCCAGGCAGACCTGCACCTCGCTGCCGGTGCCGATCAGGATGCAGTCGGGCTTGCCGCCGTCAGCCTCCTTGAGCACGTAGGCCCCCTTGGCCGTTCCAGCCGCGGAGCCGAGGCCGGCAGAGCGGTCGAGCGTGGGGAGATTCTGCCGCGAGAGCACGATCACCGCGGGGCGGTCTGCCCGCTCCATGACCACGCGATACGTTTCGGCCACCTCATTGGCGTCGGCCGGACGGAAGACCGAAAGGCCTGGCACTGCGCGGGCGGTGGCGAGCTGCTCGATCGGCTGGTGCGTGGGGCCATCCTCGCCGAGGCCGATCGAGTCGTGCGTGAGCACGTAGATCACCCCGAGATGGCCGAGCGCCGAGAGTCGCAGCGATGGCTTCAGGTAGTCGAGGAATACGAAGAACGTGGCGCAGTAGGGACGGAGGCCCGAGAGCGCCATGCCGTTGCAGGCCGCGGCCATGCCGTGCTCGCGGATGCCGAAGTGGAAGTTGCGGCCCGCGTAGCTGTCGTGGCCAAAGTCGCCGGCGCCCGGCACGAGCGTCATGGTCGAGGGGGCGAGGTCAGCGGAGCCGCCGAGGAACCAGGGCACAGCGGCGCTGAGGGCCTGGATCACCTTGCCGCTCGAGACGCGACTGGCGAGCCCCTTCGGATCGGCCGGGAAGCAGGGGATCGCCTTCTCCCAGCCGGTCGGCAGCCGGCCCGCGAGGAAGTCGGCCAGTTCGGCTCCGCAGGCGGAGTCGAGCCCCGTCACCGTCTTCTTCCAGGCCGCGTTGGCCGCGGCGCCCCGGGCCCCGAGCGTGTCCGCGAAGTGTGCGGGCACCTCGGCCGGCACTCGAAACGACTCGTCGGTGGGCCAGCCGTATGCCGCCTTCGCCCCCTTGACCTCCTCGGCGCCCAGTGGCGCGCCGTGCGACTCGTGCGAGCCGGCCTTCTTCGGGGCTCCGTAGCCGATCACACTTTTGACGATCACGAGCGTCGGCTTTTTCTGCTCGGCTTTGAACGCCGTGAGGGCTTTCTTCAGGGCGGTGGTGTCGTTGGCATCGGCCACCCGCTCGACCCGCCAGCCGAGACCCTCGAACTTCTTCCCCACGTCTTCGGTGAACGCGAGATGAGTCTCGCCCTCGATCGTGATCTGGTTGTCGTCGTAGAGCCAGCAGAGATTGGCGAGGCCGAGATGGCCGGCGATCGATGCCGCTTCGCAGGCTACGCCCTCCATCAGGTCGCCGTCGCTGCAGAGCACGTAGGTGTCGTAGTCAAAGACGACGTGGCCGGGCTGGTTGTAGTGGACGGCGAGCCACTTTGAGGCGATCGCCATGCCGACGGAGTTGCCGCAGCCCTGGCCGAGCGGGCCGGTGGTCGTTTCGATGCCGGCGGTCATGTGGTGCTCGGGGTGGCCGGCGCAGACGCTGTCGAGCTGCCGGAACTTCTTGATCTCGTCGAGCGACACGGCCGGTGCGCCGTCCTTTCGGCGAATACCGGCGAGGTGGATCAGCGAGTAGAGAAGCATCGACGCGTGGCCGCAGGAGAGCACGAACCGGTCGCGGTTGGGCCAGGCGGGATCGGCTGGGTCGTACCGCAGAAAATCCTTCCACACGGTGAATGCGACCGGGGCAAGCGCCATGGGCGTGCCTGGGTGGCCGCTCTTCGCCGCCTCAACGGCGTCCATCGAGAGGGTACGGATCGTATCGATGGCGAGGCGGTCGAGGTCGGCGGACATGAGGGCTCCTTCAAAGGCTGGCTGGACGACGGAGGGAGTGTAGGAGCAGCCTGAAATCGGCGTCAAACTTGGGCGTTTCCTACCGCTGGAGGTGGCGGCGGTAGGCGTCGTCGAGGTCGGCGTAGCTCCGCTTGCAGAGACGTGAGAGCGTGTCGGGGTCGACCGTGCCGCAGTAGACGCGGGCGAGGTACTCCACGAACGACTCGCGGTAGCGGCCTCCCTCGCCGTTCATGAGGAAGTCGGCCTGGCCGGCAATCTGGCTGTAAACCTGCTGGAGCCTCTCATGCGACTGAAACGCCGTGCGGCCCAGGCCGCAGAGTTCGGCGAACGGCACGTAGAACTCCTCGTCGAGCCGATCCTTCGCGGCGGGGGCACGGCCGGCGTCGCGGCCGCCCACGGTCCAGCCAAAGCCAGTCGCCTGCAGCGACTCCATGTAACAGGCCGCCGCCTCGATCGCCCAAAAGCCGCATCGCTCACCCGCCTGCTGCCGTGCCTTCTCCGCGTCGGCTCGGCCCTCGGTGAACAGTTGGTGGGTGGCCTCGTGATGAATCGTGATCGGGTCTGGCTCCGGCGGGTCGGCGGCCTCGTCCGCGAAAAACCAGATCGTCTTCGTCGGCGTCCAGTAGATGCCGTTGGTCATGCCGACCCGCGGCTCGAGCGGCTCGAGCTCGGAGACGTACTGGCCGCGGCCGGCGCAGAGAATCGCGGAGTGGGGTGCATGCACGGGCGTGCGGCCACGGCCTGCCAGCCGCTTCTCGAGGTCAGCTGGCTCGAAGGCATACGCGCCGAAGACCTGCCGCCAGGCGTCGCGGGTCTCCTGCAGTTTCTCCGCGAGCACGGCGGCATCGGCAAGACTGGCGGCGGTCACGATCTCCCAGTGGTCGGAGTGGAACTCGCGGCCGTGCTTCACGTCGCGGGGCTTGGCCTCGTCGTCCGCGGCCGACACCCAGCGGCCCCGGTCGGAACGCTCGCCGCCGCGATACCGCTCGAGCCTGGCCTTTGGCATCCAGCCGAATGCCGGATCGTAGGCTTCGCCGCGATCAAGCCGCTTCGCGGCCTCCGGCCAGAGCCAGTCGTCACCCCTCTTCACCCATCCGCCAGCCTCGCGGGCCCGCTCATGGTGCGGATCGTCGCGAAGCGCCTCGTGGAGCAGTCGCAGGGCCTCGCACGACCGTTGGGCCAGTGGCGGCGCATCGGCGGTGGGCTTCGCCAGTTCGTCGCGGGTGGGCGTGCGGTCGTGGCCGCCGGCCACGAACACCGCATGCTCGAACAGGCCCGCGGCGCGGGTGCGTCGCGCCGCCACGAAGTCGTTCCAGACCATCTCCTCGGCGGGCGTGTCCACCGTCGCGGGCTTCTCGATCTGCGACGGGATTCGCACGATGAGTTGGCGTTCGCCGGCGGCGGGAAGGGGCCAGTCGGTGATCATCTCCACGAGCGAGGGATCACCAGCCTCGGTGGCGCGGCGGGCGAGGTTGCGGGTCGCGGCGGCGAACGCTTCGTCGAGTTCGGAGAGGCTGCGGGCCGGCGGCTTATCGGCCGCCGTGCCGAGCGTTGCCCCCAGCAGCATCGCCACGCCGGCCGCCGCACCGCCCACGAATGCTCGGTGCCGGCGGCTCTGCATCGACCGCCTCTCGCTCGATGGCACGTCAGGATTCGGCAAAGGCCGAGTCAAACTGTCGGTTGCTGGGTGCGAAGTCGAGGTTCTTCACGAACCGGGCCGCCTCGGCGGCGCCGTGCTCGCGGTTCATGCCGCAGTCTTCCCACTCGACCGACAGCGGACCTTCGTAGCCGACTTGGTTGAGCGCCCGGATGATCTCCTCGAAATCGACACCACCGCGGCCCGGCGAGCGGAAGTCCCAGCCACGGCGTGGATCGCCGAAGTTGATGTGGCTACCGAGGATGCCCGTGCGGCCGTTGAGCGTGACGATCGCGTCCTTCACGTGAACGTGGTAGATCCGATCGGGGAAAGACCGGATGAACTCCACCGAACTTACGCCCTGCCAATGGAGGTGGCTGGGATCGAAGTTAAATCCAAACTCCTCGCGGCGGCCGAGGGCGTCGAGCGCCCGCTGGGCCGTGAAGATATCGAAGGCGATCTCGGTCGGGTGCACCTCGAGCGCAAACCGCACGCCGCACTCGGCGAACACGTCGAGGATCGGGTTCCACCGCTCGGCGAAATCGGCGAAGCCGGCGTCGATCATCGCGTCGGTTACGGGTGGAAACGAATAGAGGAGGTGCCAGATCGACGAGCCGGTGAAGCCGTTGACGACCGAGACCCCGAGTTTCTGGGCGGCGCGGGCCGTGTTTTTCATCTCTTCGGCCGCTCGCCGATTGACGCCCGCGGGGTCACCGTCGCCCCAGACGTGTGGCGGAAGAATCGACTTGTGCCGCTCGTCGATCCGGTCGCAGACGGCCTGGCCGACGAGGTGGTTTGAGATCGCGTACACGGAGAGGTCGTGCCGCTCGAGCGTGTCTCGCTTGGCGGCGCAGTAGCCGCTCTCCTTCAGCGCTCGGGTGACGTCGAAGTGGTCGCCCCAGCAAGCGAGTTCCAAGCCCTGGTAGCCAAACTCGCGTCCCTTGCGGGCGAGGTCCTCCAGCGGCAGGTCTGCCCACTGGCCGGTGAATAGCGTGACGGGACGAGGCATGCGACGAACTCCGTAGCGAAGGGTGGCCGGAAACTGAGCCCGTGATTGTGACACATCCCTGCGGACGGGCAACAGTCATGCGGGCCGCTGCTCGGGGCTGCCCGTGCCCTGTCGCGGAACGTTCGCTTTGGGCATCCGTGTCCGTCTACTGCCGGACGACGCGGCGGAGTAGCCACCAGCCCCAGAGCGTGATCAGCACGTTGCCCATCCAGACGGCCATCGGCGGCACGCTGCCCCGCTTCGCCTGGTCGACGCCGAGCATGAAGACGGGGTAGTAGACGATCAGGATCGGGAGGAAGCAGAGGAAGAAGCTGGTGAGAAAGTCGGCGTTCCGCATCCGGATGGCCATCGGGGCCCCGACGAGCACGAAGCAGAGGCAACTGAATCCATTGGCCCAGCGCCTCCAGGGCTCCATCACGATCCGGTGGAGCCGGTTCCGCTCGTTCTTGAGGAGTTCGCGCTCGTTTCCCGTGAACTGAGGAACGGTGGTCTCGGCTCGGCCGGTGAGCATGCCCATCGCGGTCTTGCCAGCCACGAGCTGCTCGATGCGGTCGATCTTCTTCGTTTGCTCGACGCGGGCCGTGGTGAACTGGGCCATGGCGATCTCGGACGGGCTCGTCGAGGCGGTGCCCTTGCGGCTCACGGCGTCGAGGGGCACCTCGCGGACGATCGAGTCAGGAAACGACGCGGTGTAGTCGCCCATGTGGAGCGTGCCGTCGCGGAAGATGACCACCAGATTGCCGTTGGTCGGGTTGGCCCGGAGTTCGGCCTCGGCCGCCGAGACGGTGGCGGGAGGGCCGCCACTGCCTCCCGACTGGAAGGAGAGCGTGGGGCGGATGAGCCGCCTGCCATCGACTGCCTTCACGTTGATCGAGATCTGCGGCGTGCTGTACGACCGCTGCTGCCGCAGCCGGCCGTAGATGATCTGCTCCACGCTGTTGACGACCACGCGGCGGACGCCGTCGCGGCCCCACGACACGGCCACGTCGTTGAGCCACACCGAAACGAAACTGACCACGAGGGCGAGCATGGCCGCCGGCCAGACGATCGCCATCGGAGAGACACCAGCAGCCTTCAGGGCGATCACCTCGTTGGAGGCCGACATCCGCCCGAACACGCTGGCGACCGCGAACAGCATCGTGCCGGGCACAGCGAAGCGCATCGCCTCGGGGAGCACGTAGGGGACCAGCATCAGAATCTGAATGAGCCCGAGCCCCTGCTGCTGGGCCTCGCGGACGAGACCCACCACGAGCATGAACAGCGTGAGCGCGGTGAGTGCCACCAGGAACACCTGGAGCAGTTCCCAGAGCACGTATCGAGAGATGATCCGCATGGCAGCGGGAGTGTAGCCGCGGCCTCACCGCCGGCGGCAGGCCGATTTGAGGCGGAAATGACTGGCGTTGCAGTGGTCATTGGGCATGTGGGGTGGCCCGGGGCTTGTCGGGCCGGACGGGTTTGGCGACCATATCCGGCCCGTGCAGGGCGTCTGGGGGATCTCCCAGCCCCTGGCCGAGCGTTCGCCTGTCGTCACCATCTGGAGTCCACGATGTCGCTGCGTCGTCTGAGTCTCGTTCTTGTCGCCCTGTGTGCGGCGGCCGCCGGCCCCGTCGCTACCGCCCAGCAGCCCGCCGCGGGGGTGAAGAAGCCCAACATCCTCGTGATCTGGGGCGACGACATCGGCACCTGGAACGTCAGCCACAACAGCCGCGGGATGATGGGCTACCGCACGCCCAACATCGACCGCATCGCCCGCGAGGGAGTTTCGTTCACCGACTACTACGGCCAGCAGAGCTGCACCGCGGGCCGGGCCGCGTTTCTCGCCGGCAACTGCCCGGTTCGCACGGGCATGACGAAGGTGGGGCTGCCGGGGGCCAAAGAGGGCTGGCAGAAGACGGATGTGACGATCGCCACGGTGCTCAAGAGCCTCGGGTACGGCACGGCGCAGTTCGGCAAGAACCATCAGGGCGACCGCGACGACCACCTGCCGACGATGAACGGCTTCGACGAGTTTTTCGGCA
>Ga0114972_10000936_pt1 | contig 22009 bp, 16 predicted proteins | sample M_140807_EF_Meta_FD_87354 | JGI IMG/M metagenome (GOLD analysis project Ga0114972, IMG submission 87354) | Freshwater microbial communities from Lake Montjoie, Canada to study carbon cycling - M_140807_EF_MetaG | ecosystem: Environmental > Aquatic > Freshwater > Lake | place: Lake Montjoie...
CCTTCAGTTGCTAGAATGTAAGAATATGCATGTGATTTATTCTGAATATTTGATGAATAATTTAGTGCTGAAGTTGTATTACATAGTTTTATTAGTGGAACATTACGTATAGGATCATACTCAATTCCAATAATTGTAGATTGTGAAGATGATCAGTTATCACGTTTTCAATCAATAACTCGGTTAGATTTTTTATGACCACCACCTTGATGACGTGTTGTAATTTTACCATGATTATTACGTCCAGCTTTTTTACGAAAACCCGAAGTAAGTGATGGTACACTTTTAAATTTTTTGATATATTGCATATTTAAGATTAATAAATTAAAAAAGAGTTGAAAGAATTTGACTTTCAATTATAAAGATAGGTTTATGCATAAAAAGCATATAACATCCTAGAAAAATGATAAGAAGTGCTATAGTTCAGAGACGATAAACATTATATGGGGCTTCATTTGTAAAAATAGAATAAAAAGCAATATTAGTCATAACTGATTCATTTTTTTGATCAAAAAACATAATTTTGATAAGACGAAGATAATAAAAGAAACTAATAACAGTACATAGAAACCTAAAATATGTTACAAAAAAATGAGACGAATCAATTACAGATGTTAGAATGTCTAGTTTAATAAAAAAACCAGCAAAAGGAGGGATTCCACTTATAGAAAAAATTAGAAATGCAAAAATAAGTGCAAGCATTGGATTCCTTGTTTTTAGTTCCGCTAGTTGAACTAGTTTTTGCTTGTTTCGTCCGATAGATAGTAGTCTAAATCATATAATAAATGAGCTTAGAATGTATACAAATAGATAATGAAAAGATGCGATAGACCCTTCTATAGTTATAACACCAAATCCAATAAGTATAAAACCTACATGTCCCCTTGAACTATATACAAAAAAGCGTTTAATTGTTTTTTCTGAAAAAGCACCAATAATTCCTGTTACGATGCTTAGAAGTCCAATAAAGATTAGACTAATTAGTATAATGAATGAAAAGATATGTAGAAAACTATTTATTAGTTTATACCTAAGAAATAGAATCCTTGTTTTAGAATAAATTGACAGAAATGCTACTGATGCAATTGGGCCTTTTCCATAAACACTAGGAGCTCAAACATGGAAAGGTGCTGCAGTTAGTTTAAAAAAAAAGTTAAATAGTAGAAAAAAAAGAGAAACAATCCTTATTGAATTAAGTGGATTAATTGTATCAATTGTATTATTAATAAACTCATTTGAAAAAAAATTAATAGGATTTCTATTTTGATGTCAAAAAGTTGAGATAAGCTCAGTAGTGTTTAGATTCCTTTCAGGCGAAATTATTTCAACAGCATCATTAAAAGTGTCTGCAATAAAAAAAGTGTTACTATTTCAAACAGAAGGTATAACAACATTACTAAAAAGTAGATCAAGATCTTGAAAAACAACCGACCCTCCTTGTAGATAAAAAAGACCAAAGGCAATAAGAAGTCTAGCACTTGGTAGACTACCAAGAATAAAATATTGAATACCAGCATATGTACTAAAACGATTTTGACGTTCAAAAGTAATTAGTACATATGAAGTAAGAGTTGCTAGTTCAAGAGCTAGAAAAATATCTATAAAATTATTTATATATAGTGCAAATAGCCCCCCAAAATGCAGAAAAATAATAAGAAAAGGAAATTCAAATACTGCATTTTTTGACCTGAAAAAACGATCACAAATTCCAAAAAAAAACACGATAATAATAATATTTGTATAAAAAGCAAAAAAACGAAAAAAAAGCGTATCTTCTTGTATAAATTCAAAAGAATTTAGGAAACTCGAGGCTTCCTCATTGTTGTAAAGCATCCCAGAACTATCTAGTCATAGATAATAAGAGAAGTAAATTACAATAAGAAAATTAATAAATTGAGTAAGTTTACCTGACTGAGAAATAAATACTCCAAAAAAAAGAAGTCCAACGGCAATGATTGTTAGTGAAATAAATGAAAAAATGGATAGCATAATAACAAACTAATTTGTATAAAAGTTTTGTTTTTTATTTAAGTTTAAAGTAGAATTATCCTCTACGGGAATTGAACCCGCGTTTTTACCGTGAAAGGGTAATGTCCTAACCACTAGACGAAAAGGACTATTGTATAAAAACTACATGTCTGTAGTTTTATTACAAACTGAGGCGAGCATAACGTATTGTTTGATTATTTGGATCTTGAATTTTAAGGGAAGTGTGAGATCCTTTATAAAAAAATTTTGATGGAAAAAATAGAGTAAGCGAAAGTGCGCCTACTATAGATAGAAAAAGAAGAAGACTTGCAAGAATAACAGATGTTTTATATTCTGTATAGAGGATTCCACCAATTGCACGAATTTGGTCTGTTCGTTGAATCAGAGATGCTCAATTTAGATGCGCATTTGATTCGGTAAATACAGCATTTGTTTGTGCAAAATTAAGTACATCATCAGTTACGAAAGAACGAAGGTTAAAAAAAACTTCATTAATTATCAGTAGAGTAGTAAAAAAAAAAAACCTAACAACTGAATAATGGATAAACGTAGAATTATAAAAAGCTTGACTAATATTTACAAGTTTAAGTTCTAGTATCCTGATAATAAAAAGAAATAGAACAACAATAGCACCTACATAAACAATGAGAAATAGCCTTGCGTAGTATTCTATTTGAATAAAGAAAAGTAGACACGTTCCAAGAAAAAAAACACCAATTAGGCTTAGAATTGAATGAATTGGGTTTATTACAAGAAAAACAAGAGTAGACCTTCCAAGTATAAAAGCAATAGTAATATTAATAAAGAATGAAAAAGATAGATTTAGAGAAAACATTCAAAAATTTTAAATATAAATTATTATAATTTAGCCTAGTTTTGATTAGAGTTGTTTCAAGGAAACCAATAAATGGAAGAATAACCCTAAAATAACCAAAATAAAAAACGGACACAAAAATTCCTATTTCCATAAAAGGGGTTTCAACAGGCCTTTGCCCGATTCAACCAAGAATTAGTCCATTAAATACAAAAAATCAGAAAAAAGTACGATGAAACGGTTTAAAAAACATACTACGAAATACTGAAGTATCTACCCTAGGTAGAGCTGCTAGAATAAGAATAGATGCAAGCATACCAATAACTCCTCCCAGTTTATCCGGAATAGTACGAAGAACAGCATAATATGGAAGAAAGTATCATTCAGGTACAATATGGGCTGGGGTCACAAGTGGATTTGCCTCAATATAATTATCAGGATGTCCTAGATAATTAGGTGCATAAATAACGAAATATGAAAAGAAAGTAACGAATAGAAAAAAAGCAAACAGATCTTTGGTATAAAAATATGGATAAAATGAGACACGATCATTTAGTACTTTAATTCCTAGCGGATTAGTAGATCCATTTTCATGTAGAAGTGCTAGATGTAGTAGTACAGCACCCGCAATACCAAAAGGTAGAAGATAGTGAAATGAAAAAAAACGATTTAGGGTAGGGTTATCTACTGAAAACCCTCCTCAAAGAGTTTGTACAATCGTAGGACCTGCAATAGGAACAACAGATACTAGATTAGTAATTACTGTGGCACCTCAAAAGCTTATTTGACCTCAAGGTAGAACATAACCTATAAAACCAGTACCCATTATTAGAAAAAAAATAAGAAGACCAGAATATCATAGGTTTGCTCGTGGTTGAAAATATGAACCATAATAAAGGCCACGAAACCTATGAGTATAAACAACAATAAAAAACATTGAAGCCCCATTTGCATGAATGTAACGTAGAACAGCTCCTCCACGAACATCACGCATAATATGTTCTACGCTAGCAAATGCAATCGATGTTTCAGGTGCATAATGCATAGCAAGAAATACTCCACTAATAATTTGTACAACAAGAGCAAGACCAGATAGAGATCCAAAACTCCACATGTATGAAAGATTAGCTGGAGTTGGATACATATCTAGATGATTAGTTACAAAAGCAATAAACGGATTACGTACTAGAGTTGATTGAATACTCATTATTTTTAATCAAGAAAGAAAGGACTCGAACCCTCAACTAACGGTTTTGAAGACCGTTGTTCTACCAATTGAACTACTTTCTCAGTTTTTTAGCAGAAGTCAGATTCGAACTAACACTTATGGGGCATGAGCCCATCGAGATACCATTACTCCATCCTGCCTTTATTATATAATTAACTCATTAGTATGTATTAGCTTATTTTTTTTCAAAAATTGCACATTACACCTATTATATGTGAGAGTCTTTCACATAAAAATATATAACTTATCTTAGAATCAATTTCTCGCTTAATATGCTTTCAGCGATTCTTTCGATGAAACGTAGCTACATGACGATGCTTTTTTAAAAACAATCATAACACCAGAGGTTTCCCCTTCCCGGTCCTCTCGTACTAGGGTTGGCTTTCTTCAGTTATATTACGTTTGTGGTAGATAGGGACCGAACTGTCTCACGACGTTCTAAACCCAGCTCGCGTACCGCTTTAATGGGCGAACAGCCCAACCCTTGAAACCTTTTTCAGCTTCAGGATGCGATGAGCCGACATCGAGGTGCCAAACGATCCCGTCGATAAGGACTCTCAAGGATCATCAGCCTGTTATCCCCGGCGTACCTTTTATCTGTTGAGCGATAACTTTTCCACACAAAATTATCGGATCACTAGGTCCGACGTTATAAAAACGTCTTTGTTTGACGTATCCGTCTTACAATCAAGCAAGTATATACCCTTATGCTCCGCAGTCGAAATTTCCGACTTGAACTTACCTTTGAACTCCTCCGTTACTATTTGGGAGGAGACCGCCCCAGTCAAACTAGCAACCATATACTGTTCCAATGATAATTGGTTAGTTGAAATACCTAAAAAAGGGTAGTATTTCACATTTGCTTATCAATAAAAAATTATTGAGTCCTAAGCTACTACCTATTCTACACAATTTTTGTATTTCGACAATATAAAGATCTAGTAAAGGTGCACGGGGTCTTTCCGTCTAGCCACAATATGTCCGCATCTGCACGGACAGTTCAATTTCACCGAAGATATGAAGGAGACAGTGGAGAAGTCGTTATACCATTCATGCACGTCGGAACTTACCCGACAAGGAATTTCGCTACCTTAGGACCGTCAGAGTTACAGCCGCCGTTTACTGGAGTTTCTGGTCTGCGCATTAACGCATAACTTTCACTTTACAGCACCGGGCAGATATCGGTCCCTATACATCCTCTTTCGAGTTAGCAGAGACCTGTGTTTTTATTAAACAGTCGCCCCTCCCTCTTTAGTGTCACCTCTTAAAAATATTACATTTTTATTGGGTACTCCTTATCCCGAAGTTACAGAGTTAATTTGCCGAGTTCCTTCTTCATACTTCTTTCGCGCGCCTTTGTTTATTCAACATATCCACCTGTGTCGGTTTAGGTACGGTCTTTTTTAGCTCCATTTATTTCTTGAAAAGTGTAACTAAATAATATAAATAAATATATATATACTTAATTAAACCTTTTTTGGAAAAGTTCTCTTCTTTTTTGGTAAAAGTGAACAAAAAAAGGATTACCCATCAAAATAAGCATTTGCTTTTTCTTTTTTAGGGGCCGACTTACTCGGAGGCGGTCGATCCTAGCCTCGAAACCCGGGGATTTTTAGCGATTAAGATTAGTTCTTAATTTGTCGTTACTCATGCCAACAAAATCATTTCTATACGATACTTATTTTTAACAAAATAAGATAAACTTTTAGAACGCCCCGCTACCTTGAATTTTTTAATTTAGAATTCAATTGTTACTTCGGTATAAAAGTTTTAGTCCCTTTACATTTTAAAAGTTATTTGACAAATTAGACCAGTGAGCTATTACGCTTTCTTTCAAGGATGGCTGCTTCCAAGCCTACCTTTTGGCTGTCATAATCAAATAAGCTTTTTTCTCACTTAACTTTTATTTAAGGACCTTATTTAACAATCTGGGCTGTTTCCCTCTTGTCTCTGGACCTTTGCACCCAGAGACTGACTCTTTTATTTCGAATATTTCGTCTTCGGAGTTTCCTTGAGTTTGGTAGGATAAATAACCCCCCGTACCCATTGAGTGCTCTACACCGAAATTTGGACAATAAAAGGCTTTACGTAAATAGATTTCGCGGGGAACCAGCTATCTCCAAGTTTGATTAGCCTTTCACCCCTATGCACAAGTCATCTCCGCCTTTTGCCACAGACGTGAGTTCAGCCCTTAGTGGTCCGTTACGACAAACTTCAGCTTGCTCATGCATAGATCACTTGGTTTCGGGTCTTTTTTTTTGAACTTAAAATCGCTCTTCAATTTGAAATAAATTTAAAACTCGCTTTCGCTATGCTTCCATAAAAATTTCAGCTTGCTCAAAAAAAAAAGTAATTGGCCCATTATGCAAAAGGTACATAAGCAAAAGTTTTTAATTAATTAGAAATAAATCAACATTTATTTATTTTAATAAGTTAAAACTTTCTTTTATTGCGATTAAGCATTAAATTTCATCTGCTTTTAATCTCTATATAGATTTTTTTTCACCCTTTCCTTCACAGTACTTATTTACTATCGGACATTAAAATTGGTTTATCTTTTTGATGGTGGTCCACCAATCTTCAAACAAAATTGCGTATTTCGTTTTACTCTATTAATTACATTTAATCTATAAAATCACAAGGCTTTCACTTTTTATAGCGATTTTAATAAACCTAAAGTTTATTAAAGGCAGATTTCTTTCCAGTAACGAATTCTTAATTTTAATAAGAGTAAATGTATATATTAATATAGATAGTTTCGTTTTCGCTCACCACTACTAACGAAATCTCCGTTGATTTATTCCTTTCTAAGTTAATAAGATGTTTCAGTTCACTTAGATAATTTATATTTAATTTCAGAATTAAATATTCTCAATATGAGAGGGTTTTCCCTTTCAAGAAAGTTAATGTTTTTGATATTAACTTTTTTCGTAATGTTTACGTTAATTTTTAATGCCTAGGAATCCGTTTAACGCCGTTATATTATAATCTCTCAAAGTTGGGTTCGAACCAACGACCTCATGGTTAACAGCCATACGCTCTACCACTGAGCTATTCAAGATTTGCATTAAATAATCGGGGAGGGACGATTCGAACGCCCGATCTTCTGCTCCCAAAGCAGACGCACTAGTCCACTATGCTACACCCCGGTTTTAAATTAATTTAATAATTTAAATCTTTAATTAACTCTTTTACAATTTATAATCTCTATTCAGCCACAGGTTCCCCTACGGCTACCTTGTTACGACTTCATCACGGTTACAATACTGTTTTTTATACCTTCTTTTTATAAAACTAAAATATATACTGAATACAACAGAATATAAAGTGTTTATATTTGTTTTATTTAAAGACTAATACTTCAAATCATGATTATTTCCCTGATGTGACGGGCGGTGTGTACAAGGCTTAAAAGCATTCACCATGGCGTGCTGATCCATGATTACTAACGATTCCAACTTCATGCAGGGCGAGTTGCAGCCTGCAATTCGAACTAAGATATTTTTTATAAGATTTGCGCTAATTTGCATTGTAGCTTCTGTTTGTAAATACCATTGTAACACATGTGTAGCCCAGCCTATAAGGGCCATGACGACTTGACTTCGTCCCCTAATGAAAAAAAAATAGATTAATTCCCATAAAAAGTTTATCCTAATATAATAAATAGAACTAAAGTTCATAATAACCTTTAGGTTATAAACTATTTAAAGTTTTTATAGTTCGGACGCTAGGTACACCAATAATTTATTATCAATATAAAATCTGCATATTTACAACAAATAGCTTGTTGTGTAATAAATGCAGTTAAGGGTTATGCCCGTTATGAACGATAAACGTATCACATCTCACGACACGGGCTGACGACAGCCATGCAACACCTGGTCGAGGCTGGTAAGGTTTTGCGCGGATCATCGAATTAAACCACATGTTCCACCGTTTGAAATAAGCCCCCGTCAATTCCTTTGAGTTTCAACCTTGCAATCGTACTTCTCAGGCGAGGAGTTTACGTGTTAACTAAAATAAACTAATTAATAATCTATTTAACTCCCATCGGTCAGGGCATGGACTACCGGGGTCTCTAATCCCGATTGCTCCCCATGCTTTTGTCTTTAAGTGTCAATTTTATATGGCCAACTGCTTTCGCTTACGGCTCTCCTCCAACAGTCTACGCATTTTAACTCTTTTGTTAGAATAACGTTGACCCCTATAAAATTCAAAAAAAGTAGTAAAAATAAGCGGTTAAAGTTACGTTTTAACATTTAGTTATTTTCTTACACTTTTTAACTGGAAGACCCTTTACGCCCAGTTTGACTGTATAATGCTTACTCCCCCCGTATTACCGCGGCTGCTGGCACGAGGTTAGCCGGAGCTTTTTTATTAAATAATGTCATTATCTTCATTAATAGTAGAGTTTTACAGCCTAAAAAATTACAACTGTTATCACCCTTGCGAGATTGCTGGGTCAGGATTTCTCCCATTGCCCAAGATTCCACACTGCTGCCTAAAAAAAGTTGGGGCCTTGTCTCAGTCCCCATGTGGCTGATCATCCGCTAAAATCAGCTAAGGGTCTTCGGCTTGGTAATCTTTTATTCTTACCAACAACCTGAGCCTACGTAGAGAAATCATCTGACAGTTAAAAACAATTAATATTCTGTTAACTATTTAATATAACTTTTTTTCGAAAAATTCACATTAGTCTACTTTTATCTTAATTTCGTATAATAACTTTTTAAGATCAGACGGCATTCTTTCAACGCGTTACGCACCCGTACGCTACTTTTTTATTCTTAATACATATACATAAATGCAACATATAATAACAATAAAAACGTTCAACTCGCATGTGTCATGCATCTCACTAGCATTCATACTGAGCCAGGATCAAACTCATTTTAACAATTTAAATAGAACAATTAATTAATTAAATTAATCAATTGTTTGTTTAATATTAAATATCTTTTTTTGTAATAATAAAAGAGAACTTTTTATTTCGTATAAGAATTAAACATATACCGAAATTGCGTATATAAAATTTTTTCCTCTATTTTAAAAATGTGTATAATTAGAAAAAAACGAATAACAAAATAAAGACACTCAACACTTACAAAAATATATGGAAGTATTTTTAGATTATAGCTATTGTCATACGTAAAAAAAAAGTAAAACGTAAAAAGGTAAAGACAACTGCGTATAAAAATATGGTGTATTGTACGCTTTTTTAGAAAAAAGATGAAAGCATATTGATAAGGATATATATATAGTATTATATATATAATAAGAATTACTATATACGTGTAATAAAAATCAAAAAAACACCCTTTATAAATGATAAGAAAATTCGACACATCAAATATTTTTTGATAAAATTCATTTGGAATAAGTACGTCTATAAACCTTGTATATACAAAATCTATAGACGTAAAAATGAAACTATATATTATACTGATAAAAAAAAAATAAATATAAAATCAATATTTTATAAAAGAATTTTTTTGAAATCTAAATTGAATGTTTGGTTTTCTAATAAAAAGAAAAAAAGGAATATAAATATAGCACCTAATGAAAAAAACAAAAACAAACCTTTGCTGAGCTAGAATATCGTAGTTTGAGACAAAAAGAATAGCATTTTTTATAGAAATAGGGTTAACAAAGTCTATGCAAGACCTTATATAGTTTATAATAACAAACAGATAAAAAAAAACATCTTTATAAACCAGTATAAAACATATATTAATTGATAGAAAGAATATGCTACAAATATAAAAAAACTTGTGTTTATAAAAAAACGTTAGCATATAAATAATTGTTTATTTTAACTAAAGACGGTTGGGTTCGAACCAACGTAGAGATAACCCAATGGATTTACAGTCCATCGCTTTTGTCCACTCAGCCACGTCTTTTATAATTATAAATTAAGCTTGAATTGCTCCTTGAAGTGTTGAAAGTAGTGGTTCAAAATCAATAGATGATGAATTGATTTCATTAACGAACTCTGAACTAATAATACCAATAGGCCTAAACCCGTGATTAACTCCACAAATTTCACTACATTGTCCATAATAAACACCTTCGCGTTTAATAAAAACAGATGTTTGGTTTAGTCGTCCTGGGCATGCATCTAGTTTAATTCCTAGACTAGGAACAGCTCAACTATGTAGTACATCTGTAGAGGTTACTATTGCTCGAACAGGCATACCAGCAGGTAGAAATAGATAATTATCTACTGCTAGCAGACGATATTGTTTTAGAGGATTATCTTCTTCAAGATCAGATTCTGTAAGCATATAACTATCAAATGAACCTGTTCCATTAAAAGAACTACCATCTGTTAGATAAAGACGTGCAATTGTCTCTGGATCTAGAAATTCATAACTTCAATATCATTGGTGACCAATAACTTTAAAAGTAAATACAGGTTCAACCATTTCATCTACAGCATATAGCAGAGAAAATGAGGGAATAGCAATAATAACTAGAACTAGAGCTGGTAGAACAGTTCAAATTACTTCAAGAACTGACGCATGTAGAAGACGTTGAGTTTTTCCATTCGAACTTTTTTCGGAAGAAAAATGAAAAAGACATGAAGCCATAATATAAAGAACAAAAAAAAGAATTCCCGTTAGGAAGATCCTTAGGTCATCATGAAATACAGAAATACCTTCTATAATAGGACTTGCTGGAGTTTGAAAACCCAGTTGATAAGGTGAAGCTAGATTAATATTCATTGAAAATTTAAAGATTTAAATTAGTTTTTTTTTTATTTTTTATTTTTTTATTATATGCTTTAGTTTTTACTGACTTAGCTCACTTGTATGGCTTAAATTTATACGCAGTTTTATGAAGTTGTTCTGTTTTAGAAATCATTGGTAGTAGTGCTACTCCTGGTTGACTACGTTTATTATAATTACTATGAATAGCTTCAAATTGGCTTTCGATTTTTATTACAAATTTACTATTCTTATTAGTTTTAAAAAATTGAGCAAATATTATAAAAGCTTTTCGGTTACTAGTAAACCGATCAATTCATTTTACGCGCATATTTTTTATCATTTTTTTATTTTTACGTCGACCACGAACTTTTTTTGGTTTCAGTTTAACATAAGGACGGGCAGCGTTTATAAGAGAAGTTGCATATTCGCGAAATTTAATAGGTTTTTCATCAAATTCAAAAAGTTGATTTTGTATCCTTTTAGAAACATTTTTTTCAACAATTTCTATATTACCTCGTGTAGAAACATATCCTATTATATTTGACCTAATTTTTGTAGCAGGAGAAGATTCCTTTTGCTTGTACTCTTTATGTTTTGATGAAAATATTTCCATTATTTTTTATACGGGTAGTGGGAATCGAACCCACAGTTTCTGCTTGGAAGGCAAACCGTTTACCATTAACGGATACCCGTTTATTTATATATTATATACTAATAACAATAGTTCAGAAAGGATGGGATTCGAACCCATGGTTCCCGAAAGAACTCTAGTATAGCAAACTAGCGACTTAGACCACTCGACCACCTTTCTTTTAAAAACAAAATTTAATATAAGTACTAAAATTTGTTAATTAAAATTATAAATTAGTTTACAGAACCCCCTCAAACGTAAACAATAATAAACAGAAGAATTCAAACAACATCTACAAAATGTCAATATCATGCCGCAGCTTCATATCCAATATGTACTGTTTGAACAAAATGATGGCGCCTAATACGAACAAATGCAACACAAAGGAAAATAGTACCTACAATCACATGTATTCCATGAAGACCTGTAAGCATATAAAAAGTAGACCCATATGCTCCATCAGAAATTGTAAATGAAGCTGTAGTATACTCAAATAGTTGAAACAGAGTAAATACAACAGCAAGAATTAGTGTAATAACTAGACTTGTCCTTGATTCCATACGATATCCTCCAATTAGAGCAGCATGTGATCATGTAAGAGCTGCTCCAGATGTCAGAAGTAGCCCTGTATTAAGTAGAGGAATCAGTCAAGGATTCATAGCCTCAATACCTTTTGGAGGTCATACAGCACCTAGTGATGGTGTAGGATTTAGACTTGCATGAAAATAAGCTCAAAAGAAAGCAAAAAACAGCATAATTTCAGAAACAATAAACAGAATTATACCAAAACGCAGACCATCTTGTACAGCAGTTGTGTGCTGTCCTTCATATGTACCTTCTCGAACAACATCGCGTCATCAAAAACTAACATTAATTACAGTTGTTAGTAGACCTATAAAAAAAAGGCTTAGACCCCCTTTAAAATTGTGCATATGCCTAGTTAGACCAAATACAATAAATAGAACTGAAAATCCTACAATTAGTGGTCATGGACTTGGATTTACAATATGAAAAGAGTGAAGATATGATTTTTTAATTGAAATATTTTGCATAGTATAAATAAAAAAATATAAATTAATTACAACTTAACCAGATTTCGTATAAGAATTAAACATATACCGAAATAAAAAAATACGTTTTAGGAACACACAAACGATTAACCTAAATAAAAAAAACTAAAAAGTAAATAGAATTAGGAAAGCCATCATCAGAGCAAAAAGTGCAATAGCTTCTGTAAGCGCAAAACCTAGAATTGCAAAACGAAATAGTTCGTCTTTTTCATTAGGATTACGAGATACAGCTACAAGTAGATTAGCGAAAATGTTTCCAATTCCTACTCCTACTCCAGCTAGAGCAATTGTTGATAGAGAAGCACCAATAAGTTTAGCAGCAACTACCATATTATTCAACATTTGTTAATTCAAATAGTAAATTATTTCTTCAAACAAATTATAATACAAGAATATATATATAATATTCTTTTGCAGATTTTTACTATATAAAAAAAAATTTAAATTATTTAATATCCACGACTTTTATAAAAAGTATAGGTTTTAGGTAGAGAAATTTGAAAAGGATAATGCCTATCTTTTAGAGTAGGGGACTTCATTTTAATAACAGTAAGAGTACGAAAATCTATTTGAAGGTAAGAGGGGACAAAAAAATGAACTCCTTTAAGACGTGTAATGCGAGCCTTTCGTGATTTTTTTTTGTTCCTTTTAAAAAAAAGTCATTTAAGCTGCTTTCTTCCTTTAAAGTGTGATTTCTTCTTAAATTTATTACGTTTATAAATAAAATAACGATGACTAAAATACCTTTTTTGATATTGTAGGTACTTGTCCCTTGTTAGTTTTCTTTTGTTTTCATACTTCTTTTGAGAATCGAGTGTAACAACAGAAAGGTTAGAAGATATTAGACTATTAAACTTAGCTTTAATATTAGCCGCTATTTCATTAAACCCACTAAAATCCTCAGAAACAAGTTTAAAAGTAAGATCATCTTCTTGTTTAATATAAGATTTAGAAGTAGTAAGATATTTTGTTATCATATAAAAATTACGCAGCTTATTAAATTTGTTATTATAGAATATAATAGCTTTTTTAATAGGTTTGATGCGTGTTTTTATCGGCTTGTTTTTTATTTTTGAATTTATATATATTGATTTCAGTCTAAAAATTTTTATTTTTAGACGCGATACATGTTTTTTTTTGCTTTTTGTTTTTTTTTTAAAACGGCGTTTAAATTTAAACGACATACGATTTGTAAGATATTTTTTTATAAAAATGATACGTTTAACTTTTTTTTTAAAACGACGTTTCATAATAAACAGACCTCATCGACGAAAATAGACACGTTTAAACACTTTAGAATAAAAAACTACTCAGCTAGTTTTAGGCACACTTACAATCTCACCAATTTTAAGTTGATAACTTGGTGATTTTTCAAGTTTTGAATTAATCTCAAGTCCATTATATATAATAAATTGGTGACATGCAAATACAGTAGGTAGAAGACGTATACGAAAAAAAATAAGATCAAGTCGGGATTCAAGATTGACAAAAAAAGAATTTGAATTCGATGCCACGTTTGTCTTATGTGTTTTAAACCTAATACGAAATTTGTTTTCTGTTAGTTTACCATGAAATTGACGCAGTTTTTGTTTTATATGAAAAAGCGACACATATCGTTTAAAAAGCGCTTTAGGACGTCCATAAGTTTTTTTTCCAAATATAAATTTATTAGGGAGTTTTTTTATATTAGGATTGAAAAAGTTACGTGCTTCATGCCATTTTATATTTTTTGCTACTATCGTATATTTCTTAAATTTTCATGTTTTAAATTTTATCCATTTTGATCGAATTAGATAAAACCCTCGGAGATACGAATTTTTATAAGGCCAGATTTTTGATTTTGTTTGATATGCAAGTTTATAACGAGGTTTATAGAGATTAGGTGACGACATTTAAAATTTAATTTGGTTCTCTCTCAATAGAAAAAAAAAGAGGATCTCTTTTAACACATTTATTTTCTGATTATCCTTGACGTTTTCCTTTCTTTAGGGTTACTACTTCGTTTTTATAGAAGATTCCCTTTCCTTTGTAAACATCGGGGCAACGAAATGAACGTAGTTCTGCCGCCGCTTGACTTATTTCAACTTTATTATTTGAAACAATATCAATAAGTATACCTTTTGTTCGTCCTTCAAGAGCAGAAACAGTATATTGTGTTTTAGTTATATTTATAATAGGATATATACTTTCATGGCTATAACCAATTTTTATACTAATTAGTTTACTATACACATTTGATATTGTTCGCTTACGCCTATAGTTTTTTGTTTGTAGTTTATCAATTTCTTCGGCTGGTTTTATAATTGCACGAAAACCAATACCCACTAGACGCAGACGTTTTTGATATCCTCGAGTAAGACCAAATACAATGTCGTAGATTATAGATAGCGCAGATGATGCTGAAAGACCAGAAGCAAATAGCCGATTACCTTCACTTGAAGAGATCCTGTTAAATCGAACGAGTCCTATTTTTTTAATAACGACATCTTCATTGTATTGAATTTTAATAAGATCAGAAGAACATGAAATAATAACGTTTTTTGGAAGTAGAAAAGAAAGCATGCTTATTTTAAAATTATCGAATTATAAATAGGAGATACCCACCTACATTATATCGACGAGCTTCGGTATCTGTTAGAATTCCTATAGAAGTTGAAATAACAGAAAGCCCCGGATTGCTACGTAGTTGTCAAAGAGTTTTTGTTGTTACGTATTTTGCAAGACTTGGAGTTGAGATTAGTTTAATTCAATTGATTACGCTTTTTCCATGCTGATCGTATTTAAGATCAATACAAATCTGATGCTTTATATTATGGGTTTTATTTGAAGAGCTTTTTATTGAAAAATAAAAACCTCGAATATAACCAGAATAACGCAGAATATTTAGAACGTTATTAAGCGTTGTGTTATTTGATGAATTATCTTTATTTTTGGCATAAGGTCAAGAAAATGTTACACTTTTTAGATTCGAATTTGTTGCATTCGAAATAAGGTTAATTAGTTTAGGAATATCGTTCATTTTATGAAAATTATCAACTAGATTTTTTGACTCCTATTAGCTGACCTGATCATGCAAGTTTACGAAATATCAGACGAGAAATCCCAAATTTAGTATAAATTGCTCGGGATCGGCCTGTAAGAGTACAACGATTTCGAATATGTGTGATAGAGCTTTGACGTGGAATGCTTATAATTAGCGTGTTATACGCTTTTATACGAATACGAGCAGAAAGAGAAAAATTATGAATAAGCGATAGTAGCACATTACGACGTATTTCATAATAATTATATAGAATACGATGTCGTCGGTCTTTAAGGATAAGATATTTCATTACAAATTTTTTTGGAGACAAACGGACTCGAACCGATGACCTAATGCTTGCAAAGCATTTATTCTACCAACTGAACTATGTCCCCGTTTAAATACAAGGTTAGAGGCAGAATCGAACTGCCGTTATTAGATTTGCAATCTAATGCATTAACCAACTATGCTATCTAACCAAATTTTTAATTATAATTGTTTTTGTTGTTTGATTATAAAGTAGAAGTGTTATAATATCTACAATGATTTTATCATAATTAAAAAAATCAAAGTTTTTGATTTTTTTACAAAAAAAGCTGTATCGAATAGGTTTGTTTGGCATTTTATTTGTTTTAATAATTATGATTGATGGAAAAAATCTAATAGCTTGTATATTTTTGCTAGTATCACTACATGTCATATTAAAAAGCTTTTCAATAGTGTTGAGAGCTTGAAGTTGATTATAAAATGAAACACTGCTTGAATTTTCATTATAAATTTCAATTTCTATTTGATAAAAAAGACCGCCTTTAAGCCTGTTTTTAAATTTGAACATATTAGAGAGTTGCCTTAGCCTTTTAAAATTTGAATAGGGAACAAACGAAAAGTTCATTTTAACGTTAGGCATTTTATTAAATTGTGCTAGAAATTCAAGACGTTTAAGATGTGAAAGCTGATTAATAGTACCATAACAAAGAAAAGTCTGGCTTTTTTTTTCTTGTATACTTATTTTACTTGATTGAAATTTACTTATAATTTTACGTATATAGTATATTTTATAAATAGAGCAGAGATTGCTCATATTCCTTTTAATTTGAAATGACATTTAATTTAGAGATTAATTTAAAATTATTAAATTTTCACGACCAAGACGTGCATGTTCAAGAACATTAGTACAATCCATATAGAATACGTCTAGAAGAAAATGGGGTATAATTCCTATAAAAAGCCTAAAAATAATTGGAAGGCTAAAAAGCGCCCTTTCTTTATATGTAAGATCTTTATATGCATTAATTGAAATTACGCTAAGGTTACCAAAAAAAATACGATTAAAAGATCATAGTGTATAAACAGCACCTAGCACCATACTTGTTGCTGCAAATGCAGTTGCTCAAAAATTTTGACGAAATAGACCTACAAAGATGTAGAATTCTCCAATGAAACTACTTGTTAGAGGGAAACTAATATTTGCTAGCGAAAACATTAGAAAAATAAGAGTAAAAAGAGGATAAAAATGTGCTAGACCTCCATAATATTTAAGTGAGCGAACAGCGTAGCGTTCGTATAGAACTCCAACACAAAAAAAAAGCGTACCTGATACAATACCATGGCTTAGCCTCTGGAAAATAGCACCTTGAAGCGCTTCGGTAGTTTCTGCCATAATTCCAAGCAGAACTACATTCATATGGCCTACTGAAGAATAAGCAATAATCTTTTTAAGATCAATTTGACGAATGGCTGTAAAGCAAGTATAAATAACCCCTATAAAAGCAAAAGTTGATACTAGTGGACCAAAAAATGCAGTACCGTACGGAAAAAGTGGTAGACAAAAGCGAATCAGACCATATGTTCCTAGCTTTAGCCTTAGGACAGCTAGTAGTACAGATCCAATAGTTGGTGCTTCTACATGTGCTTCAGGAAGTCAAATGTGGAGCGGAAATAGTGGAATTTTAGCTGCAAAAGCAAAAAAAAAAGTGATTCAAAGAAATAGCTGGTCTTCTTCATTTAGTGCAATTTGAAGAAGTAGTTCATAATCAGTTGTACCGGTTTTTGAATAAATATAAAGGAGATTAAAAAACCTAAAAATAGACCCAAATAGAGTATAAATTGAAATAAGATAGCTAGCGCGAACACGACGTTCACGAGAACCTCAAAGAAGTACTAGGAAATAAATCGGAATTAGTGTCCTTTCAAAAAAAATAAAAAAACCAAGTAGATCTAGAAATAGAAAGGTTCCTAGAACGCTTCATTGAAGGAAAAATAGGTAAAGTAGTGCTTCATTTAGTTTAAATGTAGTTGGTGATAGACTTAGAATACATAGAAAAATAAACAGATTTGTCAGAATGATGAAAAAAATAGAGATTCCATCAACACCTATACGAAGTGACACTATAAATGTAGGAATAACATTGAACGATAGTGTAGAAGCAAACCCACCACAAATATAAGAATTATAAATGTATCTAATAACAAGTAGAAACGAATGTAGAAAAAATAGTCCAGAAACAAATAGAGAAAATTCATATTGAGTTTTAGTTTTTCAGGTACTACCTACTATAAAAAGAATAGTAAATGCAATAAGAGGACAAACAAAAACTATAAACAGATTTATATCAAAACGAGATATAAAATTATAAAGATCAGTAATTGCAGTAGCAGATTTATCAAATAGAATAAAATTAAAGTTTGACATAAAAGTTAAAAATATAAATTATTATAAATTTTTTAATGAGCACTTTTTGGTACTGGTTTGAAAAAAGTTAGTCAAACTGATACAAAAAAGAACATAATAGCATAGAAAGTAATATATGATCCAATAGATGCTACTTGGTTTCAACCAAGGTACGCATCTGGATAATCTGGAATACGTCGAGGCATTCCTGCCATTCCTAGAAAATGCATAGGAAAGAAAGTAAGATTAACTCCTACAAACATAGATCAAAAATGAATTTTACCTACAATTGAAGGAATTTGCAGATTTACAATTTTTTCAAATCAATAATAAAATCCTGAAAAAATTGCAAAAACAGCTCCCATAGAAAGTACATAATGGAAATGCGCTACTACATAATAAGTATCGTGTAGAGCTACATCAAGTCCAGCATTTGCTAGGGCAATACCAGTAAGACCTCCTAGTGTAAATAGAAAAATAAATCCAACCGCAAAAAGCATTGCTGGGTGGTTCATATTAATTGAACCACCTCACCTAGTTGCAATTCAACTAAAAATTTTAATTCCTGTAGGCACTGCAATAATCATTGTTGCTGCAGTAAAATAAGCACGAGTATCTACATCAAGACCTACTGTATACATATGATGTGCTCACACAATAAATCCTAGGATACCAATTGATACCATAGCATAAACCCTTCCAAGATAACCAAAAACAGGTTTTCCGGAGTAGCTAGAAACAACATGGCTAATAATACCAAATCCTGGTAGAATTAGAATGTATACTTCAGGATGTCCAAAAAATCAGAATAGATGTTGATATAGTACAGGGTCTCCTCCAGCAGATGGATCGTAAAAACTTGTGTTAAAATTTCGATCTGTAAGTAGCATAGTAATTGCTCCCGCTAGAACTGGAAGTGATAGCAGTAGAAGAAATGCAGTAATAAGAACAGCTCATACATATAGCGGTAGTTTATGCATAAAAAGACCAGGCGCACGCATATTAAAAATAGTTACAATGAAATTAATTGCTCCCATAATTGACGATGCTCCAGATAGATGTAGACTGAAAATTGCCATATCTACTGCTGGCCCAGAATGAGCTTGAATGCTACTAAGTGGTGGATAAACAGTTCACCCAGTACCGGCACCTCCTTCAATAAGAGCAGAACTTAGAAGAAGAATAAGCGATGGTGGTAGAAGTCAAAAGCTAATATTATTCATTCGAGGGAATGCCCTATCAGGTGCTCCAATAAGAATAGGAACAAAAACATTACCAAATCCACCAATAAGAATAGGCCTTACCCTAAAAAAAATCATCAGGAAAGCATGAGCAGTAACAACTACATTATATAGTTGATGATTACCAGCTAGAATTTGATTTGTGGTTCCACCAAGCTCCATTCGAATAACAAGAGACATCGCAGTTCCAATAACACCGGAAAATGCTCCAAAAATAAGATAAAGAATTCCAATATCTTTATGATTTGTCGAAAATAGTCAACGATTTGCTCATAGACTAAATCAATTAGAGGTTGTAGCTACAGATACAGAAGAACTCATGTATTAAGTATATTACCTCTAATTTAATTTGTAAAATATGTATAATATATATATTAGGCTTCCCTTTTGTGAAAGTATTCCAATTGTTTCTTTAGTCACTTACATTTTATGAAAAATTGTTAGAATTCGGAATGTTTTTCTAGTGAGACCTTAAAAGAAATAAAAAATGTAAATTTTAACTGACCCTGAACTATTTAAAGTAAAATATATGGATAATTTATATTGAGTAAACTTATAAGCCAAAAAAGATTTCTCCAAAAGGAAAAAGAAGAGTAAGTTTTTTAACAATAAAAATTATGTGTCTACGACACATAATTATACACCTATATTTAAAATTATAATTTTAAAAACTAATTCGTAAATAGAGAAGATGCAGACACCTGCCCTGTCTCAACAATTAGCGATTTTTGTTCAGAAAGATAATACTGTGCTAGATAAGCATCAGAAGACCTTTCAATAGCATTTTCTTCACTGTCTTCATCCCCAAAACCAAGAAGTAGAGCAGCAAACGCAAAAAATAGAAAATCTTCAAGTAGATCAATATCAAGTTGAGGCATTTTAATATAAAATATATTTATTAATGAGCTACGTATAGATCTTTTAGATAAATACAAGTCAGAATAGTAAAAATATAAGCTTGAATTCCGGCTACTGCCATTTCTAGAAAAATTAGAATAAAAACAACAAGAGCTGGAAGGAATGCTGCAACAGCAAATCCATCTCCAAGTGTGAACATTACATAACTAAATCCAATTAGAACTTTCATAAGAGTATGCCCTGCCATCATATTTGCAAATAGTCGAACAGATAGGCTTACCATACGAAAACTATAAGACAGAAATTCAATAGGAATTAGAAGAAAAATAAGTGGAAATGGACATCCAGATGGCATAAATAGTCCAAAAAAGTAGTTAATTCCATGTTTACGAATCATTAGAGTTACTAGAGCAGCAAATACAGAAAAAGCTACTCAAAAAGTTAGAATTAGGCTACTAGTTGCCGTATCTCCGTATGGAATCATACCTAGTAGATTACTTACTAGGACAAAACTAAAAATAGAACATACTTTAACATAAAGAGATCCATTTTCAGCAATATCTTTACCTAGATTAGCTACAAAAAGAGGAGCAACTACATCTTCAACGATAATTAGATCTCCATTATTGGACATAATAAAATCATCATTATCATCAGTACCCCCTACCAGGAAAAAACCTAGTAGAAAAGTAATCATAATCTCATCAATAGAAAAGCTGAAATCAATCTGAGGTGCAATTAGAAAATTAAATCCTGTTTGTGAATTAGATGTAACCTCATTTGCTACATAAAAAAAATCAGTAAATCAAACCCTAACAAAAAAACTTGTAAAAAAATGGATAGCTCCAATAAAGAAAAGATGTGAAAAACCATCCATTGTTTGTGATACTATTGTTGCAACAATTGGTGCAAAATGATTAGTAAGTACCCTTACAAAAATAATAGCTAGAAGTACTTCAAATTCTACAGAAAATAGTGTAGAAAATGAAGAAATAGAAGATGAAGCAGAAAGCACATTTGAATATAGATGTCCTGCATCAAATTCCATTTCGGAAATGAATAGGGTGTACGGAGCGATGGTCTCTAGTACACGATGCGAAAGTCAAACAACTTCGTCAAATTGTTCTAGTGGAGTAAAAATAAACATAAAAAATAATGAATGTTAACCTATTTAGTTATAAACAGGAGTGTACAAATTTTAAGAATATAAATTATTATATTATACGTTTTAGGAACACACAAATGATTATACTAGAAACAAACAAAACATAAAACTAGCAGATTCTGATTATTAGGTTTTGTTGATTTTTCTGATATTTCCTCAAATGCATTATCATCGTTATTACCATTGTTCTTACTATTCTTATTATTATTGTTATTGTTATTACCATAATAAAAATCAGCTAGTGAATAGTCAGAATCTCCCGCCGCTTTTTTACGCATTTTAAATATAGGATATATACGAAAAAAAGGAGTTAGGATAACCCCACAAATGATTCAAATAGGCAGATAACCTGAAAGGATTTCTGGTACACTTGCAATTCTATTAATTATAGATTTTGTAAAGTCAGCTATACCCCGAATCTCGGTAAGAGATTGAGCGATATCTTTACTAGTCTCTACCCTCTCTGACATATGTTTTGTTTGTGCCTCGGCGTTCAGTTTCTGCGATAGAACTTTTTCTTCTTCAAGAAGAAGCTTTTGACGTTCCTCTCAGCCTTTTTGGTCAGCTTCCAGGTACATACAAATAAGTGGAATAACTCCTCAAAGAACAA
>Ga0114972_10000938_pt1 | contig 21993 bp, 19 predicted proteins | sample M_140807_EF_Meta_FD_87354 | JGI IMG/M metagenome (GOLD analysis project Ga0114972, IMG submission 87354) | Freshwater microbial communities from Lake Montjoie, Canada to study carbon cycling - M_140807_EF_MetaG | ecosystem: Environmental > Aquatic > Freshwater > Lake | place: Lake Montjoie...
CATGATGACCGTGGTGTCAGGGTCATCGACCGCAACTTGCAACATATCGCCCACAGTTAAGTCGGCCTCGTTGCCCGTCATGATGAGCGCAGATAAGCCAATGTCGTTGGCGGTTGCAACGGCCATTAAATGTGCACCGTAGGCGCCCGACTGGCTGATAATCGCCACGCCACCTGGCTTTGGAAACTCAAGTTCACAGCCGGTTGCAAAGGTTGCGTAAAACTTATTGACTGGGTTGATCAGGCCTAAAGAGTTGGGGCCGATCAAGCGCATGCCATGCTCATGCGCGACGCGTACCAACTCGAGTTGAGCCGCGGCACCTTCGGGGCCGGTTTCGGCAAAGCCCGAGCTAAACAAGATTGCAGCCGCGCAACCGCGCTCAGCTAACTCACGGACAGACTGAAGCGCGGCCGAGGCTGGCACGATGATGATCCCGACATCTGGGGTCTCAGGCAGCGCCGCAATCGAAGGGTAGCTCGGGATGCCTTGCACCGTTGCGCGATTTGGGTTGACTGGAAAAATCTTGCCCTGATAGCCCTGGCTCAACATATACGAGATGGGGCGCCCGCCGATACGCAACGGGTCGTCTGAAGCGCCAATGACAGCCACCGATTGTGGCTTGAGTAGCTTGATCAGGCGCGCACGGTCGTTGGGGCGGGTAAGTTGGGGGGCGGTCATGGTGTCGGTCTCCGGCGGTATGCGAGCGTCGCTAGTTTTAGAGCGCTGCTTTTATGTTGAGTGCATCGAATTAGCCTTCGATCATACCGCCCAGTCAAAACCTGTGTTGAATCCCTATGAATCTAGTCGGGATTTCAGTACGATATCCACTTCAGTCTTTTCGCGACTGGGGCCCGCCTGAAGGCTGCCCCAAACCCGATTTCACGGCTGCTAACAATTAAGCTAGCCAACTGACAATTCAGCCAGCCAACCCGAGAAAGAGACCTATCATGAACAAACCCACCCCCGAATTTGATAGCCTGTTACCCCCACTGACTTTGAACCGCCGTGGTTTTTTGACCACCTCGCTTGCCACCGGTTTTACCCTGGCCGCGGGCCCAATCATGGCGCAAACGGTGATCACGACCGATACCAATGGCCTGACCGCCGGCGAAGTTAAGATCCCGGTGGCCGATGGCACGATCCCAGCCTACCGCGCAGCCCCCGAAGGTAAAACCAATTTGGGCACAATCTTGGTGATTCAAGAAATCTTTGGTGTGCATGAGCACATCAAAGACGTATGCCGCCGTTTTGCTAAGTTGGGTTACTTGGCGATTTCACCTGAACTCTATGCGCGCCAGGGCGATCCTTCTAAGTACACCGAAAACGCCAAACTCTTTGCCGAGATCGTCAACAAAGTCCCTGATGCACAAGTGATGAGCGATCTTGACGCAACGGCTAAGTGGGCGACTGCCAACGGTGGCGATCCGAAACGTTTAGGCATCACCGGCTTTTGCTGGGGTGGTCGCATCGTTTGGTTGTATTCGGCACACAATCCTGCACTCAAAGCCGGCGTGGCCTGGTATGGCCGGATGGTGGGTGATGCCGACGCCATGAAACCCAAGCATCCCGTTGATGTGACGGCGCAAATGAATGCCCCCGTGTTAGGTCTGTACGGCGGCGAAGATACTGGCATCCCCGTCAGCACAATCGACACCATGAAAGCCGCGCTCGAAAAAGGCTCAGCTGCTGCCAAGGCTTCATCGTTTGTGATTTATCCCAAGGCACCACACGCGTTTCACGCCGACTATCGCCCAAGCTATCGTGCCGCTGAAGCGAAAGAAGCTTGGGAGCAAGCGCAGGGTTGGTTTAAGAAGTATCTATAAGGCCACCTAGGTAGAGTGGGTTTGCGCAGGCACCCACTCGGCGCCTAAAGATCCGTTTTATCTGCAAGATCTGTATCATTCGCAATTCAATCAGTTCATTAAAGAGAAACTTTCATGGCTAACATTACTCGCTTAGATTCAAACGCACGGCTTAGCCGCGTGGTCATTCATGGTGATACGGTTTATGTTGCAGGCATCACTTCAAGCGTCAAGGGTGACATCGTCGAGCAAACGCGCGATGTGTTTCGCCAAATCGATGGCTATTTAGCTGCGGCAGGCTCAGACAAGCATCATCTGCTAACCGCACAAATCTGGCTCAAAGACATCACTGCAGACTTTGCGGGCATGAATAGTGTGTGGGCTGAATGGGCACCTAAAGATGCGTTACCTACACGCGCAACGGGCGAGGTCAAACTGGCTGCGCCTGACTTGTTGGTTGAAGTGATCGTTTCTGCAGCAAAAAAATAAGTATGTCTAAGGTAGCGGTCATCGGCGCCGGCCCTGCTGGCCTGATGGCAGCCGAAATACTTGCGCAGGCCGGCCATTCGGTTCAAGTTTTTGAAGCCAAGCCGTCGGCGGGCCGTAAGTTTTTGATGGCGGGACGCGGTGGTTTAAACATCACGCACTCTGAGCCTGCCGAACGGTTTAACGCTCGGTACGGCGCGCGCGCGCCCGAATTTGCGGCGATGTTGGCGGCGCTCAACGCCAATGCGCTGTGCGAATGGGTGCATAGCTTAGGGATTGAAACCTTTGTTGGCTCATCGGGGCGTGTGTTTCCGGCTGAGATGAAAGCGGCCCCGTTACTGCGGGCCTGGATCAATCGTTTGCGTAAACAAAATGTGCAGTTTTTGATGCGGCATCGATGGCTAGGGTTTGAACTTGACCACGGCTCAGACAAGCAAGGCTCTGAGGCTTCAGGGCCAGCGTCTAGTCCGTCAGAGAAACGAGTCCCAGAGGCGCACGTCGCCGCGAAATCTACTTTGCGCTTTGAGTCGCCGAAAGGCGAAGTGACGGTCACGCCTGATGCGGTCGTTCTTGCCCTAGGCGGCGGCAGTTGGGCGCGCCTAGGTTCTGACGGTGCTTGGTGGCCGTTGTTGCAACAACAGGGCGTCGAGCTTGCGCCGTTGCTGCCGAGCAATGGCGGCTTCGAAACAAAATGGTCGCAACATTTTATTGATCAGTGTGCAGGCCAGCCGCTTAAAACAGCCGAGTTTTGGCTGACGACTACACCTGCTAAGGCAACCAAAGGGCGTCCTAAAAGCGCTAAAACCACACGCACACTCGCGGCAGGTAAGCAGACCGCACATCTGCGAGGCGAATGTTTGATGACTGAGCATGGGCTTGAGGGCGGTGCCATCTATACGCTGTCAGCAGCCCTACGTGGTGAAATCTTGCGCCACGGTTCGGTTACGCTGTACGTTGATTTACTGCCCGATCACACCGCTGAAAAAGTCTTGGCCGAGGTATCGCACCCACGTGGCACACGCTCGTTATCTTCACATTTACGCTCACGTCTTGGTGTGCACGGCGTCAAAGCTGCATTACTGCGCGAGTGCTTATCCGCTGAAACGTTTAAAGACCCTGTGAAGCTGGCCGAGGGTCTAAAAGCCCTACCAATTGTCTTAACCGCGTGCCGCCCAATCGACGAGGCCATCAGCACCGCGGGCGGTGTGCAGTTTGAAGGCCTCACCAAGCAGCTAATGATCAAAACCTTGCCCGGCGTGTTTTGCGCCGGCGAAATGCTCGATTGGGAAGCCCCCACCGGCGGCTATCTCATCAACGGGGCGATGGCTTCGGGTAAAGCGGCAGCGGTTGGGGTGAGTGAGTGGCTGAGCCACTAGGCGCTACTTTTTGTTTTGCGCGTTGATGCTGCAGCTAGATTCTGATTTGCCCACGCCAAGGCGCTGTCTAGTTTTTTTGCGGTTGAAGGCTGGTGCAGCCAACGTTCGTTGTCTGGGATGATTGTTACCGTTCGAATGACCCAGACCCCGGGTTCGGGGTTTTCTACTAACACCTTTCGCCCAGCGAACTCTTTGCCGAGTGAGATCTGGCCACTCGTTCCAATTGACTTAACGATCTGTTGCTCTACTGGAAGTGCATCCATGTCGCGCCTCTTTATTTTCATGCTGCATGATTGCATTATTGCATGAAATTAAAACTAAACCATCTTATGTGTAGCGATTGAGCCTATATTTTTTTCTCATTTTGTGCAAAAGTAAGAGATTGAACTTGCCCCACAAACCCTCTTCGAGCCGACCCCACCATGAGCCTTCTCAGCCCTGACGAACTTGCCGCCTTAATCCCCGCTGAGTCATCGATTTTTCCGGCGCCAATCCCGGTTCAATGCGTCTCAAGTGATGAGTTTTTGCCTGGCGTTCAAACGCCTAAGCAAAAAGAATATGAAGCACGTGTGAAAGCGCTTGGCGCCGAACTCGCAAAAAAACAGGGCCTCACACGTCGCAAGTTCTTTAAATCTGCCTCGGGGATGGCCGCCGCGTTTTTAGCGATGAACGAGACCTATGGTCCAGTGTTTGGCGTGTCGAGTGCCGAAGCTGCGACGCCCGAGATGGCCAACGAGCGCGCGCAGTCGCTGTCTGGCCAGTTCATCATGGATATGCACACGCACTTTTTGCGTGACGACACTACCCTTGAAGGCTTTGTGCGTAGTCGCGAGGCAGTTGGCAAAGCGGGTTGGAATCCAGCCCTAGTGGGTAAGCCCCAAACGCTTGAAGACCTTAAGTTTGCCAATTACTTAAAAGAAATATATTTGGATAGCGATACCAAGGTGGCGTGCATTAGCGGTGCGCCCTCAGAAAAGGTGACCGATTGGTTTTTAACCAACGACATGAAAAACCAAGCGCGTGCCACCATCAACTCAATCGCAGGGTCAAAGCGCGCCTTTGCTCACGCCATCTTTACCCCAGGCTATGCCGGTTGGCTAGACGAAATCGATCGCGCCATTGAAGTGCTTAAGCCCGACTCATTTAAGGGCTACACGATTGGTGACAACACCAACAAACAGTTGTCGGTGCACCCTTGGCGTTTAGATGATGAAAAACTTGTGTACCCCGCCTATGAAAAGTTTGTGAAAGCCGGGCTCAAAAACGTGTGTATTCATAAAGGCTTGTTTCCACCTTCGGTTGAAAAGAGCTTTCCGAACCTCTTGCAATACGCCAAGGTTGATGACGTGGCGAAGGCGGCAAAAGATTGGCCACAACTGAACTTCATCATCTATCACGGTGGCTATCGCTATAGCGGCGGTGGTGGCGCACAGGGTGCCTGGGAACAGTTTGAAAAAACAGGCCGCATCGACTGGGTCAGTGATTTGGCGGATATCCCGGGCAAGTACGGCGTCAACAATGTGTACGCCGATGTCGGTCAGCTGTTTGCACAGTCTACGATTGCCGATCCACGCGTCTCGGCTGTGATGATGGGTCAGTTGATCGCAGGCTTGGGTGCCGATCACGTGTGTTGGGGCACTGATGCTATCTGGACTGGTGCACCGCAATGGCAAATCGAAGCGCTACGTCGCCTTGAAATCCCAGAAGATTTACAAAAGCGTTACGGGCTGAAGCCGCTTGGCCCCGCTGATGGCGCGGTGAAGCGTGCCATTTTTGGCGAGAACAACGCGCGGTTGTACAACTTTACGGCGGCTCAGCGGGCTGCCGTTAGCGGCGATAAGATCGCCAGCGGCAAAGCGATTTACGACCGACACGGTGACGGGCGCACCAACATGGCTTATGGTTATGTGAATCGGGGCGCCGCGTAATTAGTTGCTGTCTGATTGCTTTAGCTGACCGGTTGCGGTTGGCTTCATGAAGCGGTTGAATGGCTAGGCGCGACTTTTTCTACAGCACTCAGTCAGGTTCAGCAGTCAGCAAGTGCTGCTGAATTTGTTCGATCGCTTTGGTGATCTCGCTCAGTGCGAGGTCTGAGCGCGCCTTATCCATGCGAGTCGTCAGTGTTGATACGCTGATGCCGGCAATCGGTACATTGTTCTTGTCCCTCAAGGGCACGGCAATCGAGCGTACGCCTGGCAGCTCGATCACGTCACTAATCACAAAGCCGCGGGTGCGCGCACGTGCAATGGTTTTGCGTGCATTCGCTTCAGAGTAGTTTGGATATTTTTCGCGGCAGCGCTCAGCGTTGACTTTAAAAATACGCTCGATTTCGTTGTCATCTAAAAAACTCATAATGGCCAACGCGCCACCGCCAACGTTTAGGGGGCGTCGCTTGCCAACCTCAAGCACAAACACCTTGATCGGAAACGCGCCTTCAGCGCGATCAATACACACGCCATCAAAGCCTGCGCGCACGGTGAGCGAGACGGTGTCGCCCGTGGCCTGCGCAATGTGTTGCAGATGAGGGTGACACAGATCGCGGATGTTGGTGCGCGGGCTTGCCGCCAGACCCATTTCGTAAATGGCACTGCCTAAAAAATATCGTTTGGTGCTTTCGTCTTGTCGGATCAGGCCTTCAGACACCAAGCCTTGCAGGATACGGTGCGCCGTAGGGCGCTCAATTGCGACCTCGGTGCACAGGTCAATGAGTCGCGCGCCAATGCGATTGCGCGCTGACACCCCGCGCAGCAGAGCTGCAACACGCTGCACAACTTGTGTACCTGATTTGGTGGCGGCACTCGGAATTGTCATGATTCATTATTCCACATTTTGGTCGTACTAACCACATAGTCGTACATGCTGACTCATATCGACGTAACGTCCACTCATCTCCCCAGTGCCAGTAAACTAGTTCCTTGTGCAACATCACGTTCGATGATCGCCAAGTTCGCTATGTTTTTCGACGACTCAAGCCACATTTAGCCAATATGTTTGACGCGACCTCTTTAGCGCACGCCCTGACATTCGACGATTCAAGCTACTTTGATCCAATATGTTCGATACCACTTCTTTAGCGCACCTACCCAAGCCCGCCCAGTACGAGGCGCTGGCTACGCAAGCGCATGCCTTGATGGCAGGTGAACACAATCTGATTGCAAACGCCGCCAATTTGTCTGCGCTTGTAATGAGCTCGTTACCCGACCTCAATTGGGTTGGCTTTTATCTGTATGACGGCACTGAGCTGGTGCTTGGGCCGTTTCAGGGTAAGCCGGCTTGTCTGCGCATTGCACTCAATCGTGGCGTGTGCGGGAAGGCAGCGAGCACCGGTCAAACGCAATTGGTGCCTGATGTACACGCGTTTCCTGGGCACATCGCGTGCGATGCGGCGTCGCGTTCTGAGTTAGTGGTGCCTTTGCTGCATCAGGGTAAGCTGCTTGGTGTGTGGGATGTTGATAGCCCCGTGTTGAATCGCTTTGATGCCATCGACCAAAATGGCATGCAAGCCTTGTGTAAAATTTTTCTTTCTTCACTGTTGCCGGAATAGACTCGCTCATGAGCACACCCAACGCTTTAGACTTTGATTATGTCATCGTAGGTGCAGGCTCGGCTGGTTGCCTGCTGGCCAATCGGTTATCGGCTGATCCCTCCAAACGCGTCTTGCTGCTTGAGGCAGGCGGGCCCGATAACTGGCATTGGATCCACATCCCTGTTGGCTATTTGTATTGCATCGGCAATCCGCGCACAGACTGGTGTTACAAAACTAAGGCTGATCCAGGGTTGAATGGTCGGCAATTAGGTTACCCACGTGGTCGCGTGCTGGGTGGTTGCTCATCGATTAATGGCATGATTTACATGCGTGGCCAACGCGCCGATTACGATGGCTGGGCTGCGCTTGGCAACACAGGCTGGGGTTGGGATGACTTGTTGCCTTTGTACAAGGGCATGGAAAACCACCACGGTGGTGCGAGCGAGTTTCATGGCGCGGGCGGCGAGTGGAATGTCGAACGCGTGCGTTTGTCGTGGGAGATCCTCGATTCGTTTCGCGAGGCGGCCGCACAGGCAGGCATCCAACCCGTCAATGATTTCAACACGGGTGACAACGAGGGTAGCGACTACTTTGAAGTGAATCAGCGCGAAGGCTGGCGTTGGAACACCTCGAAAGCGTTTCTGCGCCCAATCAAACACCGCCGCAACTTGACTGTGTTGACGCACGCCCACACCACGCGCCTGGTGTTTGAGGGCAAGCGAGTGACCGGTGTTGAGTTTCTGAAAGACGGTCACAAGCAAATCGCGCGTGCCCACACTGAAGTGGTGATGGCTGCCGGTTCAGTTGGTACGCCGCAAATCATGCAGGCTTCGGGCCTAGGTGCAACCAGTTTGCTAGCACCTTTAGGCATACAAACCATCCATGAGCTTCCCGGCGTTGGGCAAAACTTGCAAGACCATTTGCAGTTGCGTATGGTCTACCGTGTAGAGGGTACGCGTACCCTAAACACCATCGTGAATTCATTGTGGGGTAAGGCAATGATCGGGCTCGAGTACGCCTTAACTCGGCGCGGCCCCATGAGCATGGCACCTTCGCAATTAGGTGTGTTTGCAAAATCAGATCCGCAACAAACTCGCGCTAACGTCGAGTATCACGTGCAGCCCCTATCGCTTGAAAAATTTGGCGAGCCCTTGCACAGTTTTCCGGCGTTTACCGCCTCGATTTGTAACGTGCGCCCCACTAGCCGTGGTCACGTCAACATCGTGTCGCCCGACACCGCGCAGTCGCCCGAGATTTTGTGCAACTACTTATCAACGGACGAAGATCGTCGCGTGGCAGCCGACAGCATTCGTTTAACGCGCCGTATTGTGGGGCAGTCTGCGTTGGCGCGTTTCAATCCTCAAGAAATTAAACCTGGCCTGACTGACGATAGCGAAGAGTCGCTCGCGCGTGCAGCCGGTGAAATAGGCACCACGATTTTTCACCCTGTGGGTACGTGCAAAATGGGCCAAGACCCGATGGCCGTGGTCGATGCGAATTTGCGCGTGCATGGCGTGCAAGGCCTGCGCGTGGCTGATGCCTCGATCATGCCAACGATTACGTCGGGCAATACCAATTCGCCGACCTTGGTGATTGCAGAGAAGGCAGCAAAAATGATGTTGAGTGGCGCTTAGTGCTCTAAGATTTTTATCGACGGCAAACGTCTAAAGGTTGACACTCGGGCGTGACGGTTTAGGATTTTCGTCTGTGCTTAGCGCGCCAAGATTTGTACCGGCTCTTGCAGCGGTTTGATTTCGCAATCCACCTCAAGCGCTTTGCGCTCAAGCACAACAAAATCACCCGTTTGCTGCGCTAACAACGGGTGATGCCAGGTGCCTGGGTTAAAACTCACACCGCACGAGCCATCCAGCCAAAAGGCTGCCAAGCTTGATTCAAGTGGTTGCTGGCCTTGAAAAGCCGGGTCGCCTAAGGCAACCACCACTACAAAGGGCACGCCCGCAAGCGGGATAAATGATTGGCTGCCCAACACGTGACGTTCAAGCTCGCGCGCTACAAACGGCAAAGGGTTGGCTTTTGCACGATATAGATTCAAGCTCGCCTGACCGCCTGCTTGCGACAGATCGGGACCAGGGAGGGCAATCTTCTCGCTGGTGCCCGCATTGATAAACAGCCCGCTCGAGACGGCGCCCCCCAACACAGCACCGTAAGGGGCAAACGCAGCAGTGGTTAGAGTTTGAGTTTTTAAAGTGCGCATCGTTGTTTAAGACCAAAATAACTGAGAGCTAGAATGATGACTTCAGAAAAAACATGAGCGTTTAAGCACAACAGCATTGCTGCGGGGCAGCATTATCGTTTCAGCGAAGATTAATCGCGTCACGGAAGAATCATGACTACAGTGCAAGATTATCGCGCTGGAACAGAATCATTCAGAAACGAGCGAGTAACAATTCTTACACAGAATCGATCGCAAAAGCGTTTGCCCAAGTAACCACGTAAGGTATAGTCCTTGTCAGTACAAGCATTGTTTGCGCGCGGTGCTTGATTTCTTTTTTATCCGCTTTAAAAGGTACCGCATGAACATGCCTCATTCCATCCAAATCATCGCGACGGTCTTGTTTGCAGTGGCCATTATTCACACCTTTTCGGTGCCGGTGTTTGCACGCCTCGCGCACAAAAATGGTCCGCATGCAGGGTTGTGGCATTTTTTATCTGAAGTCGAAGCGGTGTTTGGTCTTTGGGCGTTCGTGCTGCTGGTCGTGATGGCAATGCTTGCCGGTGTGCCCACCATGGTCAATTACGTCGACACGACCAATTTTACTGAGCCGTTATTCGTGTTTGCCATCATGGTGGTGGCTGCCAGTCGCCCGATTCTTGAACTGGTCGGTGGCGTTGTGCGTGCGATTGCACGAATGATCCCGGTGTCGCGGCAGCTCGCGACGTATTTTGTGGTGCTGACGGTCGTACCGCTGTCGGGGTCGTTGATTACCGAACCCGCAGCCATGACTCTAGCCGCACTGTTGTTGCGCGACGCTTACTTCAAGCGGCCGGGCCACAGTGCCTTTAAATACATGACGCTTGGCGTGTTGTTTGTGAACGTATCGATTGGTGGCGTCTTAAGCGCTTATGCCGCGCCGCCGGTGCTGATGGTGGCACAAACCTTTGGCTGGGATTCTGCCTACATGTTGACCCACTTCGGTTGGCGAGCTGTCTTGGCCGTGTCGTTTAACGCTCTTATTTTGACGATCATTAATCGTAAAGTGTTGGCTAGTGGCGAGGTCGAAACACACCGTGGTGTCACGCAAGATGCCCCCGTAAACGTGCCGCCATTCACTATTTTGATCCACGTTGCGTTCTTAGTTGGCATCGTTGTCTTTGCTCACCACCCTGCGGTCTTTGTGGGGCTGTTAGTGTTATTCATCGGCTTTTGCCACGCTTACAAGCGCTTTCAGTCGCCCTTGATGCTTAAAGAAGGCTTGATGGTTGGTTTCTTTTTGGCGGGCTTGGTGCTGTTAGGGACTTTGCAAAAGTGGTGGCTACAAGATTTATTAGGTAGCTTGTCGCCCATCGTTTTGTTTTGGGGGGCAACCGCACTCACGGCGATCACCGATAACGCGGCCTTAACGTATCTGGGCTCGTTGGTCGAGGGTACCTCTGAGGCGTGGCGTTATATGCTGGTGGCCGGCGCCGTCACAGGCGGCGGTTTGACCGTGATCGCAAATGCGCCAAACCCAGCAGGTTTTGCGATTTTGAAATCGACCTTTGATAACGAAACGATTGCACCGGGGCCCTTATTTATTGCAGCGTTAGGCCCCACCCTTGTAGCCGCCGCGTTGTTTTTGTATTAGTGTCTAAGTTGGTTCATCTCAGAGCACCCCATCATGTCAGATCTCGCCTACTCTACCCTTACCGAACTCGCGCAAGGTTTGCGCAACAAAAAATTTAGCTCTGAAGAGCTTGCGAAAGAATATTTAACGCGCATTGATAAAGGTAACAAAGAGCTACATGCGTATGTCAGCGTCGATTCAGACAGCGTGCTGGCGCAGGCTCGCGCTGCCGATGTCCGTCGCACGTCGGGCTACAGCCTAAGCGTTTTAGATGGTGTACCCATTGCTGTAAAAGATCTGTGCGATATCGAAGGCCAAATCACCACCGGCGGCTCGCAAGATTGGCTAACACGTCGCAGCCCCACCACCTGTACGGCCGTTGAGCGCCTGCTGCGTGCCGGCATGATTAATTTGGGTAAAACCCATATGGTTGAATTTGCCTTTGGTGGCTGGGGTACCAACCCGGTCATGGGCACCCCTAAAAACCCTTGGGATTTGACCACCCATCGCATACCGGGCGGTTCTTCAAGTGGCTCGGGTGTCGCTGTGGCTGCAGCCTTGGCGCCGGCCGCGTTGGGCTCAGATACTGGCGGTTCGGTGCGTATCCCCGCCGCGTTAAATGGTATTACAGGGCTAAAAACCACCCGCGGTTTGATTAGCTTGCATGGCGCCTTGGCGTTGTCGGGCACGCTAGACTCGATCGGCCCCATGACACGCGATATGCAAGATTCTGCCATCCTCACTGAGTTGATGGCTGGTGCTGATCCGCTCGATCCAACCAGCTGTGGTCACCCGCTGTTTCAATGGCAGGCTCCTCCCGAGGGCGCCAAGCCTTTGCAGGGGATTCGTATTGCGCTGATTCCCGAAGGGCAATATCCCATGCCGGTTGGTGCTGACATCAAACGCATTCTTGAAGATACACGCCGGGTGCTGGTCGAACTTGGTGCGCAGATCGTTGATAAGCCGTTTCCGTTCGACTTTAACGATATGATGGTGCGTAACGGTTACATCACTGCCGCTGAGGCCTACGCGATTCATCGCGCCTACATCGATGATGCCGCTCGCCCCTTTGGTGAGTTCGTGCGTAAGCGCGTGCAGTCAGGGCGCGGCATTTCTGCTGCAGATTACATCCACGCGATGGCGGACCATCGTCGTACCACTGCCGCCTGGACAGACTGGATGAGTAACGTTGATGCGCTACTTTCGCCTTGTGTGCCAATGGGTGCATGTCCGCTGACCGAAGTTGACGAGTCAAAAACTCCTGTCTCTGCCTTTACGCGCGGCGGTAACTTCATGGGCACCACGGGTGTTTCATTGCCCGCCGGTTTTGCCGATAACGGTATGCCAATTGGCATGCAACTATTGGGTAAGCCGTTTGACGATGCCACCATGGTTAAAATCGGGATTGCGTTTCAGCGCGTGACCAAGTTTCACTTGGCTCGCCCAGATCTCAAAAAGCTAGGCCTGTAAGCAACAGCAAACCATTACTTAGTGCGTTCGGCCGACAACTGGCCGAAAAAGGCTTCAAAGCGGGTTTATTCAGCCCCTTTGGGGCCGCTTTACCTTCAGAGTCATCGAATTTTGATAAAAACCCGTTAAAATCAAAGGCTTTCCTTTTGGTTTCCGTACTTTCTCTTTTCAGGGTTAGTACTTTCCCATTTATCCAGTATCCAAGAAGTGAATCGTGCCAATCTACGCTTACAAATGCTCAGCCTGTGGTCACGCTGAAGACAAGCTGCAAAAAATCTCTGACGCGCCTCTGACGGTGTGCCCACAGTGCGGTCAGTCAACGTACTCAAAACAAGTCACCGCTGCCGGCTTTCAATTAAAAGGCTCGGGGTGGTATGTCACCGATTTTCGTAGCAACGGTAGCGGCGGTGCTAAAACCAGCGAAGCGGCTGTGCCGATAGCAGGCTCTGAGGCCGCTGCGGGTTCGTCTGGTGGCGACACCAAGGCTGGCTCAAGCGAGTCGTCTGCTAGTCAGTCGGGCACGTCGTCTGACAGTTCGGGCAAGACGTCCTCCTCGGGTGGCACCTCAAACGGTACTTCAAGCGGCAACTCAAGTGGCAACTCAAGCGCAGCTTCGTCAAGCAGTGGCGGCGCCGCTAGCTCGGGTAACAGTGGCGCAGCTAGCTCTTCGGGCGGGTCGTCCAGCAATTCATCCGGTAGTACCTGAGGCCAATAGAGCCCAACATGCGATTCTTAAAAAAGTACTTCGTCACCGGTTTACTGATTTGGGTGCCTGTCGTCATCACGATCTGGGTGCTCGGCTTGATGGTCAACACGCTCGAAAGCGTGGTGCCGGCTTTTTTATCGCCCACAGCGTTGTTTGGCTTTGATATCCCAGGTTTCAGGGTGGCCTTGGTACTTGTCGTGTTGCTCGCCACGGGCATGTTTGCCGCTAACTTCTTGGGTCGTGGCATCTTAAAGTACTCAGAAAAAGTCCTGGGCCGCATCCCACTGGTCAGGTCAATCTATCAGTCGGTTAAGCAAGTCAGCGATACCTTGCTCGCACCCAATGGTCAGGCGTTTAGGCAGGCCGTACTGGTGCAATATCCGCGCGCAGGTTGTTACACCGTGGCCCTGTTGACGGGTGCCCCAAGCGGCGAAGTGGCCGAGCATTTGCAGTCTGATTATGTCAGTGTGTATGTGCCCACCACACCCAACCCAACGTCTGGTTTCTTTTTAATCATGCCGCGCAGTGAAGTCGTGCCGCTCAATATGTCGGTCGATGCTGCGCTGAAATATATTGTGTCGATGGGCGTTGTTGCGCCCCCTGTTGGCCCGCTACTCAATGCCGTCGACGCTGCAACCCAAGGTGCTGCACTTCAAGTTGCAGCTGCGCAAGCGCAACTGAGCCCGGTCAAGTCCGGCAGTCAACCAGCCTCGACACAAAAGACTTTTTCCAGTGGGGGCGTGAACGCGCCCGTCACGCCTTCTCGCTCGTCCGATTAATTTTCATTATCAGATCTATTTGTCAGATCTTTTGGAGTTTGCATGCGTACCTGCTACACCGGCCAGGTTTGTCGAGACCACTTAGGTCAAACCGTTACGTTGTTTGGTTGGGTACATCGCCGCCGTGATCACGGTGGGGTGATCTTTATCGACATGCGCGATCGCGCGGGTTTAGCCCAAATCGTGTTTGATCCCGATAACGTCGAAGGCTTTGCGATTGCCGAGCGCCTGCGTAATGAATTTTGTATTCGTATTACAGGTTTAGTGCGCGAGCGCCCTGCCGGCACCTCCAATAAAGATCTCGCCTCTGGCGAAATCGAAATCCTCTGCCGCGAAGTCGAAATCCTGAATCCTTCGGTCACGCCACCGTTTCAGCTCGACGATGAAAACTTGTCTGAGACCACACGTCTGACACATCGCGTGCTTGACCTGCGTCGCGGTCAAATGCAACGCAACATGATGTTGCGTTATCGCGTGTCGATCGAAGTGCGTAAGTTTTTAGATGGCTTAGGCTTTATCGACATCGAAACACCCATGCTCACCAAGAGTACACCTGAAGGCGCGCGTGATTATCTGGTGCCTTCGCGCGTGAACGCTGGCGAGTTCTTTGCCTTGCCACAGTCGCCACAACTGTTTAAACAGATGTTGATGGTGTCGGGGTTTGATCGCTACTATCAAATTACCAAATGCTTTCGCGACGAAGATTTGCGCGCCGATCGTCAGCCTGAATTTACTCAGATCGATTGCGAAACCTCGTTCTTAAACGAAACAGAAATTCGTGCGATCTTCGAAGACATGATCCGTCATGTATTCAAAGCGGTACAAAACGTTGAACTGGCGAATCCGTTTCCGCTCATGCCTTATAGCGAAGCGATGCGCTTGTATGGTTCAGACAAACCTGATCTGCGCGTCAAGCTCGAGTTCACAGATTTAACCGACGTCATGAAAGACGTCGACTTCAAAGTGTTTGCCCAAGCGGCCACCACCGAAGGTAGTCGTGTGGTCGGTTTGCGCGTACCCAAAGGTGGCATCATCTCACGCAGCGAAATCGACAGCTACACCAAGTTTGTATCGATTTATGGTGCAAAAGGCTTGGCCTGGATCAAGGTCAACGAAGTGGCTAAGGGCCGCGATGGCTTGCAGTCACCAATCGTTAAAAACTTGCACGACGCAGCGCTTGCCGAAATGATCAAGCGCACCGGTGCGCAAGATGGCGATCTGATTTTCTTTGGTGCTGATCGCGCCAAGGTTGTGAACGATGCCATCGGCGCATTGCGTGTCAAGATTGGCCACAGCGAGTTTGGCCGTACCAACGATTTGTTCGAAGCTGTCTGGAAACCACTCTGGGTGGTTGATTTTCCGATGTTCGAATACGACGAAGAGGCCGACCGCTACGTGGCGGCGCATCATCCCTTTACGAGCCCCAAAGACGGTCACGAAGATCTGCTCAGCACTGATCCCTCAAAGGCAACCGCTAAAGCCTATGACATGGTGCTTAACGGCTGGGAGATCGGCGGCGGTTCAGTGCGTATTCACCGCGAAGAAATTCAGAGCAAAGTGTTTCGTGCGCTCAAGATTGACGCCGAAGAAGCACAGCTCAAGTTTGGCTTCTTGCTTGACGCCTTGCAGTATGGCGCGCCACCTCACGGTGGTATCGCCTTCGGCTTGGATCGCATCGTTACCATGATGACCGGTGCCGAGTCGATTCGTGATGTGATTGCGTTTCCAAAAACCCAGCGCGCGCAGTGCTTGCTTACCCAAGCACCATCGCCTGTTGACGAAAAGCAATTACGCGAGCTGCATATCCGTTTGCGTCAGCCGGATGTCAAAGCGTAAATAGTTGTTTGTTATTTGTCTCACGCTTAATTACTAAATAGGCGATGTCTGCCGCACTCGGCAGCATCTACCATCATGTCGTTGCTTCGAGTCGTCAGCTATAACATCCACAAAGGTCGCTCTCTTGCGGGGCGCGACTCAATGGTGGATTTGCGACTCGGTTTGCACGGCCTGCGACCCGATCTGTTGTTTTTGCAAGAAGTGCAAGGGCGCAACGACCGCCATGGTCGCTTGCACGCCCAGCACGAGTCGTTGGCAGCAGCCCTGCATATGGAGGTTGCCTACGGCTGCAACGCCATCAAAAGCCAAAGTGATCACGGCAATGCCTTGCTGTCGCGGCATTCAATCGTTAGTTTTGAAAACCAAGATATTTCAGATCATCGCTTAGAGCAGCGCGGCTTGTTGCATGGGGTGATCAAGGTCAATGGGCGTGAAGTGCATTGCTTTGTCGTGCACTTGGGGTTATTTGCTGGTGGTCGTGTGCGCCAGATCGAAGTGATGGCCGAGCGTATCAAACGGATGGTGCCTGACAATGCCCCCATGCTCATCGCGGGTGATTTTAACGATTGGAAAGATCGCCTTGCCCCGTTGTTTGTGCAGCAACTTGGCGTGTGCGAAGTGTTTGCCAATGCACCGCGTACCCAAGGCGTGATGCCAAAGCTACGTGAATCGATGCACCAATTACGTGGGGTCTGGCGTGGCGATACGCCTCTTGAGATTCGTGCGGGCTTATTTCGCCGCGAGGCGCAGCGCAAAAACCAGTTGTCGATGGAGGGCGCCTATAGCCCGACACCACCGCCTCGTACGTTTCCTAGTGCGTTTCCGTGGCTGCGCCTCGATCGCATTTATCAACGCGGCTTTGCGGTGCGTAATGCCCGCGTGTTGCGTGGCCGGCCGTGGTCGCAGTTATCGGATCATGCGCCGATCTTTGCCGAGCTTGAACTGCCGTAACTGAGCGTTGAGCTTGATTCTTTTCGCTCGAGCGCGTGAGGGGATTACGTTGGGAGATCACGGCAATAGTACAACTCAGGTTTAGTATTCGCTGGCCTTGCCAGTCAATGCAACGCCCACCCTGAGTAGCAAATACGCCAAACCATCTGTGAGGCGAGTCAACACTGGGCGCCGTGCGTACAGCGTATGCTCAATGACTTTGCTGCCTTGTACGATCGCTGCTTCAAGCGACTGACGCAGTGATTGCGTGAAAGCAGCGTCATCAATCAGTAGGTTCGCTTCGCGAGCAAGCAATAAGCTGAACGGATCGAGGTTTGAAGAACCAACGGTTGACACCTCATCAAGCACGGCTACCTTTGCATGCAAAAAACTAGGTAGGTATTCATAGATTTCAATACCCGCGCCTAAAAACTGATCGTAGATCCAGCGGGTCGCGTGATATTGCATGCGATATTCGATTTTGCCCTGCAGCAGAAGCTTGACCTTCACGCCTCGCTGTGCAGCTTCGATGAGCGCGTACCGAAGTTTGCGCCCGGGTAAAAAATAGGCGTTCGCGATGATGATGGTGTGCTGCGCCTGCGTAATGCCTTCAAGGTAGGCGGTTTCGATTGCTTTGCGATAGCGCAGGTTGTCACGCAACACTAATGCGGCCTGGACGTTACCCGTAGCAGGGTAAAGCGCGGCGCGATGGCGCTGATGCCTAAATCGTAAATGACGCCAGGTGCGCGGGCCCCTGAGCAAGAGTCGCCAATTTAGGCGCAGCCACAGCAGATCTTGCGCGTGTACGGCATCGGCGACAACGGGCCCCGTGAGTTGCACCGCGTAATCAAAGCGTGGATCACTTTCTCGGTTGAGCAGCTCAGGCGTTAGATAATTGCCTTCAGCATCTCGGTTGAGCAACTCAGGCGTCAAATAATCATCTTCAAAATTGATGCCACCAATAAACGCTATGCGCGAATCAACCACAACGATTTTGCGATGCAAGCGCCGCAGACGTTTAAAGTCAAAAGACTTCAGCGTAAATTGCCTGGGCTCTGGGCGATAAATGCGGCACTGCGCCCCAACCGACTGCAATTCAGTCTGAATGGTTTGCTCGTCTTGGGCGCTACCAAAGCCATCCAGCATGACCCGTACCCTGATCCCCCGCAGCGCCGCAAGTTTCAAATGATGCAAAATCTTTACACCAGCGGCATCTAGCCGAAAGATATAGGTTTCGACATGAATGCTACGCGTGGCTTGATCAAACGCTTCGCAAAGAGCCGGAAACAATTGCACACCGTTTTCAAGCAAGGCGACGGTATTGCCAGCTTTGAAGCGCAGGTGCAGATGAGTTAAGGGCACGGATTAACCTTGTCCAAGCACGAATTGTTTATACAAACCTTGCACCACTGGGACCAGCAGCGTCAGCAAAATTGGAATCATGATCCCGAAGCACCACTTAAAAATTTTGTTATCCGCGTAAAGGTTTGATATATCCTTTTCAATTGGTGCGATTGAGCGATGAAGTTCTTTCCCAAGGCGGGCTTCAGACTCAACAATCTTCTTTTCCAGAGTTGTCACGGCGCCCGAAAGATCGCACTTGGTTTCGTGGATTTTCCTTTCGAGCGTGATGACAGCAGCGGACAGGTCACTTTTAGTCAGAAGTATTTCTTTTTCAAGGACGCCCACCGCGGCGGACAGATCGCTTTTCGTCAGGCGAATTTCTTTGTCTAAAGCGGCCAGGCCCTGAGCCAGATCAGTTTTAGTCGCGAAGTCATCAACCGAGCGGTCGAGTACCGCATTTAAAGCTAGGGCTTGTACTTCGGCAAGCTGCCGTGACATACCGGCGCGCTCAAGGTCTTGGCAGTAAGTTAGCGTATTAAAGCGGTGCATAGCTGTCATACTCGGGTGGGTGATGCGCCCTCGGCGCCGATACAGACAGTCTGCGACATGCTTGCGCGCAATTCAATCCCTTGGCGCCCCCTAAAGTCAAAAAACGACACAAGTCGAATTGTTAGTAGAAGTAACCAAGCACTTGACGGTCTTGCGTTTACTAATGGAGGCTTGCATCATTCTTCCAAGAGGTCTGCTTGTTATAACCGCTTTGGGGCGGTTAGTATGGTGCTTCAACGATTTTTAAAGCAGGCGTTTCATGCGCCCAGCCAAGACAAAATGAACGTTTTACTCACCGGTGGCGCTGGCTACATTGGCAATCACACTGCCGTGGCTCTGTTTGAGGCGGGCCATCGCGTCGTGGTTTACGATAATTTCAGCAATAGCGATCGTGGTGCATTGAAGCGCCTTGAGCAAATCTTGGGCTCGCCTGTCACAACGATTGAAGGCGATGTGCGCGACACTGCACTCTTGAAGCGCACACTGACCGAGCAACAGATCAACGCCGTCATCCATTTTGCGGGTCTCAAAGCGGTTGGCGAGTCGGTGTCAAAGCCGGTCGACTATTACGCCAATAACGTGCAAGGTGCGATCAGCTTGTTGCAGGCCATGCAGGCGGCTCAGTGCAAAACCCTTGTGTCTAGCTCAAGTGCCACGGTATACGGCGACCCTAAATATCTACCGATCGACGGAGCACACCCGACTAGCGCGACCAACCCGTATGGCCGCAGCAAGTTACACATTGAAGAGATTTTGTCAGATCTCAGTGCGTCTGACCCGTCGTGGCATATCGCAGCGCTCAGATATTTCAATCCGGTGGGGGCGCATGCTTCGGGCCTGATTGGTGAAAATCCAAATGGCATCCCCAACAATTTGATGCCGTTTATTGCGCAAGTGGCCGTTGGTAAATTGCCACAGCTAAAGGTCTTTGGTAACGATTACGACACCCCTGACGGCACCGGCGTGCGTGATTACATACACGTGATGGATTTGGCTGAAGGCCACCTAGCTGCACTCAAGTTTTTAACCCAGCAGAGCGGTCTGCATACGTTTAATCTAGGTACCGGTCGCGGCTATAGCGTGCTTGAAATGATCAAGGCCTTTGAGGCTGCGAGCGGCAAGCCAGTGCCCTTTAGCGTTGCGCCGCGCCGTGCCGGCGATATTGCCAGTTGCTACGCCAGCGTTGAGCTTTCGGCTAAAAAGCTACAGTGGCGCGCAACGCGCGATTTGAAAGAGATGTGTGAAAGCGGCTGGCGGTTTCAACAGCAAGCGCAGTAGGTTTAAGCGTAGTGCCAAAGTCAGTAGCGGTTTGTGCAACAGGTCTAACCGCAACGCGAAAATCATCAGCAGTTTGCGCAGCAAGTCTAACCGCAACGCGAAAGTCGCTGACGGTTTGCGCGACACGTTGAACAATGATAAGATAAGTAGCGCTTAAAAAGAGGCGTGAGTCACGAAAGGGGATTCTGTGTCACCGCAGCCTACCTGTTTTGTTGTCAATCTTGCCACGGCCACCCAGCGGCGCGAAGCGATGCAGTCGCTGCTTGCGCAGCATCAAATCACCGCGACCTGGCTTGAAGCGGTGGATGGCCGCCTGATCCCCGAAGCAGAGTTAGCGCAACACTTTGACGCCGACCGCGCCGAGCTTGAATACGGCCCGATGGTGCGTGGCGAGATCGGCACCAGTCTGTCGCACGTGAACATCTATCGGCAGATGGTTGAACAGCAAATCCAGTATGCGGTTGTACTTGAAGACGATGTTGAACTGGCCCACGATTTTTGCCAGGTATTGTCGCAGTTGCCTGACGCGGTAGCCTGGTCAGAGCCTGCCATGGTGCAGCTCACTTATGTCGAGCGAGCCTACACCAAGAGCGCTCAGACGCTTGGTGAGCGTCGCGTGATGCGGCCCCACGGTGGGGTCTGGTTGACCTCAGGCTATTTCATCACGTTAGCGGCCGCGCAGAACCTGTTGCACGCGCTCTACCCCGTATGGACGGTTGCCGATCATTGGCGCAATTTTGAGGCCAAAGGATTACTCACGCTCTATGTGTTGACGCCAAACGTTGTGTGGGAGTCTGAACTGAGTCGCGCGTCGCAGATCGCGCCCGAGCGCAGACGACGTCGCAAAGACCGTAAAACGCTGGCCGACCGTTTGTACTTACTTTGGGATACAGCGGTTGTGCGTCCACTGCGAGTTGAAAAATTGCCAAACGTTCAAGGGGTCACGCAGGCTGCTACAACAAACCCCTGAGGCTCAGACACCTGCAGAGCCGCCCGTTAAGTGACGTGCTGCTTTAATTGCGCTTCAAGAAGCGCTCGTCTGAAAGCGCCAGCAGCCAAGCGATACCCATCGCGTAAAAGCTGAGCGTGCGAAGGGTGCGCAAAATGAGTTCAGTCCAGCCAAAGACAAAAAAACCAACGCATACGACTAAGCCCATCGCAGCGGCTACACGCGCCGGCCCTGCGACTTGGGTTGAGAGCCGTCTTGCAAAGATCCAGGCGGGCGTAAAGTACAACAAGAGTAGTGCCGCCAAGCCTAGTAAGCCATGGCTGGCGAGGCTAAACATGATGTCGCTATGGGGCTCACCAAACCCTTGCGCATGGGTAAAGTCAGAGACGATGCCTTGGCGCCAAGCCGCTTCGACCATCGGCCTAAAGCTTTGGGTTGAGCCGCTGCCAAACAGCGGGTCAGCCTTAAACATCAACCAGGATACATGCCACAGTTGGATCCGACCACATTCTGAAGAGATCGCTAAGGGTTTTTCTATACATTCTGCAGTTTGGGTGATCGCGTCTAGAAACCGCTGGCGCATCACAGCGCTTGACGCGAAGACTGCCGTGGCGATTAGCATGGCAATGAGGGCGGGTAGTACCAGCTTACGAGGGCTTGCCTTGCCGCTAAGCAATACCAGCCCGATCACGATAAAAAACGGCACGGCTAGCCAGCCTCCGCGGGTTTGGGTTGCCATAAAACCAAGCAAGCCCACCACTAGCGTGAGTGCCTTGACGGCAATCTCGGTTTTACGAAAACGGGTGAGCCGCCAACCGATTGAGAAGATCGCCAAGACCGCCATGAGCAGCAGCAAATCACCATACGATACGGCATTGAACTGGGGCAAGCTGTCAGGGCGCTTGACGCTATCCCATGACAGCCAAAGCGCGACACCAGCAGCGACCCAGGTTGCTGCGACCAGGCCCCAAGTGGCTTGCCGCAACCAATGCGGGATGAGCGCCAAGCACGCCCCCAAAATGACTAAGGTGCAAAGACTGACACGCAGCGCACGCTCGAACTCGGTATCAAGGCGCTTGTCAGTGCGCAGCGCCGCAATGGCGATCACAACCACTGAAAAGAGCAGCGCTAACGCTAAGACACGATACTCTTTCAGATCAGCAAGCGTGGCGCTGAA
>Ga0114972_10000943_pt1 | contig 21940 bp, 23 predicted proteins | sample M_140807_EF_Meta_FD_87354 | JGI IMG/M metagenome (GOLD analysis project Ga0114972, IMG submission 87354) | Freshwater microbial communities from Lake Montjoie, Canada to study carbon cycling - M_140807_EF_MetaG | ecosystem: Environmental > Aquatic > Freshwater > Lake | place: Lake Montjoie...
AATCACTGCGGTGATACCCTATTTCGGCTATGCCCGTCAGGATCGCCGCGCTTCGGGCCGCACGCCGATTTCGGCCAAGCTGGTGTCCAATCTGATCACCCATGCCGGCGCCGACCGCGTGCTGACGCTTGATCTTCACGCAGGGCAAATCCAGGGCTTCTTCGATATTCCGACCGACAACCTGTTCTCCGCCCCGCTGATGGCCGCCGATATCAAAAAACGGATCAACAACGGCAATCTGATGGTGGTGTCGCCCGATGTCGGCGGTGTGGTGCGCGCCCGCGCGCTGGCCAAGCGCATTGACGCGCCGCTGGCCATCGTCGACAAACGCCGCGAGCGTCCGGGTGAGAGCGAAGTGATGAACATCATCGGCGATGTCACGGGCCGCTCGTGCATTCTGGTCGATGATATCGTCGACTCCGGCGGCACGCTGTGCAATGCGGCCGAAGCCTTGCTGGAAAAAGGCGCCAAGGAAGTGTTCGCCTATATCACCCACGGGGTGCTCTCTGGCGGGGCTGTGGCACGGATTGCCTCCTCCAAGCTCAAGGAACTGGTGATCACGGATTCGATTCTGCCGACGGAAGCCGTCAAGGTGGCGCGCAATATCCGCGTGATCTCGATCGCCAATTTGCTGGGCGAAGCCATTGGCCGAACGGCGCTCGAACAGAGCGTTTCAAGCCTTTTCGACTGACCACCCCCTATTTTTTGACCGCTCTCAGGTCAGGAAAACCGATTGCGGACCAAAGAAAACCGTCAGGTGCGTTGACTTTCCCGCGCCGATCCTTCATAAGCCCGCGATCATTCTTTCTCGTGATAAGGGTCAACAGGATGGATCGTGTCCTCCTGTCTTTCTTATCGTTTTGACATTTCATCTCTCCCTCAAGGCACTCTGTCTTGACGGAGCACAAGACTAAACCGGAGTACGCGCTGTGAAACGCACCTATCAACCCAGTAAACTTGTGCGTAAACGCCGCCACGGCTTTCGCGCCCGTCTCGGAACCAAAAACGGCCGCAAGATCCTTGCTGCACGCCGCTCGCGCGGTCGCAAGCGTCTGTCGGCCTAAGCCTGAAGCGCATGTTTCGATCTGCAGAGCTTCTGCGGATATGAAAATTAAAAGATCATGATACGCGCGGAAACGGATCAAACCGTCCCGCGCCAATCACCTTTATAAAACAAATCTGTGGATGACAGGGTTCTAAATGCGGTAATCCGGCGTTTGATCCCCACGGGGCAGGCACAGCTTGCAACTGATCATTGGTGGCGACAAGGCGGTTTCAGCAGCTCCCATGCCAAATCACAACGTCCCATCCGACATCCCCCCAGACCAGCATACATCAATAACAGCACCGATTGGCTGGCTGACCGTCAGGTCGCAGTTTCTGGCTGTCGGCAAAGGCAGGCGGCTGCATACACAGCGCATGACGATACAATATCGCGCGCGAGAGCCCGATCAGGGGCAAGAGCTTGTGGCCGGTCAGGTCGCGCCTTCGGCCCCCTTGCCGCGGTTCGGGCTTACGGTGACCAAAAAAACCGGGAATTCGGTCGAGAGAAACCGCATCAAACGTCGATTGCGGGCCGCTTTGCGGCTTGCCCCCCTCGACGGAAGCGTTGCAAACGACTATGTGCTTGTGGCACGGCGGGATTGCCTCGCAGCACCGTTTGAGCAACTGATCACCGATATTGTCGAGAGTTGTGCAAAGGCTGTTGCAAAATCCGCTCGGGCAACGCACCTTCCACCGCGTCCGGATTCCAGATCCTGACGTGCCACGCAAAACACTCTTGATGACCAACACGACCGCTGACAAGGATTGCTAGAGACCATGCAAGACAACAAGAATCTTTTTCTAGCCATCGCCTTGTCCCTGGCTGTTCTGGTCGGCTGGAACGCCTTTTTCGGCTTGCCCAACCCCGAAGAGCATAGAAAGCAGATCGAAGCGGCCAAGCAGCCCGCCTCGGGCGCGCAGGCCCCCTCCGGTGCAGCCCCGACGGCTCCCGTGATCCTGCCGATCGCAGAGGCCCTGAAGGCTTCCGCACGCATCCAGATCGAAACCCCCAAGATCATCGGCTCCTTTCCGCTGACCGGCGGCGAGATCGACGATATTTCCTTCCGCGGCTACCATGAAACAGTGGACCCCAAAAGCCCGATGATCCGCGTTTTGTCGCCTTATGGCAGCAGCGAAGCCTATTTTGCCGAATTCGGCTGGGCTGCAGCCGCTGGAGCAGGCACCATCGTGCCCTCCCCCAAAACCGTCTGGATCGCCGACCACCAGAAGCTGACCCCGGACCAGCCTGTAACGTTGAGCTGGAACAACGGTGCGGGTCTGGTGTTCAAGCGCAAGCTGACGGTGGATGACGGCTATGCCATCACCGTGACCGACAGTGTCGAAAATACCACTTCAGCTCCTGTCACGCTCAACCCTTACAGTTTGGTGCGCCGCTACGGCACGCCTCCCACATCCGGATACTATATCCTTCATGAAGGGCTTGTCGGCGTGGCCGGAGAGCAGGGCTTGCAGGAATTCAGCTACGAATCCATCGACAAGGAAGCGCTGTTGCCCGGTAACAAGGGTCGCGGCAAGACCTTCAAAGAGGCAACCGGTGGCTTTGCCGGCATTACCGACAAATACTGGGCGGCTGTGATTGCGCCCGATCAGGCGGCTGCCTATGCACTGACCTATTCCGGCAATAGCGGCGCGGGTGCGGTGGCCAAAAGCTATCAGGTCGACTTGCTGATGCAGCCGCGCGTGCTTGCGCCTGCAACCAGCACGGAAATCACCTCGACCCTGTTTGTCGGTGCCAAGGAAGTCAAAACCATCGCCGCCTATTCCGACAAGCTCGGCATCAAGAATTTCGATCTGCTGATCGATTGGGGCTGGTTCTATTTCATCACCAAGCCGATGTTCAAACTGCTGGAACTGTTCTTCAATCTGTTCGGCAATTTCGGTCTGGCCATTTTGGCTGTGACCGTGATCGTCAAAGCGATCTTCTACCCGCTGGCCAACAAGAGCTATGTCTCTATGGCCAAGATGAAGGCGGTTCAGCCACAAATTGTGGCGCTGCGCGAACGTCATGCCGATGACAAAATGAAGCAGCAACAGGAAATGATGGAGCTGTACAAGCGCGAGAAGATCAACCCGCTGGCCGGTTGCCTGCCGATCCTGATCCAGATTCCTGTGTTCTTCTCGCTCTATAAGGTTCTGTTCGTAACCATCGAAATGCGGCATGCGCCGTTTTACGGCTGGATTCACGATCTGTCGGCTCCCGATCCGAGCACGTTGTTCAACCTGTTCGGCCTCATTCCATGGACCCCGCCGCATTTTCTGATGCTGGGCGTCTGGCCGATCATCATGGGCATCACGATGTTCGTGCAGATGAAGATGAACCCCGAGCCACCCGATCCCGTCCAGAAGATGATGTTTGCGTGGATGCCGCTGGTGTTCACCTTCATGCTGGCCTCGTTCCCCGCCGGTCTGGTGATCTACTGGTCGTGGAACAACCTGCTGTCGGTGTTGCAGCAATATGCCATCCTGAAACGCCAGGGCGTGAAGGTCGAATTGTGGGACAATCTGCGTTCGATGACGGGCAAGCCCCCCAAAGGGACGAACTGATCAAAGCCTGAGGCCGCACACTGTGCGGTCTCGCCTTTGCGATCGAAAGAGATAAAGGTGAGGCTATGAGCAATTCGCGTCCCGACACCAACCGGCCCGCCATCCGCACCGATCTGCCGCCTGCTTTGATCGAAGCGGGCCGCAAGATTTTTGCGGGCGAGGCCGATTTCACATGGGCCACCGCCAAGCTCGATGCCCTGCCTCCGATGAAGGGCATGGAAGTGGCCTTTGCGGGCCGCTCCAATGTCGGCAAATCCAGCCTTGTCAATGCGCTGACCAACCGCAATGCTCTGGCGCGCACCTCGCATACTCCGGGCCGGACGCAGGAGCTGATTTTCTTCGATATCGGCGGCTGGCTGACTCTGGTCGATATGCCCGGCTATGGCTATGCGGCGGTCGAAAAGGCCAAAGTCGCCTCATGGAACCGTCTGATCCATGATTATCTGCGTGGCCGCACCAATCTGGCGCGGGTGTTCGTGCTGGTGGATTCCCGCCACGGCTTCAAAGAGGTCGACGAAGCGATCCTGAAAACGCTGGATGTGGCGGCGGTGTCCTACCAGATCGTGCTGACCAAATCGGACATGCTGAAAAAGCACGAAATCGACGCCCGTATCGAAACCACGCTGGAGGCGATCCATCGCCGCCCTGCCGCCTTCCCCGAAGTGCTGCTGACCTCGAGCCGTTCGGGAGACGGCATGGCCGATCTGCGCGCCAATATCGCCAAATTGCTGCAAGAGCGCGGCGAACCCCTTCCTGCCGTTTGATCCGGAGCACGACATGAGCGCGCTGACCGCCCGCCTTTTGGCCTTTGTCGCCTGCTTGCTTGGTGCTTTCGGCGTTGCACTGGCCGCGGCAGCCAGCCATATCGCGCCGGGCAAATCCCTTGATTCTGCGGCCACCCTTGCGATGGTCACCGCCCCTGCGGTGCTGGCCATGCTGGCGATGACCCGCACCGGCCTGATCCGCCCCAAAACGGGCCTGTTCTGTGCCGTTTCGGCTTGGCTGGGTGCATGGCTGTTCAGCGGTTCGATTGCGCTCAGGGCTTTTGCCCCGATGAGCGATTGGGCGATTGTCCACTCGCTGGCCGCGATCCCGATGCTGGCTCCGATCGGCGGCACCGTGCTGATCGGCGCATGGGTGCTGGCCGCTTTGGCAGCCTTGTTCAAATAAAACCGTCGGGCGCAAAGCCATCATCCGCTATAATCCCCCTGAAACAGTTGTGTTTCTTGTCTTTTTCGGCTAACACACGCTCACGCTCGGCAGACACCCTTGGAGGCGCGGGCGCAATTCGTGAAAGCAGTCATGGCAAGCCCCGTTCCGGGCCCAGATGAGCTGTTGTTATTAAAAGGAAAAAACCGATGTCATCTGCAACAAAGCAGCTTCAGGCTTCGGCGCGTGCACAAGGCGGCAAGGGGGCCGCTCGTGCAGTCCGTCGCGCCGGTCGCATTCCAGCCGTGATTTACGGCGGTGGCGAAGCACCCCAGCCGATCTCGCTTGATTACAATCAGGCCCAGAAATTGATTTTCGCTGGTCACTTCCTGACCACGCTGTTCGAAATCGATCTCGACGGCCACAAGATCCGCGTCATTCCGCGTGATTACCAGATGGATCCCGTCAAGGATCTCCCCATGCATGTCGATTTCCTGCGTCTGAAGGCAGGCCAGAAAATCCGTGTGGAAGTGCCCGTTCATGTCATCAATCAGGATGCCTCCCCCGGCGTCAAGCGCGGCGGTGCGATCAACATTGTCGAGCATTCCGTGCTGATGATGGTGCCACCCGATGCGATCCCGACCTCGCTGGATGTCGATCTGACCGGTGTGGACATCAACAATTCGATCCATATCTCGACCATCAAGCTGCCGGAAGGCTGCCTGCCTGTCGTCAAGTCCGATTTCACGCTGGTGACTGTAGTCGCTTCCGCGGGGATGAAGGACGAGCCTACTCCTGCAGCAGCCGCTGCGGCCGCAAAACCTGCCGGCAAGAAGTAAGCTCACAAGCGTTTGCACTCCTAAAGCGCGCTGCGGGTTGTCCTGTGGCGCGTTTTTTTATTCATCCACCGATCAGGGCAAGAAGACGCGATGCAGCTGTTTGTCGGGCTGGGCAATCCCGGTTCCCAATATGCGGGCAACCGCCACAATATCGGCTTTATGGCGATGGACCAGCTCGCACGGCACTATCGTGCGCCGCCGTGGAAGAAGAAATTTTCGGGTCTGGCCACCGAGGTCACGCTCGGCACCGACCGTGCCGTGTTGCTCAAGCCCGAAACCTTCATGAATCTGTCGGGCCAGTCGGTCAACGAGGCGATCCGTTTTTTCAAAATCGCGCTCGGTAACGTCGTGGTGTTCCATGACGAGCTGGATCTGGAACCGGGCGTCGTGCGCGTCAAAACCGGCGGCGGCAATGCGGGCCATAACGGCTTGCGCTCGATCAGCGGCATTTGCGGCAATGATTACCGCCGCGTCAGGATCGGCATCGGCCATCCGGGCGACAAATCGCTGGTGCATGGCTGGGTGTTGAGCAATTTCGCCAAAGACGAGCATCAGGGCGTCGACGATCTGTGCCGCGCGCTGAGCGACAATGCGCCGCTGCTGATCGACAAAGCGGATGCGGACTATCAAGGCAAGGTCAATGCCGCGATGGGCTGACAGGCCAATCGCGCGCAACCAACCAAAACTTGCCTTTTGCGGCAATCGCCAGCAAAAGGATCACAACCGGACAGACAGTTCAAACAACGATAAAGGCGAGCGTCATGGGATTTAAATGCGGTATTGTCGGACTGCCCAATGTTGGCAAGTCCACCTTGTTCAATGCGCTGACCCAGACAGCAGCCGCACAGGCGGCCAATTACCCGTTCTGCACCATCGAGCCGAATGTCGGCGATGTGGCGGTTCCCGATCCGCGTCTGGACCAGCTGGTGGCCATCGCCGGTTCCAAAGAGATCATCCCCACTCGCATCACCTTTGTCGATATCGCAGGCATCGTGCGCGGTGCCTCCAAGGGAGAAGGACTGGGCAACCAGTTTCTCGCCAATATCCGCGAAGTCGATGCCATCGCCCATGTGGTGCGTTGCTTCGAGGACGGCGACATCACCCATGTCGAAGGCAAGATCGACCCCCTCGCCGATATCGAGACCATCGAGACCGAATTGATGCTGGCCGATCTCGACAGCCTCGAAAAGCGCCTCAATGCGCTCGAAAAGAAAGCCAAGACCGGCGACAAGGACGCCAAGGAACAGCTCGATCTGATCCAGCGCTGCCTGTCCTTGCTGCACGAGGGCAAGCCGGCCCGTCTGGTCGAGCGCAAGACCGAGGAAGAACGCGCCTTCGGGATGCTGAATTTGCTGACCTCCAAGCCTGTCCTCTATGTCTGCAATGTCGAGGAAGCCTCGGCCCATGACGGCAACGGCTTTTCGGCCCGCGTCATGGACCACGCCAAGAAGGAAGGCGCGCGCGCCGTGGTCGTGTCTGCCCAGATCGAAAGCGAAATCGCGGTCATGGCGACCGAAGACCAGAAAGACTATCTCGATGCCGTCGGCCTCGACGAGCCGGGTCTGAACCGCGTGATCCGTGCCGGTTATGAATTGCTCGATCTGGTGACCTATTTCACCGTCGGCCCGAAAGAGGCGCGCGCCTGGACCATCGTGAAGGGCACCAAAGCCCCCGCCGCCGCCGGTGTCATCCATACCGACTTTGAAAAGGGCTTTATCCGCTCCGAAACCATTTCCTATGCCGATTACGTCGCCCACAAGGGCGAAGCCGGCGCGCGCGAGGCCGGAAAATTCAGGCTCGAAGGAAAAGAATATATTGTTTCAGACGGGGATGTGCTTCACTTCCGCTTCAACAATTGATCCCGACAGGAGCAGCAGGCCATGCCGCGTCTGACCTTTGAGGATTTCAAGCCCGGAACGGCCATGACCTATGGCCGCTATGCCGTGACGTTGGATGAAATCCGTGCTTATGCGTCCGAATATGATCCCCAACCCATGCATCTTGATGCCGTGGCGGCACAAAGAAGCCTGCTGGGCGGCCTTGCCGCTTCCGGCTGGCACAGTTGCTGTATGATGATGCGGATGCTGACTGACAGCTTCCTGATCAACACCTCGTGCATGGGCGCGCCCGGTGTGGACGAGGTGCGCTGGTTGAAACCGGTCTATCCGGGCGATGTGCTGACGGTGCGCCACACGGTGCTGTCATCGAAAGTCTCGCAATCCAAGCCCGACCGAGGTTTTGTGTCCTTCCATTTCGAGATGCTCAATCAAAATGGCGATGTGGTGCTCGACCAGCGCAATGCCATCATGTTCGGCCTGCGCGATCACGGGGGCCGGGCATGACCGCCTATTACGAGGACATCGAAATCGGCACCGAGGAGCTTTATGGTTCCTTTACCTTCACCGAAGAGCACATTATCCGCTTTGCAACCGCTTTTGATCCGCAGGCCTTCCATCTCGATCACGAGGCCGCCAAAGCCTCGCATTTCGGCGCGCTGTGCGCTTCGGGCTGGCACACCGCCTCGATCTGGATGAAGCTCTATGTGCAACATCACCAGAAATTGCAGGCGGCGGCCCAACAGCGCGGCGAAGCCAGCGCCGAATTGGGGCCGGGTCTGGGGTTCAAAAACCTCAAATGGATCAAACCCGTCTATGTCGGCGACCGTTTGAGCTATGGCTCGAAAATCACCGCCAAACGCATCTCCGAACACCGCCCGCGCTGGGGTGTCGTGTCTTGCGACAATTGGGCCGTGAACCAGAACGGCGTGACCGTGTTCGAATTTTCCGCCACCGTGATGCGCGAAAGACGGCCCTGAGGCAAACAGACAGTTCACGACAAAAAACGGCTCCCGAAGGAGCCGTTTCCGTCTTGCAAAAAGCCTTAGGGGCTTATGGCATCAACTGGCCGCCATTCACTTCCATCACCTGACCGATCATATAGCCCGAGAGCTTGTCGGAGGCGAGGAACAGGAAGGCGCCGACGCATTCATGCGCTTCGGCCAGATAGCCCATCGGCACGGTCGCCCGCATGGCTTCCATCTGGGCGGCATTGGAATAACGCTCGTGGAACGGGGTGGTGATCACGCCCGGAGCCACCGCATTGACGCGTATCTTGTCGGCCCACAATTCCTTGGACATGCCGCGCGTCCATGTCGAGACGAAGCCTTTCGAGGCTGCATAAAGCACCGCGCCGCCGCCGCCGCCGTTGCGGGCGGCAATCGAGGTGGTGTTGATGATGTTGCCGCCGCCCTGCTTGCGCATGATCGGGGCGACTTCGCGCGTGAAGGCCATCACGGACCAGGCGTTCAGATCCATCACCATGTCATATTGTTCGTCGGTCAGTTCTGCCAAAGGCTTGCGGCCCAGCATGCCGCCGGCATTGTTGATCAGCACGTCGATCCGGCCAAAGGCCTTCACGGTGGCTTCGACAATCTTTTTGGGCTGGCTGCGGTCGATCACATCGCCTTTGACCATCTGTGCCACGCCGCCCTTGGCGGTGATGGCATCGACAACCGCTTTGGCATCGGCTTCGCTGGCATTGTAATGCACCATGACCTTTGCGCCATTGGCCGCAAATTCCTTGGCGACTTCCGCACCGATCCCGGTCGAACCACCGGTGACCAGCACCACTTTGCCCTTCAGATCTTCAATCATCTCGTCTCTCCCTGCGTTACCGGCTTGATTGCCAAAAACCTATCGGTTCAGACTTTAGAATGAAAACCGCCGACTGACACCATCCAAAAAAGCATCAGTGCCCATCGAAAGCCATGAGGCTCAGGACCGGCACGCCGAGCGCGCGCACTTTGGCGGCTCCGCCGAGATCGGGCAGATCGATCACAAACACCGCCGCCACCACTTCGGCCCCCAATTGTTGCAGCAATTGCACGGCGGCCGTAGCTGTGCCGCCGGTGGCAATCAGATCATCCACCAGAATCACCCGCTCGCCTTTGACCAGCGCATCTTCGTGGATTTCCATCTCGTCGAGGCCATATTCGAGCGAATAGGCAATCGACACGGTTGTGTGCGGCAGTTTGCCCTTCTTGCGGATCGGAATAAAGCCCGCCGAGAGCTGGTGCGCGACAGCACCGCCCAGAATAAAGCCGCGCGCTTCCATGCCCGCGACCTTGTCGATCTTGGTGCCGGAGAACGGCTGCACCAGTTCATCGACAGCCCGTCTGAACGCGCGTGGCTCGCCCAGCAAAGTGGTGATATCGCGGAACAGGATCCCGGGCTTGGGATAATCTTTGATGGTGCGCACGGAATCGGACAAAGGAGGATTGCGGTCAGCGTTCATGATGATGTTCCAGTCAATAAAATTCAGTGTCTGAACTCTGCGTTACAGCACACGGCCCGCGACAGCATCGAGCTTGGCGAGCAAAGCGGGGTCACGCATCGCAGGTGCGGTCATGATGGCATGATCAAGCGCGTGATGGCTGCCGACCGGACAGGCCTCACGCTCATGCGGGAAATCGAGTGCCAGCCGCCCGACAATTGTGCGCGCCTTGTCGATATTGCCCTTCATCACCGCCAGCACCGAGGCGACATCGACGGCATCATGATCGGGATGCCAGCAATCGAAATCGGTCACCAGCGCCAGAATGGCATAGGTCATTTCGGCCTCGCGGGCCAGCTTGGCCTCGGGCATCGCCGTCATGCCGATCACATCAAAACCCTGCGCACGATAGAGCAGCGATTCCGCTCGGGTGGAAAATTGCGGCCCTTCGATACAGACATAGGTGCCGCCGTCATGGAGCGGCACCCGCTCGGCCACAGCCGCAGCCTTCAGACGCGCCGACAGCACGGGCCCGACCGGATGGGCCAGCGACACATGCGCGACGCAGCCCGAGCCGAAAAACGAACTTTCGCGTTTGCGCGTCAGATCGACAAACTGGTCCACCAGCACAACCATGCCGGGCGGCAAATCCTCGCGGAACGATCCGCAGGCCGACAGCGACACCAGATCGGTCACCCCTGCACGTTTCAACACATCGATATTGGCGCGGTAATTGATCTGCGAGGGCGACAGGCGGTGCCCCTCGCCATGGCGGGGCAGAAACACGATCTCGGTCTGCCCGATCCGGCCACGATGCAGCACGCCGGAGGGCTCGCCCCATGGCGACGTGAACACTTCTGTGCGCTTGTCGGTCAATCCGGGCAGATCATAAATGCCGCTGCCGCCGATGATACCCAAAACAGCCTTGTTCGAAGCCATGATCGCCCCTCTATCCATCACCGGATCAAATACCGATTAAACATCACTTGAAACAATACTGTGACAACCGGCCTTATCGGCCTGCGCGACACAAAAAAGGCTCCCGACAGGGAGCCTTTGATTTCTACCGATCATCGCCGCAAGATCAAGCGTGCGAATGATGGTCTTCGATGCGGGCCCAGATCTTTTTCTTGGTGAAATAGAGCAGGCCAGCCAGCACAATCAGGAAGGCGATGGCTTTGAAGCCGATTTCCTTGCGCTTTTCGAGATGGGGTTCTGCGACCCACATCAGGAAAGCAGAAACGTCCTTGCTGTATTGCTCGACGGTTTCGGGAACCTGCGGACGACCATCCGAACCCTTCACATATTCCACCTGACCATCGTTCAGAGGCTTGGGCATCGCGATGATGTTGCCGGGGAAATAGATGTTGTAATATTTACCGGCTGGGACTTCGACGCCGTGGGTATCATCACTGTAACCGTTCAGCAAAGCCGAAAGGTAATCCACGCCATGTTCCTGATACTGGGTAAAGATGTCGACGAGGAACCACGGGAAATCACGTGCATAGCTTCGTGCCTTGGCAATCACGGAGAAGTCGGGCGGCAGTGCCCCGCCATTGGCAGCGGCTGCAGCCTGTTTGTTGGGGAACGGCGAAGGCCAGCGATCGGCCGGACGGCCTTCACGCTCGAACATGTCACCCGCATCATTCGGGCCGTCCTTGATCTTGAAGGTCGCAGCCAGTGCCTTCACCTGCCCCTGCGAGAAGCCCGGACCGGCGGCCTGACCCAAGTTGCGGAAAGCAAGCAGATTGATCGAATGGCAGCTTGCGCACACTTCCTGATAGACTTTGAAGCCGCGCTGCAACTGGGTCTTGTCGAACGTACCGAAGGGACCGGCAAAGGACCATTCGATGCGTGGCGGTGTCGGCAATGCATGCGAATGCTGAGCATGAGCGACGCCACCCAAAAAGCCTGACACAAGTGCGGCAGCAGCAATGAGCTTGAAGGTTTTCATAACCATGTCCCCGATCTGTTGCCCGTTAGCCTTTGGTATTTGGGGAAGCAGCCACTGATCCCGCCATGGCGGAAGCCGAGCCTGAGGTCCCCAAAACCGCTTCGGCAATCGATGCCGGAAGAGGCCGCGTCCTTTCGAACTTGCCCAGCAGCGGCAAGACCACGATGAAATAGGCGAAGTAATAAAGCGTGCAAAGGCGCGATGCATGGACATACAGGCCTTCGGGTGGTTTGCCACCGAGCCAGCCGAGCACGATTGCATTGGCAATAAACACCCAGAAAAACACCTGGAAAGCCGGACGATAGCTGCCCGAGCGCACCTTCGAACTGTCGAGCCATGGCAGGAAGACCAGGATCGCGATCGAGCCGAACATCGCCAGCACCCCGAGCAATTTATCGGGAACAGCGCGCAAGATGGCGTAGAATGGCAGGAAATACCATTCAGGCACGATATGTGCCGGCGTCACAGCCGCATTGGCCTCGATATAGTTATCGGCATGACCGAGATAGTTCGGGATGTAGAAGGCGAACCAGCTGAAGAAAATCAGGAAGCAGACCACTGCGAACGCATCCTTGATGGTGAAGTAAGGATGGAACGGCAAAGTGTCTTTGTCGGTCTTCTTTTCGATACCGGCAGGATTGTTCGAACCGGGCACATGCAAGGCCCAGACATGCAGCACTACAACGCCGGCAATCATGAACGGCAGCAGGAAATGCAGCGAGAAGAAGCGGTTCAGGGTTGGATTGCCGACCGAGAAACCACCCCAGAGATAGGTCACAATGGTTTCACCAACAACCGGCAGGGCCGAGAACAGGTTGGTGATCACGGTCGCACCCCAGAAGCTCATCTGGCCCCACGGCAGCACGTAACCCATAAAGGCTGTTGCCATCATCAGCAGGAAGATGATCACGCCGAGGATCCACAACACTTCGCGCGGCTCTTTGTAGGAACCGTAATAGAGACCGCGGGCAATATGCACATAGACCGCCACGAAGAACATCGATGCGCCGTTGGCATGCAGATAGCGCAGCATCCAGCCGTAATTCACATCGCGCATGATGTGTTCGACCGAATTGAAGGCCAGATCGACATTGGCGACATAATGCATGGCCAGGACAACGCCGGTCAAAATCTGCGAGACCAGCATAAAGGCCAGAATGCCCCCGAAGGTCCAGTAATAGTTCAGGTTCCGCGGGTTTGGAAACACCACGAAAGATGAATGGATGAGGCCCATGATCGGCAGCCGGCTTTCGAACCAGCGCCCTATGGCACTCTTTGGAACGTAGGTTGAATGTCCGCTCATGGTGTCAATCCGTCACTCTGGGGCAAACCATATCGAAGCTGGGGCCTTGGGCCTCAACCGATACGAATCTTCTGATCTGATACGAATTCATAGGGAGGCACTGGCAGGTTTGTCGGTGCAGGTCCCTGGCGGATACGGCCTGAAGTGTCGAAAATCGAGCCGTGGCACGGGCACAGCCAGCCGTTGAAGGCGCCGTCATTGCCCAGCGGTACGCAACCCAGATGGGTGCAGTTGCCATAGACAACGAGCCATTGCGACTTGCCTGCCTTAACACGGACCGAGTCCGCTTCGGGATCACGCAGGCTGGCGACATCGGTTTCAACGGCCGATTTGATTTCCGTTTTCGTACGGTGGCGCACGAAAATCAGCTTGCCACGCCAGAACAGCTTGACAATCTGGCCTTCCGCGACGGGCGTCAGGTCGAAATCGACTGGTGCGCCCGCTGCAATTGTGTCGGCATCCGGAGCCATTTGGCTCACGAAGGGCCAAATAGCAGATGCTGCGGCAACAGCGCCTGCAGCGCCTGTCGCGATGAAGAGAAAATCTCGTCTTGTGTGTTCGGTAGCGGTTGTCGCCACGTCAGTCATCCTCGCGCTCTCGACCCGGAAGCCGCACCGGTGTGGTGCCCCCCAAGCAAAGTTTCGATGGGTTATCACGTCTTTTAACAGCCATTTGCCCGTCAATGCAAACAGATGGCGATTAAAAAATACTTGCGGCGGCGTGTTTCGCATGGGTTAAGCGGCTTGTCTATAGTCCGGATTGCGAATATGCGGCCTTTTCTGCCGGATTTACACTGATGATTGTGAGGACCCTTTGAAACCCAGCGTCATCCGACTGGCCCTTTACGAGCCCGACATCCCGCAAAATGCGGGCACTTTGCTGCGTCTGTGCGCCTGTCTGGGCGTCGATGCGCATCTGATCGAACCGACAGGATTTCCTTCGTCCGACCGCGCTTTTCGCAGGGCAGGTATGGATTATCTCGATGCCGTCAGCCTGCAACGCCACATTTCGTGGACGCAATTTCAGGACTGGCGGCAGGCTGATCGGGGCCGTCTGGTGCTGGCCACCACCAAAGCGGCAGAAAATTACACCGATTTCCGATTTTTACCCGGCGACATCATCATGACGGGGCGCGAAAGCGCGGGCGTGCCTGATTCTGTCCACGGGGCGGCTGATGCCCGAATCAAGATTCCCATGCGAAGCAGTCTACGTTCCATCAATGTCGCGGTCGCCGCCGCCATGCTGCTGGGCGAGGCCTTGCGCCAGACGTCGGGCTTTCCGGCCGAACCTCAAGGAGATTGACGTGAGCGACACTCCCCCTTTTCCCGCACCGGATGAACTCGAACGGCGCAAAACCACCGCCAGCGCGTGGTTTTCCACCCTGCAGGGCCGCATTTGCGAAGCCTTCGAGGCTTTGGAGGACGAGGCACAGGGCCCGTTTTTCCCCGAAGCCCCGCAACAGGCCGGACGTTTCGTCAAAACTCCGTGGCAGCGCACCGATCATTCGGGGGCGCCGGGCGGCGGCGGCACGATGGCGATGATGGGCGGGCGGGTGTTTGAAAAAGTCGGCGTGCATGTCTCGGCGGTATTCGGCGAGTTTGCACCGGAATTCCGCAACCAGATCCCCGGTGCGCAGGACGATCCGCGCTTTTTCGCCACCGGCCTGTCGCTGATTGCCCATCCGTGGAACCCCAACGTGCCGACCGTGCACATGAACACCCGCTATGTGGTAACCACCAAACAATGGTTCGGCGGCGGGGCCGATTTGACACCTGTGCTCGACCGTCGCCGCACGCAGGAGGATCCCGACACGCTCGCGTTCCATGGCGCGATGCGCGATGTCTGCAACCGCCATGCGGATATCGCGCCCTATGACACATTCAAAAGCTGGTGCGATGACTATTTCCATCTGAAGCACCGCAACGAGCCGCGCGGCATCGGCGGTATTTTCTACGATTACCTCGACCATGGTAACTGGGAGGCCGATTTTGCCTTTACCCGCGATGTCGGAGAAACGTTCCGCGCCACCTATCCGGCCATTGTGCGCGCCAATCTCAATACGGCTTGGACCGAGGCCGACCGGATCGAACAGCAGGTGCGGCGTGGCCGCTATGTCGAATTCAACCTGCTCTATGACCGCGGCACCATTTTCGGCCTCAAAACCGGCGGCAATGTCGCTTCCATCCTGTCCTCGATGCCGCCGACGGTACGCTGGCCGTAAAACGCTACAAAAGACCGCTGGTTGCGCTATAATGCAGGTATGAACAGCCCCGCTTCCCTGTCCAGTCTCGACACTTTGCGCCAGCATCTGCCGGAAACGGCGGAGGGCGCGGCGCGCGGGCGCGCAAATCCATCCGAGTGGAACCCGCCGTTTTGCGGCGAGATCGATATGGAGATCCGCCGCGACGGCTGCTGGTTCTATCAAGGCTCGGTGATTGCGCGGCCTGCTTTGGTCAAACTGTTTGCCTCGGTGTTGCGGCGCGAGGGCGGGGCCTATTATCTGGTCACCCCTGTCGAGAAAGTCGGCATCCGCGTCGAGGACCAGCCCTTTCTGGCGGGCCGGCTAGAAATCAGCGGGAGAGACGACCAACCGGTTTTGCGGTTGGGCACCACATTGGACGAGTGGGTGGAAGTGTCGGAAAGCCATCCCTTGCGGTTTGACCGGCTCGCGCAAGACGGACTGGCACCGGCGGTGATGGTGCGCGATGATTTATGGGCGCGGCTGTCGCGTCCGCTCGGTTTCGAACTGGCCGAGCGCGGGCAGATCAACAGGCTTGACGGAACCGACTGGTTTGGCGTGTTCTCCCATGGCGCATTTTTTCCGATGATCGAGGCTCACGCACTTGACCAAGCATGATCATATCCTTGTGGCACCGGTCAACCCGCCCCCTGCCCCCGATCTCGGCACATTCGAGCAGCGTGTGCGCGAGCGGTTGAGATTGCAGGCTCCCGAAGCAATCTATGATCCGGCTTGGCAGCCCGAACGCGGCGACCACAATCTGGCTCCGATGATGGCCCCTGCGGACGGGCGCGAGCACAGGCTTGCCGCGGTTCTGCTCGGCATTGTCACCCATGATGACGGGCCGACCGTGCTGTTGACCCGCCGTTCGGCGCAATTGCGCACCCATTCGGGCCAGATCGCGCTGCCGGGCGGCAAGATCGACCCCGAAGACGACAGCGCGCTGGCCGCCGCCTTGCGCGAGGCCAACGAGGAAATCGGTCTCACACCCGACTGGATCAGCCCCTTGGGCTATCTCGACCCCTATCTGTCGGGCACGGGCTTCCGCATCCTGCCGGTGGTAGCCACCATCCGGCCCGGTTTTGCGGTCACACCCGATCCGTCCGAGGTCGATCATGTATTTGAAGTGCCGCTGTCCTTTTTGATGGATCCGGCTAATCATGTGCAGGGCCATCGGGACTTCAAAGGGACGATCCGGCATTTCTATACGATGACCTATGGCGAGCATTATATCTGGGGGGTGACCGCGGGCATCCTCAAAAACCTTTACGATAGGCTGTATTCGTCATGATCAGATTGATTTTCATCGAGCTTTTGCTGTTTTTAACCCCCAGTCTGCTGTTTATTGCCTATTTGTTGGTCAAGAAGCGCGATCCGCGCCACCGTGTCCATTGGAACGGCAAGGGCTTGCGGCTGTTTCTGGTCGGCCTGGTGTTTGCCGGCCTGTTCTTTGTTTACGAGGGTCTGGTGTCGGAACGCCAGCAAGGGGTCTATGTCCCCGCCCATACCGAGAACGGCGTTCTGGTGCCGGGCCGTTTTCAATGAGCCGTCCCGCGAACCAGACTGTGCCTCCGGCATTGCATCTCTTGCTGGATGATCCGGCCTTGCGGCGGATTTTCGCTTTGCTTGACCAGGGCGATAACAGCGTGCGGCTGGTCGGCGGGGTGGTGCGCAATGTATTGATGGGTCGCTCTGTCACAGATATCGACATGGCAACCACCCATCTGCCTGAAACGGTGATGGAGAAAGCCCGTCAGGCAGGGATCAAAGTGATCCCGACAGGGCTGGCGCATGGCACGGTGACGCTGGTGACCGGGGGACGCTCGTTCGAAATCACGACCCTGCGCGAGGATATCGAAACCCATGGCCGTCACGCCACCGTGCGGTTCGGGCGCGATTTCAGCCATGATGCCCTGCGCCGCGATTTCACCATCAATGCGCTCTATGCCGATGCCCGTGGCCACATCTATGATTATGCCCACGGGCTTGATGATATCGCCCGCAAGCAAGTGCGCTTTATCGGTGAGGCCCGCACCCGCATTGCCGAGGATTATTTGCGGATTTTACGGTTTTTCCGGTTTGTCTCCGATTACGGCCAAGGACCGATGGATCAGGACGGATTGTCGGCCTGCATCGCGATGCGCGAGGGGCTGAAACAACTCTCTCGCGAGCGGATCGGCTCCGAACTGCTTAAAATTCTGGTCTCGCGGCGCGCTGTCGAAGTCGTTTTTGAGATGGAGCAAGGCGGGATTTTACCGCTGATCCTTGATGGCCCCGTCCATACGGATGCCTTCGCGCAACTGGTGCAGGTGGTCCCCGGGGCTGATGCCATGACGCGGCTGTTTGCACTGACCCGGCCCGATCATGCGGAGATACAGGCTTTGCGGGATGGCTTGCGCCTGTCCAACCAGCAATCGGGTTTACTGGAGCATATCAACCGCGCCCTTACGCTTTTGGTCCCTCCGGAAGACCCTATCAACCGCCGTCACTCAGCGTTCCGGCTCGGCTATGAGGCCACCTCGGCAGCTTTGATGCTGACAGCCGGCCGCAACAGCCTGCCCCGCCTCTGGCTCGACGGGGCGATGGCAGACATCACAACCGTGCCGGAAAAATCCCCGTTTTCGGGCCAGCAGCTCCTCGCCCGCGGCCTGAAAGCCGGTCCGCAGATCGGCGCGATTGTGGCGGAGGCCGAACGGCTGTGGATCGCGGAAGGCATGAGCGGGGATGCCGCCATCCAAAACAGCCAGCTCGAGCGGGCCGTTAAGCACATCTTGGATTGAATGGGCCGGAGCCACTGATTCGACTCCCCTTGACGCCTGTTTGGCTGTAGTGTGGTCCTGTTCCTTAAAAAACTCCTTTTTGCGGATGGGCATGCGCATATGAGTCCTCCTGATCGTCGTCCGACCGATTATCGTCCGGCCGATCTGGCTCGCCGTCTGGCGAAGCGGCGGGAGCACAGCCATGTCTCGCAGCGCGACAGCGTCGGGGTGCTGGACCGCTGGCGGCGTGAAACCTTTACTTTGCCCAAATCAGAGGCCCGCGAGAAAGCCCGCGAGTGGTTCTCTCGCTTTCCGAAAGCCGCTTACATGACCGAAATCGAATGGTGGCGCGAGCTTGACGACGGCCAGATCGAATTCACAATGCGGCGTCTGCCCTCGGCGGATTGAGCGATCGAGACCCGGATAATTCCTTTTTTATTGTCTGCTTTTTTTGCTTGTTAATTGCGGGATAAGCATTTTTACGATCCCTTCGCACTTGTTCAAACTCCCCGGACAGGACACAATCGGCTTCAAGGGCAGTCGTGCTTTGGTAATCCGTCCTGCCCTGTTCGTCTTTGAATGAGAGGCCTGCATATGAACGAGATGGCATCGGGGGTTTTGCAACCTGCCCAAGCTGACAACACCTTGATGGCCGAAGTTGAAGCCATCATTGCCGATCTGGCTGCGGCCCGTCTTGCCATCGGACAACAGGTGTTCGGGCAGGAGAGCGTGGTCGAAAACAGTTTGATCACCCTGCTGGCTGGCGGGCACGGGCTGATTGTCGGCGTGCCGGGGCTTGCAAAAACCCGTCTGGTCGACACGCTGGGCAAGGTGCTGGGGCTTGAGACCCGCCGCATCCAGTTTACCCCCGATCTGATGCCTTCCGACATTCTGGGCAGTGAAATTCTCGAAGAAGCGAGTGACAAGAGCCGCCATTTCCGCTTCATCAAAGGGCCGGTTTTCGCGCAATTATTGATGGCCGACGAAATCAACCGCGCCAGCCCGCGCACCCAATCCGCCCTGTTGCAAAGCATGCAGGAGCATCAGGTGACCATTGCCGGTGTCGCCCATGATCTGCCGCGCCCCTTCCATGTGCTGGCGACACAAAACCCTGTCGAGCAGGAAGGCACCTATCCGCTGCCCGAAGCACAACTGGATCGTTTTCTGCTGCAAATCGATGTCGGCTATCCCGACGAGGCGACCGAGCGGCGGATTTTGCTCGAAACCACCTCGGACCTGCACACGCCGACCACAACCATCCTGTCGGCCGAAAAACTGATGGCCGCGCAAACTCTGGTGCGCCGCCTGCCGATCGGCGAAGCGGTTGTCGATGCCATTCTCGATCTGGTGCGCGCCGCCCGCCCGCATGAGGGCGTTGCAGGCATTGCCGATCATCTGGCTTGGGGCCCGGGCCCGCGCGCCGGTCAGGCACTGATGCTGGCCGTGCGCGCCCGCGCCCTCATTCAGGGTCGTTTCGCGCCCTCGCTGGATGATGTGCGGGCACTGGCGGCCCCTGTACTCAAGCACCGTCTGGCGCTCAATTACAGCGCGCGTGCAGAGGGTGAAACCATGGCGGGGCTGATTTCCCGTCTGGTTGCCCGCCTGCCGTGATCCGATGATGGCCGACGCTGCCGCCCCGCATCCCCGGCAAACCCTGCAACGCAGCGTGCAGGCCCGTTCGCTTGCCGACCGCCTGCCCCGTTTGACACTGGAAGCGCGGCGCATTGCCCTGACCACCCTTTCCGGACTGCATGGCCGCAGACGGGCCGGACCGGGCGAGAGTTTCTGGCAATTCCGTGCCTTTGCACAAGGAGAAGCGGCCCAGCGGATCGACTGGCGGCGCTCGGGCCGCGATGACCAGTTATTCGTGCGCGAGCGCGAATGGGAAGCCGCCCATACATTGTGGATCTGGATCGACGCATCGGCTTCGATGCACTTCCGTTCGCCATCCGCTTTGGCCGAAAAGCTTGATCACGCCGCCATTCTCGGGCTGGCTTTGGCCGATCTGCTGGTGCGCGGCGGCGAGCGCGTCGGGCTGTGGGGCATGGGCCCGCCGGTCAGCGGCGGCGATGTGATCGACCGGCTGGCGATGCAATGGCTGGCGCATCAAAGCCTGTCGGAGCAGGATATGCCGCTCGACAAGCCGCTGTCGCGCCATCACGAACTGATCCTGATCTCGGATTTTTTGAGCCCTTTGATCCAATGGCAACAGCAGATCAAACGCTGGGGCCAGCAAGGCGGGCGCGGACATTTGCTGCGCATTATTGATCCGGTCGAAGCGGCCTTTCCTTTTCGCGGACAGAGCGAGCTGGTCAGCCCCGATACCGAGGGACGCCTTGATATCGGCGATGCCGAAGCCTTCCGTACCCTTTACCAGTCGCGGATGCAGGCCCATGACGGCGGGCTGGAAGCGGCCTGCAAAAGCCTGCACTGGTCATGGCTGAAACATCACAGCGACCAGCCTTTGCCCGCCGCTCTGCTGGGTTTGGCGGGACGAATCATCCGCAACGCCTCGACCATGCCTGCCAACCTGTCCGCGGAAGGGTTTTAGCCCATGTCCGTTGTGTCCTCACTGGCTGTGCTGCATCCGCTGCTGTTGCTGGCCGCTTTGGCTTTGCCGCTGTTGTGGCTGTTGCTGCGTGTCACGCCGCCGCGCCCGCAAACCATCCTGTTTCCGCCCTTGCGGCTGTTGCTCGATCTGGTGCCCGCCCAGAAATCCCCCGCCCGCTCGCCATGGTGGCTGACCGCCTTGCGGATTCTGGTGGCAGGCCTGCTGATTTTGGCCATGGCGGGTCCGGTCTGGCGGCTTCAAGAATCAGCCACAAAATCGTTGCAAGGCCCGCTTTTGCTGATGATCGATGATGGCTGGACCAGCGCGAGGGATTGGGAGCAACGCCAAGCCACCGCGCAAGGTCTGATCGAACTGGCGGCAGAACAAAGCCGCCCCGTCGCTTTGCTCGGCTTTTCGCGACACGATCAGGGTCCGGTACTGAAAGAGGCCGGTGCGGCGCTCGCCGATTTGCGCAGTCTGTCACCCGTCCCCTTCACCCCCGAACGCGCCGCCGTGCTGCCTGCCTTGCGGGCCTTTCTGTCTGCGCAACCCGCTGCCTCGGTAGTCTGGATCACGGATGGCCTGCACATCGATGAGGGCCGCGAAGGTGGCACAGCAACCGAACCGTTCACAACCTTGCTCAAGCCGCTTTTGAATGATAATCCGCTCGACATCATCCACCCGCGCAATGCGCCCCTTGTTGTGACCGGACGGCAGGATCAGGAAGCGGGACTGAATGTGTCGGTCAGCCGGGGCTGGATGGGCGAGACGGCGGGTTTCAGCCTTGTTGCGCGCGATGCCAAGGGGCGGGTTCTTGGCCACGCCGATGGCATGTTCGAGCATGAGGACGTCAACCGGACGGTCACTTTGCCGCTGCCGCTCGAATTGCGGCAGGATGTTGCCCGTCTCGAGATCGAGCAGGGCCGCAGTGCGGGCAGTGTCTGGCTCTCGGATGAAAGCCAGCACCGGCGGCGGGTCGCCGTTGTCAGCGAAACATCTGGCGATGCCTCGCAAGTCCTGCTGTCGCCCTTGACCTATATCAGCCGCGCTCTGTCGCCCTTTGCCGAGGTGCGCCTGTCGAAACAGGCCCCGACCGAAGCGATCAATAGCCTGCTGGATGAAAACCCCTCGGTGCTGGTGCTGGCCGATATCGGCCAGTTGCCCGACGGGGCCAAACAGAAAATCGAACAATTCATCGACAAAGGCGGTGTGGTGCTGCGTTTTTCCAGCACCGGCCTTGCCGGTACGGGCGATGATCTGGTGCC
>Ga0114972_10000944_pt1 | contig 21895 bp, 18 predicted proteins | sample M_140807_EF_Meta_FD_87354 | JGI IMG/M metagenome (GOLD analysis project Ga0114972, IMG submission 87354) | Freshwater microbial communities from Lake Montjoie, Canada to study carbon cycling - M_140807_EF_MetaG | ecosystem: Environmental > Aquatic > Freshwater > Lake | place: Lake Montjoie...
ATCTGATCGATCGAGGCCACCAGTTTCGCCGTCTGGATCGGATCGCGCTGGACCACGAGGCAAATCCCCGTCCCGAGCTTCAATCGCCGCGTCGCGCAGGCTGCGGCGGTGAGCGTGACGAAGGGATCCATCACATCGTAGTACTGCTTCGGCAGATCGCCGCCGCCGGGATAGGACGCCGTGCGGACCAGCGGAATATGCGAATGCTCCGGCGCCCAGAGGCTATCGAAGCCGCGTTCCTCCAGCGCCACGGCGAGTTCCGCCGGCGTCATGGAATAATCGGTGAAGAACATGGCGGCGCCGATATGCATGCTTGCCTCCCCTCGCTTTGCCAGAGAGGCTGGCCTGCCGGGGCAGCCGCGGCAAGACCGCTCAGCCGGGCGGCACGTCCCGGTCGCCCGGACCGATCGGGCGCTGCATGAAGACCACATCGAGCCAGCGGCCAAATTTCACGCCGGCCGATTTCATCACGCCGGCGCGCTGGAAACCAAGCGAGAGGTGCAGTCCGATCGAGCCGACATTCTCGGAATCGCCGATCACCGCGAGCATCTGCCGGAAGCCCGCCGCATCGGCCCGGGTGAGCAGCGCTTCGACCAGTTGCTTGCCCACGCCCATGCCGCGCACGTCGTCGCGGACATAGACGCTGTTCTCGGCGGTGAACCGATAGGCGGAGCGGTCACGGAACTGGGCGAAATAGGCGTAGCCGATCAGTCCTGGCGCCTCGCCTGGCAGCCCCTCCCCTTCGGCCACCAGCCAGGCCCAGCCGCGGTCCTGCACCCTGGCCAGGCGGGCGGCCATCTCCGCCGTATCGGGCGCGACCTCCTCAAAGGTCCCGGTGCCGTGCAGCACATGATGGAGGTAGATGGCGGTGATCGCCGGGATGTCGCCGGCCACGGCGTCGCGAATCAGCATCCCTTCGATCTACCGATCAGCGGCCCGCCAGACAAGCGTCAGACCGGCAGGTCAAGCACCGAGGCGGCCTCGGCCGCCAGGGCCAGCAGGGCCCGGTCACGCCCGGCGGCCGCGACCAAGGAGAGGCCGACCGGCGCGCCATCCACCTTGGCCGCGGGCAGAGAGACCTCGCACAGCCCGGCGAGCCCGGCGATCGCGGTCACGCCCATGGTCCGCTCCCGCACCGCGTTCTGTTCGGCCTGTGGCGCGGTCAGCCGCGGCGCTGGCGCCGGGCTGGTCGGGTAGACCAGCACCGCCCCACCGGCCAACAGCGCTGCAAGGCGGGCCTGGAAGCCGCGCCGGAAAGCCCTGCCGGCTGCCGCCTTTTCGGGCGGCATGTTGCGCGCCGCGGCGAATCGCTCAGCAACGCCCGGGCCGAATTTCGGCTGCGCCGAGACCACCCAGGCGCCAAGCGCGGCCCAGGCCTCCTCCGCCTGCGCGCAGCGGAAATGTTCGTACAGCGCATCCAGCCCCTCAGGCGCGAGGCCGAGGCGGAGCGCCGCGCCGAAGCGGGCGTCCAGCCGTGCCAGCGCCGGGGCCAGGGCGGCGGCCGTCAGCGGATCGGCATTCGCCCAGGCCTCCTCAACCCGGAGCAGCGGGCCGAGCGGGCCGGCCGGGCTGTCTTGTGGCAACAGCACTTCTCCCACCGCCTGCAGCACGCCGGCGCGCCCGGCGAACCAACCCGGCGTATCGAACGAAGGGCCGAGCGGGCAGGCCCCGGCGAGCGAGATGGCCCCCCAGGTGGGGCGGATGCCGAAGACGCCGCAATAGCTCGCGGGGATGCGGACCGATCCGCCGGTATCGGAGCCCATGGCGAAGTCGACCAACCCGGCCGCGGTCGCCGCTGCCGAGCCACAGGAGGAGCCGCCGGGGAAGCGGTCCGGCGCAGTGGGGTTGGTCGGCGTACCGTGCCAGATATTCTCCCCGGTCAGGCCATAGGCCAGCTCGACCGTCTTGGTCTTGCCGCGGAGGGCGGCGCCGGCTTGCAGCAGGGCCTGGACAGCTGGCGCCGTGGCCACCGCAGGCGGATGCGTCGCGGCCCAATCCGGGTTGCCGTAGGTCGTCGGTTGCCCGGCAACGTCATAAAGATCCTTCACCGCGAAGCTCAGGCCAACGAGCGGGCCGGAGGCGGCCCCCGGCAATTCGACGCGCGGGCCGGGGATGAAGGCGCCGACGGTGTCCTGAAGCGGCTTGGGCATGGGGCTCTCCTGCGATGGCTGCTTTAGCCATGATGGTTTCTAGAACGAGAAATCCATTCGGGAAATTCCACCTGAACGGGCATTGCTGTTTGCTGCGACAGCAAGCCCTCAGCCGAAAGCGAACTCGTCGTAGCCGCCGGCAGCAATCGCCGCGCCCTTGCGGCGATAGCGCACGGCGCCGCCGTAATAGCCGAGGGTGCGACGCACATCGCGCCCCTCGACATTGCGGTTGACCCCGGTCTGCCAGGAATTCACCTGGGTGAAGAGCAGTCCGGCGGCGGAATCTTCGACATGGCGGGTCCATTCATCGACCGCACCGGCCCGCGGCTCGACCCGGCCAAGGCGATGCGTCTGCATATGGCCGATCAGGCCGGTCACCCAATCGACGATCTCCTCGATATTGCGGGGAATATTGCCGCGCGCCGTATGCGGGCCGAGGATCATCAGCATGTTCGGGAACCCTTCGGCCATGACGCCGAGCAGGGTCCGCGGCGTCTCCTGCCAATCATCGCGCAGCCGGCGCCCGCCGGGGCCGCGAATATCCATGCGGTCATACGGCCCGGTGACCCCATCGAAGCCGGAGGCGTAGATCAGCACATCGCAGGGATAGTCCCCGGCGCTGGTGCGCACGCCGCTGGCGGTGATGCGCTCGATCGGCTCCTCGTTGATATCGACGAGGCGGACATTTGCCTGGTTGTAGACCTCGAAATACCCGCTCTCGAGCGGCAGCCGGCGGGTGCCGAAGCCGTGGTTCTTCGGGATCAGCTTCTCGGCGGTCACCGGGTCCCGCACGCGCTCGAAGACCTTCTTGCGGGCCCATTCGGTCATCAGCGCATTGGCCTTGGGGTTGGTCAGCACGTCACGGAAATTACCGACCCAGATCCCGAACCCCGGCTCGCGGTAGAGTTTCTCCCAGAAGGCCTCCCGCTCGGCCGGGGAGACGTCGAAGACGCTGCGCGGGTCGGCCTGATGGATGAAGCAGGTGTCGGTTTCCCGGCAGCGGGCGAAGATCTCGTCGTAGCTGCCCTTGATGCGTGCCTGCTCCTCCGGCGTGATCCGCCGGTTGTGCAGCGGCGCCGCCCAATTCGCCGTGCGCTGGAAGACGGTCAGTTGCCCGACCTCGGGGGCGATAGACTGGATGATCTGGATCGCCGTCGCCCCGGTGCCGATGATGCCGACGCGCTTGCCCGCCATGGCAATGCCCTCGCGCGGCCAGCGCGCGGTGTGGCAGGCGGTGCCGGCGAACGCCTCCCGGCCCGGGATATTCGGCAGGGTGAAGGCGGAAAGCGGGCCGAGGGCGGTGATCAGCAAGGGCGCGCTCGCCGTCTCGCCGTTCTCGAGCGTGACGGTCCAGCGGGCCGGCGCCTCATCGAACTGGGCGGCGACCACGCGGCTGTTGCAGCGGATATCGCGGCGCAGATCGAAGCGGTCGGCTACATGGTTCAGATAGCGCAGCGTATCCGGCTGGGCGGCGAAATGCTCTGGCCAGTCCCAGTCGGCGAGCAACTCCTTCGAGAAGGAATAGCCATAGGACCAGCTTTCGGAATCGAACCGCGCACCGGGATAGCGGTTCCAGTACCAGGTACCGCCGACATCGGAGCCCGCCTCAAAGACCTGCGCCTTCAGGCCAAGCTCGCGCAGCCGGTAAAGCTGGTACATCCCGGCGATGCCGGCGCCGATGATGATTGCGTCCATGGCCGACCCCCCGGCTGTTTCCCCTGCGGGGATTTCAGCCGGGGCGGGCCGCGCCGTCTACCGGGCCTGAAGCAATTCCGGCACGCGCAGCAGAATAAACTCGTTATCGTCGGCGCGGATCAAATGGCGGCCGGCGCTGAAGGGGAGATTATTGTCGTTGGCGACAATGATGTGCTCACCATCCACCATTGCCACATTCTCGATGGTGAAGAAGGGGAAGCCGAAGCGTTCCGCCGATGCGCCAGCGCCAAGATCGCCGCGCTGCCGTGCCCGGCGATCCGGATCAAGGATCGCCATGAGATCGACATAGCCAAGCTTCTTGACGAAGCCATCAGCATCGGCGGCGCCGAGATCGACGACGTAGATCCGTTTGAACTTCGCCGGGGTGGGAAAACAGGCCGGCGGCTGCTGGCCGGCGGCGCAGGCCAGGGAAGGGTCGCCCTCGCCATCGTCGCGCTCGATCACCAGGGCGCGGCGATCGTCGATCATGTTGAAATCGCCAATCGACACGCCGCCGGGCGCAAAGCGGTATTTCAGGCTGCGGCCAGTCCATTCGCCCTTGGCGGTGTCGAGTTCGAGGATACGGAGGTAATCGCCCTCCGCCTTGCCATCGGCGCCGAGCAACGGCTTCTCCAGCAGGGCAAACGCGCGGTTGCCATCGGGGGAGAGCGCCATGCCTTCGTAGCCGCCGCTGCGCTGGGCGCGGAATGGGACCGCCTGGGTCGGGTTCGCCGGGATCTGCAGCGCGGGGTTGTCCGGGCTCCGGATGTCCTCGTTGCCGAGTTTCGTCGCGAGCACCTTCTGCACCCGCCCCTCGCGGTCGACCTTGAGGAGGAAGGGGCCGAACTCGTCGCCGAGCCAGAAGCCATCGGCCACCGGCTGGAGGCTTTCAATGTCGAAATCGGCGCCAGTGAGATACCGGCTGGCGGTCGCCTCGTTCGCAATCGGGAAGGGCACCACGCGGTTCGGGTCGGAGAGGAAAATGGTGGCCTCTCGCGTGGCCATCGCGGCGCGGAAATCCAGATCCAACCGATGGATCATCAGCATTGCATCGGCGCTGTTGCGTTTGTTGCCGAAGCCGTTGTCCGACAGCACCCAGTAGAGTCCCGGCTCACCGGCAACCGGCTTGATGCCGGAAAAACCCTGGACCGGCTGGCCATTGAAGGGCAGCGCAAGGCCGGTAGGGCGGCGGCCATGCAACGCACCGGTATCGCCGGCGATGCTGCCATATTCCTCGACCCTCACATTGCCCGGGCCGGTGAAGCGCCCGGACTGCTGCAATCCCGGAGGTGCGTCGCCTGGCGGAGAAATGAAGGTGGCGGCCGGCAGGATAACCTGGCCGACGAGCGTTGCCTCAAAGGCCTGCTCGGCACGGGCGCTCGCAAGGAGGACGAAGAGACAGGTTGTGAAGCAGAGGACGCGCATCTTCATCCACCTAAATGCTAGGTGAAGCATAGCGCAGTTACATGAACGGCCGAGGACGCAGCGATGACAAAGCGATGTCAGCGACCCCGGCCCCAGCGGTCAGACGCTATCGAGGAGCACTGCCTTCACGGCGAAGGCGGCGAGGGCGGCGCCAACGGCGGCGGTCGCGCGCCCGTACCGGGCGGCCAGACCGTAGACGATTCCGCCGGCGATCAACGCCCAGGCGGCGGCTTCGGTCAGATCAACTTCGGTCATGACATCCTCCTTATGTCCTAAATGTAATCTAACAGATATCTCCGAGCAAGGAAACGAATTTCTTCGCTAAGCCAGCGCGACCCTGCCATGCGGGCCGGCCGGTTGCGCTTTGGCCGCTCACCGCCCATTGGTTGGCGATGATCGAGAAAGCTGCAGCGCCGCCGCCGGCGATCCCCGCCGCCTTTTTTGGCGAACGGGTAACCTGGGTTCATCATTGGACGGATCGGTTGTTTTCCTTCCGCTGCACCCGCGACCCGACCCTGCGCTTCGTCGCTGGGCAGTTCGCCATGATCGGCCTGCTGGTCGACGGCAAGCCCTTGGTGCGCGCCTATTCCATGGTCAGCCCGCCTTGGGACGAGGAGTTGGAGTTTCTCTCGATCAAGGTGCCGCACGGCCCGCTGACGTCGCGACTCCAACACCTCCGGGCCGGCGATACCGTCCTTATCGGTAAGAAACCGACGGGTACGTTATTGGTCGACAATCTATTACCGGGCGAAACCCTTTGGCTTCTGTCTACCGGAACCGGCTTGGCGCCCTTCATGTCTTTGATACGCGAGCCGGACGTCTACGAAAAATATCAACGCATCGTGGTGTGCCATACCGTGCGTGAGGTCAAGGAACTCGCTTACCGGGATTATATTTCCAACCAGCTTCCAGGACATGAATTCCTTGGGGATATGCTGGCCGGAAAACTCGTCTACTATCCTTCAGTGACGCGGGAGCCCTTTCCGAATCAAGGACGGATTACGACCTTGATCGAAACCGGAAAACTGTTCGCGGATCTCAGCCTGCCTGCCCTTTCCATTGAGCGCGACCGGGTGATGCTCTGTGGATCAGAAGACATGAATGCAGATGTCCGTGGCCTTCTGGAGGCCCGCGGCTTCGTGGAAGGTTCAAACGCCGAACCCGGCAGTTTCGTTGTGGAAAAAGCATTCGTTACGAAATAAATATGATGTAGCACGACTTCGTTACATTTCGCTTTCGTGCAATGCATCATAATATTACCGTGCTTAATGCTTGCGGCGACTATCGGTTCATATAATAGCCGTACACCACCCCTACAACTTGAAGTCCGGTCTCGGTCATCGTCCGGAAGGAAGGAGACGCGGCATGGAAGCATCGCAACGCGATCGCGCAGCCGAAATATTCGCCCACGCGTGGCGCACTGGCAGCCAGGTCAGCACCCTCCCCTTCGAGGCGCAGCCGCGCAGCCAGCTTGACGGTCACCGGATCTCCGCGCGGACCCTCGATATGCTGGGGCTGGAATCCTGCGGACTGCGCCTGACCTCGACCAACCATAAGGACATCCCGAGCCCCTTGTTGCAGGACAGCCTGGTCGAGGATGAAGCCAGCATCGCCGTGGCTGCCCTGCACGGCGCGCGAATCTTTCCCGCCATCGCCGGCACATTGGCTGAAGACCTGCCACGCCGGGGCGATGCCTTGCCGATTTTCGCGACTCTGCATCCAGTGCTCGATATTACCTGCTGGCGCTTCGCTGAAGTGCCCACCACCTCGGCGCTAGCAGCCGCCGATCTCGGCGGTCTGGGACGCGTCGTCATCGGCAAAGGCAAACGGTTGGAGGCCATGCGCCTGCGTGTCTCGGTCGCCGCGGAGGGCAGTTGGAAGCGCGGCATCGAAATCGATTTCGAGCCCGCCTTCATCGCCGCAGGACTGGCGGCCCGGCGCGCCGGCGGGCTTGAGCGCGGCTCGATCCTCGTTGTGCAACTCAGCCCAGGGCTGCCCCTCGTGCCTGGCACCACCATGGTCGGCTCATTCGGGCGCCTCGGTCGGGTCAGCGCGCACCTCATCTGACCGGCAATGCCGCAGACTCGGTTGGGCGCCCCGATACATTCCTTATTTTCATAAAAATTTTATTATTGTGATTATCGGTCATAATCTGTCCGCGACGGACGCCGCCCGATGTAGTTAATATAAACCGAGCCTGGGCAGGGGCCCGTTTGCGGTGCCTGCCGGTGACGCTTTAGCTGTGCCCGACAAGGCACGAACGCACAACAAGGACGGGGATATGGCGAGCCAAACGGCGCTTCCGCGCAGCGATAACGAAGTTCGGCCCATGACGCCGGAGGAGCGGAAGGTCATCGTCGCCTCCTCACTCGGCACGGTGTTCGAGTGGTACGATTTCTACCTCTATGGTTCGCTGGCCGCGGTCATCGGCGCCAACTTTTTCAGCCAGTTTCCCGAAAACACACGGAATATCTTCGCGCTGCTCGCTTTCGCCGCGGGCTTCCTGGTGCGGCCCTTCGGCGCACTGGTCTTCGGTCGGCTCGGCGACTTGGTCGGGCGGAAATATACCTTCCTCATCACCATCCTGATCATGGGCGCCTCGACCTTCGTCGTCGGCTGCCTGCCCACTTCGGATCAGATCGGCATCCTCGCCCCGATCATCCTGATCGTCCTGCGCTTGCTCCAGGGGCTGGCGCTCGGCGGGGAGTATGGCGGCGCCGCCACCTATGTGGCCGAGCATGCCCCCCACGGACGGCGCGGCTTCTACACGAGTTTCATTCAGATCACCGCGACGGCTGGCCTGTTCCTGTCGCTGCTGGTCATTCTCTTTACCCAATCCGCGGTTGGGCCTGACAACTTCAAGGCCTGGGGTTGGCGCATTCCCTTCCTGGTCTCCATCCTGCTGCTCGGTATCTCGGTCTGGATCCGGATGCAGATGGAAGAAAGCCCGGCCTTCAAGAAGATGAAGGCGGAAGGCACGCAATCCAAGGCGCCGATCTCGGAAGCTTTTGGCCAGTGGAAGAACGCCAAGGTCGCCCTGTTCGCCCTGCTCGGTCTCGTGATGGGTCAGGCGGTGGTCTGGTACACCGGCCAATTCTACGCACTGTTCTTCCTCGGCAATGTGCTGAAGGTTGACCCCTTCACCACCAATATGCTGATCGCCTGGTCGCTGCTGCTGGGCTCGGGCGGTTTCGTTCTGTTCGGCTGGCTATCGGACAAGATCGGCCGCAAGCCGATCATCCTGGGCGGCTGCTTGCTGGCAGCACTGACCTATTTCCCGCTGTTCAAGCTGATGAGCGCGGAGGCCAACCCGGCGCTGGCGCGGGCCCATGCGACGATCCCGGTGCAGGTGATCGCGGACAAGAGCACCTGCTCCTTCCAGTTCAACCCGACCGGTACGGTCAAGTTCACCGAGCCTTGCGATGTCGCCAAGGCGGCCCTCGCCCGTGCCTCGGTGAACTACTCGGTCGAGGAAGCACGCGCCGGAACCGTCGCCGCGGTCCGTGTCGCGGGCGGTGCCCCGATCCCGGCGAATAGCCCGACCTTCGCCGCCGATCTCGGCAAGGCGCTCACTGCGGCGGGCTACCCTGCCGCGGTCAACCCCTCGGTCGTGAAGATGGCGAGCCCCTTTGACATCTTCCGCGAGCAACCGGCGGTGCTGATCGGCATCCTGACGCTGCTGGTCATCTACGTGACGATGGTCTACGGCCCAATCGCCGCGGCCCTGGTCGAACTCTTCCCGACCCGCATTCGCTACACCTCCATGTCGCTGCCCTATCATATCGGCAATGGGTGGTTCGGCGGCCTGCTGCCGGCGACCAGCTTCGCCATGATCGCGCAAACGGGGGATGTCTATTACGGCCTCTGGTATCCGATCGTGATCGCACTCGCGACGGTGGTGATCGGCACCTTCTTCGTGCCGGAGACCAAGGACCGCGACATCTTCGCCGAAGATACCGCGGAACGCCCGCATGAGCGGCCCGCCAGCGCGAGCATCTGACCCGCCCGCGCGGGCCGTCCGCCTGGGAACGGCACCGCGCACAGCACATGAAGCGCCCGGGCCCCAGGCCCGGGCGGTTTTCGTTTCTCACCAGGGGTCGTAAAATTAGAGCGCGATGCGTTGAGGCGGAATCGCCGAAGGCGCTGAATCGCGCGATCCAACACATGCTAGAGCGGGCTGCGTGAACACATGTGAACGCAGCATGCTCTAGCAGGCTGGTTTTGGTATTTTACGGCTCTCAACCGCCGGGCGGAAACCTCCGGTTTCCCGAGGCGCTCGGACCCCGTGAACGCGGTGCGCCGTTGGGATCAGGCCGCCGATTCCTCACCCAGCAAGGCGGCGTGCAGCGCCTCCCAACTCTCCCGGTCAGGCGTCACCAGCAGCCCTCCGCTGCGCCGCTGCGGCCCATACGCGCTGCCATCGAAATGGGCCGAGTAGCCGCCTGCCTCCCGATGCAGCAGCCAACCCGGGGCATGATCCCATGGCATGAGCTTGTTGTAGACGAGCGCATGGGCGTGCCCGCCTGCGACCAACCGGTATTCATGCGCCGCGCAGCGCAGACCGACCGTCGCCGCCAAGCGCGGCAAGCGGCCGGTGACGCGCGTCTTCAGCGGCTCCGGCATGAACCCCCAGGACACGGCGGCGACCATCCGGGACACCGGCACGGGCGCAGCAACGCGTAGCAGGCGCCGCGTGCCGTCTTCGGCCGAGATCCAGGCCCCCTCGCCGCGCAGCGCGATGGCGGTATCCCGGCCGAGCGGATCGTGGATCCAGGCCGCGATGATTTCGCCGCGGCGGATCGCCGCTGCCATGCAGGCGAAAAGCGGCAGGCCGGCCGCGAAATTCTGGGTTCCATCCACGGGGTCAACCACGAAGGCGAGATCAGCCCCGGCCAAAGCATCGAGCAGCGCCGGCTGCGTCGAGCTCGCCTCCTCCCCCACCACCAGGCAGCCGGGGAAGCGTGCTTCGAGGCCGGCGGTGATCATCCGCTCGGCGGCTTCGTCCGCATCGGTCACGAGATCGAGCGGCCCGCTTTTGGTACGGACCGCATCGGCCCCGAGGCGCCGCCAGCGCGGCAGAATCTCCGCCGCCGTGGCTCGCCGCAGCAAGGCCTCCACATCGGCCAAAGCCGCCGCGTCAATCATCGCTGGGCTGCTCGAACCGAGCCCGGTCGACCGAGGTAAGGCGAACCGTCAGCCGGGTGCCGCTCTCGCCTTCGGCGCGTTCAATGACCTCACCATGGCGGTAGAGCCAGGCGAGGCGCGCCCCGTCGGCCGCGGGGATGGCATAGGTTACCGTCTCCAAGGCAGCCGCCAGCCGCTCATCAAGCACGGCGAGCAAGCGCTCAACCCCCTCCCCCGTCAACGCGGAACAGGCGATCGCGCGGGCGCTTTCCCCACCCGGGACATGCGCTGCGCCACCCAGCAGATCGGCCTTGTTCAGCACCTCGATCACCCGCCCTTCCCATTCGGGATCGAGCGCCGCCAGAGGTCCATCCGCCATCTCTGTCAGCACCTTCAGCACATCTTCGCGCTGGGCCGCGGTATCGGGGTGCGAGACGTCGCGGACATGCAGGATGATGTCGGCTGCGGCCACCTCCTCAAGCGTCGCTCGGAAGGCTTCCACCAACTGCGTCGGTAGTTCCGAGATGAACCCGACGGTATCGGATAGGATCGCCCGGCGCCCGGAGGGCAGGCTCAGCCCGCGCATGGTCGGATCGAGCGTGGCGAAAAGCTGATCCTCGGCATAGACGCCGGCCCCTGTCATAGCGTTGAACAGGGTCGACTTGCCGGCATTGGTGTAGCCGACCAGGGCGATCACCGGGTAGGGCACTCGCTCCCGCGCGCGCCGGTGCAGGCCGCGGGTGCGGCGTACCTGCTCCAGCTCCTTCTTCAGCTTGACCATGCGGTCGGTGATCAGCCGCCGGTCGATTTCGATCTGTGATTCGCCGGGGCCGCCCAGGAAGCCAAAGCCGCCGCGCTGGCGCTCCAGGTGGGTCCACGACCGCACCAGCCGGGTCCGCTGATAATCAAGATGCGCCAGTTCGACCTGCAACGCACCTTCGCGGGTTCGGGCCCGCTCACCGAAGATCTCAAGGATCAGGCCGGTGCGGTCGATGACTTTGGTCTGCCAGGCCCGTTCCAGATTGCGCTGTTGAACAGGGGTCAGCGCCGCATCCACCACGACAACACCGATCCCCTGCGCGACGACCGCCTCGCGGACCAAGTCGATCTGGCCTTCGCCCAGCAAGGTGCTCGGCCGCCGGTCACGCAGCGGATAGACCGCCTGGTGCACGATCGTCAGGCCAATGCTGGCGGTCAGGCCCACCGCCTCGGCGAGCCGCGCTTCCGCTGCCCTCGGCGCGCCAGTGCCCATGGCTGCCAACCGGCCAGGGCGTCCGTGGGGCAATATGACGGCTGCCACCGTCGGCGCCGGCGTTACCTCAGCACCGCCCGGTGCGGCCCTCACCGGACCTGGTTCACTCAGCCGTGTCAGGGGCGACATCACGATTCATGGTGAGTGTTGTCCCCTCTCGCGTCACCCCGGCAGTCGCCGGCTGCGTGGCGGCTGTTCCATCGAAAAGCTGGATGGGTGCGCCCGGCATCACCGTGCTGATCGCGTGCTTATAGACGAGCTGCGTGTGCCCATCCCGCCGCAGCAGAACAGAAAAATTATCGAACCACGTGATAATACCCTGCAACTTCACGCCGTTGACCAAAAAGATCGTGACTGGGGTCTTGCTCTTGCGGACGTGGTTCAGGAAGACATCCTGCACGTTTTGGGACTTTTCGGCGGCCACGGTCGGGTCCTTCTTGTTTTTTTGGGCGAGGCGGCCTTACGGCCAACTCTCACTCTCATGAGAAAAGACAGGCTGCACTAACCTCGTGCAGCCCAAGCGCTGTTGCAAGCGCCGGCCAAGCCGACGGTCACGCACGAAACGCGGCGCTGATATGCTTTGCAAGCGCCGCGCCATCAGCGAATTGCAGAGCGGGGGCCGCTGCCGATACGCCGCCATCATGGGCCGCATCGCCCAGCAGGACAGGCAGGCACCCGGCCGCGCGGGCAGCCTGCATATCGAGGGCGGTATCGCCGACATACCAGACATCCGCCCCCGGTGCAGCGCCAAGTGCGGCCAGGGCCATACGGAAAGGGGCAGGATCGGGCTTGTCCGCGGCGGCATCGCCGGCGCCGATCAGCGCGCCGAAATGCTTCCCCCAGCCCAGATGCGCAACTTCCGCCCGCAGCAGCGGTCCCTGCTTATTGCTGATGACCCCCTGCTTGAGGCCGCTTGCCGCCACCGCCGCAAGCGCTGTGGCCGAGGCGGGCATGGGCGTCAGCACCTGCAGGTGCTGCTTGCGCACCTCGGCGTAGAAGATGTCCCTGGCGCGCTCCCACTCTGCGCCAAAGATTTCGGGGAAGCTCTCACGGAGCGCCCGCCGGACATTGCCCAGGACCTCCGCGCGGCTCCAAAGGGGCAGGCCGAAGGCCGCGAAGGCCGCGTTCAGCCCCGCCTCGATGGCTGCCCAGCCATCGACCAACGTATTGTCCCAGTCCCAAAGCACCAAACGAGGTTGCAGCATCGGGCCCGGCTCAGGCGGCGTTGCGCCGGTCGCCCTGGACGTGCCGGGCGAAGATCTCAAACAGCCGGCGTACCACGGGACCGACGTGACCATCGCCCACCGGCTGCCCGTCGATCCGGGTGATCGGCTTCACGAAAGAGGTTGCGGAGGTGAGGAAAGCCTCCCGCGCGCGGGCCAACTCATCGAGCGAGAAGTCCTGCTCGATGAAGGCAATGCCGGCCGCCTGCAACTCGGCGATCAGAGCCCCTCGGGTGCAGCCAGGCAGGATCACATGATCGAGGTACCGGGTGCGGATCGCCCCCTGCTCATCCACGATCCAGAAGGTCGTCGCCGCCCCCTCGGTCACCATGCGAGTGGCCGGATCATAGAGGATTGCCTCGATCGCGCCCTGCTCGCGGGCCGCTTGGCGCGCGAGGCAATTGGGCAGCAGATTCACACTCTTGATGTCGCGCCGCGCCCAGCGCAGGTCGGGCAGGGTGATGCAGGCCCCGGTCCAGCGATCGACATCGGTCGGATAGGGCTGGATACGCTTGACGGTCACGACCATCGCCGGCGGCACCGGGCGGGTCGGGAAGGCATGGTCGCGCCGCGCCACGCCGCGCGTCACCTGCATATAGAGCAGACCCTCGGTCACCCGATTGCGTCGCGCCACTTCGGCCAGCACATGGCGCAGCGCGGCACGGCTCATCGGCATCGGCAACCGGATCTCACGCAGGCTGCGCTCCAGCCGGTCGAGATGACGGTCCTCGTCGATGAAGCGTCCCGCATGCAGATGCACCACCTCGTAGATACCGTCGCCGAACTGATAGCCACGATCCTCGATATTCACCTCAGCGAGGCGCTGATCGACATAGCGGCCGTTCACATAGGCAATGCGCGACATGCAGTCTCCTCAGGAACCTGGGGGGGCGGCAGGTGAACGATCCTCGGCCTGCACGCCCAGAAATTTCAACTTCCGGTGCAGCGCGCTGCGTTCCATGCCGACGAAATGCGCGGTCCGGCTGATATTGCCGCCGAAGCGCAGCAGTTGGGCTTCCAGATACTGTCTCTCGAACAGTTCCCGCGCCTCGCGCAGCGGTAGGGTCATAATCTCGCTACTGCGATCCAGCTTGAGCACGGCCGGCGCGGCAGAGGCGACCTCGGGCGGCAGCATCTCGGCGCGGATCGCCTCTCGTGCCTCGCCAGGCGCCATGATCAGCAGCCAGTCGATGAGATTGCGCAGTTGGCGGACATTGCCGGGCCAGTCATAGGCCTGCAGTGCCGCCATGGCGTCCTCGGCGATCTCGCGCGACGGCACGCCGGTTGTCTCTCCGGCACGCTTCATGAAGTGCCGGGCGAGCGAGGGGACATCCTCCCGCCGATCGCGCAGCGCCGGCACCTTCAGCGGCACGACAGCGAGGCGGTAGAAGAAATCCTCGCGGAACCGTCCACCTTGGATTTCCGCCGGAAGGTCACGATTGGACGTGGCGACGACCCGCACATCAACTTTAACGCGCGTCGCGCCGCCGATGCGCTCGAACCCCTGCTCCTGCAGCGCTCGGACGATCTTGCCCTGCGTCTCAAGCGGCATGTCGGCGACTTCGTCCAACAGCAGCGTGCCGCCATGCGCACGCTCCAGCACGCCGGCGCGGCGCGGCTGACCCATCGGGTCAGCCCCCGCCTCCAGCCCGAAGAGTTCTTCCTCGAAGCGGGCCGGGTTCAGGGTGGCGCAATTCAGCGCGACGAAGGGCCCCTCGGCGCGGCGGCTACGCGCATGGATCATGCGGGCCGCGACTTCCTTGCCGGCGCCGGCCGGGCCCGAGATCAGCACCCGGCTTCCGGTAGGCGCCACCCGCTCGATGGCGTTGCGCAGCTGGTTTATGCCAGCCGAGCCGCCGACCAACTCGGCCTCCGGACCCGCGCGCAGGCGGAGTTCTGAATTCTCCTGGCGGAGCCGCGCTGCCTCCAATGCACGAGACATGACCAGCAGCAGCCGATCCGCATTGAAAGGCTTCTCGATGAAATCGTAGGCGCCGATCTGAATGGCCCGGACCGCCATCTCGATGGTGCCGTGACCGCTGATCATGATCACCGGCACCTGCGGCTCCTCACGATGGAGGGCTTCCAGGATGCCTAGGCCATCCAGCTTTGAGTTCTGTAGCCAGATGTCGAGCACGACGAGACCCGGGCGACGAGCCCGGAAAGCGGCAAGCGCGCTGTCGCTATTGTGCGCCTGACGGGTCTCGTACCCCTCATCCGTCAGGATTCCATCGATGAGCGCCCGGATATCGGGCTCATCATCGACGATCAGAATCTCATGCGCCATGCGCGCCGCTCACTGTCCTCTTCCGCTCGGCCGCCGCTTCGCCCGGCGGCCGGTCTGCCACGCGTTCACTGCTCGATCGCCAGGGCAATACCAAGACCGCCCGAGCCCCAGACTCCGCTCCGCGATCTTCTAGTACCAGTCGCCCCCCATGGTCCTCCATGATCTTCTTCACGATGGCAAGCCCCAAGCCAGTCCCCTTCGGCTTGTGAGTAACGTAAGGTTCGGCGAGCCGTTCCCGATCCTCCCCCGCAGGCAGCCCTAGCCCGTCATCCTCAATCGCCAACGCGACGCCGTCGTCACGCGGCTCCAGGCGGATGCCGATATGGCCGATGGTGCCCTCAGGCACCACCCCCGTCGCCTGCGCCCGCATGGCGATCGAATCCGCGGCGTTCTGTAACAGATTGGTCAGGGCCTGGTTCAACAATCGTCGGTCGCAGGACACCACCGGGGCAACCGGCGGCAGTGTGATGGCGTAGTCGATCTCCGGATGCGCATCGCGTTGCAGGACCAGCGCTTCCCGCACCACCTGCGCCAAGTCGGCCGGCTTCATGACCGGCTGCGGCATGCGGGCGAACGAAGAAAATTCATCGACCATGCGCCCGATATCACCCACCTGACGCACGATCGTCTCGGTGCAAGCGATGAAGGTCTCGGGATCATCATGGATCTGCTTCAGGTAACGCCGCTTCAGCCGTTCGGCGGAGAGCTGGATCGGCGTCAGCGGGTTCTTGATCTCATGCGCGATGCGCCGGGCGACGTCGGCCCAGGCGGCCTTCCGCTGCGCCGACAGCAATTCGGTGATGTCGTCGAAGGTAAGAACCAGTCCGGAGCCCTGCGCCTCCGCCGACAGCCGAGCGAGCAGCGTGCGACGCTTGGCCGGGGAGCCGATCCGGATTTCTTCGGTCCGCGGCGCCGGCTCACTCGGCTGCGCCAGCAGCGGCGCGAATTCCGGCACCACGGCGCCAAGCGGCAGGCCGATGGCAGCATCCAGATCGATGCCGAGCAACTCGCTGGCCCTGCGGTTTGGCAGGTTCACCCGCCCGTCGGGTTCCAGCCCAATTACGCCGGCGGTGACGCCCGCAAGCACCGCTTCGGTGAAGCGCCGCCGGTCGTCGATCTGCCGATAGGCCTGCATCAGCTCCGCGCGCTGGGCCGCGAGCTGGTTGGTCATCCGATTGAAGGCGCGGGCAAGTGAGGAGACTTCGTCATCCGTCCGCCCTTCCTCCACCCGGGTCGAGAGATCGCCGCTGCGCACCCGTTCGGCGGCGACGATCAGCCGGCCGATCGGCCGGGCCAGCTGGTTCGCAAGCACCAGCCCGATCAGGATCGCCGCCAGCAATATCAGCAAGGAGGCGATGGCAAAAATCATCACGAACGTGATCTGGAGGCCAGAGCGATTGGCATCGAGCTCGACGTACTCGTTCACCGCCAATTCGACCGAACGCTGATGCAGCAGCACGCTGGCATCGAGCGGACGGCCGATCAGCAACAGCCAACCCTCTGAGACATCCAGCGGGGCGATCGCGCGGACGCTGTTCTGGCCCGGCAACACCGCGACACCTTCGATCCGCGCCTCGGAGATTGCCTCCTCGGGCGGCGGGGCGAGGCGGAAGTTGGTCGCCAATCCGGCCTGGGCGATGATCTGCGTGGTGGAAGGGTCGAAGACCACCGCTTCAGTCAGGTTGCGCAGCGCGGTGTGGGTGGCGAGAATCCGCGCGAAGGCGATCCCGTCATCGGGCAAGATGATACGGGCGCGGGAGAGATCGGCGGCCATCGCCACCACATCGCCGCGGATCGTGTTGCGATGCTCCTCCAGGTAGCCGCGACTGGCCTGGAGGCTCGCCTCCAGCGTGCTGCGCACACGGTCGCTGAACCAGGTCTCGATGCCGAGGTTAAAAAACAGGGCGGCAAAGGTGGCGACCAGCATGGACGGCACCACCGCCACCACGCCGAACAGCAGCACCAGCCTTACATGCAGGCGCGAGCCGGCTGAGCCGCGGCGGCGGTCCGCCCAGACCCGCACCAGTCGTCCGGCGAGCGAGGCGAGCAGCAACAGCAGGACCGCAAGATTGACCAGCACCATGCCGACCACCAAGCCAGGGCTGGTCGGGCCGAAGGGCTTGCCGTCCGACAGGGCCGCGAAAGTGCCGATCGCCATCGCCAGGGCCGAGACCGCGAGACCGAGCGTGAGGCCGCGGCCGAGCAGCAGGTCGCCAACGCGGCGCAGCAGGCCGCGCGGGCCGACCTCACCCCGCTCCTGCGGGAGCGGGATCGCCATCAGCCGAGCCCGCGCACCACGGGCAGTTCCAGCTCGCGGATTTTCTTGCGCAGGGTGTTCCGGTTCAAGCCGAGCATGGCCGCCGCCTTGATCTGATTGCCCCTTGTAGCACCCAGCACGAGTCGCAGGAGCGGCCGTTCGACCTCGGCCAGCACCCGGTCATAGAGATCGCGGATAGGTAGCCCGTCCTTATGGGCCGCAACGAAGCTTTTGAGGTGCCGCTCGACCGCCTGTTCCAGCGTCTCCGGCCCGGTACGGCCGCCAGCCTCCACCGGGGGTGCTGCTTCGGCCAATTCGGCCGTCACAGCATCGTCGCCGATCGTCTCCTGTGGGTAGAGCGCCGCGAGCCGGCGCATCAGATTCTCAAGCTCGCGCGCATTACCCGGCCAGGCATGCTGCTTCAGCCGGTCCAGCGCCTCGCTGCTCAACTGCTTGGAAGGCAGCCCGGCCGCCCGGGCGCGGTCGAGGAAATGCCGGGCCAGCAGGGGGATATCCTCCAGCCGCTCGCGCAGTGGCGGCAGTCGAAGCGGCACCACGTTCAGCCGATAGAACAGATCCTCGCGGAACAGCCCCTGGCGGATAGCCTGGCGAAGATCGCGATGGGTCGCGGCGACGATCCGCACATTGGCCTTGATCGGATTGCGACCACCCACCGTTGTGAACTCGCCCTCCTGAAGGACGCGCAACAGGCGGGTCTGTGCCTCGGGCGGCATGTCGCCGATCTCATCAAGGAATAGCGTACCGCCGGCGGCCTGTTCAAAGCGGCCGATGCCGCGGTTGAGCGCGCCGGTGAAAGCGCCACGCTCATGCCCGAACAACTCGCTCTCGATCAGCTCACGCGGGATCGCCGCCATGTTGATGGCGATGAAGGGTCCGCCCCGGCGCCGGCCGTAATCGTGCAGGGCGCGGGAGACGAGCTCCTTGCCGGTGCCGCTCTCCCCCGTGATCATGACCGTGAGATCGGTCGTCGTCAGCCGGGCCACGGTCCGGTAGATTTCCTGCATGGCAGGGCTACGCCCGACCAGGGGCAGGCGTTCGGCTGGGTCAGCGCCTTTATCCTCCTCGACCTCCGCTGGCTGCTGCGGGACGGCCAGAGCCCGCTCCACCACCGCCAGCAGTTCCTTCAGATCGAAGGGCTTGGGCAGATATTCGAAGGCGCCCCGCTGGGCCGCCTTGAGCGCGGTCATGAAGGTCGATTGCGCGCTCATCACCACGACCCGCAGGTCTGGGCGCACCCGCTTGATCCGCGGCACGAGGTCGAGGCCGTTTTCGTCCGGCATGACGACATCGGTAATGACCAGATCGCCCTCGCCATCCTCGACCCAGCGCCAAAGCGTACTAGCCGAGGAGGTGGCCCTCACTTGATAGCCGCTGCGGCCAAGCGCCTGACTGAGGACCGTGCGGATGGCGCGATCATCGTCGGCGATAAGAATAGTCCGATTATCCGTCATGCGGGTCCCTTCGAACGGCCCTCTTTCTGAGCAACCGGCGTGCCGGCGGGCGGCATGGCCAGGGAAAGGCGAAAGAGGGTGCGCCCCGGGCGGCTGTCACATTCGATCAGCCCGCCTTGGTCGGCGACCAGCTTGGCCACCAGCGCCAGCCCCAGGCCCTGGCCGCCGCGCTTCGTGGTCACAAAGGCCTCGAACAACGTTGCGCGCACCGCATCGGGAATGCCCGGGCCATTGTCGCGCACCGTCACCTGCAGGGGCAGATGGACGCGCTGACTGCTGCCTGGCACCGCAATCCGCACGCCATGATGATAGGCAGTGCCGAGCACGATCTCCCCACCGATCGGGGGCGCCGCCTCAGCGGCATTCTTGACCAGGTTCAGTAGCACCTGCACCAGCTGGTCGCGGTTGCCGAAGATTGGCGGCAGCGAGGGATCGTATTCCTCAACGATCCGCAGATGGGAGGCAAAGCCCGTCTGCGCCACGCGCTTCACGTGATCGAGCACCTGATGGATGTTCACCGCCGCCAGCTCGACCGGCCGGTCGGAGAACATATCCATCCGATCCACCAAATCACGGATACGATCGGCCTCGTCCTGGATCAGCTGGCACAGCTCGCGATCGCCCTCATCGGCCTGCGTCGGCTCCAGCAGCTGGGCTGCGCCGCGAATGCCCGATAGCGGGTTCTTGACCTCATGCGCCAACATCTCCGCCATCGCCGAGGCGCCGCGCGCTGCGCCGGTGAAGCTGAGCTGACGGTTCATCATCTGTGCCGTCGATCCGTCCTGCAGCGTCAGCACCACCGCACCCGGCATCTCGGGCAGCGGCCCGCCATGCGCGGAGACGCCGCGACGATGCAGCCGCGGGCTCTCGAAGCTGAGATCATGGTCGGAGACCGGCGCTTCATGCCGGCGAACCTGGGTCAGCAAGCCAAACAGCCGGCTATCCTCCGGCAACAGATCCGCGAGCCGGAGCGCGGCCAGGGAAGCGAAGCTCAGCTGGAAAAAAAGCTCTGCCGCGGGATTGGCATAGCGGAAGCGATTCTCGGCATCGAGCACCACCGCAGGCATCGGCAGCGCAGCCAGGATCGCCGCGCTCTCCGGCAGCGGCACATTCCGGGGGCTGGGCCGGGGCGGACGCATCGGGGCGATCGCTCCACTCATGCCGCGATCAACTCCGCATCCTCGCTGGCGTGACCGCGCGCGTGGAACGCCGCCCGCACTGCCTCCAACCCCTGATCAAGCAAAGGCTGGTAGAAGGCCTGGATCGCCTCTTCGACCTCGGCGGCGCCGAACAGGCGGTTGATGCCGGCGCGGAATTCCGCCGAACCGGGCAGGCCCTTCGAATACCAGGCGACATGCTTGCGCGCGAGCCGCACCCCGGTTCCCTCGCCGTGATGGCTGAGGATCGCCCGGTAATGCTCAAGCAGCGTGTCGAGCTGTTCGGCAAGGCTCGGCTCGGCCGGGGCAAGGCCGGTTTCAAGATAGGCGGCGACCTGGCGGGGAAACCAGGGCCGGCCATAGCACCCGCGCCCGATCATCACCCCGTCCGCCCCGGATTGCCGCAGCGCCTCAGCGGCGTCCTCCACCGTCAGAATATCACCATTGACCAGCACCGGGATGCGCACGGCCTCCTTCACCTGGCGGATGAAGGCCCAATCGGCCGTGCCGGTGTAGAGCATCTGGCGGGTGCGCCCATGGATGGTCACCAAGCGGATACCGCATTCCTCAGCGATCTGCGCCAGACGCGGCGCGTTGAGGCTGGTGTGATCCCACCCCATCCGCATCTTCAGGGTGACCGGCACCGAAACCGCGGCAACGGTGGCCGCGAGGATCGCCGCCGCCCTCACCTCGTCGCGCATCAGCGCGCTGCCGGCCTGCTGGCCCAACGCCACCTTCTTCACGGGGCAGCCGAAATTGATGTCGATGATCGCCGCGCCGCGATCCACCGCCAGCTTCGCCGCCTCCGCCATCACCCCCGGCTCGCAGCCCGCGAGCTGCACCGCCGAGGGCGCGCCGAAGCCATCCACCTCGGCCATCTTCAAGGTCTGGCGATTCTCCCGCACCATCGCCTGGCTGGCGATCATCTCGCTCACCACCATCCCCGTCCCCTGCGCGCGGGCGAGCCGGCGGAAGGGAAGGTCCGTGACCCCCGACATCGGGGCCAGGTAGACGGGCGTCTGAATCCGCACCCCGCCCACATCGATCGGGACGAGGCGCGGCGGCGAAATCGGGGGAGAAATCGGGGGGCTGCTCATGCTTTGGGCAAACTACCGGCTCACCCAGCCCGCCGCAACGCCAATTGCTAGGCAGATTGATTGTCAGCTAGCCATGACGACAAGCGCCGCTCCGCTCGCTAGTCTGACACCCATGACCATCGCCGCCATTTTGACCGCCGCTGGCAGCGGCAGCCGGTTCGGCGCCGCGCAGCCCAAGCAGTACCTCCCCCTGCTCGGCCGCCCGGTGCTCCGCCTCGCGGCCGAGGCGCTGCTCGCCGAGGGCGGGGTTGGCCTGATCCAGCCCGTTTGCGCCCCGGGCGAGGAGGGGCGCGTCGCCGAAATCCTCGCCGGCCTGCCCTGCCTGCCACCGATCCCCGGCGGCGCCACTCGCCAAGCCAGCGTACGTGCGGGGCTGGAGGCGCTGGCCCGACAACCTGCGCCGCCCACCCAGGTGCTGATCCACGATGCGGCCCGACCGGTGATCCCGCCGGGGACCATCCCGGCCCTGCTCGCGGCGCTGGCCGAGCACCCGGGCGCGATCCCGGCGCAGCCGGTCGCCGATACCTTGAAGCGTGGCGAGGCGGGGCGCATCACCGCGACCCTCCCGCGCGCCGGCCTGTACCGCGCGCAGACCCCGCAGGCCTTCGCCTTTCCCGCCATCCTCGCCGCCCATCGCGCGGCCATCGCGGAGGCCACTGACGATGCCCAGCTCCTTGAAGCCGCCGGCGAGACGGTCGCCCTGCTCCCGGGCGCCGAGGGCAATATCAAGATCACCTTCCCCGAAGATCTCGCGCG
>Ga0114972_10000945_pt1 | contig 21859 bp, 20 predicted proteins | sample M_140807_EF_Meta_FD_87354 | JGI IMG/M metagenome (GOLD analysis project Ga0114972, IMG submission 87354) | Freshwater microbial communities from Lake Montjoie, Canada to study carbon cycling - M_140807_EF_MetaG | ecosystem: Environmental > Aquatic > Freshwater > Lake | place: Lake Montjoie...
CCGCTCCGGTGTGAAATCGGCCATATAGTGACCGCCACCGGTCAGCAGACGATGATCTTCCACGCGGCGCATTGATTGCCCGACACCGAATTTTTTAACAGCCATAACCGTCTCTCCCTGAAATCTGACTCGTCTTGTTGTTTTGTGGTGATCAAGCGGCGCCGGTTTCCACAGGCTCGCCATGCGCGACCCAATCAAGCATACCACCGGCATAATGGGCATCAATCGCGACACCGGCCGCGTGCGCCATGGCGGCAGCTGTCAGCGAGCGTTTGCCCGAACGGCACGATAGCACCACCCGCTTGCCCTCATGGACCGGCAAATCAGCCGCCGAGAAGATCGAGAGAGGGTTCAACCGCGCAGAGGGAATATGACCCGCTTCAAACTCGTTGGCCTCGCGTACATCCACCACAGTCATGGTGCCTGCAGCCAATCCGGCCTTGATATCGGCAATGTCCAGATTCTCGACATGTGTCATGTATCTTGTTTCCTGTCGCACAGACTCTCTAGCCTGTATTCTTGACCGAGCTTGAGCCACTTGTCACATAGTCTTTTTCGCATGGGGGCATTGAACTGTGAACATCAGTCACCGGTCAATCCCGTTCGGCATCGGCATCTTGTCTTCTTGCAAAATCGTTTGCCTCATTTTTAAGCAGTCCCATCTGCAAATTGAAGCAATCCCGACAAAAAAATCGCTAGCCAGCAGGCCGATCGCGTGGAAACTTAGGGTTTGAAGTCATGTGTAAACACGATCCTGCCCAAAGGACTCTCAATCGATCATGGTGTTGAAATCGACAGAAGCGCGATCACCGGCAATCTTTGACGAGATGCTCACAAATGACAATGCGGCCCGACGGCCCTACGAGGCCGTTGCCGAATGGCTGGCCACCCAGACCCGCGGCAGCATCAGGAAAAAGCAGGAGGAGGCCGACGCGATTTTCCGACGCCTCGGCATTACCTTTGCGGTCTATGGCGAAGGCGGCTCCAACGAGCGGCTGATCCCGTTCGATCTGATCCCGCGCGTGCTGTCGGCGCGCGAATGGCGGTCACTCGAACGCGGGATCGAGCAGCGCGTCAGGGCGCTGAATGCCTTTTTGTATGACATCTACCACCGGCAGGACATTGTCCGCGCCGGACGTATTCCCGCCGAAATGATCAACCAGAACGAGGCTTTCCTGCCCGAGATGGTGGGTTTCGATCCGCCGCGCAACATCTATGCCCATATCATCGGCACCGACATCGTGCGCACCGGAGAGAATGAATTTTTCGTACTCGAGGACAATCTCAGAACACCCTCGGGGGTCTCCTATATGCTGGAGAACCGCGAGGCGATGATGCATCTGTTCCCCGAATTGTTTTCCGCGCATCGGGTGCGTCCGGTCGAACATTACCCCGAATTGTTGCGCCAGACACTGGAAAGCGTGGCTCCGGCCAATTGCAAATCCGATCCGACCATCGCGGTGCTGACGCCGGGTATCTATAATTCGGCCTATTTCGAACATTCCTTCCTCGCCGACCAGATGGGTGTGGAGCTGGTGCAGGGCTCGGATCTGTTCATTCAGGACAGCGCACTCTACATGCGCACCACCAAGGGCAAAGAGCGGGTCGATGTGCTCTATCGCCGTGTCGATGATGCCTATCTCGATCCCCTGTCGTTCGATCCCCGTTCGATGCTCGGCGTGCCCGGCCTGTTCGATCTCTATCGGGCGGGCGGCGTCACCATCGTCAACGCACCGGGCACCGGCATTGCCGATGACAAGGCGGTCTATGCCTATGTGCCCGATATCATCGAATTCTACACGGGCGAAAAACCGATCCTCAAGAATGTGCCGACCTATCGCTGCAGCCTCGCCAGCGAGCGCGCATATGTGCTCGAGCATCTGGGCGAATTGGTGGTGAAAGAGGTGCACGGCTCGGGCGGCTACGGCATGCTGATCGGGCCGGCGGCCACCAGGCGCGAACTGGCCGAATTCCGCAAGCGGATCGAGGCGCGGCCGTCCAATTACATCGCCCAGCCGACATTGGCACTCTCGACCTGTCCTGCTGCAACGGCTGCGGGCTTTGCCCCCCGCCATGTCGATTTGCGGCCCTTCGTGCTGTTGGGCGACAAAATCCGCCTGACTCCGGGCGGCTTGACCCGTGTGGCCTTGAAAAAGGGGTCTCTGGTGGTCAATTCCTCGCAAGGGGGCGGCACCAAAGACACTTGGGTTCTGGAGGACTGACGATGCTCGGACGCACCGCCTCAAACCTGTTCTGGATGTCGCGCTATATCGAGCGCGCCGAGAACATCGCCCGCCTGACCGAAGTCGGCTACCGCATTTCCATGACCCCCGACACCGGATCGGGCCACCGCGAGGACTGGAAATCGACCCTGATTGCCGCCGGCTGTCTCGATGCTTTCCTGAGGCGTCACCAGACGATTACCGCCGAAAAGGTCCAGCATTTCCTGCTGTTCGACCCCGAGCACCCGTCCTCGGTTCGTTGCTGTCTGGAAACCGCGCGCAACAATGGCCGCGCCGTGCGCACCGGCCTGACACGCGAAATGTGGGAAGCGCTGAATTCGACATGGATCGAATTTGCCGCCATCAAACCGGGCACGCTGGATTCAGGCAAATTGCCGGATTTTCTCGACTGGATCAGACAGCGTTCCAACATGTTCCGCGGCGCGCTGCTCGGCACCTTGCTGCGTGACGAGGGCTATTTCTTTGCCCAATTGGGCGCCTTTGTCGAACGCGCCGACAATACGGCACGGATTCTCGATGTGAAATATTACGTGTTGCTGCCCTCGCACGAGATGATCGGCGGCGGGCTCGATGTCTATCAATGGGAAACGATCCTGCGCTCGGTTTCGGCCCATACCTCCTATCGCCATGTCTACAAAGACAGTTACAAGCCTTGGAATGTCGCCGAATTCCTGATTTTGCGGCCCGCATTGCCGCGTTCGCTGCGCTTCAGCTATGACTGGATCGAACGCTCGCTCAACGGCTTGCAAGGGATCAATCCGGCTGGCGATCAGGCCCGCAGGCAATGCGCCGAGGTGCTGGGCGATTTACAAAACGGCTCGATGGATGCCATCTTCCAGAATGGCCTGCACGAATTCCTCAGCCAGTTCATGCTGCGAAACAACCAGATTTCGGCCTCGGTGGCTTCAGAATATCATTTTCAATAACCCTTTGAATGGCCCGCACCATGCTCATTTCGATCAGGCATACGACCCAGTACCATTATGATGGCCCCGTCCAGCATGCGGTCCAGGCCTTGCGCCTGACACCTCCTGCGGGGATCAGCCAACAGGTGCGCGACTGGTCGATCTCTATTCCGGGGCTGGAAGGCGCTTGCCAGTTTACCGATGCCTTCGGCAATCTCGTGCATCTGGTCACGCCACCCGGCCCCGTCACCAGTCTGGAGATCGTCGCCGTAGGCCGGATCGAAACCATGGATACCGCAGGCGTGGCAGGTTTTACGCGCGAAGCGGCCCTGCCCTCGCTCTATCTGCGCCAGACCGCTCTGACCGCGCCCGACGAGGCGATCAAGCATCTGGCCGAACAATGCCGACATCCCGACCGGCTGACCCGTCTGCATGATCTGATGGGCCGCATCCGCGATGCCGTGCGCTATGACACCGATGCCACCCATGTGCATACGACAGCAGGGGAAGCCCTCAAGGCAGGGGCAGGCGTCTGTCAGGACCACGCGCATGTGATGATGTCTTGCGCACGCCATCTGGGGATACCGGCCCGCTATGTGACCGGCTATCTGCATCTGGAAGAAGACGACACGGCGGTGGCCCATCATGCCTGGGCCGAAGCCTATACCGAGGATCTCGGCTGGATCGGCTTTGATCCGGCCAACCGGATTTGCCCGTCGATCCATTATGTCCGCCTTGCCGTCGGGCTTGATGCACGCGGCGCCGCCCCTTTGCGGGGCATCCGGTTGGGACCATGGGTGGAAAACCTCTCGGTAGAGGTTGTCGTGACGCAAGCACAACAGTAAGCATGTGCAACGACAAAATCCTGACCCACAGCCAAGTGTGAGGCTTTTATGACCTATTGCGTCGGCTTGCGCCTTGATGGCGGCATTGTGTTTGCATCCGATACCCGCACCAATGCCGGTTTCGACAATATTGCCATTTTCCGCAAAATGCACGTATGGGAACGCTCGGGCGACCGCGTGCTGGTGCTGCTGTCGGCGGGCAATCTGGCCGTCACGCAATCGGTCATCTCGCTGCTCAACGAACAGATCGACGCCGAGCGCGACGATGGCGGTCCATCGCTCCTCAATGTCGAAACCATGTATCAGGCGGCGCGTGTGGTGGGGGATGCGGTGCGTGAAATCCGCAGGGTCGACGGCCCCTCGCTGGAAGCAGCCAACAGCACCTTCAGTGCCTCCTTCATTCTGGGCGGGCAAATCCACGGCGAACCGCCGCGCATGTTCCAGATCTATTCCGAAGGCAATTTCATCGAAGCGACCAAGGACACGCCGTTTTTCCAGATCGGCGAGCACAAATACGGCAAGCCGATCCTCGACCGCGTCGCACGCCCCGATATGGCGATCGGCGAAGCCGCCAAGCTGATCCTGTTGTCGTTCGACTCGACCCTGCGCTCGAATCTGTCGGTCGGCATGCCGATCGATCTGATGATCTACCAGCGCGATTCCATGGTGATCGGCGAACAACGGCGGATCGGGCCGGATGACCCCTATTTCAAGATGCTCTCGAAAGCATGGTCGGAAGGTTTGCGCGCCACCTTTGCCCATATCGACAGCTATGAAGGCGCGCCGGACGCCTGACCGGCCCGCCGGTTTCTTCGTTAACGAAGTATGAAGATTGATTGCCCGACTCTGGTGAGTGTGCCACTGCTATTGATCAAGCAGTATCACGGATCAGGGTCATTCATCGTTGGTTTCAAAGCCACAAACGCTGCAATCGGGTTGCGTGGTCGCGATAAGCCTTTGGCTCTCGGCCTGCATGCCCGCGCATGCGCCTGTTGATCTGGCGATCCCCGAACCGCCGCACTTCGAAGCGCTCAATTCCCGCACCGGCAAGACCCTGACCCAACAATGGCCCGAATTGTTCGGCTCCAAAGAACTGGAGGGGCTGATCACGCTGGCCCTGCGCGACAATCCCGATATCGGCGCGGCTTTGGCCCGCATCGACCAGTCGCAGGCCCTGACCCAGCAGGCCGAAGCCTTGTTGCTGCCCTCCGTCAACGGCTCGCTGACAGCCGATCAGAGCATGGCACCGGGCACGCTGAAGCGGCGCGAACCGCCGTTCAATGCCACGCGCTCCAAGCAATTCAGCGCAGGTGCCAATGCCAGCTATCTGCTTGATGTCTGGGGCCGCTACCGCTCGCTCTACAGTGCACAGCAAGCCAATGCGCAAGCGACAATGTATGACCATCAATCGGTGATGCTGGCCACCGCCAGTGCCGTCACCAACAGCTATTTCATCATTCTTTCCGCCCATGACCGGATTGCCCTTGGCCGCGACAATATCGCCACCGCCCAGCGCATTCTCGATGCAATCCGCGGGCGTTTGTCGGTCGGTACTGCCTCCGCCCTCGATGTTGCCCAGCAAGAAAGCGTGCTGGCCTCGCAAAAGGCACTGATCCCGCAACTGGAACAACAGGTTTCCCAGACCCGCAACCAGTTGGCGGTTCTGTTGGGACGGCCGCCCGAAGGGTTCAGGCTCGCGGCCAAAAGCCTGAACAGTCTGAAAGTGCCCTTGGTCAGAGCGGGCCTGCCGTCCGATCTGTTGCGCCAGCGTCCCGATATGGCCCGCGCCGAAGCGCTGCTGCTGGCCGCCGGAGCCAATGTCGAGGCCAGCCGCGCCGCCTTTTTGCCCAGTTTCAATCTGACAGCCTCGGGCGGGCTGGAAAGCATGACGCTGAAAACCCTGCTCAACCCGCATGCGGCCGCCAATTCGCTGCTGGCAGGGATCAGCCAGCCTTTGTTTGATGGCGGCAATCTCCAAGCCCAATATCTGGGTGAAACTGCCCGCGAGGCCGAAACCGTTGCCAATAGCCGCAAAACGGTTCTGACAGCCTTGAGCGATGTCGAAAATGCCCTGATCGCGGTCGAGCAATCGCGCCGTCAGGAAGTGCTGCAGCAAGAGGTCGTCACCGCGTCACGCCGCGCCACCCTGATCAGCGAGGAGAGGCTGAAGGCCGGTACCATCGACATTGTGACCCTGCTGGCCGTGCAGCAAAGCCTTTTTCAGGCTCAGGAAAACCTGCTCTCGAGCCGTCTGCAACGCCTGCAAGCCAGTCTCGGCCTGATCGAGGCACTCGGCGGCGGTTTTCAGAAACCAACCGATGAGGGTGATGACAGGCCCGCCTTGATGGCGCCTCAAAAACCCCGTGTTTCAACGCCATGACAATCTCCCCAACCTCCGGTCGAAGCACCTGAAGACAGACATGAGCAAGCCATGAAATTGCGCACCTATGTAGTTTTGTTCGGTCTGGTTGCCCTGATTGCGGGTGGGATTGCCTATAAAATCTGGTTCTCCGCTCCCCCGACACCTGCCGCCGGAGCCCGCGGTGTGCGCGGCAGCGGCGATGGTCCCTTGCCCGTGCTGGCGGTGCGGGCCGAGCGGACCGATGTGCCGGTTGAGCTCGACGGCATCGGCACCGTGCAGGCGCTCAACACCGTCACCATCCGCCCGCAGGTCGACGGACGGTTGATCTCGCTGCATTTCAAAGATGGTGATACCGTCAAAGCCGGTGATATTCTGGCCAAGATCGACCCGAAAACCTATCAGGCCGCGCTTGATCAGGCTCTGGCCAAAAAGGCACAGGACGAGGCGCAACTGTCCAATGCGCGCCGTGATCTGGAACGCTATACCAATCTAGCACGCACCGAATATGCCACCCAGCAGCAGGCCGACACGCAACGCTCGGTTGTCGCCCAGCTGGTCGCGCAGGTCGATGCCGATCAGGCGGCCATCGACAATGCCAGGGCCATTCTCGATTACACCACCATCCGCGCCCCCATTGACGGCCGCACGGGCCTGCGGCTGGTCGATGAGGGCAATCTGCTGCGCGCCTCCGACCAGACCGGCCTTGTCACCATCGCGCAGATTCAGCCGATCGCGGTGATTTTCAACCTGCCGCAGCAGCAATTGCGCTCCGTCAATCAGGCGTTAGGGCGTGGACCGGTGACAATCGAGGCCCGTGAAGCCGACAATCTGACCGTCATTGACCGCGGACTTGTCGAGGTGATCGACAATCAGGTGGATCAGACCACCGGCACGGTCCGCATCAAGGCACGCTTTCCCAATCCGCAACTGGCCCTGTGGCCCGGACAATTCGTCAATGTCCGCTTGCGGGTCGATACCCTCAAAGACGCCATTACCGTGCCGACCGCCTCGATCCAGCGCGGGCCGCTCGGCCCGTTTGTCTATGTGGTCGATGCGCAGTCGCTTGCCACCCAACGCCCGGTCACGCTGGCCCGCCAGACCGAAACCGTCACCGCCATTGCCACAGGCGTTACTGCCGGCGAACAGGTGGTAACCAGCGGCTTCAACCGCCTGACCGACAAAACACAGGTGCGGATCGACGAGCCCAAAGCCGCAGGCGAGGCCCCCGCCCCGCGTCCGCAAGGCGAGCGTAAAAGAGCCAATGGCGGTGGAGCCAGCCAGCCGTGAGCGTCTCCTCCCCCTTCATCCGGCGGCCTGTTGCCACCTCCCTGCTCGGGATCGCGGTGCTGCTGTGCGGATGGCTGGGGTTTCGCGCTCTGCCGATTGCCGCTTTGCCGCAGGTCGAATTTCCGACCATCCAGATCACCACCCAATATCCCGGCGCCAATCCCGATACGATGGCCTCGCTGATCACCGCGCCGTTGGAGCGGCAATTCGGACAAATTCCGTCTCTGGCCGAGATGAGCTCGCAAAGCGCGTTCGGGTTGAGCCAGATCACCCTGCAATTCGATTTGGGCCGCGATATCGACGCCGCAGCGCAGGATGTGCAATCGGCCATCAATGCCGCGGGCTCTGCTTTGCCGCGCTCGCTGCCCTATCCGCCGGTCTATGCCAAGGTCAATCCGGCCGATACACCGGTGATGACACTGGCTCTCTCCTCGAAAACCCTGCCGATGCGGGTGTTGAGCGATCTGGCCGACACATTGCTCGGACCGCGTCTGAGCGAAATTTCCGGCGTCGGACGGGTGACCATCGAAGGCGGCATCCGTCCTGCCGTACGGATACAGGTCGATCTGGCGCGGCTCGCCTCCTACAAGATCAGCCTCGAGGATGTGCGGGCCGTTATCACATCCGCCAATGCCGCCGCCCCCAAAGGCGCGCTGGACGGCACCTACCAATCCTACACACTGGCTGCCAATGACCAGATCAACGCGGCATCGAGCTATCGCGATGTCGTCGTGGCCACCCGCAACGGGGCCAATGTGCTGTTGCGCGACATTGCCGAGGTGCTGGACGGGCTTGAAAACACCCGCGTCAGTGGCACTTTGAACAGCGAAACCGCCATTATCATCGATATCCGCCGTCAACCCGGTGCCAATATCGTCGCCACCGCCGATCTGATCACCGCCGCTTTGCCAAGGCTCAAACGCGCTTTGCCCGCAGGCACGCAATTGAGCGTGGTGCATGACCGCACCGACACGATCCGCGCCTCGATCAGCGATGTCCAATTCACGCTGGTGCTCTCCACGGTGCTGGTGGTGATGGTGGTGCTGATGTTCCTGCATTCCCTGCGCGCCACATTGATTGCCGGGATCAGCCTGCCTTTGTCGATCATCGCCACCTTCGGCATGATGTGGTTTTTCGATTTCAGCCTCGACAACCTGTCGCTGATGGCCCTGACCATCGGCACCGGCTTTATCGTCGATGATGCGATTGTGATGATCGAGAACATTGCCCGCCATATCGAGGAGGGTGACAATCCGCTCGACGCCGCCCTCAAAGGCGCGCAGGAGATCGGCTTCACTGTCATATCACTGACGGTCTCGCTGATTGCGGTGTTCATTCCGCTCTTGTTCATGACAGGACTGGTCGGGCGGATGTTTCGGGAATTTGCGCTGACGCTGTCGCTCGCCGTGGTCATTTCGGCCTTGATTTCATTGACCCTCACCCCGATGCTGTGCGCCATGGTGCTGCGCCAGACCCCGAGCAAGCGCGAGCAGGATCTGCAAACCTTTTTCGACCGCCCGATGCAGCTGATGGCCGGATTTTACGAAAAAACCCTCGTGCTGGCCCTTGCCCGTCCGCGCCTGATGCTGGGCCTGACGGCGGCCACCATGGCACTGACCGCGCTGCTCTATACAGTCAGCCCCAAAGGCTTCCTGCCCAACGAGGATACCGGCCTGATCTCGGTGGTGATGGAAGCCGCCCCCGATGTCTCCTTCGGCCAGATGCAGCACTTGCAGGCCCAGGTGACCGAGAAGATCAAACGCGAACCCTCGGTGGCCAATGTCATCGCCGTTCTCGGCATCGGCGCGCAAAATCTCACCCTCAACAGCGGAAAAATTACCGTCAGCATGGTACCGCATGGCGAGCGGCGCGAGAGTGCGAGCCAGCTGGGAGCCAAAATCCGGCTGATCGAAAACGAGATCGCCGGTATCAGGCTCTATGTCCGCGAGGTGCAGGATATCCAGATCGCCACCCGCGCCTCGCGCTCGCAATACCAATATACATTGACGGGGGCCGATCCCGATGAACTGAACCAATGGGGCCAAAAGCTCGCCAAAGCACTGTCCGGTGATCCGCGCCTGCGCAACATCGCTTCGGAAACTCAGAATGGCGGTTTGCGGGCCTTTATCAACATCGACCGAGAAAAAGCCGGTCGCCTCGGCATATCGATGCAATTGATCAATGACACGCTCAACGATGCCTTCAGCCAGCGGCAGATTTCGACCATCTATGCCCAATCCAACCAGTATCGGGTGATTCTGGAAGCGGCTCCCGCCTTCCAGAACGATCCCAATGTGCTCAATACCCTGTTTATCGGAACGGCATCAGGCGCACAGGTGCCCCTGTCCTCGATTGCCAGCCTGACCCGCGACACCGCCCCGCTGATCATCGCCCGTCAGGACCAGTTCCCCGCCTATACGCTCAGCTTCGATCTGGCCGAAAATGCCTCCCTTGATGCCGCCCTGCGCGCCGTCACAGGGGCCGAACAGGTGATCGGACTGCCTGCCTTGCTGTCGGGCCATTTCAGCGCCGATGCTGCCGAATTCCAGCGCGCACTGGCCGGACAGGTCTGGCTGATTTTGGCGGCAATTGTCGTTATCTATCTGGTGTTGGGCATGCTCTATGAGAGCTATATCCACCCGATTACCATTCTCTCGACCCTGCCATCGGCCGGTGTCGGGGCCTTGCTGGCGCTGGCCTTGTCGGGGCATGACGTGTCGGTTGTCGCGCTGATCGGCATCATTTTGCTGATGGGCATCGTCAAGAAAAACGCGATCATGATGATCGATTTTGCCATTGTCGCCATGAACGAGCACGGGATGCGCGCCGAACAGGCGATCACCCAAGCCTGCCATTTGCGCTTCAGGCCGATCATGATGACCACGCTGGCCGCTTTGTTCGGTGCCCTGCCGCTGGCATTTGCCTCGGGTGCGGGCGCGGAATTGCGGATACCGCTCGGCATTTCGATCGTCGGCGGGCTCTTGCTCAGCCAACTGCTGACGCTTTACACCACGCCGGTGATCTTTCTGGCGCTCGACCGGTTCGATCCGCGCCACAAGCTGCAAAACAGTGCCGAAGGCAGTTCCGAGATTAAGGAACAAACATGATGGTCAACCTGTCGGAGCCCTTTATCAAGCGCCCGATTGCAACGACCCTGATGGCGGCGGGGCTGATGTTTGCGGGGCTTCTGGCCTATCTCGATCTGCCGGTCTCGAGCCTGCCAGCGGTTGATTTTCCGACCATCCGCGTCTCGGCCAGCCGTCCGGGGGCCGATCCGGCCACCATGGCCGCCACCGTCGCCGCCCCGCTCGAACGCCGTCTTGGCGAAATCGCCGGTGTCACCGAAATCACCTCGACAAGTTCGCTCGGCAACAGCGCGATTACCATCCAGTTCGACGTCAAACGCAAGATCGACAATGCCGCCCGCGATGTGCAAGCCGCCCTCAACGCCGCCGCCACCGATCTGCCGTCCGATCTGCCGAGCCTGCCGGTGTTCCGCAAAACCAATCCGGCCGCCGCCCCCGTGCTGGTCTTGGCGATCCGGTCCGATTCAATCCCGACCAGCGATCTCTATGACATTTCCGACAGCGTGATTGCCCAGCGCATTGCACAGGTGGCCGGAGTGGCCGAAGTGACGGTCAACGGGGCCGAGCAGCCTGCCATCCGCGTCAAGGTCGATCCCGCCCGCCTTGCCGCCATGGGACTGGGGATCGACGAGGTCCGTACCGCTTTGGTCAGTGCCAATGCACTCGGGCCTGTGGGCTCGTTTGACGGGGAAAATCAGGCCGAAATGCTCGCCACCAATGCCCAATTGGTGACCATCGAGGATTTCAAACGCGTCATCGTGGCAGTGCGCAATTCGGTCGCCGTCACCCTGGGCGATGTCGCAGATGTGCGCTCTGGCGTGCGCAACACCCGTGCGGCGGGCTGGTTCAACGGCAAACCTGCCGTATTGCTGATCATCACCAAACAGCCGCAAGCCAATGTGATCGAAACGGTCGACAAGGTGAAGGCACTCATCCCCGAATTGCGCCGCTGGATTCCGGCCAGCGTCGAAATGGCGATTGTGTCGGATCGCACCAGCACCATCCGCGCCTCGATCAGCGATCTGATGGTGACATTGTGTGCGGCCATTGTGCTGGTGATGTTGGTGGTCTGGCTGTTCTTGCGGCGCGGCGCGCAAATTCTTGCGGTCGGCATGACGGTGCCTTTGTCGCTGGCAGGCAGTTTTGCCGCCATGTGGGTGGCGGGCTTCACGCTCGACAATCTCTCCCTGCTTGCCATCACCATTTCGGTGGGTTTTGTGGTCGATGATGCGATTGTGGTGGTGGAAAACATCCATGCGCAGTTGGAGCGCGGCGCGACGCGCCTGCAAGCCGCACTGGAGGGCGCGCGCCAGATCGGCTTTACCGTGTTCTCGATCAGCCTGTCGCTGATTGCCGCCTTCATCCCGATGCTGTTTCTGGACGGTGCGGTGGGCCGTATGTTCCGCGAATTCGCCCTGACTTTGACCTTTGCCATTGCCGTGTCCACCTTCGTCTCGCTGACCGTCGCCCCGATGATTTGCTCCAGATTGATGAAGCGTGACAGCGACACGACCCGAAGCCGTCTCGACCAAATATTTGAACAGGGGCTGGAATGGCTGTCACAAAGCTATCAAGCCTCGCTCATACCCGTCTTGCGCCATCCGTGGCTGACCATACTGACATTTGTGCTGGTCATCGGTGCAAGCGTCGCGCTGTTTCGCGCCCTGCCCAAAGGCGGTTTTCCGCAAGACGATACCGGCCTGATATTCGGGTTTACCGAAGCCTCGGCCGATGTGTCCTTCGGGGCGATGATCGGATTGCAGCAACGCGTCGCCGATATTGTGCTGGCCGATCCGGCGGTTGCCAGTGCCTCGTCCTTTATCGGGGCGTCGGGCGGTATTGCCTCGGTCAATCAGGGCCGCATCCTGATCAGCCTCAAACCCTTTGCCGAGCGCGGGATTTCCTCCAATGCGGTGGTGATCCGCTTGCGCAAAAGCCTCGCTGCCGTCACCGGCATCTGGCTGTTCATGGTGCCGGTGCAGGATTTGCGGGTCGGCGGGCGGGTCGGCAAATCCCCTTTCCAGTTCACCTTGTGGGGACAGGATCTCGACGCTTTGCAGACATGGGCTCCGCGCGCAGTCGCAGCACTCAAAGCCGCCCCCGAACTGGTGGATGTCTCCACTGACAAGATCAATGGCGGGTTGCAGCTCAATCTGGTGATCGACCGTACCCGTGCGGCGCAATTGGGCGTCAAAATTCAGGCCATTGATGCCGTTTTGGGCGATTCTTTCGGGCAAAAACAGGTGGCCACACTCTATTCGCAGCGCAATCAATATCGGGTCGTGATGGAATCGGACCGCCAGCGCGACCCCAATGATCTGAACGCCCTTTATGTCACAGGCGCTGGGGGCGTGCAGGTGCCTTTATCGACCCTTGTAAGGTTCGAGCGCGGGATTTCGCCTCTGCTGGTCAACCATCAGGGCCAGTTTCCGGCCATCACCATCACCTATGACGTCGCCCCCAATGTCTCGCAGGATGCAGCCTTCAAGGCGGTGCGTCGGGTGATCGAGGGTCTGCACCTGCCCGATACGCTCAATTCCGATTTTGCCGGCGATGCCAAAGCCTTTTCGGCTGCTGCAGGCACGCAAGGCCTGTTGATTCTGGCGGCTTTTGTCGCCGTTTATCTGATTTTGGGGATCTTGTACGAGAGCCTCGTGCATCCGCTCACCATCATCTCCACTTTGCCTTCGGCCGGATTGGGGGCTTTGCTGTCGCTCTGGCTGTTCGGCATGGAACTGACGCTGATTGCGATGATCGGTATCATTCTGCTGATCGGCATCGTCAAGAAAAACGGCATCATGCTGGTCGATTTCGCCATTGCCGCGCAACGCGAGCAACAACTTTCGCCCTATGACGCCATTTACAAGGCCTGCGGGGCGCGGTTCCGGCCGATCCTGATGACCACGCTGGCCGCCCTGCTCGGGGCCCTGCCGCTGGTGCTGGCGATGGGACCGGGAGCCGAACTGCGCCGCCCGCTCGGTGTCACCATCATCGGCGGGTTGGTGCTGTCGCAGCTGCTGACGCTCTATACGACACCGGTCATCTATTTGATGATGGACCGTTTCAGCCGGAAAAAGACAACTCTTTCAAACGCATAAAGATTATTTTTTGCCCGTGAACAGCGGGTGAACGATCACATCGCCCGGCTTGATCCCCAAACGATGCGCCGTGCCTGCATTGAGTTCCAGCACGCTCCAGACCGGCTCGCTGGTGCCGATGGTGCGGGTGGAGTGGGGCTCGGTGTTCAGGGCCATTGAAACGATGGTGCCGTCCTTTTTGATGAACAGCATATCGAGCGGAATGAATGTGTCTTTCATCCACATGGAGACCGGAGCTTCGGCTCCGAATTCGAACAACATGCCGCGATCGGCTGGCAGATAGCGACGAAACATCAAACCGCGCGCCCGCTCGTCCACCGTGCGCATGACCTCGACCATAAAAACATTGTCTTTGTTGGCCCCGTTCTGGGTCGAGACGATGCTCAGCTTCTCCAGAGAAGGCGAAGCGGCTTGCGCCTGTGCTTGTCCGCCACTCAACCAAGCTCCCGACAACAAAAGGCCTGCCAGCAGCAGCAGGGACACGAAAGAAAGTCCGCAGTTGGATTTGAGGCCGGGACGATCCGGAATTGTCGTGGAAACCATGGTCATCAAGCCTTTTTGGTCACTGCTGCTGCGAATGCACGGGAATGAAACCGGCTTATGCCGATCAGACCGAAGCGCGAAAATGGCCGCTCCGTTGCGGGTGGTCAAGCAAAATGCAATGCCGCATCACCCGCAGGTGCAGCAGAAATCCAAAAAAGCATTTAAGACAACGCAGGTCATGCGTGTCTGGCACGCAGGTGTTTTGTCCGGCGCAAATGGGCGCATACACCATTCCTCCGCCCCGAGAGAGGCGGAAAGAAACATAAGTGATAACAGCGTCTCAATGAGAAGCCGGAGGCTGCAATCCATCCACAGGCCGCACCTCTGCCGCCATCAGGCCTTTCGAGCCATAGCCGTAGCGCACCAGAATTTCCTGCCCGGGTTTCAATTCGAAAAAACCGAACCTACGCAAGATTTCCATATGCACGAAAATATCGGGATGGCCGTCTCCCGCATGCACGAAGCCGAAGCCGCGCAAGCGGTTGAACCATTTCACCACCATGCGTTCAAGACCGCTGATCGGCACAACCGTAGTATGCATTCTCGGTATCGGCATTTGCGAAGGATGCAACGCGGTCGATGTATCCATCGCACTCACCCGCACCACCTGCCAGCCCCGTTTGGATTTGACGGCCTCGCAGGTGATTTTGGCACCTTCCAGCGCGGTTTCGAACCCGTCTCTGCGCAGACAACTGATATGCACCAGCACGTCATCGCCGCCATTGTCAGGTACGATAAAGCCGAAGCCTTTGGCCACATCGAACCATTTGATGGTTCCGACCATTTCTACGGTTGCCGGCATCCCGCCCATATCGGCAAAGCCGGCATATTGCTTGAAATCCTCGGCAGTTGCTGCCTGCGCGACATATAAGATATCTCTCACTTCATCATTCATTGACCAATACCCACCACCTAATAAAACGCGTTAAAATAAAATCGGTAGCCAAACGCCAGACGGCCTGACAGGGCCTCACAACAAACGATTTTTTCAAAGCATACACAAAATTGCCTGACCCAGCTCCCTGAGCGAACTCCCCGACCCGGTTGCCAAAGTGAACAGCCCGACTTAACTGCTGCCAGCAACACGGATATCACTGCGACCCGACTGCCACCCATCCCGACCCCGACACGACAAAACCGGCACCAATCGGGCAAGTGAACCCGTCCGGACAAAGCCGAAACGCCGGTTTCCGGCAGACCCATCCTTTCCGTGTCTTGGTTTATGTCTCAGTCAAGACATTTTTGAATAATAATAGAAAATTCATAATTTGAAAATAATAGAACTGAATAAAAATCACTATATCGTCAAATAATTATCTAAATTTACAACTATATAGAATTAATTAAAAATAATTAATATAAAAAATTGTATAATGTGACATTTATTCACTTAAAAAATTCCAATAGATTGGCCAATATACACTTATTGGTTGTTGTCATTTATATTCAATTAGTATTACGGGAATTTTGCATTGATCCACCGCAATGCTCCCCATGCACCCTGTCCTGTCAAATTGCCATCTTGCCGTGTCACACGCCGACAATTGCGGCAGAGTTATTTGAAACCACCGACAAATGATAATTGACCTCGGACCCGAACAAGGCAAAGAAAAGGGACCGAATGTCCAGCCAAACGGAACATGCCGCCATGACCCAGAGATTTATCCTGACCCTGTCCTGCCCCAATCGCCCCGGTATTGTCGCGGCTGTCTCGGGCCTGATGTTCGAGGTCGGGTTCAATATTTTTGACGCCCACCAGTTTGATGACACCGAAACGGGACGGTTTTTCATGCGGGTCGGTTTCAACACGGTGGATCGAGATGGGGTGGTCAACGCGGCGGCTTTACAGCGTTTTGAAAGCGGGTTCGCCGTTATCCGCGGGCAATTCGGCATGGATGCCACCGTACAGCCCGATGACAAGCCGCGCCGCGTGATGATTTTGGCCTCGCAATCCGATCACTGCCTGTCGGACCTGCTCTATCGCCTGCGCATCGGTGAATTGCCGGTCACCATCAGCGCGATCGTGTCCAACCATCCGCGCGATACCTATTCGCATCTGGATTTCGGCGATATTCCGTTCCATTACCTGCCCGTGACTCCCGACACCAAAGCGGCGCAGGAGCAGGCCTTGCTTGATCTGGTCGACAGCACAAAAACCGATCTGGTGGTGCTGGCGCGTTATATGCAAATTCTCAGTGACAATCTGGCGACCGCCTTGTCAGGCCGTTGCATCAACATCCATCATTCTTTCCTGCCCGGCTTCAAGGGCGCGCGGCCCTATCACCAGGCACACCAGCGCGGGGTGAAACTGATCGGGGCCACGGCCCATTATGTGACGGCCGATCTCGATGAAGGCCCGATTATCGAGCAGGATGTCGAGCGCATCAGCCACAGCGATACGCCCGAAGATCTGATCCGCAAGGGCCGCGACATCGAACGCCGCGTGCTGGCCCGTGCGGTCTTGTGGCATGTGCAGGGCCGCGTGCTGCTCAATGGCAGCAAAACGGTTGTGTTCCCTGCCTGACGGTCAAAATCCGGCCTGATTCAAGTCAGGCCGGATCTCTGGTTACGCCCCTTGCTGGCCGGCATTGGTAAAGAACAACTGCTTGCCGTCGATCTTGAATTGACCGATGGCGGCCTGCCCCTCGGGGCTGACCAGCCAATCGACAAAGGCCTGCCCGTTCTGGGCTTTGACATGCGGATGTTTGGCCGGATTGACCAGCATCACACCATATTGGTTGAACAGGCGGGCATCTCCCTCGACGCTGATCTGCAATGTGCCTTTGTTCTTGAAAGAGAGCCATGTGGCCCGATCCGACAACACATAGGCCTCCATCGCCATGGCGGTATTGAGTGCCGCACCCATGCCCTGCCCGATTTCACGGTACCAGTTCTGGTTGCCACCCTGTGGATTGCCAGCCTGTGGTTTGGCAGGATCAATCCCGACTGCCTTCCACAAAGCCAGTTCTGCCGCATGGGTCCCGGAACGGTCACCGCGCGACACGAAGGGCGAGCCCTTGGCGGCAATAGCCTGCAAGGCCGAAGCGATGTCCTTGACCCCGTTGATCTTGGCCGGATCGCTGGCGGGACCGATCAGCACGAAGTCGTTATACATCACCGCAAAGCGTTTCAGACCAAAACCGTCTTCGACGAATTTTTGCTCTTGTGCCTTGGCATGCACAAACACCACATCGGCATCACCTCTCAGGCCAGTATCGAGTGCTTGCCCGGTGCCCTGGGCGACCACACGCACCTGAATACCGGTCTTTTGCGTAAACAAGGGCAGTATGTGGTCAAACAGGCCGGAATCCTGTGTAGACGTGGTCGAAGCCACCGTAATAAACCGCTCCTGAGCCTGAGCGGGCTGGCCTGCCAGCAGGCCAAGCGAAGCTATCACAACACCAAACCATCTCAACATGCGCTATCCTCCTGAAATGCGATCACCAAACCAGATCACCTGCGATAAAGGCACGGGCCTGTTGCGTTTGCGGATCATTGAAAAACTGTTTTGCCTCGCTGGCTTCCACCAGCGAGCCGGACGCCAGAAAAACCACATCATCGGCCAAACGTCGAGCTTGGCCCAGATCATGTGTGCTCATCATCAGGGTGACACCCTCGGCATGCAAATCCCCCAGCATGGCCTCGATCAACCGCGTGGCGGAAGGGTCGAGTGCGGCCGTCGGCTCATCCAGAAACAGCAGATCCGGCCGCAAAGCCCAGGCCCGGGCGATCGCCAGCCTTTGCTGTTCCCCGCCCGACAATAACCGTGCCGGACGCTCGCTAAAGCCCGTCAGGCCGAAGCGGTTCAGGGCTTCGACCGCGCGGCTGCGCAATTGTGCGGAAGGCACGCCAACTGTTGCCAGAGCATGGGTGACATTGTCGAACACAGAACGGCGCAACATCACCGGCATCTGGAAGACCATCGCATGGGCGCGCCGTCCTGCCGGATGGTGGTCATTACGGTGAACCTGGCCTGCAACGGGCTGCAGCAACCCGTGACAGAGCCTCAACAGCAGGGATTTTCCAGCCCCGTTCGGACCCAGCACCACCAGGCGCCGCCCGGTTTTAACCTCGAAACTCATCGGGTGGATCAAGGTTGTCCCGCCAATGGCAAAACTCAACCCGGATACCGATAAAGCGGCGGAAGGGTGCTTATCCGGCATGGCGAACCCCGATCCGGCTCATGCCGAAGGCCAGCGCATTGACCATCAAGGTGATGCCGACCAGAATAATGCCCAAGCCGAGCGCGAGTGCCAGATCCCCCTTGCTGGTTTCCAACGCAATCGCGGTAGTCATCATCCGGGTGACACCGGCAATATTGCCCCCCACAATCAGCACGGCCCCCACTTCGGCCGTCGCACGGCCGAAGCCTGCCAGCAGGGCTGTTGCCAAAGAAAAACGGGCATCCCACAACAGTGTCATGATTGCCTGCTTCGGCCCCATCCCGATGGATTGCAGATATTCACGGTAATTGGCCCACAGGTCTTCAATCGTCTGACGGGTCAAAGCGATCACAATCGGCAGCACCAGCGAGGCCTGTGCAATGATCATTGCCGAAGGGCTGAACAAAAGGCCGAACCCGCCCAAGGGGCCGGAACGCGACAACAACAGAAAAAACGTCAACCCCACCACCACCGGCGGCAGGCCCATCAGCGCATTGATAGCAACAATCGCCACCGACCGACCAGGAAAACGCGACACCGCCAGCAAAGCCCCCAAAGGCAGGCCGATCAGCGCAGTCAGACACACCGCCGTCAAGGTCACACGCAGAGACAGGGCCACGATCCCCAAGAATACAGGGTCAAGACGCATGATCAGCGCCAGAGCTTCCATAAAGGGTGAGGCATTATCCATCATCGGACCATCATAAGGCAAAAAAGGAGCAAGCCAAAGCCCGTGAGCGCGCTTACCAAAGGCTGGCTTTGGCGCGTTCCGGCCATTGGCGGTCATAATCGGCACCACCTGTCGGATCATCGCTCAAGGCAGCCAGAATCTGGCCCGCAGTCGGCAGACCGGCAGTCGCCGGATACTGATCGGGATTCCACAGATCAGACCGGATCACGGCGCGCGAGCATTGGAAATAGACCTTTTCAACCGTGATCACGATCACGCTGCGCGGCGGTTTGCCCTCCACGGCAAAGGACTGGCAGAGAGCGGGATCAGCCGTCACGATGGCGCGGCCATTGACCCGCAAAGTGGTGCCCGACCCCGGAATCAGAAACAGCAGCGCAACACGCGGATCAGCCACAATATTGCGCAGGGAATCAATGCGGTTATTGCCGCGCCGGTCCGGCAGCATCACGGTGCGATCGTCGACAATCCGCAACAACTCGCCCGCTTTGTCAGCGCGCGGCGAACAATCAAGCCCGCCAGGCCCGACTGTCGCCAGCGCGACGAAGGGCGAGGCCTCGATCAACCGGCGGTAAACGGGGACCAGATGGTCTGTCTCCTTGACCAGCGAGGCGGGTGACGGCGTACCGTAATGGGTTTCAAGCTCTGAGATTGTCTCGATCGGCTTCATAACCGGCCCTTTGATGGTGGGGATACACGAAACTTATCCAACAGGCCCTTCAGTATAGCCATTGCTACAGCCAATAAAAAGGGTGAAACAAGGAACAGGATGAAGGTATTCTGATTCATGAACAGCCTGATCGAACGGGTATTGCTCTCGATCTTGTCAAGCACCATCTGGCGGGTCCAGTCCTTGGTCCAGACAATCTGCCACACCAATTGCTGCGGGATGTCCTCACCCGAGGGCTCGACAATGATTTCCGTGATATGGCCGGTTTCAAGCCCCGTTTCCAGCACGGAAACAACGGGTGAAACCTTGTCGATACATTGCTGCTTTTTGGCTTCCTGCCAGACAGCAATCAGCTTTTTGCGTTCGGCAGGCTTCAAATGTACCAGCAAGGTATTGTCGACATTCAACCGCACCAGTTTGAAGCAACTGGGAACGTCGGAAATGCGCGACTGATAAAAATACACACCCCACGACCACAAGATGATTGTAGCGATAACCCAGACATGCAACCAGCCAATTTTACGCAGCATCACACGCTGGACCTTTTTTCCGGCTCATCCCGTAAAAAACGGTCTGTTGAAACCATCGCATAACACAATTTATGATGGTATTCTAGGATCCATACCTACTGACAGGAATGATGATGACCAGCGGCTTGAGCGAGGCACCATGTTGAAATACTTTTCGCGCCTTGTTGTGCTGGGTCTGATCGGGCTTGCCTTTGCAAGCGCGGCGCGGGCGGAAACCGATTACCAGAATTACCTCAAAGCCGCCTATTGCATGGCTGTCATCGAAACCACCACCAAAAATGCCGAGCAAGAATTGCCCGTGCTCAACCTGTATGATTTTACACCGCGCGGGCTGGATATGCTCAATCTCAAGCGCAAGCGCTATCAGAGTTATCTGAGCAACAATACGACCTCTGACAACAAACTACTGGCCCGTTCGCGCGCGACGGCGACCGAAAACGGCCAAATCGACCACCAAACCTGCCGCGATTATATGACGGGCTTTTGCAATGTGCTGAAACGCGATGCCGACCGTTTCCAGAAATGCGTGATGAAACGGCAGGAATGTGTGCGCACACTCGAATGTTTCGAAATGCGGGCCCCCTTCTGATGCGGATCATCACGTTTCTTGTGCTGCTCACAGTCATTGGTTTTACCCAAGAATCAACATCACAGACAGTAGAGCAACGCGCCCTGATCGGACGGTTGCAGCAGGGCAACGTACCGTGCAACCCTGCAAGCGCAGACCGCGCCTCGCAGGAGAATTGCAGCAGGCGGGCCGTAGCCCGCGAGGTCGGCAGACAGCAGGGTTATTGCTGGTCCGAGCCGAGATCGGCCAGCAATACCGGACCGGTCATGCGGTGTGATCCGGCCAAACGGCAGCCGTAAGTGCCTTATTCTGCCTTGATGTCGTAGGTCAGGGTCGAGCAACCCTCGCCCGAGGCGAGCTTGGTGCAGACCTTGAACACGATATTTTCCTGTCCAACCCAGCCTTTGGCACGCTCATATCTGAATTTCTTTTTGGGAATATACACCAAACTGCCATTGAGAGGCTTGGTCACCAGATCCCAGCTGTCGATGGTGAGCTTTTCGAGATGGTCATAGGAAAAATCGCAAAAGCGGTTCTGCTTTTCCATGACAACCTTGATGGTCAGGGCATCATTATTAGCAGGATTGAATTCAACCTTTTGCTTGACCACACATTCAGCCACGGCGGCATGCGAAAGACCCATCAAGGCCACAGCGGCCAACATAGAACGACGAAGCATCACAACAATCCTTTTCACAACGCTATTATAGATCCTGATAGCATGCATGCCGCGTGAACCCAATCCAAATTTAGAAGGTGAAAGGGAAATGACCACCCAGAGGCTCAGCGTTTATTGACTTGTGCCAGCGAAAATCCGGCTTTGCCGGCATAGGATTTTACAATCGCCTCGCGCCGCGTGTAGGACAGCACG
>Ga0114972_10000948_pt1 | contig 21830 bp, 15 predicted proteins | sample M_140807_EF_Meta_FD_87354 | JGI IMG/M metagenome (GOLD analysis project Ga0114972, IMG submission 87354) | Freshwater microbial communities from Lake Montjoie, Canada to study carbon cycling - M_140807_EF_MetaG | ecosystem: Environmental > Aquatic > Freshwater > Lake | place: Lake Montjoie...
AAATGTCTTTCTATAGCACTACAAATCTTCAAAGCTTTTGTTTTTTAATTCATTTAACTTGGTATTAATCGTTTTACTGTTTTTGCAATAGTTGATTAGTAATCAACTTTTGTTAAAACAGTTGAGCATGTACCAGCCTAAACGGCCGTGATAACTAAAACAAAAATGTCTTTCTATAGCACTACAAATCTTCAAAGCTTTTGTTTTTTAATTCATTTAACTTGGTATTAATCGTTTTACTGTTTTAGCAATAGTTGATTAGTAATCAACTTTTGTTAAAACAATCAACCTTACCACACGGCGGGGAAAGCAAAATGGAAATCCATCAAAATTAGCGATAACTACTTTCAGTGGGTCAGCGGGTCAGTGGTTCATCTACTTTCAGTGGGTGATTACTTACAAAGAAGCAAACAAGTGATTACTTACAAAGAAGTCCTTGTCTCAGCAAGCAAACAAGTGAAAAAATGCTATGAGAGAAACATTGACTGACTTTTTCACTTCATCTGGACAGTGGATTTGTGATGGCAAGAGACTTAGAGGTTGTCCTGTGACACAGTTAATCACTTCATATGGACATTGTTGCTGAATTACCACTGGGGAGACACGGACACTCATGGTGGGGATCTTTGGCACATTGTCATACTTTGCCTTTACTTTGAAATTAATTTTAACCTAAACCGTAACCAAACGGTGAAAAAAGTGCACTAGCCTAATCAACTTTTTTCATTCTACAAGCAACGTTCTCAGTTTACCTTAACACGATACCTAAACGTTAAAAATCTCAACAAAATTTTGAGGATAATAACAGATACTTCAATGGAAATGGATGGTGATTCAACTGTTTCCAACAATGGCAGCAGTAAAGTAGGTGCAGATGATTCAACTGTTGTTTCCAACAGTGGCAGCAATGAATCCAACAATAGCAATGATGATGATGAGGATGAAGAGGATTATGATGATGATGAGGATTATGAGGAGGAATGTGAGGAGGAATGTGAGGACCAATCCAGATCAGATGATGGCAGTGACATGGAATCCGATAATATCACATTTGATGCGGACTTAGGACATGGGGATGTCGGACAACTTTTGAAAGAGAAAGACAACCCCAAGAAAAGGCGGAAATCCCAACGTAACGGTAAGGTAACAAAGAAGACAGCGCAGAATAACAACAAAAGAAAGAGAAGAGGAAGTAGTAGTTCTTTTCTTGCAAGTTCCCCTTCAAAACAAGGAAAAAGGAAAGTTGATGACTCAACGGAACAGACGAAAGCAGAGATAAAAACGATCTTTTCTCAAAACCCGGTGGAGGACATGATTCGCTCAGCTAGTCAATTAGTAATAAAGCTGGTTGAATATGTGATCTGCCACAAAGTTCGTGCAGAGACTTTTACAAAGAAACATTTGTTTTGGGGGCAAATTAGAGATGCTTACATGTCATTTGCATATACCATAGCACGTAAATTGGAGTGGCATGGCAAAGAGACTTATAAGGAAGAAATGGCATTGACTAAAGATCCAGTGGCTCATAGCAGTAAGAAAACAATGGCATCTCGCTTTATGTCAACTGTAACCGAAGAGTTACATCGGGTAGAGAGGAACATTATAAAAACAAGCTTATCAGGTTATCAACAACTACGATTGATTTTAGAATCGTTGATATTTGAGTTACATGGTATTCGATTACAATTCTCAATTCCCTCATTATCAGTGCTATACAAATCGTTGCAATCAGACACTTGGAAAAATGTGCCTCTTATGAGTCTACAAGTACATGAAGCAGATCATCTTCACACACAAGAATTCAAAGACAACATTTCTTCTAGAACAAAAGAATCTTTACTAGGGGCAATGTTTCAGTCATATTTGCATGTCAGAAAAAGTCATTCTTACATACGACATACGAGCAAAGATTCATATGTACATTCAGTTTTACAAGCAGTACATAAGTCCTCAATGCGGTTTTTTATTGAAGATCTTGAGAAAGTCCGAGTTGGAGACAACCAAAAAGAGGGCAACACTGCAGCTTTTACTGAACCTTTCGACGCATTGCACCAAATTTTAGGTGACTTAGATTGCGCCAGTGAAGTCGTTTTACCTAATCAGGATCTGTTCTTGTCGTTGTGTCATGTCGAAGGTTGGGAGGGTAATAACACTACTACGAGTAATTTTAATCACGATCCAGCATTATTCTTTCAACATGTATTGAAACATTTATGTTATGATGTTGTTGAAGTCCGTAAAAGTAGCTGTTCAAGTTTTCGAGAGACAACAACGATGGTACCGATTGAAATTCTTCAAGACACTTCAAGTAATGAACCAATAGAGATTGAAGGAATTTTGCAAAAGTATTTGGAAGATACATCGATTGAGGTGACATGCAATCGATGTAACAGCAAAAAAGACCTCAAGTGTGTGCACACTTGTAACATCGATCAACAGTGTTTTCTCTTCCTCCAAGTGCAATTTGGAGAAAATGGTTTACCAAGCGTTTCTTTTCCGGAAAATGGCAAGATATATTTTAAGGCTACTGAAAAACCGGATGCATTGACATCAGCAAGTACCAGTGCAGATTCGGATAATGAAGAGTGTTACAAAGTTGAAGCTGTCATCGTTTACAAACCCAGCGAGGGGGACAATAAAAACATGGAGAACGGTTGTTTTCGAACAATAACTTGGGACCATGTGTATGACACTGGGAATATTCAATGCAAGCCCAAGGATGCGTTAGGAACCATATTAACCGGCGGATATCATGAGGATTTAGGAAAAGGATACATTTATATTCTGGTAAATGAAAATAGTTTAAAGGAGAAACCGAAATCATCAAAATTGTTAATCGGCTGTTCTCCAAGAAAGCCAATACAACAAGATGTGCCACCACATGTCAGCATACCCTCTTTACTTGAAGATGACATGTCCCCTATAACGTTGGTTGATTTCAATCATTTCAAGTTCGTTAATAAAGTAGAACAGCAGATTCCAGAAAACCTACAAGAATACAGTGAGAGGATTGAAGCGATTGTAGCCAACATTAAGGTCGATTCAGTTACAATTTCTTTTGCCGACAGTCTCACTAAGGACCTAGCTTTGCGTCTACGGAACTGTCAAAATCCTGAAGAACTTCAGGAAGTCATTCGATCTTCCTTATCATTTAAGGATAAAGAAGGGCAAGAATGTGCGACAACGGAAGCGAACGAAGTAATAGACAAATTGTGTACGCACATAATGAATGTCAATACTGCGTATCCTCCGCTAGAAGGATATACATTGAATGATTACAAAAGGCTCGTATCCTTTCCAGCTATGCCAAAGTTACTCTGCCTACAAGATCCTAAGGAATTAGAATGGTTCAATGTAGAACGTACCGACGTAAGTAAGGAAATATACAGACAACGTGCATTTTCTCTCGAAGAATTGCATCTATTGACTAAAATACACAGTATTGTTTGCATGAGAAGTGACCTGCACGATGACAGTGGGAAATGCTTGGAGCTTTTCCATGCAGCCGCGTGGAAAAATAATGGCGAAGTCGAAAGTCATGTAAAAGAGTGTTTGTCTTCTCAAGTGGAAAATTTTTTCCAAGCTGTACGAGATCATGGATTTGAAGACATTAAAGACTTGTTTGCGAGAGTTGAGACCCTAATTTCAGATTCTAGAGAAAATAATATTTTAAAGATTGCAACAGTACAGATACAGGAAAACGACGACGCAACGAATTCGAATTCACAGACCAGTCATGATGACGACGTAAGTCTGGATGCCTTGGATGACCTCGATGACTTTCTGCCTGCTAAAAAAAAAAAGGTCGCAATAGACATGAATAAAATAGCCAAACAAAATGTAAATTATAATAGAAATACTTAATTACATTTTAGACACCTGCAAAGACAATTACTCGAGATAATAGCGGAAAAAGTACTGGAGAAAATATCGGAAGCACTACAACCCTCCCCCCAAAAAGGCAACAAACGGTTCAGTGTGAGAGCATCCCTGAGATTTGGAGCTTGTATATGATTATTTACGATGCATTCGTCAAGATCGGGTGTACTACATTACGAAGTGACGGCGATAAGACAGAAGCACAAAAAGCGAAACATTTCGCGGATCAATGGCAACGATCAAATTTTGGTGAAGAACTGTTATTCTACATGGTTGATGTAGCGGCACCCATGAAAGATGGGTGTGGAACCTTCACTAAATTCTCATGGGAGGGTGAAGCTTTCCGTCAAATTAAAGAAATGCTACAAACCCAAATTGGCTACAACGTTGTCAGCTCTCAGAGTAACAGTAACGACAATCTATGCGAAGAAATCGAAGAATTGCAAAATTCAGTCAATATTCCATTCAAAGGGAAATTCTATAGACAACCAAAGAATTCTACAAGAACGGAAACCAGACCACTTTTTAAAACCAACCAGCAAGCAAATGATGGAAATATGGAAGAACAGACTTTCCAATTGAATGACCATTCTAGTATCCAACAGACTTTCATTCCTGATTACTTAAAAATCCTTGACGGGATCTGTCATGAAAGCCAAAGCACATATCTCGCACACAGAAAATACATGAGAGAATTTTGGGCTTCTTTACCTCAGGGAATACATGACAATGAGGTTTGCAAATTCTACGAAAAAAATTGGCAAAGTTGTTACAATGATGGACAAAGTCAATATGGTACAGCCAATTCGGATTATCAAACTGGTGGGGGAAGTTTACCATTGTCGCCTTTTAGTACATACTCACTTTTCTTTGCTTTCATAAAATCACTCCCGAGCTCCAAGGAAGGGAAACTAACTATTTACTGGATTGGATGTGGATGGGGAGAGGAAATTTGCCTGATCGCATTGCTTGCAAAGCAATTTGACTTTCCATTACATATTACAGCTACTGAGTACGACGATTGTTACATACCGACTGTAGAGACGAAAATACTAAGATTGGGTTTAACTGATTTCATTACCGTTAAAAAAGAGGATCTGTATCGTGTTGCTGCAATTCCAGACGAGTATGACATTATATATACCTCTGCTTGTCCACAACCTTGCTTCTCTCTAAAGCTGTTGTATCTCTCACTGAAAAGTGCTAGAGCACAATACCTTTTGTGGAATCGCGAGCACAACAATCATGTCATTAGTAGTGATGATCACGCTAATACTCCGTTCAAAAAACTTATTGATGCCAAAGTAACAATCGTCAAGGCATTTCTAGAGAGAGATCATATTGAACAAGAGATGGAGGATAGGACAGTCTATGCAATAAAGTTAGGAACTCATGATACTCGCACCGCAACCATGCTTGCTTACCTCAAAGATGAAATGTTGAGAAATGAGTTCTACGGTTTGTTTAAATTACACTTTGGTGAGCAGCTTCATCCAAAAGAATCCAGTGGTATTTTTTCAAAAATAAAAGAGGCAATTATCGGAAGACAAGATGACAACGATATTACTGTTGATTTGGGTCGTTGGTTGTATCATAAGCTCGACAATGGAGGATCAGAATTTACAGTAGAAAATTCCATCCGCGTTGCGTGTAATGCCAAACATAATGAAAATACTGGAGAGAAATATCGTAATGGAGTGCTTAAAGATTTCTGGGGTACTCATATTTATCCTAAGGCCCTTGCAATATGGGACCGACAAGATGTACTACCTGTTTCAACCGATGACGACCTTGCCGAAGTAGATGTGAATTCACATTTCACAGCCCATGAGATGTTGACATTTCAACCGATGCAAACAAAGAAACAGATTGATGCATCGAAAAAGCGAAGAAAACTTAACCACAGACAGTAGCTGATAAACCTTTTTGCTGTTGCGACAATTCAACTATAATAATTGGAATTGCTGTTATTGGAATTGCTGTGTGCATTGGAATTGCTGTTAGATTTTCCGTTTTTTTTTTCTCCCGTTTTTCTTTAAGTTTTGTCAATTTTTATGAGAAGAATATTTTTTTTGAACACAGACAGAAGAAAAAAGAATTGCCGCCCAACCAACCGCCTTGGTAATTCTTCTGTTGTGAAGGCATCGATCAAATGTCGCTGTCACCAAAAAGGAAAAAAATCGAACTAGATAAGTTGCGGGATTTGTTATTGGAATATTTACCAGCACTAGAAAAATTTAAAGATGACTTCCGGTTGGTATGCAGTGCACAAAGAGAAAATTGTTCCTATCGTTACGAATATAAAATAACTGGTGAAAGCGTTGTAACTTGTGGTGTAAGATGTAGTCGAAAGGTTTGTTCCCAATTTATTTCAGTACCTTCCCAATCAACCGATCGGCAAAATTTTCAAAAAGAAATATCCGGTAAAACTCTAAAACAAACAACTAAATGGATAATTTCATTGACAAATGAAAAAACCTGCTTCGACAACGATAAGCTGGAATCAGCACTGCAAAATCATGTCTGTAAACACAACACTCGAAGTCACGTTGACAGCAGTAATGCCGATGGCGGTGGCATTTCTGAGAATATGGTTGAACACAGTCGTGCCTCGGACGTAAACGATGCTATGGACCAAGACAACCATGATGCTATGGACGAAGACAACCCATCTGGTGCTGGAGTAGAACCCGATGAAGGCGTCGTTGGCCAAAAAGATGTTTGTGCTAATATAAGAGTAGTCGTCACATCAGAGGTATTAGCTTATAATGATAATGATTACGACAATGATAATGATAATGATAATAATTAGGGGAAAGATGATGAACTTGACATCAGTAATGCCGATAGCGATAGCATTTCTGAGAATATGGTTGAATATCCTTCAGAGAACGAAAACAACAGGATCAACGTCAAGGACAATCGTTATGCTATGGACAAAGACCACTCAGCTGGTGCTGGAGTAGGAAGGTCTGCAGTAGACGACCTTTCAGAGATTGTACACAGTAAGCTAGAATCATCACTGCAACATCATATCTGTAAACAGAACACTCGAAGTCACGTTGACAGCAGTAATGCCGATGGCGGTGGCATTTCTGAGAATATGGTTGAACACAGTCGTGCCTCTGACGTAAAAGATGCTATGGACGAAGACAACCCATCTGGTGCTGGAGTAGAAAGATCTGAAGTAGACGACCATTCAGAGTATGTAAACAACACCTTGATCGTGATCGATGATGATGATCTTATGAAAGGAGAAGCTATGGAAGTACACAATGCATTGGTTGTGTGTGGTGGTGCCTCTAACGTATCAGAGGTATTAGAGGTATTAGCTTATTATGATAACAATTATGATAATAATTATGATAAAGATTATGATATCGATAATAATTAGGGGACAAGCTTGCCCAGAGAGAGGGATGCAGAGGTTCATGAAAAGAACACCAAAAACCATGACATCAAACAACTGAACTATGAAAGTATCTTATCCGATGATACTTGGACATGGATGGCAAAATTGGTCTGTGAATGTCGTGATAAGCCAAATGTCAATGTATCATCATCTGAATCGATTGCGACAAATTTACTTGCTATCAAGGACTACCTCAAGGATCATAATAAAAAGTATTTGACAATTTACAGTATAGATCGTGACAACAATAAACCTAACCCTGAACTGGGTTATATTGCTTATGGCAAAGAAATGGAGCCAGTGGTACACGAGTACAACCTTCAATACCCAAGCTTAGAAGAAGTACTTTATTGTTACGAGTTTCATGTTATGTCTTGTCATCGTAAAAAAGGATTGGGGCTAGCATTAATGAATAAATTAGTTGATGTAGCAAAACAGATGGGTCTTAGGAGAGTTGCGCTGACTTGCTTGACAAAAAACGAAGAAGCGTGCGAATTCTACCGTAAATTCGGTTACAAAATTGCTTTTGTTAATGCTGAGAAAGAAGAAAGAATCTTATCTTTTGACCTGGAACCCGAAAGAATCTTATCTTTGGCCCTGGAACCTCCTCGAAAGAAGGCTAAAGTTGCAGATGCACGTGAAGATACTGCTGTACTTGAGGATGAGAATTGGAGTTGTAATGATTGCACTTCCATTCACAAAGTTGAGAACCCTTGGTGTTATACTTGTAGAAAGTGGTACCATTTATGTCCTAATTTACAAGTTATTATGGGCAGGCAGACGACAAGATCAAAGTCAAATGCACTTAAAACAGCGACACCATCGGTACTATCTCAAAGTCAACAGTCATGTTCAGCATGTAAGTTAAAACGTCCACCTATGACAAATGGGATAACTAACGGAGGCCTAATATGTTACATCATTAGCGCCATGCGTATGATTGTTTTGGCAACTGGTAAAAGTCGTGATTTTCTTGAGAATACATATGGTGAATCATTACTTGTTAGTGACATACATTGTTTTGAACAACTCAAGGCATATTGGACACATATGTGCAATGAGGAATCAAATCCAGTTCCATACGATAACTCTAAATTTATAGAGGCCTTTACCCGTTTGTATAAACCTAACCTCGGAACGACGAAAGATAAGAGAGACTCGTTTTGGAGAGATCATCAAGAAGACCCTGGAAGATTTATGTGTGCATTTTTTACATTGGCCGGTAATGGCGAAGCAGTGAATACTATGGATGGGTTTCATGGAATTGCCACTAAAAAAACAGATTCATGCAAATGTGGTAAATTCTTGCTAGGAGGAAAGCTAGAAAATAATTTCATTCTTAAAGTCGAGATTGTATATGATGACAATGGTGACAAGCTTTGCATGCAGACAATATTAAATGAATATTTTAAACATTGTACCAATCCGAAACCTATTGGTGATGATAGGTCAAATTGTGTAAAGTGCTCTACTCCAAGATTCGAAACTACGCAAGTCTCCATCGAACCAAATCAGCAATTTCTATTGATGATGGTAACACCACGGGCTCAAAAGAAAGGAAAATCATATTCTTTGCGCAATAAACCCATAAGGATCAAGGGCTCAGTTATTGACTTGCCTACCTCTTCCGATAATGCTTATGAGAAGTGGACTCTCAAAGCAGTCCTCTTATATCGAGGAAATGGAGAAGTTGGGCATTACTTTGTCCTCACGGAGCGTGGCGTGTACGATGATGAAGTCTTCACGTATGACGACAATCGTATCAGAAATTTCATTAAAAGTGGATATGACAAAAACACTGAAGTAGGAGATGCCTATGCACACACCTATTTGTTCGAACGAGTTACCACCACCAGTAAAAAAATAGTTGCGTTGCGTTCGAACTGCAATGGTATGGAAGTGGATGAAAATCCAACCCAAAAAATAGCATGGGTGTGCAAAGACTGTAAAAATCATAACAATGACGTTTGCTGCAACGGTGACAACGGTGAAGGTGGGAAATGTCTTTGGTGGTATTGTGTAAATTGTCAAGAAGCGGTAGTTTGGACGTCTTGCACTCAATGCAAACGAATACAACCATGGGTTTGTAGCCAAGAGTCTGGAGGTTGTGGATCGTACAATGATGATGGCAAATCCACAAGATGCAAAGGCCATAATGGGACATGTGTTGTCTGGTTTTGCATTGATTGTGCCGATTTGAATTATAACAATTCTTGCAGTGGCTGTGGAATTAAGGCCACCCAAAACAGCATCAGAAGCTCGAGATTATCTGACCTGACAATTACGCCGAAAACGAAACCTGGCCCAAAATCAAGTTAGTTAATTGTCATATACTAAAGATTTTTTTTCCTTTCAATTAATTTTACCTCTCATTTATAATTTTCTAGAGAAAGCTGCATTGTCTGAAGATAAACCAGTCGGTGATACGTCATATCCTCTAACTGTTTGGTCGGCCACTATTAGGAGTAGCAGTAGTAGCAGTAGCAGCAGTAGCAGTAGCAGCAGGAGTAGTAGTAATAGTAGTAGTAGTAGTAGTAGCAGTAGCAGCAGGAGTAGTAGCAGTAGTAGCAGTAGTAGCAGTAGTAGTAGTAGTAGTAGTAGTAGTAGTAGTAGTAGCAGTAGTGCCTGCCAAAGCCAAAAGGATAACTTGGAACAGAAAGGGTATTTCGTTGCCAAAATTTTCCCAGACAGCAATACCTCGCAATTGCTGAAAGATATTATACATATAAACTCATCCATTACAAGGGACATGACTCCATTGCAGACGGTCGATAGAAAAACCTTCAGGTATAAACTCGACAACCCGGCAATGCCTGAAAGCTGGAATAAACAATTTGTTCCAATGATTGAAACAGCTTTACCGAGCCTGTTCGAAAAAGATTCCCCTGATAGGATCACGAAAGGTAGGATCACAAAAGTATCTCTTTTGCTTTCTTTAGAAGGTGGTGAAATACAACCTTGTCACGTCGACGTAGACCCAGGTTGGTAACCATAAATCTCTTATAATATTTGTTAACAGGTACCTGTACCTAATTATTTATCTATTCTTTTTTCTAGAGAGAGAAGAGCCAGGTATTTACAGTATTCTCCTGGCTCTGGGAGGTCCTTGCCATTTTCATTACTTTGGTCAGTTGAAGGCGGGTCATCTTACAATTCCTCCGACAATGACGATGGCACCTGGACAAAACATTATGGTACAGTATACTTCTGGTCATGCCGCTGTGTTTGACCAGTACACTATGCATGCCGGTGGAACCTATACGAAGGAGCAATGCAACATAGACTTCAGTCCCCAAGACAATGTCTGCTCTATCTGCGGAAACATTAATAAGCAGTCAGACACCAAATGCCAGTTGTGCAACAACGAGTTCAATAAGAAGATCCCTGAGAAGATCCCTGGTAGAAAAAAAAAAGAAGTTAAAAGGTACAACGTTAGATTGCACTTAGAAGTTGAGACGAGTGGAAAGCGGGTGCCTAATCGTGGATTTAATGCAAGTGCGTGTGCTTTCATGGAAGAATTAATCACTGAGTTCGAGTTCAGAGCACAGAAAAAGGAAGACAAACGTTTTATTAGCCACTTAGCACCCCGCGACACAGTACTTACATGGCGTAATTTCACTTTTGCAAATCGTGAAGCGGTAAACGTATTTGGTTGGCTCAATGACAATCTAATAGACTTTATTGTTGAATCTTCGGGGTATGTAGTGGAAAACAAAAAGATAAAATACTTTTCTTCACTTTTTTTCGCGAAACTGAAAGAAGCTCCCCCCTTGGAAGTAACTGTAAATGGGACAACAGAGAAAATACCACAATCTTTGCCAGAATCCGATATTGACTTCCAAATGGTTCGGAATTGGGTAAAGAAAGATTTGAGGAAAGTGGATACAACGTATTTTAACAAGGAAGTAATCCTATTCCCCATTAATCAAGGTCGTTCGCATTGGTATCTTGTTAGCTTTATTCAACCGAAACTCCTATTCGAGTCTAGTTCATATAGTGAACAACAACAACAACCATTTGTTATCGTACTGGATTCGTTGCTGAAAAAAGAAAGAACGCAGTATGAGTTTGAGGTAGAAGCATTGAAGAAATTCCTCTATGAGAGTTGGCTGGAGAACAAAAATAAAGAAACAGATGAACAATTGTTGAGAAAATTGAATGAAGTACCCACAGTCTTTCCAGACTGTCCACAACAGCCCAACAGCGATGATTGCGGTGTTCATGTAGCCAAGCACGCCAAGAACATCGCAAGAAAGTTTCAGCATCTGAAACTGAAGAAAAACGAAGAAGGAGATTTCGTGCTGGACTACAACTTGTGTGAGGATCTAACGCAGGACGTGAGTTCGGAGAGAAAATATCTGATGAATCAGCTGATGGTGTTGATTGGCGATTACCAACGCGCGCAAGGCAAAGTCATCCACGTAGACTGACGAATAAGAAAAAATTCTATATTACGAAATGCATTATCAATCATGAAGATGTGAGCAAGAATCCAAAAAAAGAGTGAGATGATACGTATGTAGGCTCGGCTTTTGTAATCTTAAAATATAGTGTTTATTGCATCCATTCAAGTCAATAAATCCTACCGATTTAATTTTTTTACTTTTTGGTATTGTAGCAATGGTCCACCGATGATTTCCGCCCCGTACAGACATTTTTGATACTATTTATACCACACTACTACTAGTACTACTACTAAATCGATACATCGTAGTTCAATTCTATTTTAAAATGCTATGAAATATAAACATATTATGTCTATGGGAAAATTATGATGTTATTTTTTGTTTTTGGAATTGTTAAAACTTTTAAAATTGTACATGAACTTAGAAAACAATTTCTTCTCCAGTTGCTTTCAAATACGCGTCAAGTCCTGAGCGAATCCTTGTTGAATCCATAATGTGATGAATATGAAAAATCGGTTTCGCAGCGGGATCGTCTTTAATAACCTTATGAGAGTGCGTGGTTATGATAAAATAAGTTCGTTACATTAGCCTTAGATGTGTTACATATATAAAATAATAATTAGAACCCTTTTAAACAGCAAAAATTTGTCCTAAAAAAAAAACAAAACAAAACCTTGAGGATCTGCGCGCAGAGACGCTTAGGGTTGCTTCCTTGAGCACTCTTGATTTCTGCAGCTACCTTTCCAATGTAAGCAGTTTCTTGCCTCGACCAAGTAACTTTTGATACATTAGTTTTGTCTCCGTATGGGTGAGAACTGCCCCAATTTGATGACGGTTGCATTATCGAAATACAAGAATTTGTGTGAATTCTTTCGTCTTTTCCTTCTACCCCGCCACTTCCAACTACGTATCGAACTTCGTCTTCTTCTTCTTCATGATCATCATCATATTTTGGTTGCTGTTGGCGTGTTTTTTTTTTACCTCCAGATACCTTATCAAAAGACTCTGCTGACTTTTGATAATCCGCAACACGATCTTGCAGCAAATAGTAATCTTGCACTGTACTAGAATAACAATGTCCTTTTGAAACATAATCATAATATGTTATAAGCACAATTAAATGATATAAATAGTTTAATAGTGAAGGTATCAAGGTATCATACATAATATGATAGCTATGATATATGATGTATGTATTATGTGTAGTAACACATCAATAGTAGGTACATATTATGTAAGGCTTTTTTCCTTCTCACCAGATGTATTTGCAACTGCTTCTCTTTCCCCCAAGGTAATTTCACCATTATGATATAAATCATTGGTTTGCATTTCTACCATCGCTCTCAAAGCAGTAGTACTAATGTGATAGTTGTACTCTTTGAAAAAGGCAGTTACTTGTCTTGATATGTTTTGCTCAGCTTCACCGTTGGCATTGATAAAAAGCGGATCGTTGTCCTTGGGAGAAATTTTTAGTTTCCTTTCAATGAAGGGTCGTACGACCTTGATATATTTCTCGAATATTTCTAAGCTATTCCCAGCCAAGGAAACAATCTGGTAGCCGAATCTACTATGTGTTTTGAACTGATTGCTTGCCGCATAACCTGCTGAAGTCAATAACACATGTTGAAAGTACTTCATATCTTGTACTCCACTGACTCTGCCTTGACCCATGGAAGTATAAATAGATGCATACATCAATCTCATAAACGATAAAAACAAAGATGGAGCATTTACAAAATTGTCAATTACCACACTTCGAACCCACGTCATTTTTCCTTCCACTATATCCTGCAAGACTTTTAATCCTTTTTCAGGGATACGACGAAGTTCGATCTCCGTTTGGAGGGTTCTCTTCGATTTTAGTTTTTTAATGGACTTGCTCAAAGATTTTCTCAGCGCAGCGATTGTTTGTAGCAGTGGTTGAAGCTGTGAAGGGTTCACAGTTTGTTCTCTACCAAAGTCAGAGAAGTACGAATACCACTTGAAGAAATAAGTAAGGTCATTCAACCAATTGACAATTGTTGTTGGTGCCAATATTTCTGTCGTTGACAAGTACGTACAAAACCCTACTAAATTACAGTAGTAGGTCAAAACGAAAGTTCCAACCCAATGCAGCACTGCGTCTGCCGACTCAAGAATGTTGTATGACTCTTGTTGTGCAGAGCTCCATAATATTAGAGTAGTTGCACGCTTCAAGATAGCTTGCATTCTATCCGTTGATAATTCCCCACCGACGACTGAGGACATGTGAACTCTCAGTGGCTGTAATGAGTCTATAACGTGTTTACGTTTCTCTTCGTCTGTAGGACATGACGATACTGCACCTACAAGTGCAATGCATTCTTTGTCGTCAGGATCTTCATCTTCATCATCATCTGCATATTCACTTTGTCCTTCATCTTCACTATCACTCTGTGATTGATAAGAACCATCTTGACTGTCTTCCTTCTTTGAAGTACGAAACGAATCATCATCACCACACGACGGATAGTCTTCGTCAAAATACCTGATGCTGCTGTGATGATTGTTGTCATCTTCATGATCATCTTCGCCTTCCTTCCAATATATAAAAGGAGAGGTTAGGGGTGCATGAGGTTCGTCGAATTCAAGTTGTTCACCAAGAACGTTATTACGTTCACCGCCATCCTTTGGATCATGATCACTACTGTCACAGAGAGAGTGGCATTCTCTCTGTATGTCACTATCTTGAACATCCTTTTGAGCAGGTAGTGGGTCAACATTGTTCACCACACATCTTTGCTTTTGAATCCTAGCTATCTCTCGGATCATTGGAATTGTCATTGTTCGTGGTCGTCGTTGTTTGTATTTCTGTTTACTTTTTACTTGCTGCCCACATTTCAATGCTGGGTTTCCTTTCATCTCCACCTGAAATAGCCACAAGCAATATTAGAAATAAAGAAAAATGAATGAATGAATGAATACAGGATGAGCATCTTCCAGAAGAAAGTATGTTGAGATGAACTCCAGAACTTTCAGTTTTATGCATAGTTGCAAATAAAACCTTTAGTTTTATGTTGACTTCGAATCCAGAACTGTATGCAGAACTTTTAGTTTTATCTTGGGTTGGTGGGCAATCCTTAGGGTTCTTGTTACTTAACTCTTCAACGGCTGTTTCCAACGATTACTTTGCTTTCTTCAACTGCAATAATGAAACCGCCGCCATTTAAAACCCATCCAGGAAATATACGTCCAAATTCTATGCAAAAACAAACAAATTTGCCGGAAGTCCTCATTTTTTATTTTCATTGGAAAAGAAAGCATCGTTTACCTTACTTGAAATAATGCCTAATGCATGATATCCCTCCAACTAGTCTTCTTTCTTCAGCTTTCCATGCAGTCCGTCCTGCCCCGTCCATTTACTTTTAATTAAAGTGGATTAAAATTATATATATGTAAGGCAGGCTCTTGCTTCTGGTAAGCTAGAATCGTTCGAATTCATTTTTGATTACTTAGATATCTTTTGAAATTTTTCCAAAATTCGCTCATTACACAAAAAGCAATCAACCTTGTGTCATTTCAATTACCTTGTTCATGTATCTTGAACTCATTTATTCGCCGATCCCGCCTGGTAAAATCGTCAAAGTAATGTGTTATGTTTCATCTCAGCTAGAACTCTCTGAATTCATTTAAAAAAATAACATGGACCTCTCTTCTGTATCAGATCTTCGAATTCACCTTAACTGCCTTTACACACTCTGCCAGGAACTCTTCGCTTTAATGAAAAAAAGGAGAACTCTTATAGATTTTTGAATTAAAATTGAATAGCTTTGAATCTGACCTCTTCGAATTACATAGTAAGGTTCAGCCTTGTCCAATCTCAACTTGTAATTTGTCCCCATAACGTTATTTATTTATTTTCGTATTTTGGCACAGCAACCAGATTTTTTGGAAATCGGGCTGTGATGATGATGATGAAGCTCTAAGCCAGCGGGCGGAAGAAACGTGTGCAAATAAGAGAAAAATTTTCTTCCACAACTCGGTTAGAGAAAAGACGAGCTCATTACAGGCTGAGACAACCACAGAGAAACACTGACTGACCTCACGGTCTGGGTACTAGAGAAACTTTGGGAAATTAACGAGTAATTTAAGGAATCGGCATGCACACTTCTCTAGATTGGGACTATTTATGTAACCTGCGTGAGTACAAGTCAGAAGAAACAAATTTAAGTAGAATCAACAGACATTCACTTTACTTCATTTCAAACTTTCGGTTAGTTACTTATTGGTATTCTTTCTTCCTGTTATAATATTGAATTGAATGTATATCAATGGTGAATATATGGGTGAATCATAGACATAAGTATTTTAAATAAAGATATTTTAAATAAGAATTAAATAACACCAACCAGCCATGTTGTGATAAACTCATAGACGATGGCTGCTGCCATGTAAAATTAAGACACGACGATATGAAATTTAGATGATAATTAGTCAGTAAAACCTGTTCGCACTTTTTTTTCCCCATCCCCCGCATCATTCTTCCTCACAAGAATAAAATAAATACGACTTAATGAAAATTATGGTCTTGTCACAAGCCAAGCCACACGTTAACAAAATTAAAATATTTTGAAACCAATACACCTTTCAAATATGAAATAAATAAGAAAAAGTCAGTCAGTCGCTATCATACACAACAGCAACAATGAGTACATTCTTGATACAAAAATCTATGAATCATTATTGCTTGTCAGTATTTTCGGGGTTCTTTTTTGTTTTTCTTCCAACATTTTTGGACTGGAATCGTCCAGTTTTTCGACTTTTTGTAATTGTAGCTTGATCTACGGCTTTTGCTCTCTTGTCCTTAATTTTTTTTATCATCTCCTTCGCCAATCTTTTCGATTTCACTATGTGTTGAACTGAACCTGTTTGTGTTACTCTCACATGTGTATTGGATCCCGTTCCGGTTTCTGTCACTTCTGATCCACCCGCATTTCTGGTAAACGCTAGAGCGTTCTCAGCACTTCCTACTGTATGCCCAATGGAAATATTCACCTCATCTAGTGTTGATGCAAAGGTATGGAAAAAATGCATGTAAACACCATTGTGTGCAAGCTCACTGAATAATTAAAAATACAAAACATGATTATAAATTTAGTAGTCTTCAAAACATTTTAAAAAAGTTCAATCACAAGCAACCTTTGATCTTGAATGACGATATCCCACATCTGCGGATCCTTCAAAACCTTTCTCATTTTTTCATTGTAATCCAACGATGTACTTTTAAATGAATTATAATATGCAGCATACTTTTCTTGCCTAGACGTTGCTATAATTATAAGCTTTCGTCCACGTAAAAGTAAATGCATTCGAAGACTTCCAGCTGCATCAACGTGAAAGTCTGATATATATCTTCCACATGTTACAACGTCTGTTTCTTCTGTCACTTGACTCAAGTTAGGGCAGTACAGCAACGATTCCGGCTTTGTTATCTCGACGTTGACATTCAAGGTGGTCCTCACATTTCTAGCACAGCATAAAATTATTGGTTCTCCGTCTTTAAGTGCTTTAGATTGAATATTCGCCATTGCAAACTTTTTCTTTGGAATAGTAACACACAGTTCCTCCCTTTGTTTCACTCTTAATTGCATAGATCGTGGATAATCTTTATCATTGTAATCCCACTCTTCTAATCTCCGAACGATCTCGGCACTTTCTCTTTCAGTAACAGCTTCCCCGGTATCTTTATTAATTACATTTAAGCTGTCTGTATATGTAATGTTTCTAAGTCCTGCATGAGGTCGTATTGCTCTAATCATAATTTCTTTTAAAATATCAGTTTCCAACTTTTCATTGGCCGGAAATAATTGCAAAAAAGAATCAACTTCATCGATATTTACAAAATATGGTTGACCCCGGGAAGATACCACTGCTTTTCCCATTCTTGTTCTTTTCATTTCCGTCGAATTAAAAAAACCCTTGCAGCTCTCTCGTAAACCTCTCGTAAAACCAATCTACGAGATTGTTGTACTTTTATATTTTTAGTTACCGGGCTCGAAATTGGTAAGTAGGATGTGAATTTATTTATACTCTCCTAGTTTTAAAAGAGGTTACGTCGGTAATGACCGGACGAATTTAATAAAATGAGCACTAGCTACTATGTTTGGTGCTGTCGAATTTCGGTCTTTTTTTTTTCTTTCTTGGCCAAAGTTTTTTACATTTTCCGCGTATTTTATGAGTAACTCGTTTTGAGAGTTACTCGTTTTGAGTAACTCGTTTGAATTACTCGTTTGAGTCACTCGTCAGTTGATTTGAAATTGGTGTCTTATAATCTTATTTATAATATTATTGAACGATTTAACTTTTCTTTACCAAACTTTCTAGTTTTTTCGAGAACGGTGAGTTGACGTTTTACTCGTGACGAAAGGATCCAAGTGAACTTATCAACATGAAAAGGTCTTTCTAACATTCACACGATTATTATTGTCAGTTTAGGTAGTCACAGAACCACTTACGACGTCAGTATCATGTCCAAATTTCATATATACAGATGACACACTCCTTTATAATTAGGCTTCTAACCGATGTAGAGATGTGTACTAAGGAAGCCTTCATCATGCAGGATATAGTAATCATTGATTATATAGGATGTAAGACATGTCTGTTTGAAATTTTGAGGCCAATGGGCTGTTGGAATGTGTTGTATGTATATGTTGAAAACTACCTACATTATCTTTGACATCTGCATGGTTTTTTCTATATGATACCTCAAAGTTTGTAATAATTGATATTAAGTACATAAAAGCTTTCATATTGAAGTAATAAGATATGTAGGATATGTGATAATTGATTTTTTATTCATGAAATAATGTTGATTCTCACGAAACGTATACTTTTTTAATACTATTTCAACGATGTAAAAACAAGGGTCACCTACACCTCAAAAATAAATTAAAAATGTATATGTGAACTTTGCTTCATAATGCTAACAGATGATGTTTATATCTTATTTCAACTGTAACTGATTAAACTTCTACAATTGAGTGAATCGTTCTTGAGTTTGAATATAGAACGTCACTGCGACTCGGACGAAAATAAATTTTCATTTTTGTACCTATTTTTCAAGTGCTCCAAAGTCAAATATTTAGTATGGGCATGGTGCTTTATAAATGTATCTTCTTATAGCTTATATATCATATTTCAAAGAAACATTACGGAGTTTAACCCTACCCCTACCAAAATAGTTTAAAATTAGCCATTTGTAAAGTTACCATATAAACGATAGGAACCTTTTACCTTAATTAATAAAAAAATAATACCATTTTTTCCATAAAATATAATTCAGAAAAAAAAACAAGGGGAGACGGAAAAAATGGATGGAAGTTGTCCGCGGAATCGGATTCTTAATTGAATCGCTTCGCCACTAAGAAATTAATTAGTTTTACCATAATTGTCATCACTGGAGAACAATCAACATTCAATTAGCTACTTGTCGTCGCTACATTGTCGTCAAAAATGAAAACGAATGGACCTTTCGTGGCAGATTAAAAAAAAACTACCGGTCGAATTTTTTAAAAATTCAAATGCTAACTTTCTGAGACCCTCTGATCGAATATTCGATTCTTAAAAAACGTTCTCAAGACTCATTTTTTTACAAAAGACGACCAACAAGGAGCGAGCCACTGCCTTTGAAGAAAAATTGAATAGAAAAAGAAGACATTGGATAGGGTTAGCGTTAATATACAACGTGGTGTCAGCGACATCTTGATTATTAGGAATGGGTAGAATCTTATGATATATTCAAACCATTAACAAGCAATAATCAAGATGTCGCTTAATTTTATTATTCGTTGTTGGTGTCATAGGAGATGTCCATATGTCCATACTAGAAATAGGAGGTAGTAATCAAGATGTCGCTGCGCACAAAAAATAGGTGTTATGAGATATAATACAACGTGGTGTCAGCGACATCTGGATTATTAGTAATGGTTAGAATCTTATGATATATTCAAACCATTAACAATAATCAAGATGTCGCTTAATTTTATTATTCGTTGTTGGTGTCATAGTACTAGAAATAGGAGGTAGTAATCAAGATGTCGCTGTTACCACGCTAGAAATTAATCAAAGAAAGGAGATGGACAGAAAAATAGAAATGTATGTAAGCAATTGGATGATTTCAACGACAAACGACTAACGCTTAAATTAATCAGGTGGTGTCGGTATTAAAAAGACAAAGAAAAGACTTTTTGAAAACACTTTTGATGAAAAATTTATTGTGTTTCTAAAAAGTGTTTTAAATATATGACTTGTTATGGTAATACGTTTCTCTCTTCCTTCTGTACCCCTTCAATGAGCTCTACACCACAAACTGTCTGTCCAGTAATCCCAGAAGTCTCTCTTCTGGTCTAAGTGTTTCAACACAAACAATGCACTGGTGCTTTTACCATCCGAATTCTAACCCTAATCGATAGACAAGAAGCTAAGCACCAGTGCATTGTTGGCGATGAATTACTTAGTGTAGTGTTTCATCACCAACAATACATTGGTGTTTTGCCTCTTGTCTTCAATGTTGACGTATGTACGAGAATATATTTTCCTCTTCTTCTTCTTCTTTGACGTAACCCTAATCTTTCCAGACACTTGCTTCAATGAGCTCTACACCACAAACTGTTCCATAAGTCTCTCATGTGGTCTAAGTGCATCGTATGCGATGAAACACCTTGACCAGAAGAGAAAAATGAAAACGTCAAACTGTCTGTCCAGTAATCTCAGAAGTTTCTGAAAATATAAATAGCGTATACAAGAGGTTAGGGTATACAAGAGGTTAGGGTTTATGATATGGGAGAGATTAGGGGTTTTCCTCTTCTGGTTGAAGTGTTACATCACAAAGGATGGTAAAACACCGGTGCATCGAAACACTTCGACCTGAAGAGAAAAATGAAAACGTCTTACTGTCTGTCCAGTAAACTCAGAAATATAAATAGCGTATACGGGTTAGGGTTAGAAGTTGAATGGGAGGCTAGGGTTACGATAAGTAAGACGAGGGTTAGGTTTCAGTGCATGTGCGCGCAGCGCACAAACAGTAGGGATGGAGAATTACTTTGTTATTAAATCTATTTCTTGTGCGCGAAGCGTTAGGGTTAGGGTTAGGGTTAGGGTTAGGGTTAGTAAGACGAGGGTTAGGTGTCAGTGCATGTGCGCGCAGCGCACAAACAGTAGGGATGGAGAATTACTTTGTTATTAAATCTATTTCTTGTGCGCGAAGCGCACAAGAAATAGGTGTAATGAGAACGTATGTAATGATAGGTAAGCAAATAGGTATAGATGTGTGCGCGAAGCGCACAAATAATAGGCTAGGCACGAGGAAAACGTATGAAATCCTATCTAAGCAAATAGGTGTAAAGATGTGCGCGAAGCGCACAAAAAATAGGTGCAATGAGAACACGATGACGATGTAGTTAGATATGCAAGATGAAGATAGAAGAATGCATATGTAAGCAAAAATTTTCTCTCGTGCGCGAAGCGCACGAGATTCGTCTTCATAGATGTTGGACAGACGACTAGAGTACACGACGAGAGGATTACAGGTGGAAGAGAAAGGTAACCAGGGCGGCTGATGTTGCAATCCACCGACGCCTTTTCTTAGACTCTCTCTCCAGTCAACAAAAAAGCGCCTGCCTGCAATATCTCTCGCGCCTCTCGGAAGTTGACTGGGACCAGTAGTTGACTACAGAAAGAGCGTTTAGGGTATTCCTTTCGACCTTAGAAGCTTCTTCCGGATCGGCATTTCTTACTTCCGCGTTAAACCGATTCCTGTACCTGGCGCTTTTCCCTGTCAAAGTTCGAAACTGCTTTTTTCCGTTTTTTCTTTGCTTTTCAAATAAACACAACTGTCTGTCTTGCTTTTCAAAAAAACGTTATCTTCTTGGTCGCTACATTTTATTTAGAATCTACCACATTCATCATTCACTTTATCTATCTATATTTAGATTTAATTATATATTATATTGTATATTATAGTTTTTGAAGTGCTCAGTTATTGAAGTGCTCATGACAAATTTGCTGTACTCCATGATAACACGGCCGTGGTAACTAAAACAAAAATGTCTTTCTATAGCACTACAAATCTTCAAAGCTTTTGTTTTTTAATTCATTTAACTTGGTATTAATCG
>Ga0114972_10000949_pt1 | contig 21764 bp, 13 predicted proteins | sample M_140807_EF_Meta_FD_87354 | JGI IMG/M metagenome (GOLD analysis project Ga0114972, IMG submission 87354) | Freshwater microbial communities from Lake Montjoie, Canada to study carbon cycling - M_140807_EF_MetaG | ecosystem: Environmental > Aquatic > Freshwater > Lake | place: Lake Montjoie...
AAAATCGTTCCGTGAAGGGACCGTTATTATCGCAGACGATTTCCGGGGTTGGGAAACACTTTCCAAACCTGCGCCCGGAAGTAAATCCCCTGTGCGTTTGATTGACCTTACCTGTGAAAGAAATCCTCTAATCATTCCGGATGCTTTCGCGGGAGCAGTGAATGAAAAAGGTCCCGGAACGCTACTTGCCCAAAACATATTGGCCGGTGCTCCGGGTAGCCCACTCTTCCTGGTTCGGGTTGATCCTTCGGTTCCAGCAATGGTTTTGCGTGTCGCCAAAGCGATTAATGGTGACGATTCGTTAACTGATGAGCTAATGGCGCGTCGGCTTGGCGAAATCCGTGAGGATCGCCTGAAACTTCAGGAACAACGCGAGATCTTGGAGAAGGATTGGAAAGCCAACGGTGACGATTTTGGTGAGGAAGCCGGGCCGCTTAAGAAGAGAATGGAGTATCAGAAGGCTCTTAAGGAGTTGGAGGCAAAAGAAAAAGACCACCATGCCCGCCTTGAGAGGTTTTTGAATCACCAAAAGGGTGTGTCCGATTTGGCTACGGCAAGGTTGGTCCTTTGCCCATTGGTCTGGAATGAGGGACTTCCCCGTAGCGGGGCAAGTACCCTGAGTCGGTGGATGGATGATCGCCCGTTCCGTGGGGCTTTATGGCTTCAGTCCGCAGGGGATCGACCAGGTCAGTCGTGGAATGGAATGTTTAGGGATCACGACGAAAATGGGGTAATGGAGTGGTCTATGCTCCCTCCCGGAAAAGATGCATTTGCGGTAGAAAATATGCCCCTTTTGTATCAAACCCAGGGGGGTGAAAAGCTCCAGGATCAGCTTCCTGCTGATACCTTGGTGCGGGTAACGGTCCAATGGCGGGAACCACGCGATCCTTACTTCAACAAAACGGACCGCAAAGCAAGTCGTTCACCGATTGCTGATTTGAAACCTAAAATGGTTCGTTTGGAACCCACAAAAGGGGAAAGCCGATTGGCGGATCGGGCTATATTGGGCCAGGCCTCCGGCCCTCCCCTGTTGATCGACCACACCATGCAAAGTGCGGTTTTTGAATCGCATATCTTTTTTGTTGTGCCCCAAACGGGGCGATACGAACTTCGGATTGAGGGGATGGTACCCAATTCGATCATTCCCGCCGGGGCCCCACAACTACCTATCAATCGGCAAAAGCCTGAAATTCATCCGGTTGTTTGGTTAAGGACCTTTAGCCAAGGTGGGTCGGTTGTGTTTTCCCAACCAGGCGAAAGGCCCGTGGTTGGAGTTCCAGGCGATGCCCAGAGTGTTTTGTCCGTTGGCGAAACCCATGCAATCGAGGGAAGCTTGGGTGCAACCCTTCACTTATCCAATCCCAAACCTGATTTCCGAAAAAATCCAAAGAATGGTTCGGAAAGTTCGGTAGACCTTTTGGCAAAAGTAGCTCAACGAATTTGGATGCTCCACCATCCAGACCAGGACATTCGATTTTGGAGGCAACAATCCAAGGATTGGGATTCAAATCCAAGTCCACAAAGCCGTTGAGAAATATTTGCTTTTTTTGGATAAAAGCCGTGTTCTCGGTAGGCTAATAAGTAAGAAGGGTCAATTCTATTCACCCAGAAATCTGGGATAAGACCGGGAACCTGTCTGTGAAGGCAATTATAAGTGATATCCATGGCAATCTGGAAGCGCTAACGGCGGTTCTTGAGGACATAAGAGCGCAAGGGATTACCCAGCGTTATTGTCTAGGTGATGTGGTTGGATACGGGCCCAATCCCAGGGAATGCGTGGACTTGGTTCGCGACTTTGACCTGGTTTTGCTCGGAAACCATGACAATGCTGCGATTTTTGACCCCGAAGGTTTTAATCCAGCTGCTGAGCAAGCCATTTTCTGGACGCGTGATCAACTGGAGCAATCCGATGAGTCGCCCATGCGCCGACAGGAGCGTTGGGATTTTCTCTCCGAAAGGCCCAAAATGCACCGGGAAGATCCTTACCTTTTTGTTCATGGTTCCGCCCGGAATCCAATGAATGAATATGTGTTTCCTGATGATATATATAACCAGCGCAAGATGGATATCATTTTCCAGAGAGTTCCCAAAATCTGCTTTCAGGGCCACACTCATGTTCCTGGAATTTTTACCCAGTTAGACGCCAACCAATTCAACTTTCAGTCCCCGGATCAGTTTGACTTCACATTCTTCCCGGGTGACCAGAAAATCATGTGCAATGTGGGATCCGTGGGCCAGCCGCGTGACCTCGATCCCCGTTCGTGCTATGTGGTGCTGGATGATTCCGGCCGGATTCATTTTCGCCGGGTGGCCTACGATTTGGACACCACGGTGAAAAAGATTCATGCGATTCCTGAGCTTAATAATTTCCTTGGCGATCGACTTCGCCAGGGGCGGTAAATTTTCCGGTTGGGCCCGCGCCTTTTGGTGTGAACCTACCTCCATTCGAAACCCTTGGCCTCGGATCCCATGCGTCAGAATAACTGGTGGTCGATTTTTTTGATTTTTGGAATGTTCCTTTTATGGATGGAACTGGGAAATCTCTTGTTTCCACCCAAAAAAGTTGACAAGGCCGACCTTGTAAAGGTGGAAGGTGCCTCGGATCCATCCGGGACCAAAGATAATCAGGATAAAGGTCTGTCCAAGTCCGGTCAAAAGGGTGGGCCCTCTCCCGGCGCATCCCTTGCTAAATCGTTTGCCCCCTGGAAACCGGAAACCTGGGTGACCCTTGGGTCCGGGAAAAAGGATAGCGATTTCCACATCGAAGCCAAACTGGACCCACAAGGTGCTTGTGTTCGTTCCCTGGTTCTCAACAAATTTCAAAAGGCCGACCTCAACGGGGTTCTGGTTCGGGAGGAGGGCGGTGAACCCGCCACTCTTGACCTGATTCCCCAGGATGAAATCACCCGTGCCGGGTCCTTTTTGCTTTACCACTACTCAGGCGATAGCTTGGGCGAGTATCCGTTGGATACTCTTGGTAAAGCAACCTGGGAAGTGGTTGCCGGTCCTGGTGGGAAACCGATTCAGGAAGTTACCCGGGAAGATGGCGCAAAAGGTGTCTGGGTTACTTTTCGGAGCAGTATCCGGGACATCCGGGTTGAAAAGATTTTTTCCCTCTATGAAGGGGAATATCACCTGGGCTTGGAAATCAAGGTTTCGCGTGAAAGCCTTCCGGGGGATGGGAAGGCTATTCCTTTTCGTTATCAGCTAACTGGTGGTCGTGGACTTCCCATTGAGGGTGCCTGGTATACCACGATTTTCAAAAATAGTATGATCGGGCATGAAGACCGCAAGGGTAATTTCGACCGTGATTACCAGGACGGTCGGGCATTAAGCGCCGCACTCGGTGGATATGAAGTCGATGCGCCTGATCGATTCATTCGCTATGCTGCTGTGGCGGTTCAATATTTTACATCTGCCATCGCTATAGATGACCGTCAAAAAGAGGATGCATTTATCATCAGGCGGGCTAGGCCAACGGTGGAAGTGGCGCTTTTCAAAGGGGTATTGCTCGACAAGCCCGAGGGGCAGTTGGTGGTCCGGGGGACGGATGGTAGGGCCCAAAGCTTTTGGATCGCTCCAACCGAGGCCGCCCGTAAAGCCGCCGCGGAACTTGTTCCGCAGTCCCAGGTTGCCCTGAGATACATCTGGGAGAGTAATCCTGAACCGGGATCTTTTCGGTATGTCGCTGTGGATTTTCAGGACCCTGATAAAACCAATGCCCTTTTTCAGGACGATGTGACTATTCGGGTTAGTAGCGCCCCGATGGAACTCAAGCCGGGTCAAACCGCGAACCACCGCTATATCCTTTACCACGGACCGGCAAAGCCAACCCAAATTCAATATGCCCGGGGCGAACACAAGGTCGATCCGAACCTGATCTCGCGCTATTCCGAAACGCTCAAGCTGGGCACGATTGTTGATTATCCCTCCGCGGTAGGTCGCTGGTTTTTCGGTTTTTCCTGGGTGGTGATTTTCTTTACCAATCTGATTCACAAGGTTTTAGCCTTGATGAGTTTCGTTATTCCGAGTTTGGGGCTTTGCATCATTATTTTGACGGTGATGGTCCGTGGGCTCATGTTTCCCATGAGTCGCAAACAGGCCATCATGAGCCTCAAGATGCAGCAGCTTGCTCCGGAACTCAAGGAAATGCAAGCCAAGCTCAAAGGCGATCAGCAGGCAATGGCCCGGGCCCAAATGGAACTGTACAGAAAGTACAACATAAACCCGGTGGGTAGCTGCTGGGTTATATTGCTCCAGATGCCTATCTTTATGGGCCTTTATTTTGCCCTTCAGGAAAGTATTCGTTTCCGGCTGGAGCCATTTTGGCCAACATGGATCCACAATCTAGCAGCTCCTGACGCGATGTTCAGTTGGGGTGATGGTATTCCGATGGTTAGTCGTCCTTCGGACTATGGATCTTTCCTGTATTTCGGGCCATCCTTTAACCTGTTGCCTTTGTTTGCCATGGCATTTATGGTGCTTCAGCAAAAGTGGTTTATGCCTCCTCCCACGACGGAGGAGCAGGAAATGCAGCAGAAGATGACCATGATCATGACGATGGTCATGGGACTGATGTTTTACCGTGTGGCAGCCGGAATGTGTCTTTACTTTATCGCTTCGAGCCTTTGGTCGCTTTCCGAAAGGAAGCTGCTCCTTCCCAAAAAGCTTCCCATGGGCGCCCAGGGATTGAATGGTTCCGTCGAAGTATTGGCGCCCCAAAAAGCGGCGCCTAGAGAGGACTATTCCCGTCGAAAAGTGCGAACTGTAAAAGATCAGGCCGTGCCCACCGGGTTTGCCGCGAAAATTCAGGCAATCAAGGATTGGTATGCGGATATTCAAAAGCGGGCATCCAAATAATTCGCTAATGGGTAATTGCCTTCGTTGGGGTCCGATTTACAGAATCACCCCTGGGGACATTTGACATGCTTTCCGGCCGGACCCGCCACGCCCTTGATGAGGTGATTGTGGCCCTTGCCACACCGGCTGAAGTTTCGGAAAGGGCTGTGGTACGACTGAGTGGGGCGGGATGCCATAACATGGTATCCCGTTATTTTCGAACAAATTGCGACTTGGATCCAGCGGATCAACAGGCAACATCCGGATACTGTGTTCCCATCCCACGGCCGGTTTGGCTTGAAGGGGTACTATATTTCCCCTCGCTGGGTTCCATTCCAGCCGCAGTGCATTTTTGGCCTTCCGGGCGGGGTTACACCCGTCAGGAATCGGCGGAGTTGCACTTGGTCGGGTCAGTTCCATTGTTGGAATTACTCGTTCAAAACCTGGTGGAGTTGGGCGCCAGGATGGCTCAACCGGGCGAATTCAGCCTGAGAGCGTTTCTGTCTGGTGCGATTGATCTTTCCCAAGCCGAGGCGGTCGTGGCGCTTTCCCGGGCCCGTGGGGAATCGGAATTGGGCCTGGCAATGGAGCAACTTGCAGGCGGAATTCGTCATCCTGCCGAGGAATTGCGATCGGAATTATTGGACCTCCTGGCGGATTTGGAAGCAGGGCTGGATTTTGCGGATGAGGATATCTCTTTTGTTGATCCTAAACAGTTGATTTTAAGACTTGGATCCAGTGTTGCCCGGATTCGCAATCTCAAACGCCGCATGCGTGAAGGGGACACAAAAACCCCATTGCCCAGGATCGCGCTTGTTGGTCCACCCAATGCGGGAAAAAGCACACTTTTTAATCTTTTAACGAAGAGTGAATCCCGGGCAATTGTTTCCGAAATTCCTGGTACGACCAGGGATTGGTTGCAGGGGGAAGGTCTCCTCCCGGGCGGACTTTGTGTTAACTGGATTGATACAGCCGGCCTTACTGAGGTTCCTCTCGGGGAACTGGACGCGAAAGCCCAGGAAGCAACGAGGGACCTTTTCCTCAGGTGTGATCTTGTGGTTTTCTGTCATCCTGTTATGGCTGCAAAGCAAACGGATATTCTTCGGGAATTGCCTACGGAAATTCCAATCCTGCTTGTCGGAACACTCGCCGACCTGGTGTCCGTTCAAACAGGCCTTTCCTTTTTGGTTTCGCAAAGTCCGCAAAGTACCCAATGGGGACAATTTGGGGGCCTTGTTTCAAGCAAAACCGGCGAGGGGGTAAACGCGCTATTACTCAGGATTGAAGGTCAATTGGCTGCGGATGCCGAATCGCGCATCCCCCCGCTTGGTCGCTGCCAAACGCACTTGGAGCAGGCGGATGGCGCTCTTGCCCGGGCACATCGGCATGCCTTGGAAGAAGATCCGGTCGAGTTGTTGGTCCTTGAGATTCGGAGCGCGCTGGATGTGTTGGGGGAGATGACCGGGGCGGTCTATACCAATGATCTGCTTGACCGGGTCTTTACCCGCTTTTGTATTGGCAAGTAAATCGATTCCAAATGGCTACTTTGTTTTGAATTCTCCCAGTCTTTGACGGAAATCGACCGCCAAATCCACCTTGTTGTTTTTTCTGGCAATTTCCAGACCTTTGCGACAGGTTGACTGAAATCGAACGTTGTCACCTGATTTTGCATAAGCATCGGCCAGGGTGAGGAGAATTTCCGGGTTGGCGTCCCTTGACAATTTTGTGGCAATTCTTGCCTGAATCAAGGCCTCGTCATGCCTTCCCAAAGCGGTGAGTGCCTGGCTTAGGGCATCGCGGGCGGAGGATTGGGCGGGGTTGACTTCGAGGGATAGTTCGAGTGCTTTCGCCGCGTTTGCTGGCTCACTTTTTTGCATGAATGCCAATCCCAGATGAAAGTTGGTCTTTGCCATGAAAGGCATGATCTCATCCGCTTTTTTCAGGTGCTTGATTGCTTCGCTCGAACGCCCGGCCAGAAAGTCCAGCCATCCCATCATGGCGTGGCCGTAGGGTTCGTCGGGATCGATTTCCCCGACGCGTTTCAAATGTTCCAAAGCGGATTGGTTTTGTCCATTCATTGCCAAAGCGAGGCCCAGTTTGCCTTCGAGCATGGCGAAGGTTGGCCGTTCCTTTAGTAGTTCGGCGAAAATATCCACCGATTCCCGGCTATTGCCATCCATCAGTTTCTGGTTTGCTTCGGAGAAGCGCGCGGTGAAATTATCCTCCGCGCCAATCAATTCGTTTAGGGTTTTCTTCGCCGGGTCGGATTGGGGATCAATTCTCAGAACTTCGCGTATCGATCCTATCGCCGCCAGTATTCTGAAGTTTTCACGGCGCGAAATGGTTTCCCGGGTCCAGTATTCCACAAGTTGGTCCCGAAGTTTCGCGGCCTCCATTTGTGATTTTTGATCTTTGAGAGAGTTGTAATAATGGAATAGAATATCTTTTGTGGATTCCGGATGAACGGCGATACGGTGGTCGTAGCGGCGAATCGGAGGCACGAAGCGATCCTTGTTCGTGTGAAAATTGACATTCATCCAAATGCGTGGAGGCAAGTGGCATCCCACGCAATCCGCCCTGACGGCTTCTGGAATTTTTGGTTGCTCCTTGCAATCGGCGGGTTTGTGACACTTGGCGCACGATTTCGCTCCGGCGTCCTTTTCCCCTGGTTCGTGCGGTTTGTGTGGATTGTGGCAGGTGGCGCAAGTCAGTGATTCATACTTTTGGAAGCATTTGCTATGACGGAGGCCATTGATCTGGTTCGAGACATGATCATCCTAGGGATATTTGGTGTGGATTGGTTTGAAAGCCTGATCCAGTGGCTGCCCGGGACGGTAGGTGAATGGTTGGCCGATTTCCCTAATGGCGTTGCTGTGACATTGGGCGCAAATGTCGAGTTGGCGTTCTCTGGACAGGGTTGCCGGGGCGATGATTTTGGCGCCGGTCGTATCGTCCGGATGGGTTTTGTGATGGGCGACATGGTCGGTTCCGGGCCCGTGGCAACGCTCGCAGGTCACCCCCAGGAGGAAACTGTCTGGTTTATAGCGGTTGCTTGTTCCGGGATAATATGCAAACCAGGTTGTGTGGCATTCCAGACAATTGGATGTCGCTTCCCGGGCAAATCCACCGGAATCGCCGAACCGAAACGCGGAGGTGATCCCCCAGGTTTCCTGCGGAAAAAGCCAGGCGACGGGAAGTTCGACCAATCGGTCCTTGTCCCAGGAAAAATTCACCTCATCCAGTCGGCCCCAACCATAGACAAAATCAATCTTTTTAGAATCTATAATAGATGTTTTTTTGTCTTGCCCCTCAAACTTTGCAACAGAAAAGAAATCATTGCCCTCTTTTTTCATTTCGAATTCCAGGCCGGGTTGGCTAAGAAGCGTATTTTTCCCGGGTTCAAATCCCCCTGGCATTAGTGCCGCCTCGGGAACCCGGATCGCGTTCGCGTGATTTGTTTTTTTGAATTTGCGAACCCTGTCCTCATGGCAAGGGGAACAGGCATCGATCCCCAAATAACCAGGGTTTTGTGGAAGGTTTTCAATGTCAGGCAATTCGGGTTCAGGGGGCAGTGTTGCAATGGATGAACGGGTATTAGGAAATGGCAACCATCCCGTTATTCCTAAACCTGCCAAAGACCCCAGCGTCAGAACACAAAATACCAGGCTGATCCAAAAAAAACGCCCGAAAAAACCGGATCCTTGGCCTACTGCTTGTGACATATCCTTGCACCTTATTAGGGGCGGAGAAACCAGTATGAACTGGTTGGGGACGGCCAATTCAGCCATTCCATTTCTCTTTTGCAAACCACCCAATTGCATGGTTAGGCTGCGCTTGGGTATTCTATGGTTCCATGACACACCCTTGACGGTCCTTAATGAATCCACTTAGCATGACTGAACAGGACGCATTTTTGCGCCTGATACGATCCAAGGAAGGCGAACGACCCAATATGTCTTATCAGCACCCTTTTCGCAGGCACCAAACCCGGGTTGTTGAGGTTGGCGGGGTAGCCATTGGTGGCGATAACCCCATTCGTGTTCAATCCATGACCACACCCGACACCCATATGGTGGCGGAAGTTGTGGAACAGATTCGCCTTTTGGAGGCTGCTGGCTGTGAATTGGTTCGTGTGACTGTTCCAAAAGCCGAAGATGCCGCAGCACTTGCAGAAATCAAGAAACAGATCAAAATTCCGCTGATTTGCGATATCCACTTCGATCACAAGATGGCTTTGGCGGCACTCGATCATCCTGTAGACAAAATCCGAATTAATCCGGGCAATATTGGTGGTCTGGATAAGTTTCGTCAAGTGATTCGCAAAGCCAAGGACAAGGGCATACCGATGCGGATTGGGGTGAATGCCGGCAGCCTCGAAAAAGAGTTGGTCGAGAAATATGGTTTCCCCTGTCCCCCGGCAATGGTTGAGAGTGTATTGCGCTATTTGGAAATCGCGGAATCCGAGCATTATCACGATATAATTGTTTCTCTCAAATCCTCGGATGTGCCTACAGCCGTTGAAGCCTATCGCCTTTATGCGAAGCAGGCGAACTATCCGACTCACATTGGCATAACGGAAGCGGGAAAGCCACCTTATGCGGTGGTTAAATCGGCCTGTGGTTTGTCTCCGCTTTTGATGGATGGAATCGGCGATACTATGCGGATCAGCCTTTTGGGGGATCCAGTTCCGGAGGTCGCAGCCGCCTTCGACATTCTTCAGGCCACGCAAAGGCGTGTTCGCAAACCGGAACTAATTGCCTGTCCCACTTGCGGTCGGCTGGAAATTGATCTGGAAGGAATTGTCGCCGAGGTGGAAAAGGCCCTTGTGGGGAAGAAAACGCCCATCAAGATCTCCATTTTGGGCTGTGTGGTAAATGGCCCTGGAGAGGCGCGGGAGGCCGACATTGGCATTGCCGCGGGCAAAGGCAAGGGAGTTATTTTCAAGCGTGGTGAAATCGTTCGCCATGTGCTTGAGAGCGAAATGGTTACGGCCCTCCTGGAAGAGGTGGAAAAATGGGAAGCTGAAGAGCTTGAAAAGGGGAACCTTGGTGGGGAGAAATCCATAGAAAACAACAGACACCCGCACAGAACGCGTCTTCCTATCGTAAAGGGTTAGGATGAGGACGACTTGAGCTGGGTTGTCTTCTGTTTTTTCCCCTCTCAAAAAGGGTTACAGCCGTGCCAATTCGGTTTGCCTGTCCAGAATGTAAGGCGGCGTTTCAGGCTCCCGATCATTTGGCAGGCAAGCCTGTAGCTTGCCCCAAATGCAAGAAAAAGATAACCGTCCCAACGGAGGGGACCAAAACAACTGGTGCAAATCCAGCTGATCCCCTTCCACCGTCCAAGGGACCTGTTGTCGTTCCTCCACAAAATGATGTTTCTACCCGCGAAAGCCAGGAAGCTCTTGATGCTTTCATGAGTGCCGAGCGGGAGTCGGATGAGGCGTCCAAGGCGACCCTCATTGAATTAGGCTGCCCTTTTTGTGATGAACAGATCAAGTTTCCCCTCGAAATGGGTGGCAAGCAGGCTCCCTGTCCGGAATGTTCCCGCATTGTAAAAATTCCGATTCCCAAAAGAACGGATGCCGGGTCATGGCGGGCCAATATCAAACAAGGGCCTAGCGCCGTTCGTCGCGATTTGGAGCCTGTACCCGAGGGCTTTCAGGGGGGCTCAAAAGTTGAGGTTTCCCGCGAATCGCTTGAGGAGGCAGATGCTCTCCTTTCGAGGCGTCCCAAGGTTGTTGTGCCTGTTCGCCAACGCATCCGTCAGGCGGTAACTTTTGGGGTTTTTGGTATCGTGATTGCCGGTGTGTTGGGAACTTTTTGGTGGATTCGATCCGGCCAGCAGACGCTTCTGAAATTGGATCAGGTGGTTCGTGAGGGAGAGGCCAGTATCAAGGATGACAAGGAATTTCCGCCCCGGGCCAAAATGATATATCAGTTGGTGGGAGTGGAAATCCTGGTTCCTTACTCAAACGAAGTGAATAACCTCCCCAAAAAATATACCGATCCGGCTTTGGCAGAATTTCGCAAAGAGAAGGAATCAGCCGGCTCCGATCCAGAGGCCCTTGCCCCTCTCGACCCGGCCCAAGGTGCGATGATTCGTGCTCTCCTGGTGATGGGGGGCAATAAGGAGGAGGCGCGTTCCGGCAAAAAGGCCAATTGGGATGAGATTCAGCAACGAATTGGGGCATCCTACGCCTTGATGACATGGCCTGAATTTCGTTTGAGTGTTTGGCGACAAACAGTCAAGTTTTTGGTTTTGGCCAAGGAATCCAAGCGGGCATTGGCGCTTCTTAACACAGCGTTTGCGGAGCCGAAGCGTCGCAATCGCATGGGTGAGGAAGTTGCCGAAAAAATGGACGCGGCTGGTATTCTTGGGCACGAACTTTTGGCAAGCGGAGATAAGGAAGGTGCCCTTCAGGCCCTTGCTTTGGTGCTTCCTCCAGGTGCCAGGGTCAATCCCAGTGAGGTGGGTGAGTATATCATTTCGCTTGTAATCGCTCTGGGAGATCAGAGTCAAAGACTTCCTGCGGGAACCCTTGATGGTGAGCTGGATAGCCAAATCCTTGGCAGAGTCCGTGGCTATGCCCTGATTGGGGAACAAACCCGTCTGGAATCCACTCTTAAAGTTGCCGCCAAAACACCATCTCTAGGTTTTCGTGCCCGGGTGGAATTGGCCATTAGTAAACCTGATGACTCCAATGTTCGAGGGCAGTTGGCGAAAGATGTTTTGTCCTTTGCCTCCCGTCCTGAAGCACAGACCGCGATTCTTCGCTGGGCGGAGTTTGTGGGGCCTGGAGAAATGGACGCGGAAACCCTTGGGAAATTGTTTGTCTCGATGCCTGGAGAGAATGGTTTTGACCGCGAGTTTCGTGGATGGAGCCATTTCGTTTTAAGCGAACGAAAGCCGGGTGTCACCGCGGGGACAGCGACGGAACAGGTTCCGGCAGTTGGTGACCTACTTCGAGCCGCGCTTCCGGGGGAAAACCCCAAAGCAGGGTCTCAAGCCGCCGAATTACTTTTGGCCCCATTTCTGAAAATTGGCGAGGCCCGAAAAGGCATCTCCCCGAAAAAATGAGTAAAGACCGCAATTTCCTTGAATAGGGTGGTTCATGATTTGCGGGGCTTACCAAGGATCCTTTCCCTCCTGAGGTGAGATAATGTTTCCCCATCGATTTTTGGGTTATGCTATTTTTTGTATCTCTGGAGTCCTATCCCGGTTGTCTTGGATCGGTTTGATTGTCGCTATTGGGAGTGCCCAAGCGGCTTTGGCCTGGGGGCAGGATTCCGGGCCCCCAATTTCCGACCTTAACTCCATGGCCGACATAGACCTTCGGTTTGCCGGCCAGCTTCGGGCCCAGGGAACTCCTGACCTTGCGGTCGATTACATTGTTCGTGTCCTTCCCAAATATGGACCGATCCAACAGGCACCGTTGAGGGTGGTATTGGCAGGGGCCAAGATTGAGCTTTCCAAGTCGATTCCGGATGCGGAAGCGCGTCGACTAATGATGACCCAAGCCAAATCCGAACTGGATGCGTTCGTCCGAACCAATCCCCAAAGCCCCTTGGTCCTTCAGGCTAGTATTTCCCTCGGGAATGTGGCAATTCGCCTGGGTGAGGCCCAAATGGCCAAAGCGCTTTTGCTGGATCCCAAATCACCCAATACCGTTGCGGAAAAAACCAAAGGGAGAGATCTGCTTGGGGCGGGAATTCTTCAGGTTCAGGCCTTGCTCAAAAAACTCGACGACATCGAGAAATCCGGTTCGGACCTTCCGGGCTATACTGCTTCGCGCCTTCGGGAGGAAAAGCTTCTTGCAAAACTAAATATTGCCGAAGCCCAATTCAATCTGGCTCGCCTTTACAACGATCCTGAAAAGGAATCCACCTTAAGGGCCCAGGCGATTGATGTGGCTTTCAAATCTTTTGACGCACTTGCCAATGAGGATAACAGCTCACCAATCTGCTGGAAAGCCTATGCGTGGGCGGCATTTCTATTGAAAGAAAAAGGCGAACCGAAAAAAGCCCGTGACTACATCCGGGTAATTCTAAGCGCAAAGGACAATAATCCTGGTGCTCGTGCGGGGAAGGCATGGGCGGCATATTTTCGTTTGCGGATCTTAAGAGAGGATCCGGAACCCGGTGAACGCAACCAGGCCCCCAGATTGGTCCTCGATGGGGTCAAACAATGGCAGGCAGATTTCCGGAATTTTCGCGAGCCCCAGGGTGATGATTCCCTCCGTTTGGGGCTCAGAATGTTGCAGGCACAAGCCACCTATGATCAGGCAAAAGCGATAAACCCCAAGGACGCGACTGCCCAGACCCAGAAAAACAGGTTGCTTGCGGAGGCAAGAAGCAATTTGCGTGAGTTGGAGCAGGGGGATCATGAATTCACCGATTCCGCCCGCAATTTGAAGATCCAGATTGTTCGCGACCAGGGAGTTTTTCAGCGCAAAGTGGAACAGCTCAATACTTTTGAGGACTGTTTCATCCGTGCCCAGGTGGAAGCGATGGAAATGGATCAGGATCCCTCCCGGGAAAAGGACGCCAACAAACTGAAGGCTCTCCGGGAACAGCGTTCCAAACTTATTATTGATTCCCTGATCAAAGGGCTCGATTTGGATCTGAAATCTGCTCCCGCCTTCAAGGCCACTGCTTGGGAAAGAGGAAATGCGCGTATATTCCTGGGTTATTTTCTGGACCGTTCCGGCCAGACAGAAAAAGCCGCTGATGTGAGTGAAGCTCTTTGCCGAAACGAACCAAGGGCATTTCAGGCGGAAAAAGCAGGCATCCTTGCGCTTCAATCCCTGGGGCAAGCCCAGCAGGAACGCGAAAAAAACACCGGCAAGGAGGACAAAAAAAACATCGAACTGAAAAACCGGATTCAGTCACTTGCGGATTACCTGATCAGCCGATGGCCGGATTCCTCTGCCGGAAACGCTGCAAGGCATCAATTGGGATTGATTGCTGTTCGGGATCGTAAGCTATTGAATGCGGTAAACTATTTGGGGCAGATTCCTGATTCGTATGAAGGGATTAACTTTGTCCGTTATCAGCTTGGTTTGGCCGCATTTGATCTGGCGGCCGAGACCAAGGATGATAAGGCACGCCTCCGGGGGATTCTTGCCCTTGAAGCTGTAACGGATCAAAGCCAGGCGGAGGACCCAGGGTTGGTTTTGGTCTATGTTTTGGCCAAGTTGCGTTTGGCCTCGGAATATTATTCGGCCAAACGATATATCGATGTTGTCCAACTTGCTTCAAAAATAAGCTCGCAGATTCCGTCTGCAAAAATCGATTCGGATCCCGCAAGGGCCCGGGAACTTAGGGAAAAGCTCCAAACCAACGCAGATACACTTCGGCTCTATGCAATCCAGGCCCAATCAAGTGTCCTGCTCAGGGAGGGAAAGCTCAAGGAAGCGCTTGAACTGATCAATCCCGTGATTCAACAAGCCAAAGCAGGTCAGATCGAGGTGATCCGCAAAGACCCAAACCTTGCCACAGGATTTCTGAATTTGGCCCTTCGGGCTTCGGTTCAGGGGCGGGACATGGCCAAAGCTGGCGAAGTTCTTGCTGTAATGCAGCAACTCGATGGTGGTTCAGGCGATGATGCAGTCAAAAATCAGCTTGCGCAGGTATACAGTCTGGCACGCCAGGTCGCTGGAGAGATTAAAATCTTAAACGATCCAAAGATGATTGAAACAAGTCGGGCGGGAATGGCGGCAGTTGTAGAGGAACTTGCCAAAAATTCCGCAAAATACAACACTGAAAATACGCGCTTGCTTGCTTTGTCCTTCAGTGCGCTTGAGCTTCATAAGCGGGCGGTCGAGGTAATGCAGCTTTCGGTAGACAAGGTGATTGGAGATTCCAAATCCGATCCGGCAAAATTCAAACAGGATGGATCGGGTCAGGGATTGCTTTTGACATTTGTGAAGGAACTAAGGAAAGATGGCAGGGCGGCTGAGGCAAGACAATATCTTGTGGAGTGGATGGGAACTGCAAAAGCACCGGGATGGGCATCAAATAGTGTTGAGGCCAAATTGGAAAGGCTGAACATCCTCGCCTCCGAAGAAAAGCACGGCTTGGTTGTGACCGAGGCGAGTGCCCTGGCCAAGCAACTGCTTCCACGGGCGACAGACAACCTTTACAAGGAACGCTACCTCGAAGCCTTTTGGCACATGGTCCAATCCACCTACCTGTACGGCAAGGGGAAGAAGGATGGTAGTCAAATGGACCGGGCAGGATCCCTTTTGGCGCAAATGGAAAGGTCATGGCCCGAATTTGGATCGCCGGAATCCAGGGCCCGGGTGGAAGAGATGCTCAATCGCGAGCCCAACCTCCGCGAGCGATTTGAGGCATCCAAAAAAAAATCTTCAAATAACAATTCAAATTCACCAAAAAACTAAAGGACCAGGAACATGTATGTGAACGGCACCAGCCTGGTTATGATTCTGTTTCTGGGGAATTTCGTTGCTGCCCAGGATTACATCCGCTTTCAGGATCCCGCAAAAGGGGAAAGGGAAACTGATTGTGAAATTGTTTCCGACTCCCCCAAAGGGGCGCGGATTCGCTTGCGATCCGTCAAGGAGCCCGTGGAGATAGATGCAGGAAATATCGTTTACCTTTTGGGAAGAGTGCCTGGAAAATCCCTCTCCCAGATCCGGGAGCCTTTGGCCCGGGAAGAATTGAGTCGACGGGAAGGGACCGAGGCGGACAAAATTGCCCAACTGAGGTTGGCTGTCAGCGGTGCGGAAGAAAATCTTGCAAGGACCCTGGGCACCCAAGGCTCGAGGGGTTGGGCTCTCTTTCTGGTCAGGCTCAAGGCGCGGTTGGCGGAAAGCGAACCGGAACAAATAGATCAAACACTTGCGCTTTTGACACGCGAAAAAGGGAATCTCGAGGCCGGGTGGACTGAATTGCCTGCTCTGCTTTTACTATCGAATCTTCAGCAAGTCAAAGGTGATAATGAGGGGGCCCAAAGGACGCTGGGCCAATTGTCTGAACGCCCCGGTCTCTCTTTGGAATCGCGTGAAAGGGCCTATTTGGCCCGGGCAAGGATTTTGCTGCGGTTGAGAAAGTTATCCGAAGTCAGTGCCCTTATGCCGAGGATTGCAGATCCCGCAAACAAAGCGATTATTCAAACGGCCTTGGTACTTTCCCAAGGGCAACCCTTGCCAGGTCTCGACGCAACGCTCAAGCCCGCAATCGCAAAGGCCACCGATCCTGGTCTTCAGGCAATGGGGGCAAACCTGTTGGGGGAATGGTACCTTGCCTCCAACCGGAAAGAGGATGCATTTTGGGAGTTTCTGCGTGTGGAAACACTCTTTTCGGAGGATCGGGCGGAAGAGGCCAGGGCACTGTTTCACCTTACGGCGCTGTTTGACAGTGTCCGAAATGACCCTGTGCGGGCGGGTGCCTGCCGTGACAAGCTCAAGAAACCCTATTTCTCAGGGACAGAATATCAGGCAAGGTTGAAGTAAAAAATAGGAATTTCCAAATCCGGTCCTGCCTGGATTTGGCCTATCTCTGAAAAATTATCCCGATGCGTAAACGGGAGCGGTCCTTTAGCGTGATTTGGGGCTATTTGGGGTCGGGCTCATCCAAAACTGAAGCACCCCTCCATTCTCCATTTCCTTGTGAAGTATCCAGTGTCGATTTATAGGTACCCCGTTCAACAATATCTTTTCAACATATTGGTGTTTTGGGTCATAGTTCTCCGCGATCACTACAAGTCGTTTGTCATTTAATTTCAGTACCGCTTTTCGGAATAGGGGCGCTCCAAGCTGGTATTTCTCCGATCCCGCAATTGGGTACAGGCCGATGGAACTGAAAACAAACCAGGCAGAAAGGGTTCCACCATCATCGTTTCCATCGAGTCCTGAAGGGCCATCCCCATATTTGTTTTCAAGAATCCAACGGCACCATTTTTGTGTCAGGTCCGGCCGATTTGCATCGTTGAAGAGGTAGGCCGCGGCGATGTCGGGCTGATTGCCGTGCCAATAGTAAGGCCCTGGATTCCAGGCACCGATTACCGGATTGGATTTTTCGAAAAACTGGTTGAGCTCCTCAATGAAGAAATCCTGATTTTTGAAGAGTGAAATAAGGCCAGGACCATCATAAGGGATGCTCCACCGCCATTGGAGTGCGCTCCCCTCCACATAATCCTTTGTGAATTTTCCACCCTGGTCCATATAAGTCAAAAGCAATGGTTTGAATGGTTCAAAAAATTCTCCCCTGGAGTCTCTTGGCTGAAAATAGCCGGTTTTGGGGTTCCACAGATTTCGATAAAACTTCGAATGCCCTTCAAATAGAGCGGCATCGTTTTGCTTCCCCAGTGCTTTGGCCAATTGTGAAATCGCGAAATCTTCCCAACCAAATTCCAGGGTTCGGGAGACGGATTCTTTCATGAGGTCCGAGGGGCAATATTGATATTTCAAATAGTCGTTTATACCCTTTCTTCCTGAAAATTTTGCGCCTGGCGGCGTGGGTTCAAGGGCGGTGGCGCGCATCGCCTGATACGCCTGCTCCACATCAAATTCTTGAATTCCTTTCAGGTAAGAATCCGCAATGACAACATCCGCCGGGGTTCCCAGCATCGAGTTGGTATATCCGTTTCCCGACGGCCAGCGCGGTAGCCATCCTCCCTGTTCGAGCATTTTCATAAGTGATACCACCATGTCTCGCTGGTCTTTTTTCGCGATAAGGGCGTAAAGGGGATGAACTGTTCGGAAAGTATCCCAAAGTGATAGGTCGGTGAAGTATTGGAAATCGGAAACCCGGTGAACTTTTTTGTCAAATCCGAGGTATTCGCCATTGGCGTCATTAAATATAGTGGGCATTTGAAAAGTGCGATAAATCGATGTGTAAAATATGTTTTTTTGCTTGTCCGTTCCACCTTCAACATCTACCAGTGCCAGTTTTTCTTCCCATGCGGCGGTCGCCTTGGCCAGAACCTTTTCAAAATCCTGATCATTAACTTCGGTCAGGAGGTTGTTTCGTGCATTTTCAATGCTGACATGGGAAATTGCCAGCTTGACGGTGATGGATTGGGATTGGTTTGTGGGGACAAATCCCAAATCGACGGCGATTCCCTCACCCTGAACAAGGGGTTGATTTTGCGTAATGATATCATCTTTCCAGGTCTGGTAACTTGCAAAAGGTTGGCTGAATCTGGCGACAAAATAGACTCGCAAACCCCCATAGCGTCCGGCAAAGGTTCCAAAGGTTTGGACTGCGCCTTCCAGTTCATTGGCCTTGGGCAAAACATGGAGTTTACCCCCGGTGCTTTTTTTGCCCCCAAGGGTATTCATCACATCGATCAGAATGTGCGGGTTTTCGTTAGGATTAAAGGTGTATCGGTGAACTCCAACCCGTGGACTCGCAGTGATTTCCGCCAGAACACCCGCAGTTGGGAGTTTGACGGCGTAATATCCTGGTGAAGCGAATTCCTCTTGATGGGAAAACGGCATGCCCTTTCCCAATCGGTGGTTTTTTGGATCAATCGGTTTGTTCGTTGGAACAACGAGGAAGTGTCCACCGTCGGTGGCCCCTGTCCCATTTAACCGTGTGTGACTAAACCCCAGAATTTGATCGTCGCCAAAATAATACCCTGAGGTATTCAGGGCCCGCTTGCGAAGGAAAGTAGAGTTGGTTTCCGGGCCCAAACGGACCATTCCGAATGGCGTCATCGCACCTGGAAAATTGTTTCCACATACCCAGGATACTCCGCCTGTGCCAATGAAGGGATTGACCCATTGGCCCCGGGAGCCAGGCATTACTTTGGTCAGAGGATTGTTACGCTCCGCCCCGGGATTGGTTCCTGGCAAAAGGGTTGCAAGTGCAAAAAGCATCAGTTGGTTGAGCATTGATTTCCACCCAAAACTGCCGGCAGGGCAAAGGCAAGAATCCAAAAGAGCGAAGGTTTGCTTTGGAAAACTACTATTCCTGCAGTTTCCGCGAAAGCGTTTTCCCAAGCCACGATTTCCAGGCACCCTTGTGGGGAGGGGTTGATGACCCTATCATATTTATTGTGATGGGGCCGTAGCTCAATTGGGAGAGCGCTGCGTTCGCAATGCAGAGGTTGAGGGTTCGATCCCCTTCGGCTCCACTGTTGTAAATCCTTTTAGAATTAGCACTTAAGTCGCGTTAAAATACTAATCAAGTGTTTTGCAATCTGGAAAAGGGTATGGCTCCTACAACATTTTAGGGGTGATGATGATAATTGAATAGTTTTTTGTTTTTGGAGCAATTAAACATTATGGAAATGGTACACTTTCAGAAGCGAGCATCCAAAAGGTGATCCAATACGTCCTGGTTGAATCAAGCTTCTTTGGCCAACATCTCTAACCGTGAACCATCGACTTTCAACTGCCCCCCAAGGGGCGCACTGGCCTGGGTTCTTACCTCCAACAAGTGCCCAATTCATTGACGGGCAGATATCCTTATACAGGTTTTGGCAGCGCCGGTCCTGGTATCTCCTGGCGCTTGGAGACCATCCGGTTTTCCGGGTCAACAAAGACCACCGTTGGGATGTGGTTCAACGCATCAGCCTGGGGCATCCAACCATATGTGGCAACAATAATCAGGTCACCCACATTCGCAAGGTGGGCCGCAGCACCGTTTATGCAAACAACCTTTGACCCTGAGGGGGCGCGCATCGCATAGGTGCGAAAGCGGGTTCCCCGGGTTACATTCCAGACATGTATTTCCTCGAAAGGGAGGATTCCTGCGGCCTGGAGGAGATTATCGTCCAAGGTCAGGCTGCCTTCGTAATGAAGGTCGGCCTGTGTGACCGTGGCACGATGAATCTTGGACTTCAGCATCGAAACCAAACCGGAACTCATCACCCTTCGCGCTCCTTGCATTGAAAGGATATTTTAGCTGGTTTGGGGCAACGGTTCCGCCCCAAAATCATTTTTTATCCTCATCTGGTTTTGGGAAAGGTTGCGTAGTCCCTTTTGTGGACATTGGTTTAGTTCGCCGGAAAACCATTAGGGTGTGGTCGCTTCCTTTCGGGGTAGTGAATTCCAATGGCCGTGGTTTCCCTATGTCTGCCATACAAATGGTTAGTGTGTCGCTTTCCTGTTTGTAGATTCCCGGTATCTTGTCTCCCTTGCCCGGGCCCCCATCAGGCAACACATCAATCCACTTGGGGTTCTTCGAATCGTCCAAGACGATTTTGGTACCGGCAAAGGCTTTGCCATTGCGCTTCCAGACGACATGGTCTTTTTCCACGATTCGAATGATGGAATCGGTGATTTCTTTTGGTGTCATGGTTTCATTTCGGTTAAAGGAAACCACATTCCAAATCCCCTGGTGATTGGCCAGGGAATTTGGCGTGACTTCCTCTGCTCTGCAAAGGATTGCAAGCAAGGCGCAAAGGATCAGACTCGAACCAGTTCCAATTGTTTTGATCCAGCCGATTTTTTTCACCCATGGTGTCTGCATTAGTTCACCCCGTAGGCCGAACCATTTGATGAAATATATCCAACCTTCAGTTTGGCTCGAAGGTCATTGGCTTCCTGACTCCACCATGAGGGGCTGGCCACTGAAACTTCCGTGCGGTTTTCTACATGACCATCCAAAAAGCCCACAATGGCAATTTCACCTGAATGACGAAAATGAACGGATGGAGTTGGGCTTCCCGGAAAGGGGAGTTTGGGGCTGCTGATACCAAAAGACTCCTCGGCGGTGGGCGGGGAATTCCAGGCACCAATCAGGGCGCTGTCGGCAAAGAGCATGGTGGAAGAAGTAGAAGGGAAATCGGCCATTCTTCGGATAAAAAAGATTGGTGTAGACCAATTTCCCGAATTCCAGTAAGTCGTTCCACAGGAGGTGTTATATCCGTATCCTCCTGTAAGACCGCCATATACCCCTGTAAGCAGGTTGGAGGGAAGAGAAGGGCATTTAAGGGTTGAGGTGTTGTTTTCGTAAAAGTTGGTCAAGCTTCCTTTTGTGGAGTCCGTCTCCCCGGCGGCGTTGACTGTGGCGAACCAATATTTCGTATCGTAAGGCCAGTTGGATGGATTGGGGACCTGGAAATTCAGCGGGAGAGTCTGAAAGCTCGACTCGTAATTGAGTGTTGCCAAAACAAGTTGTTTGATGTTGTTGGAACAGCTCATTCGATTGGCCGCTTCCCGGACCTTTTGCACCGCAGGCAAAAGTAGCCCGATCAGGACCGCAATTATCGCAATAACCACCAGTAATTCGATAAGGGTAAAACCTTTTCGCGCAACAGACCTGAACATGTGACACACACCTTTTGCCCCGGATCCGGGGGCAATAGGGATGACCCAACCAAAACAGGTAGCCTGTCGGCACGAAATGGGGGATGCCCCTTCGTGGTGCGATTGGCTGGTTCCTGCCCGGGTCCGGGGCATCCAACTCCAACGGAAACATTCAGGCAGGTCTTCTGGCTTCCGGAGGGAAACATTTTCCATGTTTCCTTCCACTCCCCCTTCCCGGCCGGAGCCAGTGGTTTACAGGAGTGGGATGACCCGGTTACAGCGGCGGCCCCGCGACGGAATTTCACCGTCTTCCCTCTTCGCCCCGCATTTGTCTTTCACAAACCGGGGACCTGAAATGATGTGGTAGGGATAGATTAAGCCAGGCGATTTGTCCAGAAAAAACGAAATCCCCATCAATTCTCTTTTTGAATTTGGGAGATGGACGGGAAGCCTTTACGCTTTGGTTTTTAAAACCTTACCTGTTTGTATTTGGAACCTTAAGAACCTATCTCGTAATTGCTTAGGGTAAAAATAATGGGCTAAAGTGAAGGATTGGTTAACCCAGGCGGCTTTTTTCCTGGGCTAGCCTGCCATTTACAAAAACCTGTTCCGCACGACCTTTGACTTTCCAACCGCCGTAAGGGGTGTTTCGGCTTTTGGAAAGGCATTTGGAGGGATCAATCGTCCACTCCACACCTGGATC
>Ga0114972_10000951_pt1 | contig 21754 bp, 17 predicted proteins | sample M_140807_EF_Meta_FD_87354 | JGI IMG/M metagenome (GOLD analysis project Ga0114972, IMG submission 87354) | Freshwater microbial communities from Lake Montjoie, Canada to study carbon cycling - M_140807_EF_MetaG | ecosystem: Environmental > Aquatic > Freshwater > Lake | place: Lake Montjoie...
CGCCTGAGCGGGTTTCCGATTGATGCAAACGGCGTGGTCTCGACCGGATCGCCGACCGACATGCGGATCAGCACGGCCGACATTGCACCCAATCCCACGACGCGGGCCACTGCGCAACTGAATCTGGATGCGCGCACCACACCACCGACCGCAGCCTTCGATCCGACCAATTCCACGACCTATAACAATTCGATGTCGCTGTCGGTCTACGACTCGCTGGGGTCCGATCATGTGGTGTCGCTGTACTACGTGAAAGACGCGACGACCAATGCATGGGATGTCTACGCGACCGCCGATGGCAGTTCGATCACGGCTGCGCCCTTGTCGATCAGTTTCGACTCTGCCGGCCAGGTGGTTGCGCCGGGTGGACAGTTCAGCCTGACGATTCCGCCCGGTACCGGCACGGCGGCTGCGCAGAGCCTGACATTCGATCTGGACCTCTCGCAGGCAACCCAGTTCGGTGCGCCGTTTGGCATCAGTCAGATCACCCAGGATGGGTACGGCACCGGGCGCCTGGCCGGTCTCACGGCTGATGGAAACGGCATGCTGATCGGCCGCTACACCAATGGCCAGTCCAAACCGCAAGGTCAGGTTGCATTGGCCAATTTCACCAACCCCCAGGCGCTTTCGCCGCTGGGCAACAACGCCTGGTCGGAAACCGTGGGGTCGGGGCAGCCGACCATCGGTGCGCCCGGCACCGGAACGCTCGGGGCGCTTCAGTCCAGTGCAGTTGAGAGCTCCAACGTCGATCTGACTGCAGAGCTGGTCAACATGATCAGTGCCCAGCGGGTCTACCAGGCCAATGCGCAGACGATCAAGACCGCAGACCAGTTGCTGCAGACGATCGTCAACCTGCGCTGATTGGCCTGATCAACGAACTTAGCCAGGGACTGCAGCCATGGATCGCATGATCTACACCGCGATGTCCGGCGCGAAAGCCACGATGACTCGCCAGGATGCGCTCGCGCACAACCTGGCCAACGCCAATACGCCCGGATTTCGTGCCGACTTGAGCGCTTTTCGTGCCGTGCCGGTGCGCGGCGAGGGTGCGACCACCCGGGTGCATTCGCTCGAGTCGACCGCGGGATTCGATGCCACCGATGGCCCGATCACCCAGACCGGTCGTTCATTGGATGTGGCGGTCAAGGGCGCCGGCTGGATCGCGGTGCAGGGGCTCGATGGCAATGAGGCCTACACACGGGCAGGTGGCATGGAACTGTCTGCCGACGGGACGCTTCAGGTCCGTGGCGGGTTGCCGGTGATGGGCGATGGCGGGCCGATCGTTGTACCGCAGGGGGCCACGGTGTCGATCGGCAGCGACGGCACGGTCAGTGCCAAACAGGGCAACACACCGCCGGTGCCAGTCGGACAGCTGCGGCTGGTCAATCCACCCACAGCCGATCTGCGCAAAGGCGCCGATGGCCTGATGCGCATGGCCAATGGCGATCCAGCAGAGGTCGATCCGACCGTGCGTGTCGTCGAAGGCGCTTTGGAGGGCAGCAACGTCAACCCGGTCGAATCGATGGTCGGGCTGATCGCTGCAGCCCGTCAGTTCGAGATGCAGATGAAGATGCTGCAGACCGCAGAAGGCAATGAGCAGCGCGCCTCGAAGCTGCTGTCCAACAACGGTTAAGAAGGGCTCCGATCATGATCCGATCACTCTGGATTTCAAAGACCGGTCTCGATGCGCAACAGATGCAGCTCGACACCATCTCCCACAATCTGGCCAATGTCAGCACCAATGGTTACAAGCGCGCTCACGCGCAGTTCGAGGATCTGATGTATCAGAACCTGCGCCAGTCGGGTGCGCAGGAAACACAACAGAACACGCTGCCCACAGGCCTGCAGTTGGGCACGGGTGTGCGGCCGGTGGGCACCAGTCGCAACCTGTCGCAGGGCAACCTCAGTCGCACCGAAAATCCGCTGGACCTGGCAATCAATGGCAGCGGGTATTTCCAGATCCAGATGGCGGATGGCACGACTGCCTACACGCGAGATGGCGCTTTGCGTGTCGATTCTCAGGGACAGCTGGTCACCGCTAACGGCCAGGCCACGATTCCGGCGATCACCATCCCGGCCAATGCAAGCTCGCTGACCATTGGTGCCGACGGCATCGTGACCGCGCTGTCACCGGGCAACACCACGCCGACGCAACTCGGTCAGTTGCAGACCGCGACCTTCGTGAATCCGGCCGGCCTCGATCCGATCGGCCAGAACCTGTTTCGCGAGACCGCATCGTCCGGTACGCCGACTGCAGGCGCCCCGGGACTGAACGGCCACGGCACGGTCAGCCAGGGCTATGTCGAGACCTCGAATGTGAATGTGGTCGAGGAACTGGTCACGATGATCCAGACCCAGCGCGCCTATGAGATCAATTCGAAGGCGATTCAGACCTCCGACCAGATGCTTGGTCGCTTGTCGCAACTGTGAGGCACCTGATGAACCTGATTCCGGGTGTTCGACGGGTGACCCTGCGATTTGCCTCAGCCGGCGCGGTTATGATGCTTGCGGCCTGTGCCGAACTGGCCACGCCTCGGGTCGATGTCGTGACCCCGCCGCCTCGGGTCACTGCAGCGATTCCCGTGCCGGTTCCACCTCCGGCCAGCGCAGGCGCGATCTTTCAGGGCGCCTCGTACCAGCCCCTCTTCGAAAACGTGAGGGCGCGCCGGGCAGGCGACCTGCTCACCGTCGCCATCAAGGAAAACACCAGCGCGCGCCAGAGTTCGAACACCTCGGTCAACCGCGAAGGCAAGCTCGATGGTGCGCTCACCGCGGTTCCGTTCGCCAAGACGCCGCCCTGGCTGTCGCGCGCCAAGGTGGGCGGCAACCTGACCAATGACTCGGCGGCCAAGGGTGAAAGCGGCAGCGACAATGTCTTTACCGGCGCGATCACCGCCACGGTCATCGAGGTGCTGCCCAACGGCAATCTGGTGATCGTGGGTGAAAAGCAGGTTGGCGTGAACCAGACCGTCGATTCATTGCGGTTTTCAGGGGTGGTTGACCCACGCTTCATCCGGCCCGGCAATTTGATCGAGTCGACGCAGGTGGCCGATGTGCGGGTCGAGTTCCGTGGCCGGGGTGACATCGATCGTGCGATGACAACCGGATGGCTGCAGAAGGTCTTCTTCAGCTTCGCGCCACTGTGAGGCACACCATGAAGCGTGCACATCTCTCGACGGTCCTCATGCTGATTGCGCTCGCGCTCTTCGGATGGAGCGCTACGGTGCGCGCTGAGCGCATCAAGGACATCGCCACGGTCCAGGGCGTCCGGACCAATCAGCTGATCGGCTATGGCCTGATCGTCGGCCTCGATGGAACCGGAGATCAGACCACCCAGGCGCCGTTCACTTCGCAGGGCGTGGCAACCATGCTCCAGCAGTTCGGGGCGACCCTGCCCCCTGGCGTCAATCCTCAGCTCAAGAACACTGCGGCGGTGATGATCACCGCGCAGCTGCCCTCATTTGCGCAACCCGGGCAGGCCATCGATGTGACGGTTTCGTCGCTGGGCAATGCCAAGAGCCTGCGCGGCGGCACGCTTTTGCTCACCCCGCTCAAGGGTGCGGACGGGCAGATCTACGCGATGGCGCAAGGCAATGTCGTGGTGGGCGGTGCGGGTGCTGCGGCTGCCGGCAGCAAGGTGCAGATCAACCATCTGTCTGCAGGCCGCGTGCCCTCTGGCGCAACCGTTGAGCGCACCGTGCCCAACGCGGTGCTGGATAACGACGTGCTTCAGCTTGAGCTCAAGACAACCGATTTTTCACTGGCCACTCAGGTCGCAGATGCGATCAATCGGCGTCGGGGTGCGTCGGGTGGCGAGCCTGTGGCTCAGGCAATCGACGGCCGGGTGATCCGTGTGCGCCTGCCTGAGGCTGAGCGCCGGGTGGCATTTCTGGCCGAGCTCGAAAACACCGATGTGGCATCAGTCACGCCACCGGCCAAAGTGATCGTCAACGCTCGCACCGGTTCGGTGGTCATGAATCAGAGCGTGACCCTGATGCCCAGTGCGGTGGCCCATGGGAATTTGTCGGTCTCGGTGTCCACCACACCCATGGTGAGCCAGCCCAACGTTTTTTCGCAGGATGCTACAGCGGCCACCGAGAAAGCCGATATCCAGATCAAGCAGGACGTGGCCGCCCTCATGATGCTTGACGGGGCCGCCAAGCTCGCGGACGTCGTCAAGGCGCTCAATGCGCTGGGTGCGACCGCTCAGGATCTGATTGCAATCCTGCAGGCGCTCAAGGCCGCAGGCAGTCTGAAGGCGGAACTGGAGATCATATGAACCTGCCGGGTGCAGCGTCGCTCGCGACGGATGTTCACTCGCTGAATTCGCTCAAGAGCGGTGCAGCGCGCGATCCGAAGTCGTCTGTGCGTCAGGCTGCCACTCAGTTCGAAGCACTCTTCATGCAGATGGTCATGAAGAGCATGCGCGATGCCGTGCCCAAGAGCGGCATGCTCGAAGGTGCTGGTGCAGACATGTTCCAGGGCATGCTCGACACCCAGTTTTCCCAGGCTTTGACCGGCAAGCCGGGCGGGCTGGGAGAGATGATCGCCAAGCAACTGATGCGCAACATGAAGCCGGATGCGATCACCGGCGAGAAGGTCGCGCCTAAGATCTCCGATGCCGGACTGACACGTGCTGGCCTGGGCCCGGCCACGGCGCGCTCGTGGCAATTCGAAGGCACTGAGGGTGCCGACTGGAGTGCGTTTCCGGGCGGGGCTCAGGCTGCGGCTGCAGCTGCTGCTGCAGCCCGCAGCCGCGCTGCCGCACAGTCAGTGCGCCGTGACGCTTCAAGCGGAATGCCCTTGATGGGCGCCGATGCTGCGCCATCGATGCCCACCGGTTCTGCCGGTTCGGCGCCGGCTGCATTCGTCAACAAGATGTGGGCGCCGGCTGCAGCTGCCGAGCGGGCCACTGGTGTACCTGCAGGCTTCATCGTGGGTCAGGCTGCCTTGGAGTCCGGCTGGGGTCGACAGGAGCTCAAGCACTCGGACGGTCGCAGCTCGCACAACCTGTTCGGCATCAAGGCAGGGCCGGGTTGGAGCGGACCGACCGTCGACTCCTGGACGACCGAGTTCGTCAATGGCCAGATGGTCAAGACGGTTGAGCGCTTCCGCGCATACGGCAGCTATCAGGAATCCTTCTCGGATTGGGCGCGGCTGATGGCCAACAACCCGCGCTATTCGGGCGTTCTGGCTGCTGGCGGCAGCGTCGAAGATTTTGCACGAAACATGCAGCGCGCCGGCTATGCGACCGATCCGAACTACGCATCCAAACTGGCCCGCACCATCAACCACGCGCTGTCAGTGCGTCGGGTGAGCACCTGAGGAGGCTGCGCAGATGAGTGACCTGTTGCGGATCGGCGCGAGCGGACTGAACGCAGCGTATGCGCAGCTGCAAAACGCCGGCCAGAACATCGCCAATGCGGCTACGCCTGGCTATGTGCGGCGTGAGGTCCAGCTGTCCGAGAATCGAAATGTCGGCGCGGGCATGGTCAGCGGCAGCGGGGTCGATGTCACCGGAGTGCGCCGCGTTTATGACCAGTTTCTGAGCCGTGAGGCGGTCAGCACGCAGTCGAGCGCCTCACAGGACACCGCGCGAAGCGATGCACTGCAACGCCTTGATTCCGTCTTCGCCGACCCCGCCACCGGGCTCGGCGCGGCCTTCGACGACATGATGCAATCGCTTGCCGACCTGTCTTCCAGGCCGGCCGACTCATCGGTGCGGACTGCGGTGCTGGTTCGAGTCGACGGTTTCGCCGACCGCGCGGTGAGCCTGGACGCCCGGCTCACCGACCTGCGTGCATCGACCCAGGGTCGAATGGCGGGTGATGTCGACCATGCCAATGACCTGCTCGCCTCGATTGCCCGGATCAATCGGCAGATCGGACAGACCGCAGGGTCTGTTTCCGCGCCGAACGCCTTGCTCGATCAGCGCGACACCCTGCTGGCCGATCTCAACAAGATCGTTCGAGCCAATGCGAACTTTGCAGTCGATGGCACAGTCAGCGTGACCACGCAAAGCGGCGAGCCGCTGGTCACCGGCGAGCAGGCCAGCACCTTGTCGCTGGTACCGGATCGTCTCGATGCCACTGCCTTTGACCTGTCGATTGCGCGGGGGAACGGCACCGCGGTTCGGGTTGAGATGGCTGCCGTGGGTGGCAGTTTGGCCGGGATGGCTCGATTTGCCGATGACGATATCGCGGCTTCGCGGGCCAGGCTCGGGCAGATCGTGGCAGGCGTTGCGCAGGCCTTCAACGACCAGCAGGCAGGCGGTCTCGATGCGACCGGAGCGCCGGGCAGCCCCTTCTTCACGGTCGGTACCCCCACGGCGAGTGCGGCTGCGGGCAATGGCGGCTCGGCCCAACTGATCGTGTCGATCGCAAATGGCAGCGCGATCAAAGCCAGTGACTATGCGCTGGCCTGGGATGGCAGCAACTATCAGCTGACCCGCCTGGCCGATGGCAATGTGAGTTCATTCGCAGCGCTGCCCCAGTCGGTCGATGGACTGACGATCAGCCTCGGGTCGGGCACGCCGGCACAAGGGGACCGCTTCTTGTTGCGCACGGCCAGCACGCTGATTCCAGGGCTTGCGGCTGCGACCTCCGATCCGGCAAAGATCGCTACCGCCAGTGCTTCGACCACGGCGGACTGGGCCAGTGACAACCGCAATGCCAAGGCTTTGCTCGCCCTGGGCGATGCGCTGTCAGTTGATGGCGCAAGCGTCATCAGCCGGTATGCCAGCCTGATTGGAGAAGTGGGCACGCGGTCGCAGTCAGCGCAGGCGGCCAGCGACATGAGCATGCGACTCGCCGACGATGCAGCCCGTTCTAGAAGCGAGCTGTCCGATGTCAACCTCGACGAAGAGGCGGCTCATCTGTTGCAGTTTCAGCAGGCTTACGCGGCCTCGGCCAAAGTGATTGCTGCGGCCAACGAAATGTTCAGGACCCTGCTGGGCGCGCTCGGCTGAGCGCGATTCGGGCCCTTCAGCGCACACCGGAGAATGCAATGAGAATCGCCACCGCCTATGCCCACCAGTCGGCCATCGACGGCATCAGCGAACGTCAGCGTCGACTGGCCGATTCACAGCAGCAGATCAGTTCTGGACTTCGGGTCAATCGGCCCTCGGACGATCCTGCGGCTGCGGCAGAGGCCGAACGCCTGCGATCGCGCGAAGCCCGAGTGGATGCAGAAAAGCGAACACTCAGTTTTGCGCGCCAGATGCTGTCCACCGCGGACAACACGATTGGCGATGCGGTCGGCGTGCTTCAGTCGGCACGGGAGTCCCTGCTGCTCGCCGGCAGTCCGGCGCTGTCGAGCTCGGATCGCGCGAGCGTGGCCATCGCATTGCGACAGCACCGCGAGCAGCTTCTGGAAGTGGTCAATCGCGGCGATGGCATGGGCAATTTCGTATTCGGAGGACGGGGCACTTCGGCGTCGCCGTTTGCGCCGGACGCCAGTTCGAACATCGTCTATCAGGCACCGTCGGGCACGGTGACCGTGGGTGAGTCATTCAGCAGTGAAGTCTCGCTCGATGGCAGCAGCAGCTTCACCAGCATCGCCCGACCCGGCGGCCCCACCGAGAACCTCTTTTCCCAGCTCGATTCGGTGATTGCGGCGCTGGAAAATCCGGCCACCACATCGGGCGCTGCCAGCACGGTGGCGACCGGTGTCATCCAGACGGTCGATCGAAGCATCGATCGGCTGGGCCAGACACGGACTGTGGTCGGCGAACGGCTCAAGGGCATCGATGTTCGCGAGCAGGCCATGGAGTCGGGCAGCATCGACACAGCCTCGCGGCTGTCAGATCTGATCGATGTCGACTTCGCGAGCGCCCTGTCGAACTTCAACCAGAACCAGACCGCTGCGGATGCAGCGATGAAGGCGTACGCGCAGGTCGCCAAGCTGTCGCTGTTCAGCTATCTGTGAGGCGTTTTCAGGAATTTCTATTAGCTTGAGCAGGCCCACGGCCGGCGAGCTGGGGTAGGATCCGGGCGTCCATTTTCAGACGCGACCCCTTGTCCCAATTGCCCGCTGCATCCCGCATTCGCATTCTGCTGCTCGAAGACGATGCCGCGTGGCAGCACCTGATTGCGACAGGGCTGGAGGCCCATCGGATCGAGGTCCATGTCGCCGGCAGCGTGACTGCTGCGATCGAGCTGCTGGCTGCTATCGGCCCTGACGCGGTCCTGATCGATGCGATCCTGCCGGAATCCGATGGCTTCGAGGCCTGTTCGCGGCTGACACACGCGTCTCGTGAACGGCCCGTTCCGATTGTCATGCTCGCTGACAGCGATGACGATCGGGTCATCGAGCGGGCTTTCGAAGCCGGTGCGAGTGATTTTTTCGTCAAGTCGCTGCAATGGCAGTTGCTCGCTGGCAGGTTGCGCGGTCTGGTCGATGCCAGCCGAATGCGCGATGAACTGGCCAGCCGCCAGCGCAGATTGGATCGGGTGCAGGGACTGGCTCAGAAAGCCCGTGCATCGGCCCGACGCGCTCGCGAGCTGGTTGAACGCGATTTGCTCACTGACTTGCTCGATCGGCGTGGGTTCATCGCTGCATCACAAGCACGTCTGGAGTCGCTACAGGGTGACCCCGGACATCCGTCGGTGCTGCTGCTCATTGATATCGATCGCTTCAAGCGAATCAATGATTCCCTCGGTGCCGAGGCGGGTGATGCTGCCTTGCGAGAGGTGGCCACGCGCTTGCGCCATGCATTCAGGAATCTGCCGGGGATCATTCTGGGGCGCATCGCCAGCGACGAATTTGCCGCCTGTTTTCCTCAGTTGCGCACGAAGGCTGCTGCGTTTCGCGCAGCCCAGATCGTGATGACCGAATTGCATCGGCCGATGGTCTGCGGTGGGCTGGAGTGTGTGCTCAGTGTCTCGGTGGGCATTGCAGCAAGCATTCCCGGTGCGGTGGGTCCGGATACCGGGATCGAGGCGCTGCTGGCCCAGGCTGGGCTCGCGTTGACTGCAGCCAAGGAGGCCGGGGGCAACACCGTTCTGAGTTTCGAGTCTGATCTGGAGCAGGCAGACCGCGAGCGTTTCGATCTGGAGGCCAGCCTGCACGGCGCCGTCGAACGCGGCGAGTTGCGCTTGCACTATCAGCCAATCATCGATCCTCGGACCCGGTCAGTGTCCGGCATCGAGGCCCTGATGCGGTGGCAGCGGCCTGATCGACTGCTGTATCCGGACGAATTCATCCCGATCGCAGAAGAGACCGGCCTGGTCTTTCGAATGGGCGAGTGGGCGGTGGGCGAGGCCTTGCATCAGGTCCGCCGTTGGCGCACTGAAGGGCTCGATGTTGCCGCTGTCTCGGTGAATATCCATCCGCGGCATCTTGAACAGCCTGAACTGGCCCGGGCCGTGGTGCGTGCCCTCGATGAAACTCGCCTGCCTTGCTCCACACTGGAACTTGAACTGACTGAGACCGGCGTGATGCGCGACATCAAGCGCTCGATCAGCAGTCTGCAAGGGCTCAAGGACCTCGGTGTCCGATTTGCGCTCGACGATTTCGGCACCGGCTATTCCTCACTCGCCTACCTGACTCAGTTGCCGATCGACACCCTGAAGATCGACCGCTCATTCGTCGACAAGCTGGATGCCGACGAGCAGGCCGGACGACAGAGTCATGCAGTTGTGCGCGCAATCACCGCGCTGGCTCAGGCACTGGGTCTGTCGACAGTGGCCGAAGGTGTGGAGACCGCCGACCAGCTCGCCTCGCTGCGCAGACTCGGATGCGACGATGTCCAGGGGTATCTCTATGCGCGGCCGATGCCGGCAGCCGAACTGGCACAATGGTGGAAAGGCTTTGCGTCGAGCAGCGCGCTGGCCATTCCACAGTTCGTGCCCTCATGAATCCAGACACGCTCAAGCAGCTTGCGGCTCGTGCCGCCATTGAATACCTCGAAGACGGCGCCGTCGTCGGTGTCGGCAGCGGCTCCACCGTGGGCTATTTCATCCGTGAACTCGGCGCAATCCGCAGCCGGATCGCCGGTGCGGTGTCGAGTTCACAGCGCAGCAGCGAGCTGCTGCGCGAACAGGGTATCGCCGTGCTCTCGATTGATGCCGTGCAGTCGCTGCCGGTCTATGTTGACGGCGCAGACGAGGTGGACCCGAAGCTTGCGCTGATCAAGGGCGGCGGCGGGGCGCTGACCCGCGAAAAGATCATCGCCGAGATTTCCGAGCGCTTCGTGTGCATTGTCGATCGGTCCAAGCTGGTGGATGTGCTGGGTGGCTTTGCGTTGCCGATTGAAGTGATCCCGATGGCCTGCGCTCAGGTGACACGGGCGATCGCGCAGCTGGGTGGTGTGGCGCGCCTGCGCGAAGGTTTCATCAGCGACAACAGCAATCCGATTCTTGATGTGCACGGTCTTCGAATCAGCGATCCGCTGGCGATGGAGACCGAAATCAACCAATGGCCGGGGGTGGTGACCGTCGGTTTGTTTGCACGCCGGCGAGCCGATATCGTGCTGGTCGCCGATTCGCACGGCATCCAGACGCTTGAGCCCTGATCCGGCTGGCATCGACCAAAAATAAGAGCATCACACAGGAGAGACCATGTCAGGAATCGAACCGACGCCGGCTGCAGGTGCAACCGCGCAGGGCGCGCCGCGTCAGACCCTCGGGTTCACCGAAGCGATCGCGATCGTGGTGGGCATCGTCATTGGTGCCGGCATTTTCAAGGCACCGTCGCTGGTGGCCATGAATTCGGCTAGCGAGGCCTGGTTGATGGCTGCCTGGGTGCTCGGCGGCGTGATCTCGATCATCGGGGCACTGTGCTATTGCGAACTGGCCACTGCCTATCCGAGTGCTGGCGGCGATTATCACTTTCTGCACCGAGCCTTCGGCCGCCAGGTGTCATTCCTGTTTGCCTGGTGCCGATTTTCGGTCATCACAACCGGCTCGATTGCGCTGCTGGCCTTTGTATTCGGTGACTACATGACTCAGGTGATCCCGCTGGGTCCTTATTCCTCGACCCTCTGGGGTATCGGCTCGGTGCTGGTGCTGACCTGGCTAAATATCCGTGGCATCAAGCAGGGCGCGGCAACTCAGGTACTGCTCACCGGCCTGGAAGTGGGCGGGCTGGTGCTGGTGTTCGTGGCCGGTGTGTATGCCGCATACGCCGGTCTGGGCGCCTCGGCGCCGGCAGCAGCCAGCGCTGCGCCGGCCGCCGGTGCTCAGGCCTTTTCTCTGGGTGCCTTCGGATTCGCCATGGTGTTCGTGCTGTTGACGTTTGGCGGCTGGAACGAGGGGGCCTACATCAGCGCGGAGCTGCGTGATCGCGATCGCAACATGGTTCGCGTGATGGTCGGATCACTGGTGCTGGTGACGCTGCTGTACCTGGCGGCTAACTGGGCCTATCTCGCAGCCCTGGGTTTAAGCGGAATGGCCAAGTCTCAGGCGGTGGCTGCGGATCTGCTGCGCGTGACCTTCGGTCCTGTTGGCGAGGTGCTGATCTCGTTGATGGTGGCGATCTCGGCGCTGACGTCGATCAATGCCACGATGATGGTCGGGGCTCGATCGAATTTTGCAGCCGGGCGGGACTGGGATGCATTGGGCAAGCTGGGCGAGTGGGTCGAGGATCGCGGCACGCCGGTCAATGCGCTGCTGGCTCAAGGGGCCTTTGCACTGGTGCTGATCGGGCTGGGCCTGGCGACCGGTGGCGGGTTCTCGACCATGGTCGAATACACCGCACCGGTGTTCTGGCTGTTCTTCCTGCTGGCCGGTGTCAGCCTGTTCGTGTTGCGCTGGCGCGAACCGAATACGCCACGGCCTTTCAAGGTGCCGCTGTACCCGGTGCTGCCGGTGCTGTTTTGCGCAGCCTGCGCCTACATGCTGCAGTCGAGCCTGGGCTACGTCGGTGGTAACACCTTCCTGGGTGTCAATGCAGCCTGGGTCGGTGTGGCGGTGCTCGGTATTGGCGTTGTGCTGATGGCGTTTCTCGGCGGCTTTCGCGGTGCCAATGCCGGCCAGCGGGCCAACTGAGCGGCGCGCTGCCTGCTTGAACGCTGGGCGGCTATGGCATCAGCCGCCGGAGGGCGGCACGTAGCCGGCCGCCTGATCGACTGGCCCGCCAAAGAAATAGCCTTCCATTTGCTGGGCAAGGTATTTGCGGGCCCGGCTGTCGGCCAGGTTCAGCCGGTTCTCATTGACCAGCATCGTCTGGTGCTTGAGCCAGCCTTGCCAGGCTTCCTTCGAGACGCTTTCCCAGATCCGCTTGCCCAGCTCACCCGGGTAGGGCGGAAAGTCGAGGCCTTCGGCCTCCTGTTGCAGCTTGACGCATTGAACGGTACGGGCCATGGTGTCCTCAGGTGGGTTGTCGGGTTGAATGTGATGCCAGCCATCGCAGACTCTGGTGCGGTGGGCCTCAGCTCAGGCGTTTGATCAAAACCAGTGACTTTCGCTGCCAGTTGTACAGGTTCTTTCGGGCGCGCGGCAGATCATCGGGGCTGCCGGGTGTGAAGCCGCGTTTGAGAAACCAGTGCCCGGTCCGGGTGGTCAGCACGAACAGACGGTCCAGGCCCGCAGCCCGCGCGCGCTGTTCGATGCGCTGTAGCAGGCGCTCTCCGTCGCCCTGGCCCTGGACTTTGGGGTTGACCGCAAGGCAGGCCAGTTCACCCATCCGGTCTTCGCCAAAGGCATAGAGCGCGGCACACCCGAAGATCACGCTGTCATGCTCAATCACGGTGAAGTTCTCGACTTCCCGCTCGATCAGGCCGCGGTCCCGTTTGACCAGCGTGCCGTCTTCTTCCAGCGGACGGATCAGCGCGATGATGCCGCCGACATCGTCTGACGAGGCTTCGCGCAGTTCCTCGAGGGTTTCTTCGACGACCATCGAGCCCACCCCGTCATGCAGGAAAAGCTCCAGCAGTACCGAGCCATCAACCCCCATCGGGACGATGTGGGCGCGTGCCACGCCGCCGTCGCAGGCGCGCAGCGCATAGCGCAGAGTGTCGGCTGCATCCGGATCCAGGCGCCCACCCTCAAGGAGGCTGCGGGCCCGGCCTTCTGCGACTTCACTGATCAGCTCGCCTGATTCGTCTGTGATTGCGCCGGATTCGGTCAGGAAGATCAGCTTGTCGGCATCGAGCGCGATGGCGGTGGAGCAGGCCACATCCTCCATCGCCAGGTTGAAGGCCTCACCGGTCGGTGAAAATCCCAGTGGCGGCAACACCACCAGCGCCCCGCTGGACAGCGCCAGGCGGATGGTCTGGACATCCACCTTGCGCACCAGGCCGGTTTGTTCGAAATCGATTCCGTCGACGATACCGACCGGGCGTGCGGTCACGAAATTGCCCGAGATCACGCGCACGGTGGAGTGCGCCATCGGGGTGTTGGGCAGCCCCTGTGAAAACGCCGCCTCGATGTCCAGACGGGTCTCGCCGGCGGCCTCCTTGGCGCATTCCAGGGCGACCGGGTCGGTGACCCGCATGCCTTTGTGATAGCGGCTTTGAGCGCCTCGCAGCGTCATCTGTTCATCGACCTGCGGGCGGGAGCCAAAAGCCAGTACCAAGCGCATGCCCATTGCATGCAGCAGGCTCAGGTCCTGAACCAGGGCATTGAGCCGCCCTGCAGTGACCAGTTCGCCGCCAAAGGCCACCACGATGGTCTTGCCGCGAAATGCGTGGATGTAGGGCGCGACGGCGCGAAGCCAGGCGACGAATTGAACATGTTGGGAAATTTCGGACATCCGGCGATTATAATTTGCCGGTGCGACTGCAGTTCCCTGAATCCTTGCCGGTCTCGGGCCGGCGCGACGAAATCGCCCAGGCTGTGGCCTCGCATCCGGTGGTCATCGTCAGCGGCGAGACCGGCTCCGGCAAAACCACCCAGCTGCCCAAGATCTGCCTGACGGCTGGTCGGGGCGTCAAGGGCCTGATCGGGCATACCCAGCCGCGCAGACTGGCTGCAACCAGCGTGGCCCGTCGCATTTCCGAGGAACTCGGCTCTCCCCTGGGCACTGACGTCGGCTACAAGATCCGGTTCAACGAGACCGTCTCGTCCACCGCGCGTATCAAGCTCATGACCGACGGCATCCTGCTGGCTGAGTCGCTGTCCGATCCGATGCTGCGTCGCTACGACACGATCATCATCGATGAGGCTCATGAGCGAAGCCTCAACATCGATTTTCTGATGGGCTATCTCAAGCGGCTGTTGCAGGGGCCGCGCCGTGATGACCTCAAGCTGGTGATCACGTCGGCCACCATCGATGCAGCACGGTTTGCCGAGCATTTCGGAAGCTCGGGGCGACCAGCTCCAGTGATCGAAGTCTCGGGGCGAACCTTTCCGGTTGAAATCCGATGGCGGCCAATGGGAGAGGAGCGCTCTGAAGGCGCGCAGCCCGCCCCCGGATCCGAAGACGATGAGACCGATCAGCCGGCTGCGATCGAATCGGCAATCGACGAACTCTGGCGCGAAGGGCCGGGCGATATCCTGGTCTTTTTGCCCGGCGAGCGCGAGATCCGTGAAACCGCAGACCATCTGCGCAAGGCCTGGGCCAGGCGAGGTACACGGAGCGGCCTGGTTGGCAGTGCCGAGATTCTCAGCCTGTTTTCCAGGCTTTCGGCGGCTGAGCAGCAACGGGTGTTCACCACCGGCGGGCCGCCGCGGGTCGTGCTTGCCACCAACGTCGCCGAGACCTCGCTCACCGTTCCGGGCATTCGCTATGTGATCGACACCGGTCAGGCACGCGTCAAGCGCTATCGTTATCGCGGCAAGGTCGAGCAGCTGCAAATCGAAGCGGTGTCGCGGGCAGCGGCCAACCAGCGGGCCGGGCGTTGCGGCCGGGTTTCGGCCGGCATCTGCATTCGGCTCTACGATCAGGCCGATTTCGACAAGCGTGCCGCCTTCACCGACCCCGAGGTGCTGCGCTCTTCATTGGCGGCCGTGATCCTGCGCATGAAGGCGCTCAAGCTCGAAGCCATCGATGAGTTCCCCTTTGTCGATCCGCCGCCTCGTCGTGCGATCACCGATGGTCAGGACCTGCTGCGGGAACTGGATGCGATCGACGATGCCGGCGAACTGACCGACACCGGACGCAAGCTCGCGCGTTTGCCGCTCGATCCCCGAATTGCGCGGGTGCTGCTGGCGGCCCATGAAGGCGGGTGCCTGCGCGAGGCGCTGATCATTGCTGCGGCCCTGTCGGTGCAGGATCCGCGTGAAAGGCCGCTCGATCGTCAGCAGGCGGCCGACCAGGCCCATGCGCGTTTTGTCGATCCGAGATCGGATTTCCTGGGCTATGTGAAGTTGTGGGACTGGTGGCAGGCCGAGCAGGGACAGCGCACGCCGGGTGAGTCCAAGCGCGGGTTCGCAGCGCGCCTGGAGCGGGAATTCCTGTCGCCGCGCAAGCTGCGCGAATGGGCGGATGTGCATGCCCAGCTGAGCGAATCGGTCAGTGAGCTGAAGTGGCGCGCCGGCACACAGGCGGCGGCGTATGAAACCCTGCACCGCGCCTTGCTCTGCGGATTGATCGGCAATCTGGGCTGTCGCGCGCCTGATGAGCCGCACTATCTGGGCACCCATGCGACCCGTTTCTGGCTGCATCCGGGCTCGGGACTGTCCAGGCGGAGTTCGGCATCGCGCGGGGCGCCGCAGCCTGGTGCCGATGCTGCAAAGTCAGCGAATGCCGCCGGTGCGCGCTGGGTGATGGCAGCCGAGATGGTCGACACCGGGCGGCTCTACGGGCGCACCCTGGCGCGGATCGACCCGGCCTGGATCGAACAGGTGGCACGGCATCTCATCAAGCGCTCATTCAGCGATCCGCACTGGGAGCGCAAGGCGGGGCAGGTGATGGCCCTGGAACGCGCCACCGTCTATGGCCTGGTGGTGTATGCACAGCGACGCGTGCCCTTTGCGTCCATCGATCCGAAACTGTCGCGGGAATTGCTGATTCGCGAGGCGCTGGTCGCCGGCGACTGGCAAAGCGACTGCAGTTTTTTCGCGCATAACCGCAGGGTCATCGACGAAGTCGCCGAGCTCGAAGCCAAAATTCGCCGCCCTGACCTGCTGGTCGATGAGCAGTTTCTCTTTGACTGGTTCGATGAACAGATCCCCCCGGAGGTCTGCACCGGACAGCAGCTCGAGCGCTGGTGGCGAGCGGCCAGCAGGGGGCATCCTCAGCTGCTGGCTTTGTCTCGCGATCAGTTGCTGCGCAAGCAGGCCGATGGGATCGATAACCGCAATTTCCCAGCCCGTGTCACGTTTCGTGGGGTGAACTTCGAGGCCGCCTATCGATTCGAGCCCGGCTCCGACGAAGACGGGGTGACCCTGACCGTGCCGCTGTACGCACTCAATCAAATCGATGCAGCGCGCACCGAATGGCTTGTGCCCGGCATGCTCGCTGACAAGGTGGCGGCGCTGCTCAAGTCCTTGCCGCAGAAATATCGGCGCCAGCTGCTGCCCCTGGAGGCCCGGGCTTTGGCGTTTGTCGAGCGCACCGGTGAGCCCCCGCCTGCTCGAGGGCTGCTGCCCAGCCTGATCGACGATTTGCGCGAGCAGTCGGGCATCCGCGTGACCGAGTCTGATTTCCGGCTTGAAACCCTCCCGGCACATCTGCAGATGAACTTTCGGGTTGTCGATCCGCACGGCCGATTTCTGGCGATGTCGCGCAATCTTGCCCAATTGCGCGCACAGCTTGGCGCCAGTGCGCAGGGCAGCTTTCAGGCTGCGTTGCAGCAGGCCGGGCTGCGAAAGCCAGCTCAACCCAGGCGTGAAGCGCCCATCGCCGAGCAGCCCGCGCCCGCGGTTGGTCCGGCTGCGGCAGTGCTCGTCAGTGGCTCGGCGGTGGCCCATCGGGCCGGCGAGCGCTACACCGACTGGGGCTTCGGTGAGTTGCCGGATTTGCTTGAGCTCGGCGGCTTTGGAGCGGACGGAGCCCAGACGCTGGTGGGTTATCCCGCGCTGGTCGATCGAAGCGATGCAGTCGAGCTGCAGGTCTTCGATGAGCCGGAGGTCGCGATGCGAGAGCATCGGTCCGGTTTGCGTCGGCTGTTTGCGATCGCGCTGCGAGAGCCGCTCAAATTCTACGAGCGCAACGTGCCTGAACTGGCGCGCCTATCGATGCTCTACATGCCCTACGGTGGCACCGATGTGCTCAAGTCAGAGCTGGTGGCGGCACTGCTTGACCGCGCCTGTCTGGCCGACTCACTGCCGGCCTCGCGCGCAGAGTTCGAAGCCAGAGTGCTGCAGGCTAGGCCGCGCATCACCCTCATCGGCAATGAACTGGCCCGCACTGTTCTGGCGATCCTGACCGAACATGCGGCGCTTCAGAAGAAGCTGGCCGCCTCGCGGGCCCATGCCCAGGCTGCGGGCGACGTCGCCGATCAACTGGCTGCACTGGTGCCGACCCGCTTCATCAGCGCGACCGACCCGCAACGCTTCGGCCATCTGGTGAGATACCTGAAGGCGGCGACCGCCCGTCTTGAGAAACTGCGGACCGAGCCGGCCCGCGATGCGCAAAGGATGGCCGAAATCGCGCCCTTGCTTCAGAATTTCAGTCGTGCACGGGCGGCGCTCAAGGGTCGCTCCGATCCGCGACTCGAAGACTTTCGCTGGATGCTCGAGGAACTGCGTGTGTCGCTGTTTGCCCAGGAGCTGCGCACGCCGATGCCGGTCTCGGTCAAGCGTCTTCAGAAGGTTTGGGATTCGATTCGATGACTCCCGAAGTGCGTCTTCCTCTCTCAAGGTCTGGAACTCAAGGCATGACACTTTTTCGAACTCGCTTACTGCTTCGCTCCTTGGTCTGTGTTGCGCTGTCCACGGTGGCTCTCTTGAATACAGCTCACGCCCAACCCGTGGTGATCGTGCTGAATTCCGGCGAAGCGACTGTCTCGACGATCGACCCGAAGACGTTCAAGGAGATCCGTAGGGTCCCGGTCGGCAAGGAGCCGCATCACCTGTATCCGACGCCGGATAACAAGACGCTGATCGTGGCCAATGCGGTCAGCAACGACATGCATCTGCTCGATCCGGCGACGGGCGAAGTCCGGGGCCGGGTGCGCAACATCGACGACCCCTATCAGCTCGCCTATTCGCCCGACAACAAATGGTTCGTGACGGCTGCGCTGCGGCTCGATCGGATCGACCTGTATGCCTATGACGGCAAGGACCATCGCTTGGTCAAGCAGATCAGTGTTCCGGATGCGCCCAGTCATGTCTGGTTTTCGCCGGACAGCCGATGGGTTTTTGCGACCCTGCAGGACAGCAACGAAATTGCAGCGATCGACATGAATACCCAGGCGATTGCCTGGAAGCTGAAGGTTGGCCATCAGCCTGCAGGCATCGTGATGACACCGGACGGCAAGCACCTGATGGTGGGCATCATGGGGCGCGATTATGTCGAGGTGATCGACTGGAAAGCCCGCAAGTCGGTTGCGACGATCACCACCGGCAAGGGGGCGCATAACTTTCGCAGCCTCGGTGACCAGCGCCATCTGCTGGTCAGCAATCGCCTGGACAACACGATTTCGATCGTCGATACCGTTGATCTGAAAGTGGTCGGTCAGATTGCCGTGCCGGGTGGTCCCGACTGCATGGAGGTCACAGCGGATCGCAAGCAGCTCTGGGTGACCTCGCGCTTTGCCGGAAAGGTCACGGTGGTCGACCTGGAGACCCGCAAGGTGATCCAGTCGATCCGGGTGGGCCGCTCACCGCACGGTATCTACATTCACGATCGGGCACCGCTGCTGTGAATGCCTCGCATGCGCTTCGGCCAGTTCGCCGGGCCTGCATGGGCGGGATCGGCGCGCTGCTGTTGCTCGGCGTGCCGACTTCGGCGATCGGGGTGGGCAAAGCCGATGCCGCCTGTCCGGGTGGCACGGTCTATCTGACGCTTGATACCGGCAGCATGCGCCATGCCGAACCGATTGCGCAGATCCTGCGTCGCCATGGGGTGAAGGGCACTTTTTTCCTCGCCAATGAGAAGACACCAGCAGGCAACTTTGCGCTGGACGATGCCTGGGCCGCCTATTGGCGCGAGCGTGTTGCCGAGGGCCATGCCTTCGGCAACCACACCTTCGATCATGTCTATTTTCGGGGCGTCTCTGCAGACGGCCGATTGGCCGCACGGCCGCAGTTCGGCGCGCAGGCTGGGCGTACAGTCCAGTGGGATGGGCCTGCGCTGTGTCGCGAACTCGACCGCGTCGAGGCACGCTTTCGCGAACTGACCGGGCAGGGCCTGGATCGGCTCTGGCGCGCGCCGGGCGGCAAGGCGCCGACCGAGGTGATGTCTGCAGCGCGTGCCTGCGGCTGGTCGCACGTCTATTGGGCCCCCGCAGGATTCCTTGGCGACGAGCTGCCATCGGATCGATTCCCAAACAGCACACTGCTGCGCCAGGCTTTGGCCACGATCCGGGGTGGCGACATTCTCATGGCCCACCTGGGTATCTGGTCGCGCGAAGATCCCTATGCACCCACCCTCGATCCACTGATCGAGGGTTTGAAGTCGCGCGGCATGTGTTTTGCCACCCTGCGCGAGCATCCGGAGTTCCGGCGATGAATCCGATCGGGTCTGGCTCTAACAAGGAAATCGCATGAACCTGTTCGACTGGATCATCGATTCGATTCGATGGATGCAGCAGACCGTCTTTGAAGGCGCTGTGCTGCCGGGCCTGTATGCCGCGGGCTGGATGCACCTGGCCGAGCCGATGTTCGACTTCACCGAGTGGGCGGTGATCGGTGCGATCGAAATCGGGCTGCTGGCGATTGTGCTGGGTGCGATGGAGCGAGTGTGGCCTGCTGAAGCGGTGACCGATCGGGCCGCCATCCGAACCGATATGGTCTACACCCTGCTGCATCGACTCGGTGGATTTGCGCTGCTGACCTTCGCGCTGTTTCAACCGCTGTTCGACGCCATCGAGTCGTCGCTGCGGCTGTCGGGTTTTTCGCGGCTGAACATCGATCAGTTATGGCCGGGCGTGACCGACCTGCCGCTGGTGAGCTTCATGATGTATCTGCTTGTGCTGGACTTCATCGATTACTGGCTGCATCGCGGTCAGCATCGATTCGATATGTGGTGGCAACTGCATGCGGTGCACCACAGCCAGCGACAGATGACCTTCTGGAGTGATCAGCGCAACCACCTGCTCGACGACCTGCTCAGGGATGCGGTGATGGCGATGGTTGCCATCCTGATTGGCGTGGCGCCCGGACAGTTCATGCTGCTAGTGATCGCCTCCCGGGTGCTGCAAAGCCTTCAGCACGCCAACCTGCGGCTGCGCTGGCCAGGACCGCTCGAGCGCGTGCTGGTGAGTCCGAGTTTTCATCGGCTGCATCATGCAATCGGCGCAGGTCACGAAGGCCCGGCGCGCGGCGTGAATTTCGCAGTGCTGTTCCCAATCTGGGACATCCTCTTTCGCACGGCCGACTGGCGGCCGGGCTTCGTTCCGACCGGCATTCGCGATCAGCTCAGCGGGCGCGATTACGGCCGCGGATTCTGGTCACAGCAGTGGCGCGCATTGGCGCGAATCGCCGGGCAGGACGCCCCGCGCGGCACTCAAAGCGTGGGTGTGCCGGCACATGGGAGAGACACTTGAAATTCGGTCTGATCATCGTTGGCGACGAAATCCTCTCGGGCAAGCGTCAGGACAAGCACTTCTCTAAGGTCGTCGAGTTGCTTTCGGCTCGTGGACTGATGCTGTCCTGGGCTCGCTATCTCGGCGATGACCGCCAGCAACTGACCGACACGCTTCGCGAGACGTTTTCGGGCAGCGACACCGTGTTGTGTTGCGGCGGAATCGGCGCCACGCCGGATGATCACACTCGACAGGCGGCTGCGGCTGCGCTCGGGCTGGGTCTGGTCCGGCATCCCGAGGCGGTTCAGCTGATCACCGAACGCACCCTGGAGATGGCGGCCGAGGGCAAGGCCCGGGCCGACATGTCACTGCCCGAAAATCAGCAGCGACTGAAGATGGGCGAGTTTGCGCAGGGCGCTCGCATCATCCCGAATCCCTTCAACCGGATTCCCGGCTTTGCATTGCATGCACACTGGTTCATGCCGGGATTCCCGGTGATGGCCTGGCCGATGATCGAGTGGGTTCTCGACACTCATTACGCCGATCAGTTCCATCGTGCGCCCCAGGCGGATCGATCAGCCCTGGTGTTCGAACTCGCCGAATCGACGCTCACGCCGCTGATGGAGTCGGTCGAAGCCCGATTTTCTGGGATCAAGGTCTACAGCCTGCCTTCAGTGGGTGAGGGCGGTGCACGCCGTCATATCGAACTCGGTGCAAAGGGTGATCCGGCGCAGGTCGATCAGGCCTTTGAAGCGCTGCAGCGGGGTGTGCTCGAACTGGGCGGTCAGATCGGCTGATCTCGAGCGTCGTGTGGCGTCCTGAAACACGATGGCCCTGCGCATTGCTGCACAGGGCCATCACACCTGACTCCATCAGGAGCCAGGTCATCTTGAAAGCCGATCAGGCGGCGCGCTGAACGCTGACGACACCGTTGCTGATGGTGCGGCTGGCGGCTGCGATGTTCGCCTCGGTCATTTCGGCAACCTGCTTGGTCGCGCGGTTGAGCTGGTCATAGGCGGTGCCAGCTGACGACACAGCGGACTTGACAAAGGTCACGATGCCTTCACTGCCTGCCGGTGCATTCCGGGCCATGGTGTCGATCACCGAATGCAGTTGGCGGTTGCCGTCGGCAAAGTGCTGGTCGATCACCTTGGCGATCTCCGTGCCGGTTTCATTGGCGATTTCATAGACGCTCTTGGCATAGGTCGACAGACGCTCGGCAGCAGGCTGGCCAGCAGCCAG
>Ga0114972_10000954_pt1 | contig 21717 bp, 17 predicted proteins | sample M_140807_EF_Meta_FD_87354 | JGI IMG/M metagenome (GOLD analysis project Ga0114972, IMG submission 87354) | Freshwater microbial communities from Lake Montjoie, Canada to study carbon cycling - M_140807_EF_MetaG | ecosystem: Environmental > Aquatic > Freshwater > Lake | place: Lake Montjoie...
AGGCCAGGAGTTCGAGTTCGAGTTCACCTACAAAGGAGGTCAGACACGTCCTTCTACGCCCACGCCCACGCCTGCGTCCGCACCCACCCCGTCCACCCCACGCTCTTCGGCTGTACGACCACCCGAGGCCACGTCTGCGTCCGCGTCAGAACCCGCTCCACCACCGCCCCCTCCCAAGCAAAAGAAAGCGTCACCCGGACCCGGGACAGCAGCGGCCGAGACAACTCCGCAGCGGTCTCCTACATCTCCTTCACCCGCGGATCCGCGCGAACCACTTCATCGGCCACCAGGTGTGCGGGCGGCTCACCCGGAGAAGGCGGCACCAGCGTCGTCGCCAGGTGTGTCGCCAGGTGTGTCGCCAGGTGTGTCGCCAGGTGTGCGGGCGGCTCCCCCAGGTCGTGCGGCTCCGCGGCATGACACCACGGGTCCGAGCGGCGGTGCGGGCGCGGAATGGGCAGACTTGCAAGAGGCGCTCGAGGCCAGCGAGCGAGAGGCGCATGAGCGGTCCAATTTGGAGCAGGCGCTCGCGGCGAGCGAGCGAGAGGCGCGTGAGCAGGCGAGGCGCGAGGAGGAGCAGGCGCTCGAGTCGGTGCGCCTCGCAGAGGAGCGTGAGGCGGCAGAGATTGTTGAGGCTCTGCGCATGGTGGAAGAAGCAATCAAACGCGAAGCCGAGGAGGAGATTCTTGCGTCCTTCATGCATGGAGGCGCATGCATGGAGGAAACCACGGCGTTCACTAAGGACGCGACGGACGATGCTGCTGCAGAGAGACAGCTGGCGGCTTTGATGGAGCTCGGGTTTCACGCCGCACTGGCCGCGCCCCTCTGCGACGGCGTGACGACCTTGGAAGAGCTCGTCGAACGGCTGATGACCACGAGCACCACGAGCACCTCGGGTGCCGCATGCGACGGGACCGGGCATTCTGCACATCCTGGCCGTGGACGCCCATCACCTGTCGAGCATGGCTGGGACTACATCGACGCGGCCACACGCGCGGTTGCCGCTCGCGTGCCCAGCGATTACGCGGCCGACGACGTCCCCAATCCACTTCCCGATCCATTCCCCGGTCAGGGACAGGACAGACAGCAGGCAAGGACGAACAGTTGGTCCTCCGGAGTTGCCAAGCGGTTTGGACTGGGGTAACCCGCCAGTGTCCCAGACGAGCGCCTCGATCGGCCGATACTCCCGATCTCCCCTTCTCCCGTACCCGCGGTTGGCGGCGAGCTCTGCACACGCCACACGGCAGAGCGGTAGCAGAGCGGACTCGAGGGGCGCCGGAGGCGAAGATTTTAAGAAGATTTTCGTTTCGGGGCGGCTGCGCGGGTATGTTCGAGTCGACACGTTGAGAGATTGTCACGTGTGCTTTGCTGCGCTGCGTTTTCGTCCGCACGCCGACCGCGCGGACCGGTCCACCCATGCGGCCGCCCGCGCGGCGCGCGCGTCGCGGTCCTCCGCCGAGCTCGAGCTCGCCTATTAGAGGACGGGATAGAGCTTTGGTCGCGCAGCGTTACCGACGTCAGGATCTCAGGAATCACAAGTACTAAAGCTACTGAGGCACGTCGCACCGCACCAGTTACACATGACGACGTCACGGTATAGGGCGCACCACGGCCTCGCCTCGCGAAAACGACAGGGAACAGCACTCAATCTCAAAGATCATACTGCGACGGCATAGGGAAGTCTAGCGCAGTCAAACCTACCGCCGATACTTCGTAAAGTGGATCTGCAGGCGAAGGCGCAACACCTGTAGACTCTGCTCCTCCTCCTCCACCACCACCACCTCCTCCTCCTCCTCTTTCTGTTACGGATGCGCCAGTGAGCGTCCCAGTCAGACCTGTAACACGATGGCGCAGTCCCAAACGTCGAGCCACATCATAGAGCATGCAGATCCAGCGGCTTCCCGCCATGAACGAAGCTGCGCCGGAGGACGAGGTCGGCAGCGTGAATGAGCTGTTGAACTCCATTTGTGCGTGATAACTACAGCAGCGAGAGCATGGGTAGCGGGTCCGCACTTCTTGACAGTGTGAACACGTCGCACTCCCAGTGGCGTGAAACCGCATTGATGCCTCGGCGGCCGACGGCCAAACTTCCCAGCAGGCGAACGGAGCGTGTAGCAATACATGACACTGCTGCACTCCCGTGCAGGCTGTCGCATTGCATGGCCCTTGCAGCCACACGTTTGGTTCGCAGCGCCTCACATCAAGCACGCATCCCCCGCCGGGACACTTGATGGGCGTTTCTAACGGACACGATGGGCATACGAGCTCCGAGGGTGGGCAGAGGCCGCCAAAGGGAAGACGGGCGACTTCGCAGTGCTGCATCCGTGGCTGACACCTCTGTAAAAGCCATTCCAAGGGGCATGGGCAACAAATCAAGTCAAGTCAAGTCAAGTCAAGTCAAGTCAAGTCAAGTCAAGTCAAGTCAAGTCAAGTCAAGTCAAGCACCAAACAACGTGCCCCTGTAGCTTGCGCCGTGAAGTACACGAGCTAGTGGTAACCGCATCCGTATGTACGCCGGTTCGGTGTCTTGGGTCTCGATTTATAAACATTGGCTGTGAATTGGTTGTCAGCGTGAATTCCACTTTCGGTTGCACATGGCGTTCTTTGCAGCTGCTGGGCAACCGCCCGCGGGCAAGGCAACGACGACCTTGAACTCCTCCTTCTCCGCCCTTGACTACCATACGGCGAAGCTCGAGTCGGGCCGGTCATTCCTGATGGACGACTATCTGCAGTCAGGGCGTGTCACCCGCCGTGCAAATGTTGGGGAAATGATGCACCTGAACCACGACAACGCGCGTGAGCTGCTGCAGTACCAGTCAGATACGACGCTCTGGCAGCCAAAGCAGGGCTTCAGTGAAACAAAGTTCCATAGGGGTTTTATGAGGCGCCAGGGCTCCTCGATGCAATACCTGCAGGAGCGAGTGCATGAGGGCATCCCGTACCTGCAGGAGCAGAAGGGCGAACCTCCTGTCGTGAAATCGGGCCGGCGGGCGCCGGCTCCGGAAGAGCCGCGCGATGCCATCACAGGTATGGGCATCACGAAGAATCTGCATCATGGCGAGCGGCGCCACACCGAGGACCACCACGAGCGTTATCAAGCCATGCACGCCGACGCTCCAGGCGGACGGCTGCGCGATTCGACCGCTCGCTTCTTCTGCACGCCTGACCAGCTGCCGCACCGACCCGCCCGCAAAGAGCTGCTCGCGAGTGACGGGCTCTTCGTTACGAAACGCACTTCCACGGTCATCGGTGTGGGCATCAACCCGTCGCAGGAGATCTTTTCAGTGGGCGCGCGCGAGGCTCTTAACGACTCGCTCTACGGGTTGCAGAGGCGGGCGCAGTTTTCGAAGGCCTCTGGTGCGGCTGATGCAGCGCTCGTGCGAGCGCTCCCCAGCAGCTGAATTCTGGAGCAAGCCACTCCACGCGTGTATGGCTCTCAGCGGCACTGGTGCCAGACTGCTGCACTCAGACAGTGAGATGCACATGCCACACATGCCCGGTGTGCTTGTGCGGCGGGCGAAGGCAATGTTGGCCCCGTCGCCCGGAGCGGGAGATGGCTCAGGGACAGCTGTGCTTTCATGAAGAAAAAACGCGGGCGCCGCACAGATGATACTTGGGTGTAAGAGCGGTCGTGTCAGCGGTCGACGTGCCGGCTGCCGGGTACGTATAGGTGAGAGCGGCCGCGCTCTCGTCGCAGCGCACGAACCTCGTACGCCACGCCCGCTCGCCGTCGGTCGCGCAGAACGGCCCGTGGGTGAAGAATCTGAGTGTCTCCACACACACGGACTCCGTGACACCTACGCGCGGCGGAACGGTCTACGGCCCCCCGCTCCGCTTAACCGCTGTACACGCGCCCTCCACCGTACGCGCGGCTACTCCAACCGAACGCCCGGCCCTATATTACTATATTATTTTTATAACATAGTTACCGTATCTAACGAGATAGGAGCGACGGGCAGCGCCGGCGCGTCGTCGATACTCGAAATCGATACTCGAAATACTGATATCGCTGAATAATAATCGCGTCGTAACTATAGATACTTTCCACGCACCGCGGCGGGACCGCGGAGAGAGGAGAGGGCCGCCCTCGACGTGACGAAACGACGGCAGCTCGGAGCTCGGCTCGCGAAGGACGGAGCGGGAGAGAACAGAGGAGGACCCTCGAGTTCACGGGAGTGCTTCGGAGTGCAGCGAGGAGAGCCGGAGAGCCGGCGCACCGTCGAACTCACGACAGAGGTTCGAAAAGCAGAGGTACGGTTCGCATGGCGCGGGCATCTCCGTCTCGTCTGAACAGCCATCAGCGAGCTCCGGGGCTCTCAAGTTCGTCTGCGGCCTCTTGAATGCCTCGAAGCACATCTTCAATGGTTGAAGCCGCAGGATCGATGGAGGTGGCGGTGCCGATCGCACTTGGTGCGTTCGGGGGGCACCTGCTCACGTGTAATTCGCAGCCTGTGGCGGAGGCCGTGCAAGTTGCATCGCCTGAGAGCGCAAGCGCTCTCAAGGGTCCAGTGTGGCCAAAGAGAGAGAAGGTCCAACCGACTGCGATGCGCTTCCGCTCGAGATCCAGAACGTGAAGATCGCCTTCTTGGTTTGCAGTCAATGCGCAGCTTCCTCCCGTAACGAGAAGGGCTGTATGCACAGCGCTGCCCGCCACGAAAGTGTGGAGGCACTCGAGCTGCCGCGTGCCGTCCGCCGAGCCGGTTCCTGCGTCGACTGCCGTCGAGGCCAGGATTTGTGAGACGCCCAGACCACACCACTGTCGCAACCACGAGCGTTTGCTACCAGAGGTACGCATCATCAATATGGGAGTGCGCCAGACCGAGACCGCCCCAGCACCCTCGTTGCTGCACGTGACCAGCTGCCGACGATCCAGGTTCAGTGAGATCGAGGATGGGGGGCTCACATCCTCCTCAAGCATGGTAATCATGCTTCCGTTGCGAGAGCTAAATAGCCGGATGCAGCGATCGGTGGAAGCGACGTAAAGCTGCTGCTGTGCGCACGCTACAGCTGTCACTTGGCCGCGGTTCCGATCCGGCTCCAGCCGCGTAAGGTCGTCGCTGAGTGCGCCTGAGGTAAGGTCGACCTTGGCAAAGTACACGTCGCTCCCTCCAACGCTGTAGTAGACGTTCACCATGCTGCGCGGTGACTCGGACGTTGATGCCAAGGCCTCCGCGGCCATGGTTATCGGCGTGCCATACCGCACTGTGATACCGCTGCGCACCACCCTCGGCGCTGTGGTGCCATTTAGGTCAATGACGGCCAACGTTGCGTTTCGGCATGCCACGATCAGGTGGTGCTGGCTTGGGATCATGCACGCAACGTTGGCCGATATGGGCACCTTAAAGATGCGCAGCGGCCTCGCCAGCCGCGCCGTAAACGCTTCGGTGCTCTCCGTTCCCTCAGACTCGTCAACCGCAGCTGGCTGGCCAGCCATGACGCCGGTTTACATGGACAATCGCGGCATTCATGGCAATCACCGAAATTTGGAGCTGCACATGTATCGGGACACTCCTCTCAGGTACAGGATACTTCATCACGACACACCAAGCTCCTCCTCCTCACAGGTTTAGGATACATCTTCTCGTCTCATGAAGTCCATTTCGCACACACATGGCACAGAGCAGTACAAGCAGCCATGCTGCCGCCGCCGCACTTGTCGAGTGCTTGCGTGGCGAGCTGTCTCCAGAGCGCGAGCGCGAGGCGATGGATGCGTTCCTCCTCGAAAATGCTCAGAGGTACGACTTCAGCGATATACCAGCGCAAGAGGACTTCGTGGATATATTCAGGCTCCTGATTAAGCAGCGCTTCCTGCCCGATACGAATCGCCAGCAGCCGCGCGACTGTCAGCTGCGTGTGCTTCAGTGCATGCGCGTGCTCATGCGAGATCCGGCCCACCGCATGCTCTTTTCGGAGCTTGGAGGTGCACAAGTGCTCGTGCGCCTCTTTGTGGAGCTCTCGGAAGAGCATTCGTCGCAGCCGCACACTGACTTCGCCTCTGGGATGCTCGTTGAGACACTCTCAATCATGAAGCGCTTCGCTCCCCTCGAGGAATTGGCACCGCTGTCGAGGACCGCAGCAGCAGCGTCGACTTCCGCAGCGGAGCCCACCGATGGCATGCGGTTGCAGCGTGCACTCGTCGCTCTGCTGTCGACGCGCGAGGTGCTCGTGCTGCAGTGCGTGCTCGTCGCCATGCACCAGTTTGTGCAACTCGAATCACACCTTCAGGCATTCGGCCAGCTGGGTTGCGCGGAGATGCTCCTCCGCATCCTCACCGACTATGAGCCCACATTCAAGGCGCACGCTGCCGAGCTGATCGAGCTGCTCCTGAGTGAGCGCACGTTTCTGTTGGACGTGGTGCTTCACGATGGGACGGCCGCCATCCTTTCCGCGCTCCCTTCGGACGATCCCAACGTGCAGCTGCCACTGCTGCGTACGCTCGAGCGGATGATAGGCCACGGCGAGTGTGGAAAGGAGATCCGGCAGATCGGCGGCATCAACGTGCTGATGAATGTGCTGTCTGCGCCATATCTCGCGCCGCGCGTCGCCATCGCCATCTGCTCCGTGCTCACTGCGATCGCGCTCGATGACGAGGGAGCACTACAGATCCGCAAAGCAAATGGCGTCTACCAGCTAGGGCAGCTGCTCCTGCAGTGTGCTCCGCCTGAAGCTGCCAACATCGGGGCACCCACCACGGCTGGTAGTGGGAGGGCTGCTGCTGTCAGTTGTGCCAGTGCCGATGCGCGCATCAGTCCCAGCACCGCCGCTGCCGCGCCGGCAGCAGATGCAGCGGACGTTTCACGGATCGCTGAGGGTGGCGAACCGTCTCCGGAGTTGCTTGCCGCACACGCCTTTCGCGCGCTACGCATCCTTTTCTCCACGGAACGCAACCGCAAGATCTTCCAAAGGCTCTTCCCCCCCGTCCTCTTTGCGGCTTTCATTGATCTCGGCCACTACGTCAACTCGCTGGCATGCTACGCGCCCCTTGCGCAGCAGCTCTTCCGGCTCACGGCTGAGATGCGCGTGCGCATGCAGGAGGCTCTCGCAGACATCAATGTGATCAAAGGCCCGGCGTCGCACAAGGTCAAGGACTATGCCGTGCAGGAGCTCCTGGGCCGAGGCGCCTTTGGAAGCGTGTATCAGGTGAAAAAAGATACAGGCGAGACACTCTTCGCTATGAAAGAGTTGCCGCTGGACGCGGTTGCCGAGATGCAGCCTCAGCAGCCATCTGGCGCGCAACAGCCTGTGAGCTACCTAAAGCGCGAGGTCAAGATCCTTTCGACGCTGCAGCACCCAAACATCATCCGGTACTTCGAGTCCTTTCAGCAGGGAAAGTCGCTCTACATCGTGATGGAGCTCGTCGAAGGTGCCACGCTTCTTGATCATCTTAACAGCCTCGCCGAGAAAGGGCAGACGATGCCCGAGGCGCGCATCTGGTCCATCTTTACGCAAATGTGCCTCGCCCTCCGCTACATCCACAAGGAGAAGCATGTGGTCCACCGCGACTTGACGCCATCCAACGTAATGATCACAGCCGAGGGGGTCGTCAAGCTGGCCGACTTCGGCCTCGCCAAGCAGCGCATGGGCACCAACTCAGTCATGGACTCGGTCGTCGGAACCGTGCTCTACCAGTGCCCCGAGATCATCCAGCACGAGACTTACGGTGAGAAGGCCGATATCTGGTCGCTTGGCTGCATCCTGTACCAAACTGCAATGCTGCGCCCGCCGTTTGAGGGCAGTAATCCACTCGTTGTTGCCACGAACATCGTCGAGGGCAATTACAAGCCCATAAGCGGTCCGTTTGAGCCACTCCTCGTCGATGTGGTCTCCAAGTTGCTCAGCGTCGACCCACAGGTGCGCCCAGACATAGACGCGGTCTCATCGCTCATCTCGCCAGTACTGATGGCCGAGCTTGCGCGCGTGAGCCGCGCCGAGCATCAGCTGCGCGCAGAGGTGCATATAGAGCGCGACTTCCGCCAGAGGCACGAGCGTGAGGCTTCGCGCAACAAAGAGGCTGTCCATCGGCTGCTCGCGCGCCATCACCTTGGCTCTGGCCAGCCGCGTGGCGCTAGTCATGGCCCCGGTCATGGAGGCGGCCCCAGCGGTGGGGTGTCGCATCGTGAGCCGGGCGAGCCGTCGCTATTGAGACGCAGTGGACAGACGCGCTCACCGATGCTCTCTATCTCTCCGAGCCGCATCCGCGAGATACACGACCCGTGCTCGCGACTGCTCAACCAGCTGCACAAAATTCTCTTCATTTGCGAGCTGCCGCCCTCGATGGAGGGCGCGCTTTCGGCGGAGCGCCTGGCTATCGAAAAGTACAAGCGCGAGCTCTTCTCGCACCGCAACCACCATCGCGGTCGCAACCTGAAGGTCGAGCTGCACAAGGTGGTGAGCGGCTCGCAGGAGACCATCGACCTCGCCTTTCGATCGTCCGCGGCGGACGTGCAGCGCATCAGCTACGAGGCGATGCAGCAGTACATCGAACAGGTGCTCGAAGTGACGGGGTACTACGCGCTGGGCGCCACGAGTGAGGAGACGCTTGGCAGCGAGCCAGCGCCTCCCAAGATGCAGCGTGCCATCTCGCTGCCTGGCTCCTTACCAGAGCCAGCACGACTCGTCCCGATGCCCGATCGGGGGGGAGCTAGCGCTGGTTCAGCTCCAGCGCCTGACCCAGCGCCCGTATACCCGCCGGGGCGCCTCCGCACAACCCCCGGCCCTGTCAAATCGCTCATGCGGGCGCCGAACACACCTGCCGGCGCGACCTTGCCACCTGTTATTCGCGCAGGCGGCGCCAATCTGCCACCCGTACCGCCCCCATCTACAACATAACCCAATCGGGTCGAGCAATCGGGATCCGGCGCGCGCAGCTGGCGCGCGTGGAACCGCGAGCCGGCCGTGGCTTAGGCCGTGGCCCGCGTGCGAGACGCCGGACCGCCGCCAGGACCGCGAGCAGGAACCCTGTCTTGTCGCGGCGACCGTGGGCGTGCGCTCTCGTCCCCGGCGCACCGCAAGCGCAACGCGCCGCCGCAGCGCCGCTCTGACCGCCGCTCCGGCGTGCGGCCCGCCCGTCGGCCCTACCGCCTCCGTCGCGGCCCGCGCCGGCCGCGCGGGATAGGGAACGATAGGGAAATTTTAGTAACCGAGCGAACACGTTCCGTACGGAATAGCGAAATTAGTAACCACGCGGTAGACCGCGCGCGTTACGCGCGAACGGTCGCGCCGCGCCGCGGCATCCATCCCGATTCCCATTCCGCCGTCCCGCATCCGGGTCCGGATCCGGCATCCGCCGGCGGCCGGGAGGCCGGCGCCATCGACCGGCGCCACACATGACAACATCTTTAACGGGTTCCCTCTCACACGTTGTACACGTATACCGCTCGCCGTGATTCGATCGTACTTTTGGATGGTCGCGTTGCCGTTGCTTGGTTACACAGTAGCCGCGGGGGGGGGCAGCCCGCACCACACGGTAGTCCACGCTCGGCGCTTTCCTTGCGCCCCGACGGAATCGGGCCACACGGTCGCACGCGGTGAGCCATGAACGTCCAGCAGGTCCCCGCCCCGCCACGCCGCGCCGACGCTTGCCCACGTTCGCTCAACCGCCACGCCGTCGGGGCCGCGCTTTTAGTCGCGCGCCGCAACATCGTCGTCACGTTCAGCGAGCGCCGTCAGATGCGCCTCTATCTCGTCGTTGGACAGTTTAGTGAATTTAAGCGCGTCGTTCCGCACCACGCACGCCTCCACGTCGCTGGCTTTGAGGTCCGAACCCAGGACAGTCTGCAGGCACGCCAGCGCGAGCTGCACGGTGTCATCGTACGACAGGGCCGGGTTTGGGTCCGTCTTGTAGCGCTTCTCCAAAAAGTTGTTGGCCTCCTGCTCCTTTTGGCCGGCGGAGGTAGCCTTGTAGCCAACGTAGTACCCAGCGGGATCGCATCGGTACAGCTGCGGAATTTTGTTCTCGCCCTCGACGTCAATACCGACGATGATCATGGCTGCGGATGCACACGCAGGCAGGGGCAGGATGAGCCAGGCAGGCTGGGATTCCCGCCGTGTTTCTCTTCAAGGATCTGGACACGGCACGCAGCGTCCGAGCGCAACTCGGGCGTCGCGTTCGCGCACGTACCGATGCCGAGCGGGCGCATGCTGGCGTGCTGCGTGTAGACCTGTGCCAGGTCTGCAGCACGCTTTGCCAAGTAGCCAACAGGGATATCGTACCCGTTGTTGAACTTAAACTCCGCCGCTTCGCTGCGCAGCCGCTGGACCTTGGAGCGGGCATCGGCAACCATACCGGTCATCACAAGCCCGATGTTCTCCGTGATGTGGTACATGTTGGTGACCGATTCGGGGTCATGCAGCTTGTCAGGCACCTTACGCTGCGTCAGTACGACGGCAGAGTCGGCGCCGCGTACGCCCACAGAGGTGAGGCCACTCGTCTTGATAGCCTGCACGCAGCCACACCGACCGGTCATCGTGAGATGTGGCGTGTGCGGGGAGGCGGCCCATCGCGGAGCACGCACCTTGAAGGCGTACTCGACCTGGTAGAGCCGACCCTCTGGCGAGAAGATGGTGATGTGTCGATCATAGCCAGCGGAGCTACCGCGTGACATGGCTGCAGCTGGTCTGGATGTACCTGCCAGACGGGCAGAGCACGGTACGGCACGGTCACGATGCAGCTGGACGAGAGAGGCTAGCGCGCTGTGGGGCGCTGCTGCGCGGCGGCGACGCTCGCGAAGGACGCCTGCTTGCCGCCGTGGGTTCGCGTTCACAGGAAGATGTCAGTGAAGAGGCACGGCAACCTTGACACAAATCCAACAGAGATGCAGAGTGACTGTGCGGTTGTGCGGTAATGTGCGGTGATATGGTCGTGTGATGAACGTCTGTGAAATGGTGTGTGCAAATGAGTCTGAAAGGTTTTTTTAATTGTGGCCGTCTCTGGCGTACCCCGCAGAGTGTGCGGTGATACGTGGTCGTGTGATGAACGTCTGTGAAATGGTGTGATGGGTCTGATTTTGGCCGTCTCTGGCGTACCCCGCATAGTGTGCGGTGATATGGTCGTGTGATGAACGTCTGTGAAATGGTGTGTGCAGATGAGTCTGAAAGGGTTTTGTAATTGTGGCCGTCTCTGACGTACCCCCCGCCACTTGAAACGCTCATCCAACGCGAGCCGTGAGGCTGCGCCTGCGTCGATCGTGACAGGGCGGCATAGGAGTCGTCCTCGACGGTGGTAGATCGGACTTCTTTACGAAGTGCGAGTGGAGAACATACTATAGAAATGATCCTATCAAGTATGATCTTAATGATTTCGTAACCACATCGAGAGAATTTATATAGATCAATTTGGGATCCTCGCAGGCGGCGCGTTGTGGAAGCCTCTGCGACTCTGCGAAGATCTCAGCGAAGACCTCCATCGAGATGAGTGACGCGAATGCGGAGCTGCGCGAACAGGTACGCGCTATAGGGCCAGGGACTGTTACCACTCGCAATTGCGCTTAACGAGGACTCATCGCTTCCGCCCGTCAGGCCCGAATGCAATGGAAGGCTGTGTTCGGAAACGAAATCGTGCCTGAGTTCAGGTAGGCCGAAGATTGGACGAAGTGGGTGGTGAAACGGAGGCTCGAAGCGGAGGCCGAAGCGGAGGCCGAAGCGGAGGCCGAATTCAAACTGAGCATAGCAAAGCGTTCCGCCTCTGAGGTCAGCTTGTTCTGTGCATCATCATTTCGCAAGCATAGTTCTGATGGCTGGCTGGCCGATGCCGCTGATTCCTTCGATATCAGCGCCTCTCGGACGAGAGCGGCGCATCAGGCTGCGCCCGTCGCAGCGTCATTGACGCCCCGCAGCCCCCCCGCACAGATAGAGGCCCCAGAACCTGCAATGCCTCCACACGGCGACGCTCCGGCGCGTTCGGCCCTGAACCCTCACAAGGTCCAAGCAAGCGACGAAGTGCCCATCTAAGTGCCCGAGGTTTTGTGAGCATCACCGCCAATGGGACGGCACGGTTTGCGGCGAGCGGCTGGTCGAATCGCGGCAGCGGCCACGGGTCGACCGATGTGCGCAGGCGCGTGACGGCGAGCCACTGACGGTAGCCACTGCGGACGGTAGCCACTGACGGTAGCCACGTTTCGCCTACACGGTCGGACTTCGGTCGGACACTGTGTTACTACAAGCCGACGAACTCCCTTCGAGAAGTAAGATTCATGAATTTTAATTCAAACGATGCCGATGGGGAACGCCCTCAGCTATAAGAGTTTAGAAGGCCGCGGGCGACCCCGGAATCGGAACAGCGACGCAGTGTCCGCGGCCGCTGCGACTCCGAGACCGCCGGCGAGTGTCGAAAACCGCCCCCTAAAGCTAAAGCACCTCCGAGTCCCACCGGTCTCCCGGCGGAGGCGCGGAGCATCCGGAACATGCCGGGTCCGTCGACGGGCGGAGGGAATGTGCGCGTCGGCGTGCCATCGGTAGCGCATGCGTGCCGTCTGCCGAAGCAACGCGGAATGCCCGGCTTTTCGTAGGCTTGCAGGCCTCTTCAGACTTAATTGGGACTTCTCGCCCCAAACGGTCGAGAGCGCGGGTACCCGACGCTCCCGAGACTAGCCGAAACACGGCAGGGGAGAGCGAAGACGAGCGCGCCGACCGCAGAGTCGTGAGTCGACCCACATGGCTACGGCACACGCGGCACATGCTCGTCAACCTGTCGACCGCCGAACTACCGCTATCCGGTTGTGTTTGTTGTCGCATCTCGGTCGAACATGCCATCTCGGCGCTGCCCTGTCGCCTCCGTCCGTCTGGTGGGTCCGCGCGACGTATCACGACCGTCTTGGCACTTGGACCGTTCACGGCCCATCAACGCGCCGAAGCTCCAGTCGCCCCATCGCCTGACTCGGCCAGCAGGAAGTCGGTCCAAAGGTCGGACAGCTTCGCATCCGGATGGGACGCCATCATCGTCCGGGGTACAAGTCCGAGCCTCTGGCGTTCGGTATGAGAACAGCCGAGCATCGAGGCGAGCACTGCGAGCACCTGGCCACTGTTCCCGCCCTCGACGTATTTGACGAGCACGGAGGCAACGAGCTGCTTGTCGATGACCGAGTCTTGCGAGCGCTCATCCTTTGCAGCACGCAGCAGTGCCTGCATGCTCGCAATCTGTTCATGCCGCAGCAAATTCGCCTCCCTCTCCTCCTCGAGCTTGCGGCGCACCTTGGGGAGCTCATCGCGTGCGAGCACCGCGCCGGCGTGCTCAGCCTCCATTTGATGCAGCTCGGCCGCGAGGAGCCGGCCACCAAGGCGCAGCTGCGTGAGCTCCTCGCTCGGTCCGGTCGACTGCAGCTGCAGGTGCTCGAGCACGATTTGCAAGTTCGAGAGCGCGGTCGACTGCTCGACGATGCGGCGCTCGGCTGTCGCAAGGGCCGATTCGGCACGCCCGGCGCGATTCTCGCTCGCCGCCGCCGCTGCCTCGGCGCTCTGCCTCCTCGCTTCCAAGTCAGCAGCCGCGGCCTCGAGTGTGCGCACATGGTCAGACAGTTGCCCCTCGCGTTGGGAACTTTCCTCTTCGTCATCGAGCAGGTGGAGCCGCAGTGCTTCTAGTTCGCCTCGCACCTTACGTAGCTCTTGCTGCGCACCATCCAGCTCGCTCACCGTCGCGGCAAGCGTGCGGGCCTGCGCCTTGCGATGCTCCTCTGCCGACTCACGTTCTGCCGCCACGTCCGCACGCTCCTTTGCAACCGTTTGCTGCAGCTCGTCAAGCTCGCGCCGAAGGTTGGCAGCATGCAGCTCGGCATCACGTACCTGGTGCGCCGCCTCGCGTGTGGCGCTCTCAAGATGCTCGCTTGCTGCGTCGACTCCGTGCTGCACCTGCGCCTTCAGAGCCGCACGCTCCTCGACGGCTCTCTGCGCGTCGACAGCCGTGCGTGCGAGACACACGTCCTGCTCCGCTATGGCGTGCGTCATACAGCCGACGGCCACGCGCAGCTCTTTCACCTGCCGCATGCACGCGTCGCGGTCCAGTCGGGTGGCCTCCAAGCTCTCGTGTGCGCGTGCCACAGCCTGCGCCATCTGGAGCTCGTGCTCGGCGCGCTGCGTCGCCCGTGCCTCGTCTACGGACCGTGCCACCTCTCGCGCATGCTCGGCGCTTAGCGTTGCCCGGAGCATTCGTGTAGCCGTCGCTGCCGCCGTTGCCGCCGTTTCCGCCACGCTTGTGGACTCCTCTCGGCTCGAGCCTGCTGCGGCTCGCGCCTTCTGCTCCTGCTCCTGCTGCTGCAGACGCGACGCCTCTTGATCGGCTCGCCAGGCTTCTCTCAGGCCATTCACCTCCTGCTCGAGCTGCTCGCAGCGACGCTGCGCCTTGGCCCTCTCGCTGCGCATCTCTTCAACGTCGCCACGCCACCGAGCAGCCTCAGCGTCCACTGCCGCAGAAAGCGCCATCGCAGCCCCCTCCGTGGACGTCGCGTGTTCGCGGCGCAGCGCGCGCAGCTCTTCGCACTCGACCTCGAGCATGCGCCGGCGTGCCTGCTCGCCGTCCAGGTGCACCTCGAGCGAGAGGATCCTCTGCTCCAGGTGCTCCTCGCGTTCGACCGCTCCATGCACCCGCGCCTCTGCTTCAGCACGATGCTCCTCGGTCAGCTCGAGCCGCCTCGCCAGCTGATCCTGCAGCTGCTTAAGCTGCTCGTTGGCAAGTTCGCGGAGCTGTTCACGCTCGTCGATGAGCGCGGAAATCCTGCTATTGGCCTTCGCATCATCGGAAACGCTTGGATGTCGGTCAGTAGAGATCACCGCACGGCCTGTCTCGTCATATTGAACCTCCGCTGTCTCGAGCATATCACCTAGGTGGACCTGCGCCAGTGAATGCGCTTTGGCGGCGGCGCTCTTCACCTTCTCCGCCGCCGCCGACATTGCCGCGAGCCCGAAAGCATTTCCAAGTATCGACATGCCAATCGAGACGTAAATGGAAAACAACTTTCATGCGTATCGATCCCTCACCAGTGACCAAGCCCATGACTTTTTTCAAAGATTTCAGGACTCAACGGATTTTCGCGCGTTTGCAAAGAGCAATGTCCATGATGCGATTTCTCAAGCGCCCGCGTGACGAGGATCAACCGTCGACCTCAGCGACCGCGACCAACGACGGCGCGAGCAAAGTCGCGCGCCCCGAGCCGCCGCCGCAGTCCGAGGCGGTCACGGCTCTTCTCGGGCACCTTACAGAGCCCGGCTGGCTTGCTGCGCTGCGCCGAGAGTTTGGAAAGTCATACTTTGCAGAGCTGGCCAACAAGATTGCAGCGGAGCGCAAGACTAAGTCCATCTTCCCGCCAGAGCAGTACGCCCCTCTCGAGCACCGTGCGGTCAGCTTCCCATCACAACCCAGTTTCTTCCGATCGACTCGCGACCCTCGCAGACACGTCTTTTCTGCCTTCAACCTGACCCCACTCGATGCAGTACGTGTCGTGATTCTCGGTCAGGACCCATACCACGGCCGTGGCCAGGCACACGGTCTTGCGTTTTCGGTCAGCCGCGGCGTCGAGGTGCCACCAAGTCTCAAGAACATATACACGGAGCTTGAGCAGGACGTGAAGGACTTCCGGCGCCCTGCGCACGGCAACCTCGAGAGCTGGGCGCAGCGTGGCGTCATGATGGTGAACGCGACCCTTACTGTGCGTCAGGGCGAAGCCAACTCGCACCAAGCGTATGGCTGGCAGACATTCACCGATGCCGTAATTCGCGTGCTGAATTCGAAAGAGACTCCAACTGTCTTCATCCTCTGGGGCGGTTTTGCTCAGAAAAAATGCACCATGATCAACCGCAGCCGGCACTGCGTCATCGAAACGGCGCACCCGTCGCCTCTCAGCGTAACCAAGTTCCGAGGCTGCCGGTGCTTCTCAGCAGCTAACGAATTCCTCGTCAAAATGGGACAGCAACCGATTGACTGGACTCTCGAGTGATGCTGAAGAGCCGTTGAGGGTTCGTTGGCAAGGGGCTTGGCAACCCGCTTGGGCGCTTGCCGGGTTAAGTATGTTCATCTGTTCGTTGTTGCAAGACGCGGACGGGCATCCAGTCACGAGCCACCTCCTGTTCTGACAAGAGGGTTCTGAGACACATCAACTGCTTCCAGTTTGCGGAATATTCATACAGAATCACATAGGGTTATTGCCGCCGCGCGTAATACCACAAGTGTTTCAGAATTCACTTCTTTTTGCTTTTCACTTTCCGCACAAGGAAACGCGGAGCTAAGCTGATCACAAGCACAGGGTCTCCGCCAGCCCTTTGGCTGTCTCACGTGAGGCTGCACGCAATTGCTGAGACAGAACATGCCCGTGCTCCTTATCCGTGGGCACCTCGATAACGAACGGCCCAGCCCTGCGCCTGCTTTGCTCAAGGGCCTCAACGAACGCTGCGCGTGTCGGCGTTTCGCAGTATGGGAGCCCAAATGCCTTGCAGCAGTGTTCGAAGCTGTTCGTGTGAGGAGTGTCGAAGTAGGGACTGTACACATCCTTGTGTGAGGCGATCGGCAAGAAGCGAAAGATGCCGCCACCTCGGTTGTTGAGGATGACGATTGTGAGAGGCGTCTTGACTGTTTGAGCAGTAGCGAGCGCATTCAGGTCGTGCAGTGTCGCGAGGTCTCCAACTAGTAGCGTGCAGCGGCTCACACCACCAAGTGAGGTTCCCAGTGCCGTGTGCAGGATGCCATCAATGCCACTCGCCCCACGATTCGCAAGCACTGTCGGCGCCACAGCGCAATAGCCATCGAGGTGCCGGATCGGCAAAGAGTTGGAGGCAAACAGAACCTCGTCTTCGAGACCACAACGGACGAGAACCGAGCAAAGGTGTCGAGCGACCCACACCTCACTGATATCATGTTCGACCATGGAGTCACGCAAACAGGATTGCAGAGCAAGCTCGGCATTACGAGAGGCATCGACCAAGGCAAGAAGAGGGTTGCAACGAAGTTCTCCTTCCTGGAACCCTGCTGCCAAGGCATTCAAAATTGACGACACGTTGCCTTGCAATCGATGCGTCACGCTGTGGCTTGGGTCCGCGCGATCGCCATGCTCGTCCACGACAATGTGCACATCACTTGCCGCTGCCACCAGGGCCTGCAGCCGCTTGGAGACGAGACGGCCCCCAATCTGCAGGACGACATCTGCTGACACCGCTTTGGCCAGCGAGGGCTCTGCGGCCAGGAGAAGGTCGCCGAGCGGGACGAGTGGCACCGTGAAGCTGTCTTCAGGACGTCGCAACCCGGAACAGATGTCCATCAATACAGGCCAACCGAGATGGCCAGCCAGCCTCTTGACCGCCTGCTTCTGCGCGTGTGTCTTCAGTGCACCTGCGACTATCAAGCCGCGCCGTGCACCGCGCAGAGCGTCGACGACGGGGAGAAGCTGTGCGTCTGGTGCCAGTTGCGGCAGGCTGCTGTAGGGAGACATGTAGTTCGTGAATGGCTGGCGCGAGCCGACCCATCTCAACATCCTGCTTGTGCCCAGCAGCTCGCGGGGCCAACTCTCTGGCGACGGGTCGAGCGGCTCACGTAGCATGACGTTCAGATGCACCGGTCCACCGGGTGGTCCGAAAGCTCGTGCCAAAGCGAAGCTGGCGTCAGAGAGCAACGCCTCGAGAGGCACCTGTGGCGTGGGGCACCCGAGGTCCTTGAACCATTTCAACCTACCAAGCATTCCAACCTGGGCGACTGCCTGGTTGGCTGCAGTGTCGCGAGCTTCCGGTGGCCTATCCGCAGTCAGCAGCAAGAGTGGCACATGATCTTCCCAAGCCTCTACCACCGATGGAAGAAGATTGGCGACCGCAGTTCCTGAACTGACGACGACAGCCGCACATCGACCGCTAGCACGCGCGAAACCTAAAGCCATGAACCCGGCACCACGTTCGTCATTCACGAGCGTGTGGGCGCACCCTGAGCGTGCGACGGCAATGGTAAGAGGCGCACAGCGCGAGCCTGGGCACATGAAAACATGGCCAAGACCCGATCGCAGCAGCTCCTCTATAAGTAGCACTCCATGAAGGATGTTCAGGTTCGGGAGCTGCAAGTAAGGTGTCGCGGGCGACGCGACCAACTGATCTGAGACAGGGAAGAGCGACAAGAAATTCTTCATCTTCATGTGCACCTCCTCCCATTCACTTACCGCGGTCGAGCCGCGCACGATTCCTGCGCCAGCGTAAATTGACGCTTCCCTGCCCCGAATGAGGGCGGAGCGGATCGCTACACAGAATTCGCATCCATCAGCTCCAAGGTACCCAAGCGGTCCCGAGTAGAAGCCACGATCGAATCTCTCGAGCTTTTGAATGGCATGTCGAGCCGCAGCACTTGGCGTGCCACATACAGCTGGAGTCGGATGCAGCAACGCAAGAGCCAAAGAAATTGGCAAGTGACGCTCTGTCTCTTCTGCTGAGCTCTTGAGCTGCGCCGAAAAAGGAACGCAAATGTGCTGCACATGGCGAAGCTGCAAAACGAATGGAGCGGAGTGCTGCAGCTGCGAACAAGCTGGCTCGAGTGCCTTAAGGAGAAAGTCGCGAACCGCAAAAACCTCGCGTAAATCTTTGTCGCAATGCAGAAGCTCGTGCGCAAGCCGTTGGTCAGCTTCGGCTGTCTCGCCACGCGGCCGGGTACCTGCTATGGCCTCTGTCGAGAGCTCTTCGCCCTCGATTTTGAAGAGCTTCTCGGGAGTGCAGCCCATAAAGGAGTCGTCGGCGCTCAGTTGGAGAAGAAAAAGGTAAGCGTGTCTAGGAGACCCAACGACGTCGTCGGCCGCGTGCGCTGCTGGCTGACTGGTACCGTTGCCGTTGACTCCTGCTGCGTTGTCACGAGCAATCGCCGCGTCATCCGCCTCCAATAGCCTGAGCAGGAGATGCATCGGTTCGACGGCAGCGTTGAAGAGTACACGCACACGCTGGGCGAGGACGACTTTTGTCCATTCGCCGGCTTCGATGCCTTCTAGGACGGTGCGAACGCCTGCTTCCCAATCACTTGGGCCCAGGGATCCTTGATGGCCAACGAGCGTCGGCAGGCTCTGCTGTGTGGGCGGCAATGGCTCAGCGGATGGGCACAATTGCTGCAGCACATGGAGAGCATGACGAGCAGCATCCGCCCAGCTCCGCGGCGGCTCAGGGCTCTCGGACTTGGGTTCCCCGAAGCTTTCGTCGCTGTCACGGGAGCGCGCGGCTCCAGACGTTGGCGCCCAGCGCAGGTGACAAGCTGCCCAGCAGCGGCCGTTGGCGTCAGTCTGCAGCTCCCACAACGGTAGGACGAAGACGCTCTCGCCAAAGGATGCCCATTCGGCCTGCTGGCCGGCACCTGGATCGAACCGCATGCCTCCGTAGAAGCGCATGCGTCCGGGGGCACCACGCAACACGCGAAACGCGCCCGCAAGCAGCGCGTGAGGTGCGCTGCTGTCAGCGTGAGCCTCGGGAGCGCTGCTCTTGATTTGCAATCGATCCGCCGCTCCGATGCCCGCGACGCGCAGCGTCTTGTGTTGGTCGCTCATGTACACACGCGGATAGTAGCGCTGATGCACGAGCCAGTGGGCCACTTCGACCACTCCATCCACTTCGATCTCGATCCTTGTGAGCAGCGTCTCACTGCTGCCTTCATCATTGTCCACCAACGGCTCGGCGAGCGACGCGACCGCTGACGCGAGACGCTCGAAGGCGACGCGAACACTCGTCGGACCGGTGCCGCGAGGCAGCGTGATGAGGCGGCGCACATCGCCACCAGTCTTTTCCATCACGTGGGGCGCGTGATCGCCAATCGTCACGTGAGAATGTACGAGATCGAACGGCTACAGAACGTTTTCCTTCGTGGGGCACTCGATGGGGCGGACTCATTTATTTTGCTTCTTCACAGACAGTGCTTTCTTCGCGCCTTCATCTTGGCGCCTCATCTCGCCGAGAAATCGCGCCTCGTCGCACATGGCAACCACTAAAAGGTCGCAAGCGTGATCACGCCGACGTCATTGCCACCGCGCCGCCCCGCTCATATGGCCCCGAACCCGCGCTCACAGGATAATCGCAGAACGCGCTGCTTCGCAATTCGAGGACCACAACCGCGATATCTTTGGCGTGCAACCCGGAGAACTTCCGCACCAGTTCTCTAACCTGTACTTTGCCAGACTGAACGCGCTCCGGCCGCGTGTCGAAGCGGCGGCAAAGGCTAGGTGGGGTGCCACTGCGCTCGAGAACGTCGTCAAGGTCCTTGATGCCGTCCCTGACGCCCCGACAGTGGCGATCGGCACACTCTACAGGGAAATGAAAGGTAAGCCTGACATCATGGAGGACTCTACGCGCGACGTGCTCGAGAAGCGACCGGCCGAGTCAGAGCGCATGTTCACCAAGTACTGCGGCGAGGACGACGTGTTACTGCTCGAGGACGACTCGGGCCGGCTGGCACTCAAGCTTCCCGAGGCACTGGCCGATACGATCTTTGTGACCGGCATGGTTGCGTGCGTGCGCGGCAAGCTGAGCGAGAAGGGCGAGCTCGTGGTGGACGACGTCTGCCTGCCGGGTCTCGGGCCTCAGCGCCCACTCGGCCCGCCCGCCGCCTCAGGAGAGCGCTTCGTTGCCCTTGTGTCGGGATTGCACATTGGGCACCGCACCCAAGACATGCTACCCGTGCAGCTGCTCGCAGAGCACCTGACCGGGCAGCTTGGCTGCGATGAGGATCACCGGCTGCAGTCGAACATTGTGAGGCTGATCATCGCCGGCAATGCCTCGACCAACCCGGCATTAGCGCTCGCCGACGCGTCGGGGGGCGAGTGGCAGCCGTCCGACGCGCTCAAGCGCATGGCGCCGACCGACCAGAAGGCGCTCGCGCAATCCGTGCGTACCCTCGACCAGTTTCTCACCGCGGTGAGTTCGGCGATCCCGGTCGATTTGATGCCTGGAAGCGACGACCCGTGCAACTTTCTGTTGCCACAGCAGCCCTTCCACACGAGCTTGCTGCCGCACTCGTCGCAGCTCGCCACGCTCAACCTGTGCACCAACCCGTACTGCTGCGACGTGGATGGCGTGCGCATCGTCGGATCGGCTGGGCAGCCCCTGGACGACATGCAGCGCTACGTGCCCTCGGATGACCGCCTCGCTACGCTTGTGCGTTCGCTCGAGTTCCAGCATCTCGCGCCAACGGCGCCCGACACGCTTGGCTGCTACCCGTTCGAGCGCCGCGACCCGTTTGTCATCAACGAGTGTCCGCATCTGTACTTTGCGGGCAACCAGCCGCGCTTCGAGAGCAAAGCGGTGATAGGTCCCGAGGGGCAGCGCGTGCGCGTCGTCCTCGTGCCCGACTTTGCCAAAGAGCACACGTGCGTGCTCGTAAGCCTCGACACGCTCGAGTGCACGCCCATCTCGTTCGCCGGCCTTGCTGGCGACTCCATGGTCATGTGAGTGGCCTACATAGGCGACAGCCGCGATGCTCCGGCCGGGCGGCCTGGATGAAAGTCGCTGCTCGTGCCGGGCAGTCTCGAGCAGCTGCGTTTGGAAAAGACTGAGTGCCAGTTCGCGCGAGAGGGCGAAACCGACGCCGTGTGTTGAGACCCGGAGGACGCCGGCCACGGACCCGCGCTTTGCTGCGCGCTCTTTATCCGCGTCAAACCTGTGTTAACCCCGGTCCACGCTCTGCGTATATATTATCTATCTGTTCTCTCTCTCACAATCGACAATGTATAGAGACGGGACGCTCACCTTCAATAGGACTCACGCATCTGAACGCGGCGCGGCCGCGAGAAAAAGTCG